>Ga0302245_1000308_pt1 | contig 44146 bp, 39 predicted proteins | sample AAG_UR_Thr_MG_FD_193512 | JGI IMG/M metagenome (GOLD analysis project Ga0302245, IMG submission 193512) | Enriched activated sludge microbial communities from anaerobic digester in WTTP, New Holstein, Wisconsin, United States - AAG_UR_Thr | ecosystem: Engineered > Bioreactor > Anaerobic >... | reverse complement strand
TTTTCCGTGAGTGGTCGAGGGTTTCGCGTCGATCTATACCGGAGTGAAGGCCCGTTTCGGTACAGTATCCCGGCAGGCCCCGGAGGTTCGGGGATAGGCCCCGAAGGTTCGGGGATAGGCCCCGAAGGTTCGGGGATAGGCCCCGGAGGTTCGGGGATAGGCCCCGGAGGTTCGGGGATAGGCCCCGGAGGTCCGGAGTTCATGGGGACCCATGGCATGATCAGAATCATCGATAAAGTGTTCGGCAGGAAAATCAACGGGGTCCGGGTTGTCCCCCTCCTTCTCAAAATCGTGGTCCTTTTCACGGTTTTCCTCCTGCTGTCGAACTTCTCCTCCAACTACATCAACCTGATGCTGAACCGGGGCATGCTGGTGAAGCTCATGAACCAGCTCCTGGTCAAGGATTTGAAGGAATCCTACGTCTTCGCGATGAATCAGCATGACATCTATTTTTACAACCAGGATCTGCCGGGGGCCGTGGAGGCTGTGGAAAAAAATGCCGCCAAGGAACTGAAGGGGGAGATGTCGATGCTCCTGGGGATAAAACCCGGCGGAGATATCCTCTTCATGTCCTCGAAAACACCCCGGGAGGGGCGGTTTGACGACCGCGGCGCCCTGGAGTTCCTTCAGGCCGCCAAAGACGGGGGGCAGCCGGAAGGGTCCGTGGATTTCCGGTTTCGGGGGGAAAATTACTTCGGAGTCTACAAGTACAATCCCAAGTGGGACGTGTTCCTTGTCCGCGCCGAAGAGGTCAAGGAGTTTTTCGCCGAGTCCCGGAATATCTTCCGGAACATCGCCTCGCTGATAATCGTCATCACCGTTTTCTGCGTCCTGGTGGGGGTGTTTCTGCTGCGCTATATCCTCCGTTTCGTCGGACTTTTCACCGGCGACATCATGCGCATGCAGGAGGGCCAGCGGATAGACCTTCTGGACATGGACAAGGCTCCCAACGACGACATCACCTTCCTGGGGGTGGCCTTCAACTCCCTGTCCAGCACCATCGACAACCTGCTGACCATCTTCAAGAAATTTGTCGCCCGGGACACCGCCCAGAAGGCATACCGGGAGAAGGAGATCCGGCTGGAAGGGACAAAGAGGGACTTGGCGATTCTTTTTACCGATATCAAAAGCTTCACCTTCATGACCGAAACACTGGGGACGGACATCATCAAGCTGCTGAATCTGCATTACAACCAGGCCATCCGCAGCATCCACCAGCAGAACGGCGATGTGGGCTCCATCATCGGCGACGCGCTGCTGGCGGTGTTCGGCGTGATCGAGGGGGAGACGGAAAACAAGTCGCTCCAGGCCCTGCGGGCGGCCTACAAGATTCAGGAGGTGGCCTCCTCCCTGCGCCAGGAGATGCACAAACGAAAGGAGGAGATAATCCGGGTCCGGGGCGCCCTGACCGACGCGGAGGAGAGGGTATACCGGGCGGTCCTTCTCGAGGTGGGGGGGGGGATCGACGGGGGGGAGGTTTTTTACGGCACCATCGGCTCCTACGAGCGGATGGTCAACACCGTCATCGGCGACAACGTCAACTCCGCGTCCCGGCTGGAGGGGCTCACCAGAATCTACAAGGTTCCGGTGATCGTCTCCGATTACGTCCGGGCGGAAATCGGGAACGGGTCCCGGGAGTACCATTTTCTGGAGATAGACCAGGTCCAGGTGAAGGGAAAAACCCGGGGCAAGAAGATTTTCTGGCCCGTCCGGGGATCCCTGATGGACGAGGCGATGGAAAAGGACATGGCCGAATTCTCCAAAGGCCTGTCCTTTTATTACGATGGTGACTGGAAGTCGGCATACAAACGGTTTTCCGCCTGCACCCTTCCCCTGGCGGAGGAGTTCCGGGAACGGACGGGAAAAAACAAGTGCCCGAAGGAATGGGACGGAATATGGACCATGACGACAAAATAAAAAAGGCCGCCGCTGAAGATCACCGGGACCTGGTGGAGCACAGCAAGCTCGTTTTTCTCCGGGAGATCGTCGACGAGTTCCGCCGGAAAAACACGCTCTACGATCTGGGTCAGGAATTCGCCAAAACGAAAAAAAACCGCAGTCCCATCGTCCCCCTGGTCGTTCTCGGGGTGAGCATGCTTTTTCTGGTCGGCGCCGTCTCCGTGACCCTGTACATCCAGGAGGAGGAGAAAAAGGTCGCGGTGAACATCAGGGACTTCGAGGATGTCAATCTGAAGGACGTCCTGGACGCCGCCCGAAAAAACGAACAGGACATGATGGAGGCGCGGCGCGACCTGGACGGCCTCAGCCGGGCGATGGAGGAGGAGATTCAGGCGGTGCTGGAAGAGAACCGGCGCCGCATGGACCTGATAGACGCAGACCCCCTGTCGCCGGAGGACCGGGAGGGAAAGAGACGCTCCATCAGAAAGGCCGAGGCCGCCCGGATTGCGCGGATCCGTGCCTCCCGTCAGCCCCGGATCGACGAAGCCCGGCGAAGGGTCGATGAAGTCCAGAAAAAGATAGACGCCTACGATTCCCGGATGCTGGCCCGGGCGAGGGAGCAGGAGGAGGTCCTGGACAACCAGCGGCGCCTGGCGGAGATCGAACTGCAGAATGTCAAAAAATATTACGAAGAGCGGATCTCCTCCATGGAGAAAAAGAACTCCCAGGAGGTGGCCGCCCTTCGGGAGCACGAGAAGGAGATGGTCCGGGTCCTGCAGGCCCGCCACGCCCGGGAAATCGAAAGGCTCACCCTGCTCTATAACCCGAAGGTCACCGACGAGGAGGTCCTGTTTCTGCTGGAGCAGGACCTGGGGTCCACCGCCGGCGCCGGCGTCGGCCCCTATCGGGACCTTCTGTCCCGGGAAGGGGTCATGGGGAGGCAGGACTACGCGGCCCTGGGAAGGGTGGCCGCGGGTTACGACCGCCTGGCGGCGGAAATGGCCAAGGTGCCGTACAAAAACTCGGTCCCCCCCATCCTGCGGCAGATGGCGTCGGGCCACCGAAGTCTCCTGCTGCGCTATGAAAAACTGTGGAACGGTCTCGCCGACGGAATGGAGAAGAAAAACGGCATCATCGCCGACCGGGAGAGAAGTCTGGAGAGTTACACGCAGGCACTGGAATATTTCCTGAAAATGAGCCGGGAGAACGGTTTCATCATCGACCCCAGGGATCCGGAGAAGATCGTGGTCTTCATGGATAAGATCCGGATCATTCCCGATGGGACCCTGGGCCTCGTTTTCCGGCGGGACGACGAGTACATCGGCAGGGTGCGTTTTCGCGATCAGCAGGACAGGCTCGTCGCTTCGCTGGTGGATCTGGTCGACACGGGGAACCAGATGAAGCCCTTCGACATAATTCTTGTCCAAGAACAGTAGGAGCCGGGGATATGAACAAAACCATTCTTGCCGTGGGCCTGATTCTGGCGGGCGCCGCCACGGTTCTTTCCGCCGCAGGTTTCGAAGACAGCGGCTATACCATAACGGGAAAAAGCGTCGAAGATGGAAAGGATGTCTATGCCCTTCAGGATGCCGGGGGATTCCCCTTCACGGTGGTTCTGGCGGGAGAGCCGACCCGCAGACAGCAGGAAAGCCTGAAAGCCCTGATCGGCATCTTCCGCTCCCTTCAGCGGGTGCCCATCGCGTCGCTGCGGATCGCCTTCGCCGGTGAGGCCGCCGAGATAATCCTGGTCCCCCGGCCTTTCTCCCACCAGGGGCAGGAACTGGCCTCTTTCATGCCCTCGGGAATGCAGTTCTACTATGACGGGTATCTGGAGTACGATTTTCGGATGAAGGCGGACAATCTGTTTTTCCGCGTCCGGGGCCAGTTCTTCGCCGAGGACCAGTTTCTGGACCGGCTGGCGGGAGCGGCACGGAATCCCGCGGCCTTCATCCACGCGAACGATCCGGAGTTCGTCTATCGAAGGCTTCTGGAACTGGAAAAGAAGATGGACGACACCGCCGCCTGGGGAAGGGCGGCGCTGGACGGGCTGGAGCGTAAAATCGACGGCCTCGCCGCGGAAAGCTCCGATCTGGAGCGGGAATTTCTGCTCCTCCGGTACGCCCTTCTGGTCTTGCACAATCGCGGATTTTTCGGTAGCATTCGACTGCCTTCCGGGAAGGGCATAGAAAGGCTCGTTGAAATGAAAAAGGGGGAGCCAAGCCTTTCCAGGGAAACGGCCGCGGCCCGGTTGCGGGCGGAAGGCATAGAGATGTCGAGCAAGGAAGTGTTTCTGGTATTCAGCGTGTACTTTAACGAGTTTCAATAACTGTTTGCGTAGAATCTGGACAAACAAGAACCACTATCCCCCTTCACATCACCCATTCTTGAACGAGAGGTTGAAACACCAATGGTCGAATTATCCAAAATGAGGAATATCGGGATAAGTGCCCATATCGACTCGGGAAAGACGACGCTGACGGAGCGTATCCTGTATTACTGCAACAAGATCCATGCCATCCACGAGGTAAAGGGGAGGGACGGCCACGGCGCCACCATGGACTTCATGGAGCTGGAGAGGGAGCGGGGCATCACCATCAACTCCGCGTCCACCAATGTCACCTGGGACGGCCACGCCATCAACGTCATCGACACCCCCGGCCACGTGGACTTCACCATCGAGGTGGAAAGGTCCCTGCGGGTGCTGGATGGGGCCATCCTGGTGCTCTGCTCCGTCGGCGGGGTCCAGTCCCAGTCCATCACGGTGGACCGACAGCTGAAGCGCTACAAGGTCCCGTTCATCGCCTTCGTGAACAAATGTGACCGCGTCGGCGCCAACCCCTTCCGGGTCAAGGACCAGTTGCGGGAAAAACTGGGGCACAACGCGGTGCTGCTCCAGATGCCCATCGGGCTGGAGGACAAGTTCGAAGGCGTCGTCGACCTGATCGCCATGAAGGCCCTGTACTACGGGGAGGACGGAGGCGACGGGGTGACGGCCAGGGAAATCCCCCCCTCCCTTCGGGAGGAAGCGGAAAAACGCCGGGAGGAACTCATCGACGCGGCATCCATGTTTTCCAACGAACTGGCGGAAGCCTTCCTCGAAGGGACGGTCACGGAAGGTCAGATCCGGGCGGCGATCCGGGCGGGGGTGCTCAAGAGGGAGCTGACCCCGGTCTTCATCGGTTCGGCGTACCGGAACAAGGGCATCCAGACTCTGCTGGACGGGGTGGTTTCCTATCTTCCGGATCCCACGGAGGTCCGGAACTTCGCCCTGGATCTGGACGACGGGGAAAAGCAGATCGAACTGAAATCCGACCCCCAGCTTCCCGCCGTGGCCCTGGCCTTCAAACTGGAAGACGGGCAGTACGGTCAGCTCACCTACATCCGGATCTACCAGGGTCAGATCCGGAAGGGGGACGATCTGTACAACACCCGGCTTCGGAGGCGCTTCAAGGTGGGTCGACTGATCCGGATGCACGCCAACAACATGGAAGACCTCCAGGGAGCCCAATGCGGAGACATCGTGGCTCTCTTCGGCATCGATTGCGCCTCCGGGGACACCTTCTGCAAACCCGGGGAGAATTATTCCATGACCTCCATGTATGTTCCCGCCCCGGTCATTTCCCTGGCGATTTTTCCCAAGGACAAGAGTTCCGCCGACAACGTGGCCAAGGCCCTGGGCAGGTTCACCAAGGAGGACCCCACCTTCCGCACCTTCGTCGACCCCGAATCCAACGAGACCATCATCCAGGGCATGGGGGAGCTGCATCTGGACGTGTACGTGGAGAGGATGAAGCGGGAGTACCGGGCCGCCGTCGAAACCGGCAGACCCCAGGTGGCCTACCGGGAAGCCATCACCCGACGGGCGGAGTTCGATTATACCCACAAGAAACAGACCGGCGGCTCCGGTCAGTTCGGCCGGGTGGTGGGCTACATGGAGCCGGTCCAGGACAAGGATTACGAGTTTGTCGACGAGATCAAGGGGGGCGTCATCCCCAACGAGTTCATCCCCTCCTGCGACAAGGGTTTCCAGGCGGCCCGGGCCAAGGGGACCCTCATCGGGTTTCCCATCATCAACATACTCTGCGCCATAAACGACGGGGCCACCCACCCGGTGGACTCCTCGGACCTGGCCTTCCAGCAGGCGGCCATCGGGGCTTTCCGTCAGGCCTACGAGAAGGCGGCGCCGGTCATTCTGGAGCCCATAATGAAGGTGGTGGTGGACGGTCCCACGGAGTTCCAGGGAAACATCTTCGGCAGCATCAACCAGCGCCGGGGCGTCATCGTCAGCTCCACCGAGGACGGCAGATCCTGCCAGATCGAGGCGGAGGTGCCTCTGAGCGAGATGTTCGGGTATTCCACCACTCTGCGCTCGCTGACCCAGGGGAAGGCGGAGTTCACCATGGAGTTTCTGAAGTACGGCCGGGTTCCCCAGAGCATCGCCGAGGAGCTGAAGAGCCAGTATCAGGAAAAACGCCGAAAGGAACATAAATAACCCGGGAGGAACGAACAATGGTAAGGCAGGAACTCATTCGAAGAAGCCCTTTGCGGATTCTTGAAAAATCGATCCGGGGGGGGCTGGGAAAGGGAAACCTCGCCGTGATAGCCTCGCCGAAGGGGATAGGCAAAACCGCCTGTCTCGTGCACATCGCCACGGACGGACTCATCCAGGGGAAACACACCATTCATGTGTCCTTTTCCGCCAGGACGGACCACATCATCAGCTGGTACGAGGACATCTTTCGGGGGATCGCCAGCAAAAAGGACATGGGCTCCGCGATGACCGTCCATGGCGAGATCATCCGCAACCGGGTCATCATGAATTTCAACCAGGAGGGGGTGGACGCGGGGAGACTGGTCAAAAGCCTCCGGGCTATGATCACGGGGGGGAACTTCGCGGCGGAGCAGATCGTCATCGACGGATACAATTTCAGAAAAAGCGGCCCCGATGATCTCCGGCTGCTGAAGGACTTCGCCTCCGAAACGGGAACCTCCATCTGGCTCAGCGCCACCACCGAATCGGAGGAGACCGGATCCCCGATTCCGGGAGTGCCGGAGGTCCTGACCCCCTTCATCGACATGATCAGCGTTCTCATCACATTGAAGGACAAGAAGAACCACATCGATCTGCAGCTCGTCAAGGACCACGAGAGCTATCCCAAGGAGAACCTTCACGTCCGGCTGGACCCGAGGACTCTGCTCATCGCCGAGGATCTCTAGTCCCGGCGTCTCTCCACGCCCCGCTGCAGACAGCGGTCCGGAAAAAGCGGACAGGAGCCGCAGCGGGGCGACAGGGGGGTGCAGACCTCCTGTCCGAAAGAAACCAGCAGCGCGTTCAGGGGTATCCAGAGATGCCGGGGGAGGATCTTTTCCAGGGCCTCCTCGGTTTCTTCCGGAGTCCTGGTCCGGACCCAGCCGGTGCGGTTGGAGATCCGGTGCACATGGGTGTCCACGCAGATCGCGGGAACGCGGAAGCCCAGGTTGAGAACCAGATTGGCGGTCTTTCGGCCCACCCCGGGGAGCCGCATCAGAAGGTCCCGGTCCGGCGGGACACGGCCTTCCCAGTCCCGGGCTATGATTTCCGCAGCCCCCCGGATGTAGGCCGCCTTCGTTTTATAGAAGCCCGCAGGGTAGATCAGCCCGGCGATCTCCTCGGCTGAGAGGTCCGCCACGTCCTTCGGGGCGGCCGCCCTCCGGAAGAGCCGGAGCGAGGCGGCGTAGGTCACGTCGTCCCTGGTCCGGGCGGAGATGATGGTGGACAGAAGAACCCTGAAAGGGTCTTCGGGGTTGTCCGAGGCGAGGCGGGTCACCGATGGGACGCCGTCCGGGGAAATCCGGCGCTCCAGGTCGGAAAACAGGGCTTCCCATTCCCCGGGAGTCATAGCAGCAGGGCCGCCGCGAAGGCTTCCACCGCCCGGCCCTCCCCCACGGCGTCCACCTTTTCCTTGGTTTTTCCCTTCACCGAGATGAGGGCGGGGTCCGCGCCCAGGTCCTCCGCCAGGGCCGCGACGATCTCCTCCCGATGGGGAAGGAGCCGGGGTTTTTCCAGCACCACGGTGCAATCCAGATTCCCCAGCCTGAGGCCGGTTTTTCGCAGCAGCTCCGCCGTCCTCCGGAGCAGGACCCGGCTGGAGATGTCCCGGTATCCCGCGTCCGACGGGGGAAAATGGGAACCGATGTCCCCCAGCCGGGCGGCGCCCAGAAGAGCGTCGATGACGGCGTGGATCAGGACGTCGCCGTCGGAGTGGCCCTCCTCCCCGAAAGGCGCGGGGATGTGAACCCCTCCGATCAGAAGCTTCCTCCCCTCCACCAGACGGTGCAGATCGTAGCCGAAACCGATCCGCGGGGCGGCCGCCTCCGGGGTGTGCCGCGCCTCCGGAGCCGACATCAGGGGGGCTCGGGCGGCTTCCTCCGTCAGGGCCGGCATTTCGGCGGCCCCGGCCCGCTCCGGGGTTGCACCCGCCCGGGCGGCTTCCTCCGTCAGGGCCGAGTTATCGGGCCGGGCGGCTCCCGCCGTCCGGGCGGCTTCCTCCGTCCGTGCCGGCGCTTCTGCGGCCCCGGCCCGCTTCGCCCCGCCGGGGTCTTCAGGGGGGAGGTCTCCCGGATGGGTTATTTTTTTGTTGGCGCCGCTTCCGGGAACGGAAAAAACCCTCCCCGCGTACACGTCGAATATTTCCGTATCGTCCACGTAGTCTCGGCCGTCGCCGGCGGCCTGCCGGTGAGCCGCCAGGATATCCCGGAAACGAAAACCCTGAGGGGTCTGGGCGCCGAAGATCCGGTCCCGTGGGGGATGGTCTTCGATGAAGCCCTCGGGACCGACCCGTTTCAGGGCGTCCACCGACGGGAGAAGGGGAAGACAGGCCCCGTGGGCCACGGCTCCCCGGTGCACTCGCTCGATGAGGTCCGGTTCGATCCAGGGGCGGGCCCCGTCATGGATCAGCACGATGTCCGGGGCTTCCCCTTCCAGGGCCAGGAGCCCCCTGAATACGGAAGCCTGCCGGGAATTCCCGCCGGGAACGAACCGTGTGGCCGCCGCCCGCTGGGGATCGGCCAGCCAGGGGGCCAGCGCCGTTTTCGCTTCGTCTTCGCCGCCGGCGGGGACGGTGACGATGTACCGGAAACAGATCCCGGTCTTTCCGAAGGCCTCCAGGGAGTGGAGCAGGACCGGTCTGCCGGCCAGAAGGAGATACTCCTTTTTGCGCAGGCCGCCCATCCGGGTGCTCGAGCCCGCGGCGGTTATCAGAGCGGCGCAGGTTGCCATGGCCGGTCAGTCCAGGTCGTCCCCGCCCGAGTCCGCATCGTCCCCCTCCCCGTCGAACTCCTCGTAGTCTTCGTCGTCGTCCCGCTGAGCCGCCGTGGAGGTTTTGAGCCTCTCCGTCAGTTCCAGCTCCAGCTTGGCGAAAATCATCTGCTCCGATTCGTCTTTTTTCAGGCCCAGGGCGAAGGAAATTTCGTCCACCAGAAGCCGCAGCGCGCTGTCGAACAGCTTCCTTTCCAGAATCGGAAGCTCTTTGATTTTTGACCGGTGGTACAAGGTCCGGACCACCCGGGCGATGTCCACGACGCTGCCCTGCTTCAGGAGATCCAGATTCATCTGGTAGCGGAGCTTCCAGTCCGCCGGGACGGGATCGTAATCTTCGGAGATGAAGGTCAAGGCGCTTTCCGCCTCTTTTTTGCCGACGATGGCCCGGATGCCGATTTCCTCGGCCTTGTCCACGGGAATCATCACCGTCATATCCGAGACTTCCAGGTAGATGATGTAGTAGAGGATCTTCCGGTCCTTGAAAACCCTTTCTTCGATGGACTGAATCTTGCCCACCCCTTGCAGGGGATAGACGACCTGCTGGTTTTTCTTGAAAGCGGTGGATCTGATCCGGGAATGGGAACTGTGTGCGGTGGCCATGGGGAGATTATAGACAAAACGACCTATTTGGTCAAAGGAGCAAAGCCTTCGAAACGGATCAGCCCCGGCAGAGGCCTGTAGGGGGCAAAGGCGAGGTACTTGAAAGGGTGGATGTCCAGCGGGTTCCGGTACCAGCCGTCTATGAAATGCAGATCGATGAGATTGATGGCCGGGGAATGGCCCATGGGCAGAACCTCCGCCCCCGACAGGAGCAGCGACTCGGCTTCGGAGAGGGTTTTGTACCGTTCCGCCCCGCTCTGCTTCATGCTGGTTTTCAGGAGTCCGTCGAAAACGGGGTCCGCGTAGCCGCCGTCGTTCAGGTTGCTGTCGGAGGTCCACATCTGCAGAAAGGCCAGGGGATCGGCAAAATCCCCGATCCAGGTCATGGAACCTATGGTGTATTCGTTCTTTTTCAGCGCTTCGAAGTAGGCGGAATAGGGGTGGGAGAAAAACGTCGATTCGATCCCCTCCTCCTTCCAGGCCGCGGCCATCAGCGCTGCGGTTCGACGGGCGTCGCCCCCTTCGGGAAGGCGGAAAATCACCGGGGGCAGCCCTCGGCCGTCGGGGTACCCCGCGTCCTTCAGCAGCTTTTTCGCCTCCTCCCGGTTCCGGGTCTGGATGGTTTCCGGCTCCGGATACTGGGGAATGGGAGGCACCAGGGTTTTGGCGGGGATGAATTGGTGGTCCGGGGAGCGGATCTCCTCCCAGGGAAGAAGAAGGGCCAGGGCCCGGCGCACCCGCCGGTCGTTCCAGGGTGCGGCGGCATGGGAAAAGAAAAAATACTGGGTGGCGAAGAGGGGATTGACGATGATGGCGTCCTTGTACAGCACCCGGTCCAGGTCGAAGCCTTCGACGACCCAGTGGATTTCGTAATTGTTGAAACGCCGGACGGTCTCCCCGGGGTCGTCCAGGAACAGGAGCCGGATGCGGTCGGTCTTCAGTCTGTCCTTTTCCCAGTAATGGGGGTTTTTGGTCAGGAGCAGAAAATCCTTCCCCCTTTCCTCGATGAAATAGGGACCGTTGCTCTGGATTTCTTCCGGCAGATTCCAGGAGGCTTTTTCCAGAAGGGACGGGTGGATGGGGACAAAGCTGTGGTGGCAGAGAATCTTCAGAAAATGGGTGGCCGGCTCCTCCAGAACGACCTGCAGCCGTTTCGGGGATAGAACCCGGATTTTAACCGATTCCGGGTCCCGGTTCTTCCCGGTCCGGAAATCCCGGGCGCCTTCGATGATGTCGTAGAAGAAGGAATACTCCGCCTGAATTTCCGGATCGAGGAACTTGAGCCAGCCGGACCTGAAGTCCCCGGCGGTTACCGGATCGCCGTTCCGGTATCGCGCCTCGTCCCGGATCCGGAAAGTGTAGGTCTTCCCGTCGGGAGAAACGGTCCAGGACTGAGCGGCGGCGGGGACCGGGTCCATGGTGGCCGGATCGAAGTTCACCAGACCCTCGTACAGGGCTGTATAGATCTGGGCCTCCGTGGAAGTGTAGGACCTCAGGGGGTTCAGGCTGAACTCCGACGGCAGGAAGGAGACGACGATCTCGCCGCTACGGCCGTTTTCCGCGAAGGCTCCGCCTCCCGAGAGGATCAGGACGAGCAGAAGAAGCTTTTTCATTTTTCTCCGGTGGAAAGGTAGGACTCGATGAGCTCCAGATGCGACACCCCCCGCAGGGGCTTGGCCAGCACCGTCCGGAAACCCGCCTGCAGCAGCGTCTCTTCCCCGGAGGTGTCGGTGGTTACCGCGATGAGGGGGACCGATGGTTTCAGCTTCAGAATCGCCCGGGCCACCTCGTCCCCGTCCATGCCCGGCATGTACCGGTCCAGGATGACCAGGTCGTAGGCGCTTTCCCGGAATTTCCGCAGCGCCTCGGGGCCGTCCGCCGCCAGATCGCAGCGCAGGCCCCGCTGCCGCATCTGACGCTCCAGGATTTTCCGGCTCGCCGTATCGTCGTCAGCGTAGAGTATTCTTTTTGTTTCCATGCCGGTATTCGTTCCTTATCCGACTGAAGTAGCGGGAGGCGTTTTTATACTCGTCCCGGATCCGCGCCAGGTAGAAGGCCCCGTTTTCCAGACGCCCCGCCTTGGCTTCTTTCTCCAGCGCGCCGGCGGTCCCCCGCAGTTCGGAAGCCCGGATCGTGAAGGCGCCGCCCTTTATCGTATGGGCGATGCGGTGCACCGTGGCCGGGTCGCGGGCCGCCAGACTCTCCTCCAGTCGTTCGATGAGGCCCCGGGTGCTGTCCATGTATTCCCCGATGACGTCGATGCAGAAGTCCGGTTCCCCCAGGTCCCGCATCACATCCTCGATCTCGATGGGCCGCTCCCGTGCCGGCTCCCCCGGGGGCAGGGAAACCCGCAGTTCCAGAAGGTCGGGGCGGACCGGGCACACCCGTCCCTCCAGGGCCTCCAGCAGGGCGGACATGGACGGGAGGGAGGCGAAGCGGCGGAGGTCCCCCGGGGACCCGGCCACGCCGGGACTCTCCGGCCGGACGGCGGCGATGAGCCCCTGCGGATCCTCCGGCCCCGCGGCGGACCACTCCATGACCACCGACGAGAACCCGGTTTCCGTCAGGATCCATGCAAAGAGAAGGTTCAGAAAATTGAAAAGCCTTTCCGGCGCGTCCAGCTTTCTCGCCCGCAGATTGTCCGGAATGATGAAGGACACGGAACGCCCCTCAGATATGCCGGCATACCGCAAGCCACAGATAACCCCTTCGCAGAGGCTGGAGAGGGAAGCCATAATAGCATAAATATAATGCATTCCGGGAAAGGGTACAAATTTTTTGCAGTTTTTATCGATGCCCACATCCCCAACGCCAATGTTTTCGCCCTGTACGAAGCGGGGCGGCGTTACGGCGCCTATCCCATACGGGTGTAGGGTGCGAGGGTTTTCACTATTGCAATAGTTTGATATAGTTCGTCCAGATTTTGCAAAGGTATGGATTGAATCGTGTCGGCGGACGGCTGGCGGGATAAGAAGTTTCAGGAAGTTTTCGATATCGTCTACGCCACGACCAAATACAGGCGGCTTCTGGATCCCGGCTTCGGAATAAAGGATCTGGAACGGCTTCTCGCCACACTTTACGTGAACGAAGGAAACGACCAGTCCGGCCGGGGATGTCTCGGCGACACCGTTTCCGCCGCCACCATCGCGGCCCACGAACAGGTCCTGGCTGAATGGCGCAGGGACCTGGCCTCGCAGGGGCCGGAAACCCGCGAATAACGAATTCGGACACGAGCAATCCCGAGGAGGACGAGCCATCAGAGTTTTTGTTGCCATACTGTCATTCAGCGTCCTGAGCTGCACCCAGGTTCCCCGGGTCACGGAACAGGAGGAGATCGTCGTCGAGAACCAGAAGCTGCACCTGGCCTCTCTGGAGCAGGACCGGATTTTCGACACTCTCACGAAAAAGGACCCCTCCCTGGACCTCTATCGGGACCCGGTGACGAGAAAATATGTGGAGAGTTTCTTTGTGGATCTCACCGGCTCCGAGCGGATCTCCCAGCCCATCCTGCGTTACGCGGACCGGCACGATGTGTCGCTTTTTCTTGCCTTCTCCGTGGCGTATGTGGAAAGCCGATTCAACCCCCGGGCGGTCAACAGAAACTCATCCACCGTGGACCGGGGCATCTTTCAGCTCAATTCGGGGTCCTTTCCGAACCTTCGGGAAAGGGATTTTTTCGATCCCGAGATCAGCGCCAAATACGGAATTTCCCACCTCCGGTACTGCATCGATGAGGGGGGGAACGACATCGCGGCGCTGGCGATGTACAACGCGGGGCAGAAGAGGGTCTCCTCCAAGGGGGCTCCTTTGAACACTCTGGGGTACATCAGCCGTTATGTGGAGTACCGGGCCGAACTGGCGGCTTCTTTCGGCGATTACATCCGGGAGAAGATGTGGGAAAAGAGGCCCCAGGGGGATGGACTGGCCATGATGAGCCGGCGCATTGACACGAAGGGACTGGCCAAATAAGCTTGCCGACATGGTCATAGTACTCAAACGGGGCATCAGTCCGGAACAGAAGGACGGCCTGCGGAGTTTCCTCGAAAACAGGGGATACCAGGTCCGGGAAATAGTCGGGAAAGAAGAGACCATCTTCGGGGCCGTCGGGTCTCCCCGGGTCGATCCCCGGGAGGTGGAACTTCTTGCCGGGGTCATGAAGGTCATTCCCATATCCAAGCCCTTCAAGCTCGCCTCCCGGGAGATGAAAACCGACGATACTCTGGTTTCCGTGGGGCCTCTGAAGATCGGAGGACGGCGCATCGTGGTCATCGCCGGACCCTGCGCCGTGGAAAGCAGAGAGCAGATTCTCGAAACCGCCGGGCTGGCGAGGGCGTCCGGGGCGGTCATGCTCCGGGGAGGCGCCTTCAAGCCCCGGTCTTCGCCCTACTCGTTTCAGGGTCTGGGAGAAGAGGGGCTGCGCTACCTGAAGGAAGCCGGGGAGGCGGTGGGGCTGCCGGTGGTTTCGGAGATCGTTTCCACCGACCACGCCGACATGATGAAAGAGTACGTCGATGTCTTTCAGATCGGCGCGCGGAACATGCAGAATTTCGAGCTTCTGAAAAAGGTGGGCCATATCGGACGGCCGGTGATACTCAAGCGGGGTCTGGCGGCGACCATCGAGGAATGGCTCATGGCGGCGGAGTACATCCTGTCCCAGGGGAACGACGACGTCATCCTCTGCGAAAGGGGAATCCGCACCTTCGAGACCTTCACCCGGAACACCCTGGACATCTCCGCGATCCCGGTCATCAAAAACCTCAGCCATCTTCCCATCATCGTCGACCCCAGCCATGCCACGGGGCTTCGGGAAAAGGTCCCTCCGGTGGGTCTCGCCGCCATAGCGGCGGGCGCGGACGGCCTGATCGTGGAGATGCACCCGGACCCGGCGGCGGCCCTGTCCGATGGACCCCAGACCCTGTACCCGGAACAGTTCGAAAAACTCATGCGGGACATCGAGGCCCTGGCGGTGGTGGTGGGCAAAGAGGTGACGAAGATTCCCCGGGCCTCCGGACCGAGACCGGGAGTGGTTCCCGCCGTCGGTGACGGCATGGGAGAGGGGCGGCTCCGGGTGTCCTTTCAGGGAGCCCGGGGGGCCTACAGCGAAAGCGCTCTCCGGGGCTTCTTCCAGCAGAATCCCGAGGCGGCGCCGAAGAAGACCTTCGACGATGTCTTTTCCTCCGTGCTGGACGGGACCTCCGATTACGGGATCGTCCCGATGGAGAATTCGCTGGCCGGTTCGATCCACGAAAACTACGATCTTCTGCTGCGCTACCCGGACATAAAGATCGTCGGGGAGACGAAGCTCCGGATCGTGCACAGCCTGATGGGGATCCCGGAGGCCTCGCTGGAGGACATCCGCAAGGTCTTTTCCCATCCCCAGGGCCTCGCCCAATGCTCCCGGTTCCTGGACGAGCATCCGCAGATGGAAGGGGTGCCTTTCTACGACACCGCGGGATCGGTGGCTTTCATCGCCCAGGAGAAACGCCGGGACTATGGCGCCATCGCCAACGAGGAGACGGCGAAGATTTACGGGGTGAAGGTGCTCAAGACGGGAATTGAAACGAACCCCCTGAACTATACCCGGTTTTTCATCCTTGCCCGGTCGGATCGGAAAGTCGACGAAACGCCGAATCGCGCCTCCCTGGTTTTTTCCACTCCCGACACCCCCGGATCGCTGTTCCGCTGCATGGGGATCCTGGCGGAAAAGAGGCTCAACATGAAAAAACTCGAATCCCGCCCGATTCCGGGGAAGCCCTGGCGATACATGTTCTATGTGGACCTGGAAATTCCTGACGACATGGATCTGTTTCATCAGGCGGTGGCGGAGCTGAAAAAATTGTCCGAAGAGGGCCTGCGGGTCCTGGGAATGTACCGGGTTTAGCCCCCGCCGAAACCGAGTTTCTTCATCTGCTCCGCTTCCTCCCTGCGGGAAGCGTATTCGTGCTTCTTCTGGTTGGCCCTGACCATGTTGTTTTTGATGGCCGTCAGCTCGATCTTGATTCCCCGGATCAGCGGACGCTGTTTGCCTTCGATGGTCCGTTTGAAGAAACCGTCCAGCCCCTCCAGCCTGCGAAAGACGATGTTCAGCTCGCCCATGTGTTTGTCCAGGAAGGCGGTGAGCTGGTTTTCGTCGGCCTCCTCGATTCTTCGGTGCAGGGCGCCCGACCGGGACAGGATGGCGTTATAGATGGCGGCGTTTCTCCTGATGCTCTCGATGAAGGGGTCGAATGCGATGGATTCCCTCTTCGAGGAGGAGGTGGTTATGTCGAAATATTCCACCTCGTAGGAGACCGGCGCGGGCTTCCCCGGGTGCATTTTCCTGAGCCATTTTTGAAACTTTTCGAGCAGCGGGGCCTTCCTCTCCTGCAGGAGCGCATGGTTGTCCCGGAGTTTTTGAGCGGCCTCCTCCAGGAAGCGGGACACCGTTGCCATGGACCAGATCGCTTCCCGCAAAAAGGAGGAAAGAGGCGCCTGCTGCGGCGATGAGCTCTTCTTTGTTTCCTTGACGGCCAGTTTCTCGATGATGGAACGGAGGATCTCCGGTCCCTGGGGGGCCTTGTCCTCATCGAGGATCTCCCCCGCCAGTTCGGGGTAAAACGGTCTTCCCGGCATTTCCGCGGCGAACACTTTCCGGATCTGCCTGAGAACCGCCGTTTTTTCAGACGCCGGGTTCGGATCGCCGCCCAGTTTGGGAAGGACCTGGAGGCGGATGTCGAGCTTGTAGGCTTCTTTCTGATAGTCCGCCAGGCCCCTGAGGCCCGCCAGGCAGAGCCTGATGGATTTCCGGATCTGTTCCAGGGAGCCGCCGATGATTCCGGAGGACAGGTTGTCGCCGCCCCTCTTGATCCTGCCGATGCATTCCGCCAGCGCCCGGGTCGTCATGTCCTGGTGGGTTTCGCTGAGCTGGTCCCAGGAAATGTACCGGAGGAGGGAGACCAGAAGCCTGATGCGCTTCATGGTGAGGAACTCGACGCTGAACTGGCAGTAATTTAAAATGAAGTCCAACTGGGCCTCGAAAAGGGAAAGCCGGATGCTGAGCTCTTCGGTCTTTTCCGATTCCTGGAAGGGCGTGTCGGGAGGACTGCTTATCTCGGAGATTTTACGGTCGTTTTTGTAGGGGTCTTCATGGATCAGGGCCCGTTTGAGCAGGATGTCCCTGATCCCGCTGAAGGCGGTATGCAGGATCCGGAACTGTTCCTTCAGGGCGGGAAGGCCGGTTTTTTCCAGATACTCCCGATAGTCCTCCACGGCCTTCCGAAGGGATGCGGTCTTGTCTTCCATCAGCATGCCATTATGCGCTAAAATGACGGAATTAACAACGAGGAATGAAGGTGGGAAGGATCGGGTCTTTTACCCCGTGGAAACTGGTGATGGCGGAGTTGATCTCCGCGACTCTGCCGGTGGAGTCCCTGGACGGGGAGATGGAGGCGCTTTTCGGCCCCATCGATTACGCCGGCCCCCCCATGGCCTTTACCCAGACCGATTACTACCATGAGGAGATGGGGGGCAGCCTCACCCGCCGGTTCGTCAGTTTCAGGACTCCGGTCCTTCCCGATCGGCTGGCGGAGATAAAGATCCTCACCAACGGGCTGGAGGAGAAGCATGCCGTGGACGGGCGCCGAAGGGTCAATCTGGACCCGGGGATCCTGAATCTGAGCCGTTTCGTTCTGGCCACGACGAAGGACAATTCCCATCGAATCCCCCTGCGGGACGGGATATACGCCGAACTCACCCTGCAGTACGCCCGCAGGGATTTCCAGGTCCTGCCCTGGACCTACCCGGATTACGCCCTCCGGGAATACCGGGACATACTGCTGGAGATCCGGGAGATTCTGAAAAAAGAGGGGAAGCGGGGCGGAACCTGAGGCCGTATTAGGGGGTGTGGCCCTTTTCCTTATTCTGATTTTCTCCGGCTGCGCCCTGAATCCGGGCGAGGCCGGAGAGCTTCGCGTCCGTTTTCCTTCCCTTCCCGCCGCCGGGGCTTTTTCGGAACGCCCGGTGTTTCGGGTGGATTTCCCCGGGCCGGCGGGCGAAGTCTTCCGGGTTTTTTCCTCCCCCGGGGCGGAAGTTCTGGAACTCCACGTCCCCCCGGGGCGCCCGGCGCCGCTGACGGCGCGGGTGGTCCAGAGGGGGCGGGACGATTGGCTTTTTCCCGCCGGGGGGCTTTACCCCCGGGACGTCACCGGCAGGGGAGAACTGGAGCTGAACTGGCAGGACGGTTTTGCCGCCGATTTCGCGCTGAGGCTCGCCGCCGAGGGTTTCCCCCTGGGGGAGTTCAACCTTCCCCGCTTCTTCGCCGAAATCCGCACCCGGGGGGAGGGAAACCCCTGGTTCCTGGATCGGGAAAGGCTGACGGACGCTCTGGTGAGATACTCATTCCGGGCGGATATGATAAAAAGGCTGCCCACCTGGACGGTCCCGCTTCCCGCTCCGGAGGGCGAATGGTTTTCCTGCAACCCTCTCCTGGGTTCCGCCCGGACCGGGGAAGACGGCTTTCTCCGGCCCGGAAGTCTGCCGGCAGGCTACCATCGGTTCTTCGACTCCCGGGGCGATGGGATTCACTTTCAGATCCGGAGGGACGGGACCGTCATATATACAGAATTCGGGCCCTGGTGAGGACCTCCGGACCCGTTTCGGTTATCAGGATGTCGTTTTCCAGCCGGACCCCCCCCGCCCCGGGATCGTAGAGCCCGGGCTCCAGGGTAAAAACCATGCCCGGCCGGAGCGGGACCTCCTTTTCCGGGGAGGAACGCAGGTAAGGGGCCTCGTGCACCTGGAGCCCCAGACCGTGGCCCAGGGAGTGGGGCATGGAGAGCCCGTGGCGGGAAAAGACCCGGTCCGCGGCGGCGGCGATCCGGGAAACCGGCGTTCCGGCGGTGCAGAGGGCCAGGGCCTGGGTGTAGGCCTCCTCCACCAGCTCCAGCAGAAGCCTCTGCCGGGGGCTGGGCCGGCCGGAGACCACCGTCAGGGTTACATCCCCGGCGTAACCGTCACAAGACACGCCGAAATCCAGGATGGAAAGCCCCGGGGAGGCGAAGGCTCCGGGACCGTAACCGGGGAAGGCGTGGATGCCGAAGCTCCGGTCCGGGCCCGCGGCGATGGTCTCGAAACTGGCGCCCTCCGCCCCCAGGATGCGGCACTCCCTTTCGATGTACAGGGCGGCGTCCAGTTCGCTGGACAGACCGCCCCGCCGCAGGGAGTCCTCGATTCCATCGATGAGGCGGTTCAGGATCTCCGCCGCTCCCCGGAGCTTCCGGATTTCCACCGGGTCTTTAACCATCCGCATCTCTTCGATGAAAGCGTCGGGCCCTTCGTCGGAGCAGAGGATTTCCGCCCGGGGGAAAATGTCGGCGACCCCTTGGATCATTCCGGTCACTGAGGGATGGGAAAAGCGTCTGTCCAGGGCCACCGTAAAGGGGCGGGAGGGGTCGAAACCTTCCCTGTGGAGAACGCCCAGCAGGGCGGAGAGAGGCCGGCGGCCGAAATCGTTGTAGGGAAGGATCTCGTCCGCCTCGGCCCGGAGTTCCGCCATGGGGACATCCCAGGGGACCAGGATGGACCCGCCCCGGCGGTCCAGGAAAAGGAGGGCGTCCATGGGGTGCCCGGACAGATAGCGGAGGGACGGGGAGCGGCGCTCCTGCGAATCCGCGACAAGGAAAAGGTCCACCCCCCGGGCGTCCAGATGTTCCGCCACCCGGCGCCGCCGCTCCCGGTAAACGGACATCCTCAGCTCACGACGATGTTGACCAGTTTTCCCGGCACGGTGACGATCTTTTCGACGGTCTTCCCGTGAATGTGGCTCCGTATCCGTTCGCTGGCCATGGCGGCTTTTTTCATGTCCTCTTCCGTCGTGTCCGCTGGAAGCTCCGCCTTGGAGCGCACCTTGCCGTTGACCTGAAAGACCACCGTGACCACCTCGTCCCGGGTCAGCGTTTCGTCCCAGCCGGGATAGGCGGCGGTGGACACCGACGAGGTCTTCCCGAGCTTCTCCCAGAGTTCCTCCCCCAGATGGGGGGCGTAGGGTGAGAGGATGAGAACGAAGGGCTCCCAGAGCCGGCGGAACAGGGTTTCCTGCTTGTACAGCTCGTTGATGAAGATCATCATCTGGGAGATGGCGGTGTTGAACTCCAGATTCGCCGTATCCTGGGCGGCCTTCTTGATGGTTTTATGCAGCAGCCGCACGAGTTCCCGGGGCGGGGCCTCGTCGGACAGCGGTCTCTCGGATATGCGCCAGACCCGGTCCAGGAAACGATGGACCCCCACCAGGCCGTTGGTGGACCAGGGCTTGGACACCTGCAGGGGGCCCATGAACATCTCGTAGACCCGCATGGAATCGGCGCCGAAATCCCGGACGATGTCGTCGGGGTTGATGACGTTCCCCAGGGACTTGGACATTTTCTGGCCGTCCTCCCCCAGGATCATTCCCTGATTGACCAGCCGCATGAAGGGCTCGGAGCTGTTCACCACGCCGATTTCGTGGAGGACCTTGTGCCAGAACCGGGAGTACAGCAGGTGCAGGACCGCATGCTCCGCTCCGCCCACATAGAGATCCACGGGCATCCAGTAATCGACCGCTTCCCGGGAGGCCGGTTCCCGGGTATTCCGGGGGTCCAGAAAGCGCAGGTAGTACCAGCAGGACCCCGCCCATTGGGGCATGGTGTTGGTTTCCCTTTTTCCCGGGCCGCCGCATGCGGGGCAGCTGGTGTTTACCCAGTGGGAAATGGCCGCCAGGGGGGACTCGCCGGTGCCGGTGGGCATGTAGCTTTCCACCGGGGGAAGGGTCAGCGGCAGTTCCTCGTAGGGAAGGGGGACGATGCCGCAGGAGGGGCAGTGTACCAGGGGAATGGGCTCCCCCCAGTATCTCTGCCGGGAAAAGACCCAGTCCCGGAGCTTGTAGTTGACCGCCTTCCGGCCGATGCCCTCCCTCTCCAGATGCTCGATGATGCGCCTCTGGCATTCCGCCGTGGCCAGGCCGGAGAACCGGCCGGAGTTCACCGAGTATCCCTCTCCGGTCTCGGCCTCCGTCATCCGGTAGACTTCTCCGGTCCGGGACACCACCTGGATGATGGGCAGATCGAATTTGACCGCGAACTCCCAGTCCCGCTCGTCGTGGGCGGGAACGGCCATGATGGCCCCGGTCCCGTAGGAGATGAGGATGTAGTCGGAAATCCAGACGGGTATCTTTTGGCCGTTCAGGGGGTTGATGGCGAAGGCGCCGGTGAAGACGCCGGTCTTTTCCTTGGCCAGATCGGTTCTCTCCAGGTCCGATTTGTGGCGGGCCGATTCGCGGTACCCGTCGATGGCGGACCGCATTTCCGGAGTGGTGATTTTTTCCACCAGCGGGTGCTCCGGCGCGAGCACCATGTAGGTGGCTCCGAAAAGCGTGTCAGGCCGGGTGGTGTAGACTTCGATGTTCCCGGCGCCGGACTCCAGGGGAAAAACGACATTGGCCCCCTCGCTTCGGCCTATCCAGTTGCGCTGCATGAGTTTGATGGACTCGGGCCATTGGAGTCCGTCCAGGTCTTCCAGCAGTTTTTCCGCGTACCGGGTGATCCGCAGCATCCATTGCCGTATGTTCCGGCGTTCCACCTCGGCGGAACAGCGGTCGCATTTCCCGTCCTTGACTTCTTCGTTGGCCAGGCCGGTCTTGCAGGAGGGGCACCAGTTTATGGGAACTTCGTCTTCGTAGGCCAGGCCGTTTTCGAAGAGCTTCAGGAATATCCACTGAGTCCATTTGTAGTAGTCCGGGGTATGGGTGGAAATTTCCCGGTCCCAGTCGTAGGAAAAACCCAGGGCCTTGATCTGCTCCCGGAAACGCCGGATGTTGTTTTCCGTAGTCGCCTTGGGGTGGGTGCCGGTGCGGATGGCGTAATTCTCCGCCGGCAGCCCGAAGGAGTCGAAACCCATGGGGTGGAGGATATTGTATCCATTCATCCGGAGGTAACGGCAGTAGATGTCGGTGGCGGTGTACCCTTCCGGATGCCCCACATGGAGGCCCGCCGCGGAAGGGTAGGGAAACATGTCGAGAATATATTTGCGCCGCTCCCTGGGGACGGACGGATCCTCCAGGGCCCGGAAAGTCTTGTGGTCCTCCCAGTATTTTTGCCATTTCGATTCGATTTCGGTAAAAGGGTATCTATTGCTCATGGGCGCCATGATACTGTAAAGGCCTAGGGCGGGTCAATGAACGGTGACGGGGCGACCATTTCTGATGAAGGCCGGCCTGATTATGGAAAAAGACCCGCCCAAGCGGGTCAATGAACGGTGACGGGGCGACCATTTCTGATGAAGGCCGGCCTGATTATGGAAAAGGACCCGCCCAGGCGGGTCAATGAACGGGGCAGGGCGACCATTTCTGATGAAGGCCGGCCTGATTATGGAAAAGGACCCGCCCAGGCGGGTCAATGAACGGTGACGGGGCAGCCGTTTCCGGCGGAGGCCGGTCTGGTTGTGGAGCTGGACCCGCCCGGGGCATAGGTCGGGGCAAAAAAAAGCCCTTCAGGAAAGGAGGTTGAAAACCTGAAGGGCAAAAATGAATGGTTCATTTTTTTTGTGCGATCACAATGAATGGAAGAATCATCATCGAAAGGAAAAAAAATGTCAAGTAGATATACAACAAAAATTTCAGACGCATTTATCCCTGCCTTTTTTCCCGACGATGTATAATGCGCCCATGAAGAAGATTTTTTCTCATTGGATGCCCGGCGCCGAGGAACTGCGGCGGGCCGCCCGGGTGGCGCTGGAGAGCTCCCTTCAGGTGCGTCCCGGCGAACGGGTCCTCATCGTCACCAACCCGGTGGAAGAGGTGGCGGCCATCTCCTTCGCCCTCCACGATGCCGCTGCAGGGCTCGGGGCCGTCCCGATTCTCCTTTTCCAGCAGCCCAAGTCTCAGATCGATTTCTGCGAGGAAGAGGTGGTGGCGGCCCTGGAGACGGCCCCGGAGGTGCTCATCTCCCTCAGCGCCGACAGACTGGGGAAGGACCGCAAGGCCATACGGAGCCCGTACCGCGTGGGAAACCGGCAGTTCGACAGCGGATTCCACTATCTTCTGTACGGGGAGAAGAAGATCCGGGCCTTCTGGTCCCCCCGGGTCACCGTGGCGGGGTTCGTCCGGGCGGTTCCGGTGGACTATGATCGTATGCGACGGGAGTGCGCGGGAGTCAAGGATCTGCTGGATCGGGCGGTTCGTGTCCGGGTGACCTCCGGAAAGGGCACCGATCTGGTTTTCGACGTTGCGGGACGGCAGGCCTTCATGGACGATGGGAATTTTTCCTTTCCCGGGGCGGGGGGCAATCTTCCCGCCGGGGAGACCTTCATCTCGCCGGTGGTGGGGACCGCCGAGGGCCGGATCGTCTTTGACGGAAGCATCATCACACATTCCGGAGAAGTCCTGATCCGCCGGCCCATCGAGGCGAGGGTCCGGGGCGGCTTCGTCCGGGAGATCTCCGGGGGAGAGGAGGCGGAAAAACTCGAAGAAACCATCCGGATGGGGGAGGAGAACGCGCTTCTATTTGAAAAGGAGGGGAAGCTCCCTTCGGGGATGGGAGAGGTGTACCGCCGCAATGCCCGGAACATCGGCGAACTGGGTGTGGGGCTCAACCCGGAAGCCCTGGTCACCGGCAACATGCTGGAGGACGAAAAGGCCTACCGGACCTGCCATTTCGCCGTGGGGTCCAATTACGACGACGACGCCCCGGCGCTGATCCATCTGGACGGCCTCGTCCTGGAGCCGACGGTGACGGTGATCACCCGGGATCGGCGGGAAATCCCCGTTCTGGTGGACGGCGGCCTCGTTCTCGAAAGGGGGGTGGGCCTTTGAGCCCGGGACGCCCCCTCCGGGCCGGCCCGAAGGGGGGAAAGAGGGCTAGGCGACGCTGAGAACGTCCTTCATGATGTTTTTCAGGGCTTCCTTGGGCAGGGCGCCCTGGGCCATCCGGGGGTCGCCTTCCATGGGGATGAAGATGAGGGTGGGAATGCTCTGGATGCCGAAGGCGGCGGACAGTTCCTGCTCCTCCTCGGTGTTGACCTTGTACACCCGCATTTTTCCCTCGTACTCCCGGGACAGTTCGTCCAGAACCGGGGCTATCATCTTGCAGGGCCCGCACCAGTCGGCGTAAAAGTCGATGATGCTGGGCAGGTCTCCCCGGTATTTCCATTCCTTGTTGTTTTCGTAATCGAAGACTTTCTCCAGAAAGTCTTTCTTCGTCAGATGTTCCGCCATGTTCGTCCGTCCTTGTCGTGGTCTCAGTATAAGATAAACAATATATAGAAACTCGTCAATCGGCGGACGGCGGATCTCCCGTCCCGTGGTCGGGAGGCCTCCGCAGGAACTCGACGCTGTGGAAACCGCTCCGGGAGAACAGGGCGCGGAAAAAATCCTCCCCGCCGGCGGCTGCGGCTTCCAGAATCCCTTCCTCGACGAGCCGGGGGCCGATCCGGCTCTCGATGAACTCCGCGATGTCCCTCCAGGCGGCGGGGTTCAGTTTGATGTCCGGGTAGGGATAATCGTCGGGTTTGGCATCCTCCAGGCTTATCTCGAGGATCCGCGGAGGGGGAAGGGAGACCAGAAGGCGCCGGCCGTTATCCCGGGTTTCCAGCCCGATCCTGGCCAGATCCAGCCCCGCCCGGGCGATGACGGTCACCACGACGAACTCCGCAGCGTCGTCCCCCACGTTCACCCCCAGCCGCACCGCCAGATTCCGGGCCGCCAGGTATTCCCTCTCTCTGGGGGTCAGGAGGCTCTGCGTCGATCCGACGCCGGTCCGGAGTCTGTCGATGATGCGCCGGTAGTCGACGGCGGGATCCAGGAAATCGAAGGGAAAAACAGTTTTATGCACGTACTCCAGGGTATGCAGGGTCTCCAGCTTGCGGATCTCCTCCAGGAAGAGGTCCGTGGAGAGAACCTTCTCTTCCCTGACCAGGCCCAGGGCGGGCAGGGAGAAGAGGGGCCTGCCCAGGATGCCGGAGAGAACCAGCAGGATCGCCAGAATCAGGAGCAGGATCAGCGGCAGGACCCAGGTGAGGAAGGTCCGGATCTTCATCCCCGTATTCCCTCCTCGCCCCGGGGGGGGAGAAAGTCGATCCGGGTGAAGCCGGCGGCGCCGAAAATGCCCCGAATGAGGGTCTTGGCGTTTTCCTCGGATTTTTCCAGGATTCCCCTTTTTCGGGCGTCCTCCACGGCCCTGGGTTTGACTTCCTCGATGGCGGCGCTGTATTCCAGGCGGCCGAACCGCTCGCCCCGCTGGAAGTACTGATGGATCCCTTTCTCGTCGGCGTCCACCTGGAGAATCCGGGAGGCCGGCAGCCGGATGTAAACCCGCCGGGGGTTCATGTCGTCCGGGATGATCCGGAACCCCTCTTTCATGTCCAGCCCCGCCCGGACCCGGATGCGCACCGAGAAAAGGAGTTTCTTGTCCAGGGTTTTGAAAAAGAGAAAGGAGCGGCTGCTTCCGAGATACACGATATCCCGGTAGACATACTCCACCGTAGGAAGCTCCAGAACGCTCCGCACCCGGGTCTCCAGGGAGCCCATATCCACCGCCGGGCCCCGGGAACAGCCGGTGAGAAGCGCCGAAGCCGGAACGAGGAGCGAAAGAAAACAGAGAAGGGCAAAATCAAGCTTCGCTCTCCCCTTGCCGACATTCATGGTGTCAAGTATAAGAGTACAGTCCGGCATTTTCAAACAAAAAGGATCCAGGAATGAGATTTCTCCCATGTGTCGTCTCGCTTTTCATCCTTTCCGCGGCGGTTTTCGGAACCGAAGAGCCCGACTCCCATGGAAGCCGCCTCTCCCGCCATTTGGAGAGAGCAACCTCCGCGACGGAGGAGGAAAAATCCGTCCTCCCCTTTTTCGAATCCGCCCGGACCATGGTGGAGGAGAACCACATCGTCGCCTTTTACGGCCATCCCAAATCCAGGACCATGGGCATACTGGGGGAATTCCGGACGATGGACGCGATGGCCGAGGAACTGCTCCGATACGCCGACGCCTACAACGAGGTGAATGGAGACAAGGGGGTGGTCCCCGCCGTGCACATCATTTTCGCCACCGCCCACCCCGGGGGGGAAACGACCCTCATCGGGAAGAAGACCCTTCTGGAGTACATCGAATACGCTGAAGAGAAAGGCATGCTGGTGTTCATCGATCACCAGATCGGGAAATACCCGCTGGCGGAGGCGATGAAAAGCATGCTCCCTTATTTGAAGCATAAAAATGTCCATCTGGCCATCGATCCCGAATGGGCCACTCCGGCGCCGGGCGCGGAAATAGGTTCCGTCTGCGCCGGAGAGATCAATCAGGCCCAGGAAATGATGCAGGATTACATGGAAACCCACGACATCCCCGGCGAGAAGATGCTGGTGGTCCACCAGTTCAACTGGAAAATGATCGCCGACCGGGCGAAGGTCCAAGCGGATTATCCCCGGATCCTTCTTATCCACAATGCGGATGGTTTCGGGACTCCCCGGGAGAAATTCGATTCCTACCGGTTCAATTCCGGCGCCCGGAACATGCCGCTGAAGGGTTTCAAGCTCTTTCTCCCGAAAACCTGGCGGCAGGGCGGTTATGACATTCCCCTCATGTCGCCGGAAAAGGTTCTGGAACTCGACCCGGTTCCCATTCTGGTCATGTACCAATAGGACACAGGCCGTTTTTTTTGTATATTAACAGCATAAAAAATACATCGAAGCGATTTCGCGAACAGACAAAGGAGCGATTTCCATGTCCAAGTATCAATTCCAGACCGAGGTCAATCAGCTTCTGCACCTCATCATCCATTCGCTGTATTCCAACAAGGAGATCTTTTTACGGGAGCTGGTTTCCAACTCCTCCGACGCCCTGGACAAACTCAAATACCTGACCCTGGTGGACGACAATTTCAAAAGCCTCGAGTTCAATCCCCGGATCGACATCCGGTTCGACGAAAAGAACCGGTCCACCCTTTCCGTGGAGGACAGCGGCATCGGCATGAGCCGGGAGGATCTGGTGGACCATCTGGGCACCATCGCCCGATCCGGGACCCGGATCTTTCTGGGCAACCTGTCCGGCGACCAGAGGAGGGACTCCAACCTCATCGGCCGCTTCGGAGTGGGGTTCTACAGCTCCTTCATGGTGGCCGACCGGGTGGAGGTTCTGACCCGCAAGGCGGGTGAGAAGAAGGCGCACCTCTGGTCGAGCGACGGCAAGGGGGAGTTCGAGATCCGGGAGGCGGAAAGGGAGGGACAGGGCACGACGGTCACCCTGTTTCTGAACGAGGAGGGCAGGGAGTTCGCCTCCCGCTGGCGGATCGAGGAGGTGGTGAAGAAATATTCGGACCACATCGCCTTCCCCATTTTTCTTCATTACGACAAGATCGAGTATGACGGGAAGGGCAAGGAGAAGAGCCGAACCCCCGAGGTGAGCCAGGTGAACACCGCCTCCGCGCTGTGGAGGCGGGGAAAATCCGAGCTCCAGGAGGAGGATTACCGGGAGTTCTACAAGACCATATCCCACGACACGGAGGATCCCCTTTTCCATCTCCACACCCGGGCGGAGGGGACCCTGGAATACACCACCCTCTTCTTCGTCCCCCGGAGGGCCCCCTTCGACATGTACCAGGTGGATTACCGCCCGGGGGTCAAGCTCTACATCAAGAGGGTCTTCATCACCGACGATGACAAGGAGCTCATGCCCACTTACCTGAGGTTCCTCCGGGGGATCGTCGATTCGGAGGATCTTCCTCTGAACGTCAGCCGGGAGATCCTTCAGCAGAACCGGATACTGCTGAACATCCGGAAGGCCTCGGTAAAAAAGATCCTGGGCGAGTTCCAGCGGATCGCCCTGGAGGACAGGGAGAAGTACGACGGCTTCATCGCCGAGTTCAACCGGCCGCTGAAGGAAGGCCTGTACACCGATTACGAAAACAGGGAAACGCTGCTGGAACTGATCCGTTTCAAATCCACCAAGGTGGAAGGCTTCACCAGTCTGGAGGAGTACCGGAGCCGGATGCTGCCGGACCAGAAGGCGATCTATTACATAACAGGCGGCGGCGAGGCCGCGCTGAAGAAATCCCCGCTGCTGGAGGCCTATGCGAAGAAGGACATCGAGGTCCTGATCATGGGCGACGAGATCGACGAGATCGTCGTGCCCGCCATCGGCAGCTACAAGGATTTCGAATTGAAGGGGGTCAACCGGAGCGACGCCGGGGAAGATCTGGCGGCGGACAAGGACGGGGACAGGGAGAAGGACGCCGGTCCCGCGGTGGAGAAGATCCGCAAAGCCCTGGGGGACCGGGTCAAGGATGTGCGGGTCTCGGTCAGGCTCTCCGACTCCCCCTCCTGCATCGTCACCGACGAGAGCGACCCCACCTTCAAAATGGCTGCCATGCTGAAGGCCATGGGCCGGACGGACTTCCCGGAGACCAAGCCCATCCTGGAGATAAACCCGGACCACGAAATCGTCAGGAAACTGAAGAATCTGGAGGACGAATCCTTCATCGAGGACCTGAGCTTTCTGCTGCTGGACCAGGCGCTGCTCGTGGAGGGGGTGGATCTGCAGGACCCCTCGGCCTTCGTCAAGAGAATAAACCGCATCATGGCGAAGGCGGTGTAGCATGATAACACGACTGGACCATATCGGACTCAGCGTATCCAGCCTGGAGCGCTCCCTGGCTTTCTACCGGGACCACTTCGGAATGGAGGTGGAGCGGATCCTGGAGCCCTCCCCGGAACGGGACCTGGGGCGGATAAACGGCCTGCCGGGATGCAGGGCCCGGATCGCCCATCTGCGGAAAGGAGAGGCGATGCTGGAGCTTTTCGAGTATCTGGAACCCCGGGGGAAACCCCTGCCGGCGGGGCATAGGCAGGCCGACCTGGGTTTCATCCACATGGGGATCGCCTCCACCGACGTCCGGGAGGACTACCGGGTTCTCAGCGCCCGGGGGGTCAGGTTCTATTCCGAGCCGGTGGAGTTCCGGCCCGGGGTCTGGGTGGCCTATTTCTTCGGGCCCGACGGGGAGACGGTGGAGCTGCGTCAGGCCTGAGGGGGCGGGACCCCGGCGGGCCGCTTCCGGAAAACGGGGGCCGGCGCCGCCACGGGCCGCTTCCGATCCCGGCCTCAGCGGAAGCGGAGAGTCCGCCAGCCCCGCTCCCGGGCCCGCCGCCGGAGCCGCATATCAGGGTTCACCGCCACAGGATGAGCCACCGCCTCCAGAAGGGGCAGGTCGGTGATGCTGTCGGAATAAAATGAGCATTCCGCAGGGGACCCCCCGTTTTTTTCGAGAAAATCCTCCACGAAGCGTTTCTTCTCCTCGCCGAAGGCGGGAAAGCCCCGAAGTCCGCCGGTGGCGTAGCCCCCGACGAACTCCGCCTCGCTGGTGATGATGTCCGTCACCCCCAGATGCCTGGCCAGGGGCTGGATAAGCACCGACAGGGAGGAGGAGGCGATGACCACCCGGACCCCCCGGGACTGGAGCTCCGCGATGAGGGCCGCCGCCTCGGGGTAGATGTCCTTTTTTACCCACTTTTCGAAGCTCGCCATGGCGACGGCGTGAATTTCAGCGAAGCTCCGGCCCTTCAGATAGGGGATTTCCCTGGCCAGCTTCTTCACCGGCATGGTCCCGAGGCGGTAAAAAAAATAGTAAAAAGGTATCAGCAGCAGGGGGTAGCGGGGAAACATTCCGGTGCGGACTCCCATGAAGGCGAAGCGGCGCCCCGTGGAGTGGCGGGTGATGGTGTGGTCCACGTCGAAAAAGGCGAACTTCTCCATGGGTCAAAAACCTCCGCAGCGTAGTGAGGCCGGCGGATGCCGGCTCCTCCGCCGAAACACGGTGATGCTCTTCCCCAGGGCCGTCACGGCGCGATGCGGGTCTTCTCCAGCAGGGGGAAAAAGCCCGGGAAGGTGATCTCCGCCGCCTCCGCCGTCTTGATGCGGGACTCTCCCGAAGCCCCCAGGGCCGCAACGGCCAGCGCCATGACCACCCGGTGGTCCCCCCGGCCGTCCAGCTCCGCCCCCCGAAGAGGGGGCGCGGGCTCCGGAGTACCGGCCCCGGGGATCCCGTTCCCGGGGGCTTGAGCGCCCAGGTCTCCGGCCCCGGGGACCCCGTTCCCGGGGGCTTGAACGCCCAGGTCTCCGGCCCCGGGGACTCCGGCCCCGGGGCCGAAAATTTCCAGCCCATCCGGCAGCTCCCGGACCCGGACCCCCATCTTCGTCAGCTCCGCCGCCATGACGGCGATCCGGTCCGTCTCCTTGAGGCGGGCCTGGGGCGCCCCCAGGAGCCGGGTTCTGCCCCGGGCGTAACCCGCCACGGCGGCAAGGGCCGGGAGAGCGTCGGGGATGGCGTTCATCGGAATATCCATCCCCCGGAGGGGGCCGCCGGAGATCCGGATCTCGTCCTCCGCGATGGAGACGGAACAGCCCATCCGGGCCAGGATATTCACCACCTCCTTGTCCCCCTGGCTGTCGCCCATGTCCAGCCCCCGGAGGGTCAGGGTCGAACCGGTGACGGCGGCGGCGCAGAGGAAGAAGGTGGCGGAGGAAAAATCTCCCGGGACGGCTTTGGTGAAGGCCCGGTATCTCTGCCCTCCGGGGATGCGGAAATATTCCAGGCCCCGGCGCTCCAGCCGGATGCCCTGCTCCTCCAGCCAGCGGAGGGTCATTTCCACATAGGGACGTTCGTTCAGGAGAGGCACCTGGATCTCCGTGGCTTCCGGGGCCAGGGGCGCTGCGATGAGCAGGCTGGACAGGTACTGACTGGTGGGGCATTCGATGCGGGTGCGGCCTCCCCGGAGGGGGCCCCGCAGGGTGAAGGGCGGCCTGCCGCCGCTTTCGGAAACCACCCGGACGCCCAGATCCTGGAGGCTGCGGAGCAGATTCGCCGCCGGCCGGGATCGGATCTGCCCGTCCCCGGTGAAGGAGATATCCGCCGCCGCCGTGGCGGCGATGCCCGCCGCCAGGTACAGGGTGGTGCCGGAGTTCCCCACGTCGATGGGGCCTTCGGGGACCCGCACCCGGCCTCCCACCCCGTCCACGATGAAACTGCATACCCCGCCCTCCTCGCCCCCGGATATCCGGGCTCCCAGGAGCCGGCAGGCGTTGATGCAGGAGCGGGTATCGGCGGAATCCAGGGGGTTCAGTATCCGGCTCGTCCCCTCCGCCAGCGATGCGATGAGGAGGGCCCGGATGGTGTGGGACTTCGAGGCGGGTATGAGGACGGACCCGGCGACCTTGCCGGGTTTGACGACTTCAACCATGGAGTGGCGATTTTATATCGGCCGCCCGGGGCCGGTCAATGCGGGTGCGGGCCTCCCCGGGTGGGCCGCGAAGACGGCGCCTTCCCGGAGCCGCGGGGACGGAGCTTCTCCGGAGGCGCGGTGCAGGCTGCCTTTTCAGGGGCGGCGCCGGCGGAGTCCGCCCCTGGCGCAAAGGGCCGAGATCGCCGCCGGCGCCCGACGGCCCGGGAGGCTCCGTCGGCGGGAGATGTCAGGACTTTTTCCGGAACTGGGAAAAGTTCAGGATGAAGTTCAATACAATGCCGCTTATGGCCGCCAGCCCCAGCCCGCTCAGGGTGAAGCCGCCGAAGGTTACCGAAGCGCCCGGAGCGCCGCTGCCCGCCAGCGTGGCGATGGACCCGGTTCCCAACCCCAGGACGATCATCGCGGCGGTGATCATCAGCACCTTCGGGTTTCCCATGTCCACCCGGGCGTCCACCATGTTTTTGACCCCGATGGCGGCTATCATGCCGAAGAGCAGGATCGAGATGCCGCCGATGACCGGCGGGGGGATGGTTCCGATTATGGCGGTGAACTTGGGGACCAGCGACAGGAGAATGGCGAAACAGGCCGCTATCCGCATGACCAGGGGATTGAAAACACCGGTGAGGGCCACCGCGCCGGTGTTCTCGCTGTAGGTGGTGTTCGCCGGGCCTCCGATCAGCGCCGCCAGGCTGGTGGCCAGCCCGTCCCCCAGCAGAGTCCGGGAGATCTTCGGATCCGCCAGGTAGTCCTTTCCGGTGACATTGCCTATGGCGAGGATGTCGCCGAAATGCTCCACCATGGTCACCACCGCGATGGGGACGGTGAAGCTGATGGCGCTGAGGGAAAATTTCGGCAGGGAGAACTTCGGTATCCCCAGCCAGGGGGCCGACGCCACGGGGGAGAAATCCACGATGCCCACCAGGGCGGACAGGATGTAGCCCCCCATCAGGGCGAAGAGGACCGGCAGCAGGGACAGGAACTGGAGCTTCCATCGGGGAAAGGCGGACTTGACGAAGACCCCCAGGGAGAAGGTGAAGGCCGCCACTCCCCAGCAGCCCAGTTCGGAGATCCTTTCCCGGGCGTTTCCGATATAGGCGTCCGTGGCGTTCATGACGGCCACCGGGGCGAGGATGATCCCGATGAGGATGATGATCGGACCCGTGACGTGGGGGGGGAGGATCTTGTGCAGAACGTCGATGGAAACGAAGTTGAAGATCACCGCCACGATGACGTAGAGGAAGCCCGCGACGAAGACTCCTCCCAGCGCGTAGGGAAGGCCCTGCTGTTTGCCGATGACCGTCAGGGCCGGAATGAAGGCGAAGGAACTGCCCAGGAACACCGGGACCTTGAACCGGGTGATCACATGGAAAAGCAGCGTGCCTATCCCGGCGGCGAAGAGGGTTACCCCCACATCCATGCCCGCCACGATGGGGACCAGCACCGTGGCCCCGAACATGACGAAGGTGTGCTGAAGACCCAGGACCAGATTTCTCGTGGTCAAGTCTTTTACCATAAAAATCTCCTTCTATGCTGTGCGCCGGGAGCGGATCGTCCCGGCGGGTGGAAGAGGCTGGCGGTTCTCAAGGCGGGCGGGGAATCAATCCCGTTCGGCCAGGGCGCGGAGGATCTCCCGGGAATCGGCGGCGGAGAGCAGTTTTTTTCTCTTTTCTTCGCTGCGCAGAAGCTGGCTGATCTCCGACAGGAATTGGATGTGGGGGCCGGTCCGGTGGCTGGGGGAAAGGGTCATGATGAAGATCCGGCAGGGTTTTCCGTCCAGGGAGTTGAAATCCACATCGTGCTTCGTGATGCCCACGCCGGCCAGGAGCTCCTCCACCGCGTCGGTCTTGCCGTGGGGGATGGCTATCCCGTTCTCCATGCCGGTGGACATTTTCTTTTCCCGGGTGAGGATCGAATCCAGGGCGCTCCCGCGGTCCCGGACCTTCCCGGTTTTAACGATGATGTCGAGGAGGGCTTCTATGATTTCCTGTTTGGTGCTTCCCCGCAGGTCGGTGGTGACCGATTCGAGGGTGAGATACTTCAGTAAAGACATGTCCATACCTTAAAATCCTTGAAAAATAAAGTCAAGCAACCCCTGTCCCATGGAAGATTTTCCCCCGCTTTCGTGATTTGCGCAAGGGAAAAGAATCTGATAAGCTCCGGGTCATCATGAACATGTCGGAAAGGTTCTATCGGGGCCTGGATAAAATCGCCGGAAGATCGGGAACCGCGGGGCTTGCGGCGACGGTGGAAGAGGTCCGGGGAGTTTTCGAGGGGAGCATGGGACGGGTCCCGGAGACTCTCGTCCGGTCGGTGTACCTGCGGTTTCTCGACGGTTTCAATAAAAGCGGGAAACCCGAGGCGGAGTTCGTCCCTTCAGCCTACGATCTCGGCGCGTATGTCGATCTGTTCTGGATGGAGTACGACGAGAATTGCCGGAAGCTGGCCGATGAGGATTGGACCTTTCTCCGGGACGAGCTGTCCTCCTGCGCCGGCTCCATGGACATGGACATCCTGACCTATGTGATGACGCAGATCGTGGATCGGGGGAAGATCTAAGCCGTGTCCGTGAGTGTGCACCGCATAGTGGACGCCCGGGACCGGAGGGGCGGGGACTTCGTCTGTTTTCCGCAGAGTATCTACGGGGAGGACAGTCTCTATGTCCCCTGGTTCCGGGGAGACGTGCAGGAGATCCTGGACCGGAAGCACCCCTTCTTCGAGCATTCCGACGGCGCCTTTTTTCTGGCCTCCCGGGGAGACCGGCCTCTGGGACGGGTGGCGGCGCTGGAGCCCCGGAGGTTCAACCGTTACCGGGGCCGCCGGGAAGCCTGGTTCTCCCTTTTCGATTCCGTGGAGGACCCCGGGGTTTCGGAGGCCCTTTTCGCCGCCGCGGCGGACTGGGCCCGGGAACGGGGTCTCGACCGGATGGTGGGTCCCCGGGGGCTTTCGGGCATGAACGGTGGAGGGATTCTTGTGGAAGGCTTCCAGCACCCCCCGGCGATGACCATGATGGCCTACAATCATCCCTATTACGGGCGGTTGGCGGAGGACTTCGGGTTCCGGAAACGCAGGGATTTTTTTTCCGCCTGGCTTGACGGCGCCTCGTACCGTACCCCGGAGAAGATAACCCGGGTGGCGGAGATCGCCCTGAAGAGGGGGGCCTTCCGGATCGCGGAGATCAGGACGAAAAAAGACCTCGCCGCGGCGGCCCGGGAAATCGGAGGGGTGTACAACGAATCCTGGGGGGACCATGACGATTTCTGCCCCCTCACCGGGAAGGAGCTGGCCCGGCTGGTGCGGGGCCTCCTCCTGGTGTCCGACCCGGGGCTCATCAAGGTCATCATGAAGGGGGACGAGGCCGCGGGGTTCTGCCTCACCTTTCCCGATCTCACCCCTTCCCTCCGGGCGGCCCGGGGAAAACCGAACCTTCCGGCGCTGCTGCGGATCCTCCGGGAAAAAAAGAGGACCCGCCGGTTCGTCATCAACGGGATCGGCGTGCTGCCCCGCTTCCGGAACTCCGGCGGAACCGCCGTCATCTACCGGGAACTGGAACGGACGCTGAAGGGCCGGGACGTTCTCGGCGCGGACATGACGCAGATCGCCGAGACCACGGACCTGATGCTGAAGGATATGGAAACCCTGGGGGGGAGGGTTTACAAGACTCACCGGGTCTACGAGAGACCCCTCTGATCCCGGTCCCGGGACCCCGGACGCCTTTTTACCCGAAGAGCCTCAGCGCCTGGGCGACGCTGATCCCCAGGTAGTTTCCCACGGCGTAACCGATGAGTCCCACGGTGATGCCCGGAACGATGATGTCCCGGTTGCCGATGCCCACCGCCACCATCCCCACGAAGGGGGGGGAGAAAACCGCGGCGGTGGAGGTGATCATCATCGTATCCGCATCGATCGAAAATATCCGGCACAGAATCAGGTGGAGCAGGATGGACGCCAGGAGGGCGAAACCCACATACAGCAGTATCTGGGGGACGGCGGAAAACACCCGCCTCAGGTCCGCCATGGAGCCGGCGGCGGTGCAGAAAACCAGGACCGCGTATTCGCCGATGTGGAAACTCTGGGTCCACGTCCGGGCGCGCTTCAGAAAGGAAACGAGAATGCTGAGGGTCGAAATGGCCAGGATCGCCGCCGGCGCGGCATTGTCATTCCCGGCGAACAGCGACAGGGCGAAGCCCGCGGCGGTCACCAGTAGGCCCGCCGCCGCCGTTTCGGCCACGGATCGGCGCTTTTCCGGGCGGGTCATCTCTTTCAGGGTCCGCAGCGAAAGGGGGGAAATTTTTTCCTCCCCCGCGTGTCCGCTCCGATAGGCGGGAAGGATTTTCCGTATCAGGGTCTTGCCGGAGGAAATGAGGAAAAACAGATACAGGCCGGACAGCATCACATCCGCGGTGTGGACCGCCAGGTAGGAGTTCATCTCCAGCCTCAGGGCGGCCTGAATGGCCGCCAGGTTCGGTGTGCCGCCGGTATAGACTCCCGCCAGGAGGCCGGCGATCTTCCATGCTTCGGGGACGGAGGCGGCGAAGAGAAAATACCCCGCCGCCGCTGCGACGGTTATGGAAAGGAAGGCGAAGAGCATCGAAACGAAGGCGGCTTTCGGCAGGGCCCGCACCCGCAGGGGGTTCAGCGGGAAAAGCATGAAGGGCATGGTCAGAGCCGCCGCCGTGGACGCGATGGTGTCCAGGACGGCGGGGCCGGTTTCCGGCAGGATGCCGGAATTGCCGATGACGATGCCGATGATGTAGCACGAAATCAGGGGGCCCACCCTGGATACGATTCCGGAAAACTCCGAGGCCGCGACGATCCCCAGCGGAAGAACGAGATAGAATGCCGGAACCGCGCAGGCGATCAGCACCTCCATCGCGGCGTGTCTAGTTCACCACGTTTTTCGGTCGTCCGGCGAGGAAGGACCTGAGATTGTCCGCAGCGGTTTTCATGAGCCTCTTCCGGGCCTCCAGAGCGGCCCAGGCGATATGGGGCGTTACGATGCAGTTCTTCGCGGAAAGCAGGGGGTTGTTCTTGGGAGGAGGCTCCACCAGCCCCACCACGTCCAGAGCCGCCCCGGCGATGATTCCCTCGTTCAGAGCCTCCGCCAGATCCTCGTCCACCACCAGGCCGCCCCGGGATGCGTTGATCAGGAAAGCGGACTTCTTCATGAGGCCCAGGGTCCTCTTGTTGATGAATCCCGTGTTTTCCGGGAAGAGGGGGCAGTTCAGGCTGACCACATCGGACCGGATCAGGAGATCCTCCATCTCAGCCCACTGGAAGGGGTAGGAGGGCGGGTTGTTCCTGCTGATGTCGTTGGCCAGGATCTTCATGCCCAGGGCGGCGCCGATTTCACCCACCCTGCGGCCTATCCGACCGAAGCCGGCGATTCCCAGGGTGAGGCCGTGGAGTTCCACCAGCGGGTAATCCCAGAAACAGAAATCGGTCTGATCCGACCAGCGGCCGGCCCGGACCGCCTCGCTGTGGTGGCCCACCCGGTGACAGAGTTCCAGGAGCAGGGCGAAGACGAACTGGGCCACCGAGTCGGTGCCGTATTCGGGAATGTTCGTCACCGGAATGCCCTTGCTGCGGGCGTGCCGGTAGTCCACCACGTTGTACCCCGTGGCCAGCACACCGATGTACGTCAGTTTGGGAAGGGCGTCCAGGGTTTCCTTTGTCAGGGGGGTTTTGTTGGTGAAAACCACATCCGCGTCGGCGGCGCGGCGGACGATGTCCCGGGGGTCCAGGGTCCGGTCGTGAACGGTGACGGTTCCCATGCTTTCCAGTTCGGTCCAGGGGTTGTCACCCGGGTTGAGGGTGTAGCCATCCAACACCACGATGACGGGCTTTTTTGAATCCATGCGGTCCGGCCTCCTTGAAGAATCATCCGGTTTCGACGCGCGGCCCTTCACCGAACGGCGGTCCGCGCCTTCCTTCCAGTGTCCCACTATAGGAAATAGGCCCTCTTTTGTCGATACCCGGGATGGGGGGCGGCATGAAGCCGGGACAGGGGGCGGACGGCGCGGGGTTGGCGTCCGGGTTTTCCCGGGCATATCGGCGCCCGGAACGGCGATCCCCCGCGTTTTTCCCGGAGCGCCCCTTCAGCCGGCGCGAGGCGGCGGGGAACAGACAGGAGGGCCCGGCGGGGAATCAGGGGGAGGGAGACCGGCCGCGCACAATGGTTTTTCGCTTCCAGCGTCCGGACCGGTAGTAGACGTAGGCGGCGAGGAAGCCGGCGGCCCAGCCCGCGGGCATGGACCACCAGATGCCGTCGGTCCCGAAACGCCGGGACAGCAGGGTCGCCACCGGAACCCGGACGAGCCACAGCGCCAGAATGGTGTTGAGCATCGAATAGGTGGTGTCCCCGGCTCCGCGGATGACCCCGTTGGTGGCGAACATGCTGGAAAAGATAATGTAGAACATGCCGACGATGGCCAGGTAGGATGCCCCGATCCGCACCACCTCGGGATCGGAATTGAAGACTCCGATGAGGGTTCTGCCGAAGAGAACCGAGACCAGGGAAATGCACAGCGAAATCGCCGAAGCGATGGCCAGCGCCGCCCGGTACCCCCGGACGACCCTTTCGGGTTTTCCCGCCCCCATGTTCTGACCGGTGAAATTGGACAGGGCCAGACTCAGGTTCATGGCGGGCATTCCGGCGAAGGTGTCGATCCTGCCCGCGGCGGCGAAGGCTGCCACCGCCGGGGTCCCGAAGGAGTTGACGATCCGGGAGAGGGCCATCATCCCCGCCGAGACCAGCATCTGCTGGATCCCCGAGGGGATGCCGATTTTGAGGCTCAGGACAAAAACCGACCGGTCGAACTCCAGCTTCCGGAACTGGAAGCGCAGAAGACTGTGTTTCCGGTTCAGGTAGACCAGGCCCGCGATGAAGCTGAAACCCTGGGCGATGACGGTAGCCCAGGCGGCGCCGGCGATTCCCCAGCCGAAGAGGATGATGAAAACCAGATCCAAAATGATGTTCAGGACCGTGGCGACGATGAGGAAGCCCAGGGGGGTCTTGGAGTCCCCGATGCCCCGGAGGATGGCGCTGGTGGCGTTGAAGCCCACCATGGTGGAAATTCCGGCGAAGGTTATCCGGAGATAGGTGACGGCCTGGGGAAGGATGTCTTCGGGGGTGTTCAGGAAGCGCAGGATCCCCGGAGAGGCCAGGACCCCGACAATGGCGAGAAAAATCGATGCCACGAAGAGCGACAGGTAGGCGGTGTCCATGGCCCGCTTGATCTTCTCATGGTCCTGGGCGCCGAAGTACTGGCTGATGATGATGGAGGTCCCCATGGTGACGCCGATAAAAAGGGAAACCAGAAAAAAGATGACATGGAAACTCGCCCCCACCGCGCCCAGGGCCTCCTTGCCCAGGGTGTTGCCGACGATGATGCTGTCCACGGTGCTGTAGAGCTGCTGGAACACGTTTCCCATCAGCATGGGGAGGGAGAAGTAGAAGATATGTCCGGCTTCGTTTCCGTGGGTGAAATCGCGCATGGATGAACCGGCGCCACTATATACCGGATGTTCCGCCCGCAGCAATACGAAGGGCGGTTCCCCCGAAAGAGGCCCCCCCGTATTGATTCGCCGGGATGAAAAGAGTAAGCTTTCCCCGATCCCGGAAGGAGCCCCCCATGATTTCCATTTGGCGGCAGGACGAGAAAACCATCACCCGGATCGACGCCCCGGAACCGAACTGCTGGATCAACGTCACCGAACCGAACAATTACGAAATAAGCTACCTGATAAACCGGTTCGGCATCGAGCCGGACCTCCTGAACGACGTTCTGGACATCGACGAGCAGGCCCGGGCCGAGAAGGACGACGACCGGCTCATCTTCATCACCCGGATTCCCGTGTACCAGGAGGATCGGGAGATTCCCTATTACACCGTGCCTCTGGGAATCATCTTCGTCGACGGCATGGTCATCACCATCTGTCTGCAGGAAAACGAGATCGTCGGCGACCTGGTGGAGAACAGGATCAAGCGCATTTCGCTGGTCAATCGGAGGAGCTTTCTGCTGCCCATGCTCTTCCGCGTTTCCTTCTACTTCCTCCGGTATCTGAAGGAAATAAACCGGCGCTCCTCCCAGGTGGAAAAGGAGCTGCAGAAGGCGGTCCGGAACACCGAACTCATCCAGCTCCTGACCATGGAAAAATCCCTGACATTTTTCACCACCTCCCTGAAGTCCAACGAGTTTCTGCTGGAAAAGATCCGGAAATCCAATTTCCTGAACCTCACTGAAGAGGATGTGGAACTCATCGAGGATGTGGTCACGGAAAACCGGCAGGCCATCGAGATGGCCAACATCCACAACAACATCCTCAGCAGCATGATGGACGCCTTCGCTTCGGTGATTTCCAACAATCTCAACGTGGTGATGAAGCAGCTCACCTCGATTTCCCTGATCCTGATGATCCCCACCCTGATCGCCAGCATATACGGGATGAACATCCCCCTGCCCTTTCAGAAGGACCCCTGGGTCTTCCTGGGGGTGCTGCTGGGCAGCGGGTGCCTGGCGGGGGTAAGCATCTTCATTTTCCGGCGAAAAAAGTTTTTTTAGGAAGCCCCCGGAAGGGGCGCGGGAATCACCGGAACGCCCTGAAATGCCCCGGGGGGACACCCCGGGGTTCCCCCGGGGGAGATGGGCAGTCGGGGGCATTTGCTTTTCACCGGTTTTTCGTGTAACCTGTCCCCAGAAGTCGTCAAGGAGCGGCCAATGTCGGACATTCACCGCCCGAAAACCCTGGAATCCCTGGAAATGAAGGGCGTCTACGTCAACGACTATCCCGGTCTCATCCTGGATGGTAAGGACATCAGCTATTTTTTCACGCGCTTTACCCGGGAGGACATATTCGGTTCCGGCGGGGAAGGCCGGGAAGGGGCCGAACGGGCTTCGGACTCGTTCCTGTCCGGGATTCAGAAATTCATCGAACGGCGCAACGAAGAGACCCAGACCGCCGGCACCGATGGGGAAATCAAGATCTTCTACCTGGACGATCAGGGTCACTGCATCATGGGCCTGGTGGAAAAAAACAAGGAGCCCCTGAGGTTCCCGACGAAAAGGCGGGACGTGGAGGCCGCGCGGCTTTTTCAGGTGAACCTTTTCCGGGTCTTCCAGGGGGAAGGGATCGACGGTCTCTATCAGATGCGGCAGGGAGAGGTGAAGGGGGTCTATGACGGCCTGCAGAAGTACATCGCCGCGTACCTCCACGGCTGGCTGGGACTTTTCCGCCAGTACGAGACCATCGGGGAGAGGACCGACGTTTTCCGGAAGTTCAAACCCTTCAAGCTGCCCATTTTCGGTACCCGGGAGACGCTGAAGAACTGCGTCTTTCACATCCAACTGGGGGCGCGCACCCCCGACGGGGACGAGGGATTCAAAAGAATTTCCTCGGGCTACGGCTCCATGAGGCTGGAGGACGCGCTGGCGGTCTGAAAATTGATAATTATTTATCGAAATCCGTAACAATTGTTACGACGATGCCCCGGCGCATCGGATATATTCGAATCGCAACATGCTGCGCATGTAAGCTGTGAAAAACGATAGAAAAACGATAACGGAGGATTACAAATGGGCATGTTCTGCTTTCAATGCCAGGAAGCGGCGAGAAACGAGGGCTGCACGACCCGCGGGGTCTGCGGAAAACCCGAGGAGACGGCGAAGCTTCAGGACCTTTTCATCCACACTCTGAAGGGGATCGCCTGGTACGCCCAGCGGCTCGACGCGGCGGCGAAGGAAAGGGCCGGGAAGTTCATCGCCAGGGGTCTTTTCGCCACCATAACCAACGCCAATTTCGACGACAACCGTTTCTACGGGCTGATCTCCCAGGGGCTGGCGCTGCGGGAGTCCCTGAAAAAGGAGCTTCCCGCCCCGGTTTCCGGGGCCCCCGACGCGGCGGTCTGGTTCTCCGCGGACAAGGAGATCATGAAATCCAAGTCCGCGATGGTGGGGGTTCTGGCCACCGGGAACCCGGATGTCCGGTCTCTCCGGGAGTTCCTCATCTACGGTCTGAAGGGCATAGCGGCCTACGCGGAGCACGCCGATGTTCTGGGCCATTCGGATCAGAAGGTCTGGGATTTTCTGGTGGAGGCCCTGAACTCCACGCTGGAGAACCGCAGCATCGACGAGATGGTGGCCCTTCTGATGAAGGCCGGCGAAACCGCCGTCGCCGCCATGGCGGTGCTGGACAAGGCGAACACGTCGACCTACGGCAACCCGGAAATCACCACCGTCAATATCGGGGTGCGGGGCAACCCGGGAATCCTCATCTCCGGCCACGATCTGAAGGACATGGAAGAGCTCCTGAAGCAGACCGAAGGCACCGGCGTGGATGTCTACACCCACAGTGAAATGCTTCCCGCCAATTATTACCCCGCCTTCAAGAAGTTCAAGCACTTCGCCGGCAACTACGGAAACGCCTGGTGGAAGCAGGACAAGGAGTTCGACACCTTCAACGGGCCCATACTGATGACCACCAACTGCATCGTCCCGGTGAAGGACTCCTACAAGAACCGCATCTTCACCACCGGCATGGCGGGTTATCCCGGGGCCAGGCACATTCCTGACCGCCCCGCCGGAGGGAAGAAGGATTTCTCCGAGATCATCGCCCTGGCCAGGACCTGCCCCCCCCCGCAGGAGATCGAGACGGGGACCATTGTCGGCGGCTTCGCCCACGCCCAGGTTCTGGCCCTGGCGGACAAGGTGGTGGACGCGGTCAAATCCGGCGCCGTCAAGAGGTTCGTCGTGATGGGAGGCTGCGACGGGCGCCAGCCCGCCCGGAACTACTTCACCGAGGTGGCCCGGGAGCTTCCGAAAGACACGATCATCCTCACCGCGGGCTGCGCGAAGTACCGCTACAACAAGCTGAATCTGGGAGACATCGGCGGCATCCCCCGGGTCCTGGACGCGGGGCAGTGCAACGACTCCTATTCTCTGGCTCTCATCGCCCTGAAGCTGAAAGAGGTCTTCGGCCTGAAGGATATCAACGAGCTTCCCATCTCCTACGACATCGCCTGGTACGAGCAGAAGGCCGTGGCGGTCCTGCTGGCCCTGCTCTTCCTGGGGGTCAAGGGGATCCGCCTGGGGCCCACTCTGCCGGCCTTCGTGTCCCCCAACGTTCTGAAGGTTCTGGTGGACAAGTTCGGGATCCGGCCCATCACCGACGCCAGGAGCGACGTGGGAGCCATGGTTTTGGGGAAGTAACCGGGAGAGGGTCATCCCCCATCCGACGGCCGGAAGCCATTCCGGCCGTTTTTTTTTGCAACCTTCCTCCCCCGGGATGCGTCATAAATGCGGAAGAAAACCGCGGATTGTGCCTGGCCCGCCCGGGCGGAGGATGATAGATGAACAGGACAGAACCCCAGCTGCCGGCGCCGGAGGCGCTGGTTCCGATTTACCTGCAGATGTTTACCAGCCGGGAAATCGACGATCTGGAACAGAGCTACGCGGGCCGGGGGGAGGCTTCCTTCTTCGTCGGCTGCGGGGGCCACGAGGCCATGGCCGCCCTGGCCCCCCATCTCATACCGGAGGACTACCTGCACTGCCATTACCGGGACCGCGCCCTGATGCTGGCCCGGGGGATGAGTCCGGAGGAACTGCTTCTGTCCCTGTTCGCCAAGGACGGGTCCTTCAGCCGGGGCCGGCAGATGCACGCCCTGGTGTCCTGCGCCCGGGTCAACATCCTCAGCATCCCCACGCCGGTGGGAAACGGGGCGCTGCAGGCGGCGGGCATCGCCGCGGTGATCAAGGATCGGCCGGAGAGGCCCCTGGCCCTCTGCTCCCTGGGAGACGGCACCACCCAGCAGGGGGAGGTTATGGAGGCGGTGGGGCAGGCGGCCCGGGACGGGCTTCCGGTTCTTTTCCTGGTCCAGGACAACGGCCTGGCAATCTCCACCCGGACCGGGGGAAAGACCATGTACTCCACCGCGGAGGGCCGGGAGGAGTCTTTCCTGGGCACGCCCATCCGTTACGCCGACGGCCGACGGGCGGAGGAGATGTACCGGGTCTTCCAGGAAGAGGTGGGAAAGATCCGGGAGACCCGGCGGCCCCGGATCGTCGTCGCCGGGGTGGAGAGACTGGCCAGCCATTCCAACGCCGACGATCAGAGGCTGTACCGGAGGGAGGAGGAGATCCTCCGGGCCCGCCGGGAGGGGGACCCGGTGGTCCGGCTTCGGGACCTTCTGGTGGACCGCGGGGTGAGCGCGGAAACGCTGGATCGCCGGGAGGAGGCCATCCGGCGGGATCTGACGGAACTGGCCCGACGGGTCCAGCGTTCCCGGGACCCGGCGGCGGTTTTCGATGCCGCCAGACCCCTGTCTCCGGAACTGCGGGACCCTTCCCGGGAGAGCCGGGGCCGGGAGGATGGGGCGAACGGAGCGGGCATGACCATGCTGGAGGCCCTGCGGGAGACTCTGCGGGAAAGACTCGCTTCGGACCCCCGGGTCTTTCTCTTCGGAGAGGACATCGAGGACCCCAAGGGGGATGTCTTCGGACTGACCCGGGGTCTGTCGGAGACCTTTCCCGGCCGGGTGGTGAACTCGCCGCTGGCGGAATCCACGATTCTGGGCTATTCGGTGGGCCGGGCCCTGGCGGGGGACCGGCCCGTGGCCTTCCTGCAGTTCGCCGACTTCATGCCCGTGGCCTACAACCAGATCTTTTCCGAGCTGGCCAGCATGCACTGGCGCACCGACGGGTCCTGGCAGGCGCCGGTCATCGTCATGGCCACGTATGGAGGTTACCGGCCCGGGCTGGGCCCCTTTCACGCCTCCAGCATGGAGGCTCTGGCGGCCCACACCCCGGGGCTGGACGTTTTCATGCCCTCCACCGCGGCGGACGCGGCGGGACTGCTGAACGCCGCCTTCGATTCCGGCAGGCCCACCATCTTCCTGTACCCGAAAACCCTGCTGAACGACCGGAGCAGGGCCACGGCGGCGGCGCCCCGGGACCTGTTCGTTCCTCCGGGACGGGCCCGTTTTCTGCGTCGGGGCGGGGACATCACCCTGGTGGCCTGGGGCAACACGGTGGACCTGTGTCTGCGGGCTGCGGCGGCCCTGGAGAGCGCCTCCGCCCATGCGGATGTGATCGACCTGCGGAGCATCGTGCCCTGGGACGAGGA
>Ga0302245_1000277_pt1 | contig 46826 bp, 70 predicted proteins | sample AAG_UR_Thr_MG_FD_193512 | JGI IMG/M metagenome (GOLD analysis project Ga0302245, IMG submission 193512) | Enriched activated sludge microbial communities from anaerobic digester in WTTP, New Holstein, Wisconsin, United States - AAG_UR_Thr | ecosystem: Engineered > Bioreactor > Anaerobic >... | reverse complement strand
ATTAGAACATCGCCTTTTCCCATTCCCTAAACGATACAACTTCTCGCAGCTGCATCGTGGGCACCGGACCTTGACCATTTGTTCCCTCGTAATGTTACGAGGTGGTGGTTAAAATGGTACTATACCCATATTAATTTTGCAAAGAGCATGCTAATAACATGTCATTAGCATGCTTTAAGGTGGCGCATGAAATTTACTGGAACAATCACCGTCGACATTTCCGAAATGGGGGTTTATGAAGTGAGAGATCAAGGGAAGGACCGCTCCAATGGACTAATTTACGTTCCCAAAAATTGGGTAAAAAAGCAGGTAATGGTCCTTCTACTCTCCAATAATGAGAAGGGTGAGTAGAATGCAGAAAATTCAGATAATCAAAAAAAATATTGATGAAAACCGCCTAAATGGAAAAAACGGTGATGAACGAATTTATTATAATAATCTCCGTAGAACAATTTCTAATTCCTTAAATAGAGAAGCAGATATAGTTTTAATTAATTTAGGGTATAGTGACAAACTAGCCACCAGCCTCCTTTTCTAATAACTCAAGGATGCGCTTCAATTTCATTTTATCGCCATCCTTTCTGTGATTATATCTCCATACATACTCACCTAAATACAGCGGTAATTTTTCACGTCGAATCCCTCCCTTTGATGCAAGTTTTCTTTTTAAATACCCCCAGAATCCTTCTAACCCATTGATGTGGTTTCCTCTACCATCACTATATTGTCGTTCTCCGTGATTTACAAGACGATGGACGAATCCTCGCGATGCAATTCCCGTATAACCTCTCCAGGTATCCGAGCAGACGATCGATCCTATCCTTACCTTGCTGGAGATGAGAGGCTGGAGAGTTTCAGCTTCAACACTTTTGACAATTTCTGCCCAGACCAATCCGTTTCGGCAGAGGATACCGAAGATAGGTTGTTTCTGTGTGCCCCTCCCTCGCTTAGTCCCCATGTCTCGAATGGACTTCCGCTTGTTCTTCCATTGGCCTCCCAAATAAGTCTCATCTACTTCAACCGTCCCAGAAAAGATTTCCGGAACATCGGTAACGAGAGCTCGTCGTATCAATGTCAGGGCCCTTAATACCCTTTTACGCTCGATTGAAGTCCTATTCGCTATGGTTTGGCTACTCTGTCCGAGAAGGAACCAGGAGATTATCTCTTTCCATTGATCTCGCGTCAGATAGAGCGGTAATCTGTGAGGAACGAAGTCATATCGGCAATTAGAACATCGCCTTTTCCCATTCCCTAAACGATACAACTTCTCGCAGCTGCATCGTGGGCACCGGACCTTGACCATTTGTTCCCTCGTAATGTTACGAGGTGGTGGTTAAAATGGTACTATACCCTTATACGGGCTCCTTTTCACTCACCTCGTGAGGGATGTAATATACCCCTCCGTGAGGTCCCTTGTAGAGTTTCGTCCCAGGGGTGACTTTCTGCCCGGGTCTCACGTAGACCTTCGTGACCGGGCCGGCTTTCTCGATCCAGAGGCTCATTATCTCCGAGCTGGGTCCGTGTTCATCGCGATCATTTTGAGGTAGGTCTTCATCTGCTCTGTATCATTCCTGATTTCTTTCAGGAGGTCCGCGATCAAGAACAGGGCCTCGAATGGGTTGACCTGGTCCCCGGGGATCTCGAAGTAACTCGCGAGCTCCCTGCATCTCTCCTGGATGATGGCCGTCGCCTTCTCGAGACTGGCCGGGTCGACGGTGACCTGCAGGTTCAAGGGATCGGCCTTCACTTCAACCTTTATGGGGACCGTCGTCGCGGTCTTCTCCGTCTTCTTCACCTTCGATCTGTCATAGACTCCTTTTGGCATGGTTCAGTTCATCTCCTGTTTTTTCGTCGTCTTCTTCTTCTGTTTCGTCGCCGGCTCTTCCGGCCCCTTGAACTTCGGGCCGATCGTGCATCTGCAATTGATCACCTGCGCGAGGTCCGGCTGGAATGAGACGTCCCCGGGATACATCATCTTGCACCCTGGGACGGTCTTCGACCCGGGCGTCGGCTTGAACGAGGGGACCTCGAAGGGTTCCTCGACCGGGACGATCTTGTGGTGCATCTCCTTGTGGCTGTCCCGGGTCCGCTCGGAGGGGACCGTCGCGATCCACATCTTGTAGGGGGCGTATTTCCGGATCCTCTCCCAGGCGGCACGGTTATAGGCCTGGTTGATGCTCGTCCGAGCGATCATCTCTGCCCTGGGAAGGCCGATTGAGTTGAACTGCTCGGTGATGTCCCTCGAGATCCGGGTGATCCCGAGTCCCTGCTTGTCCGCGTCGATGATGGTTCGCATGACCTTCCTTCCCAGGTCTGCATTGATCCCTTTCAGGTCCGCGAGGCTGAGCTTGGCGAGCTCGTCGATGGCCGCCATGTCGGGCCGGGTCCAGTCGACCCCGGCGACGAGCTTTGTCTCGTATATTGGGGCCTGGGCCTGGACCTGCCCGACTGTGTAGTCGACCCCGCGCTCGTATCCCAGCTTGACGAACATCTCGATCAGGGCCTTCCCCTTGACCTGGAGATGATAGTTCAGGGACCGCTCGATCGCCCTCTCAAGCTCCTCCAGGTCGAGGGGGCCGGGGGCGATCACGATCGGCCTGATGTTCATGAGGATACTCTCCCGGGACCGGCGTAATGTTCCGAGAAGCTGCTGCAGATACAGAGTCCGCAGGGGTCGGACTGGATCAATAGCCATGTGAGTGAGTGGGGAAGGATCTGTATTATACAGGAATCAGGAATTTGAGGGGGGAAGGTCCCCGAGGACCGACCGTTCCCTGAACTCCTGCTCGTTCCCCCAGGTTGCATGAATCTGGTAGGCCCATCCGTCTCCCAGGAAGACGGGCCGGTTCGTATCGGTCGCGTAATAGGTCTCCCCTATCTTCACCCAGTAGAGACGGGGCGGGAGGACCTTGGTGACGACAAACATGGTCGGTGTCACCTGGAGGACGGCCTCGGGGACGATGTTCCCTCCTGGGGAGTGTCTCTCGCCGGCGTCGTTTGTCCATGTCGTGGGATCGAGGTGCGCGGGGGGGAAGAAGAGAGTCCCCCGGGCGGCCTCCTGGTGGGTGCGACACAGCATGAAGTTGAAGACTTCCCGGAAATCGGAGTCGAAGAAATAGACAAAGACTCCCAGGAGGAGGGGCTTGGTGAGGATGTCCTTCCGGTGGGTCCGGGAGTCCGCACCCTGCCATTCCTTGACGATCTGATAGAGGACCTTTGCATTCCCGGTAAGGTGGGGGGCAAACCTCTCCTCGTCGACGTTCGCGAACGGGAGGTATTTGATCATCATCCGGGCGATGGCCTTGAACGTGATGTGGAATCGGAAGGTCTCCGGTGTGGCGCTGTTCATCTGGTCGGGGTTGTTGATACTACTCATCTTCATTCTCTTGTCGCCTCCCGGTCCCCCTACAGGCAGGACATACACGGAGGAGAGAATGGATCGGGACCAGCTCAAGGAGATAGGTGTGATCCCAGTAGGCTCTCAGGCCTTTACAGACGGGGCAGGTGTAGTCCTCGAGCGGAGGTCTCGAGTGCATGATACCTACTCGGTCCTTGGAGTAATATACAGGAATCAGGGAAAAAAGAGGGGGTTGGATGGAAGTTACATGGAACTGACTGGAGTTTCCTGGTTGCGTGAGTGACTGCATCAAGGGTGGCGGCTTGACTTCACCACCCCGCTCATGCTGTTCTCGTAGATGGTATTATGTTTTGGGATCTTTGGGGAGGTATGGTCGAGCATCCTCTACCCATCTCTCCATCTCCACATATGTCCGGGCGAGATAGGTCAACATAGTGTCGGGGGTCCATCGCCCGAGGGCTACCTGAACTTTCAACATGGCTATGAACTCCTCGCCGAGGCTCTTCCCATCATCACGGAGGATAAGTATTCCTGGGGGGGCAGATCTCCGGAGTTCTGCGAGTCCTTCGTCAGTGATCATCCTTCCCCTCCTGGGGGGCAGGGGTATACTCCCAGGGATCGTCCTCGGTGTCAAGCATCCGATGGCCGTGTTTCCGGACGTATTCCTTCTTCTGTTCCAGGAGCTCAAGATATTCCGCATGGCTCCTCGCGGTCGATGGATCGGGCATTTTTTCATTCATGCTTCTCGCGTCCGGAAAAATCACGTCCTCCCAGGAGTATCCGGCCCCTGGGCTATTTTTTTAATCAATCCACTCATGAATGACCTGCTTTAATTCCTCCCTTCTCATGTCGGGCCTTATTCGTTGAATGAGGACCTCTCCGAGCTCATCCAGGAAGGGGTATACGGCCTCCTCTCGTTCGAGTGGATCGGTCGGGATCGGGTCAATGCAGGTGTTCATGAGCTCAAGGAAATGGTCCTCCTCTCCCGCCTCCCGGATTGCTCGGGAGACTGTGAGGGGGGTCACTCCTCTGCCTCCTGGGCGGCTTTCTTGGCTTTCTCTACTGGGATCTTCCGATAACAGTGGGGGCAGGTGAGATAGAACCTCGAGGACCCCTTATAGTCCCATTCGTGGCCGCAGTCAGGACGAGGGCATTTAAGTCTCATTACCTCTTCCATACTACTCACCACTACTTAATGATGGTGGAGGGTCCCTGGGGGCCAGGGATTTCAGTGAGGCGTAGGGGTGGAGGATCTTGTGCCAGGCAGTCTGGTACCCGCATTTCGGACACTCAAACCAGACCCACTGGGGGACCGCGTATCCTTCCAGGGGGACGCCTCCGTCTCCATGATCGCAGGTCATGAACTCACAGTCAGCGAAGGGAGTCCCGCAGCTACAGGTCTTCCTCTTCGATGAGAAGAGGAGGATCTTCCGGAGCTTGATCCGGGTGTCCCGGGCCTTCTCCTGGTCCGTGATCGTGACCTTGTCCGGGGCCTGGTTGTCTCCCAGGCGGAGGGTCCTCTGGACTTTTGACCAGCATTCCGGGCCGTATCCGTGCTTGATACTTTTCGGGTCAGTGAGTGCCCGATTACATTTCAGGCAGTAGAGTGAGGGGGGCATCAGTCCTCCTCCCTGATGATCTTCTTTCGGTAGTCGTGTGGGTCATGGGTAGATGCATACTTCCCGGTCAGTTTCGCAGCCTTCAAAGAGAGGACCCGGAGATCCTCCATAACGTCATGCCAGTCCGAGGCATTCGCGACCGCGTTCAGGAATTGAAGGTCCTCTTCGAGGGCCTTGATCCTGGTGCGGATTGTCGGATCGGCACCCTCCCGGGCGTCATCATCAGGGTATAACACGATCTGTAACCTCATTCCTCCTCCCCCGGAGTCCCCATCCCTTATCATACCCGCATTTCGGGCATTTGAAGGCATGGGTCTCCGGTCCTGGGACGTATCCGCACTGTTTACAGTAAGCCTCGAGGTTCGGTCCGACTCCCATGGCTCAGGCCCCCTGGGGGGCGGGGGTCAGTTTCATGGCCCCCTCCTCGTCCTGGGTGATCCCGAGGGTCATCACCATGGCCCCCTCTCCCAGGAACTCGGCCGCTATGACATCGTCATAGGTGTTCACGATCTCGCGCAGTGAAGCAGCGACGACGACCTTCATGATCGCCTGTTTCGCCTTTGGGGGGATGATGGTGATCTTCCATGCCCCGTACTCGGCATTATTGCCGATCGCCCCGTGCTTCTGCAGGGCTCCTGGTGTTGCATAGGTCATTTACCTCACCGTGCATGGACAGAACCGACATTTCGGTTCATTCCCGGGGTCCGAGGCAATACAGGCGGGACGCCCATTCTCTTCTCCCAGGAAGATACAGTCCTCGTATCCGTCGTAGTCATCATAGTCTCGTTCTTCGTGGACCACCACATTCCCCCAGAAGACCGCATCCTTGAGGGAGGGAGACTCCCAGAGGATGAGTTCAAGACGGGGGGTTTCTGAATGATAGTCCAATGCAGGGACAAAATAGAACTGGTAGTCCCGGCCGTTCTTCCGGAGAGAGAGTCGGCCCTCGACTTCCCCGAGGAGGGGATGACGGGCCTTCCATCTTGCATGATAGTCGACCTCCCCCCCGTACTGGAAATCCTTCTCGTTGATTCTCATGATTTCACCTACATGATCCGGATAACCTGTCCGGAATACGCGGCCTTCTCCAGGTCCTTGATCTTCTGTTCGACGATCGCCAGGTTCTCAAGGCAGGATTTACGCACCTCGGGCTCGAGGTCCTTCTGCTTGAGTTTACGCTTATACGCGACCTGGAAGTGGATGAGGTCCGCGAGGGACACATCCGGGTTGACGGGGTCGGGGTATGCCATCTATGCCACCACCGGGACGGGGATCGGGATCACGGTCCCGTGCAAGATCTTCGCCTCGGCATTCCCGATCAGGGCCTCGCGCTTGATGTGGGAGATCTGCTCATGGGAGGCGTAGGCTGTGATGGCATTGTAGAGCTCCCATTTGTTGGTCTTCTCGGGGTTATCGATCTGCAGGGCGGCGACGTCCGCGATCTTCTTACTCTCGGTGATAGGGGCGAGAGTGTTCGCGATCTCCGCGTAGTCCTTGAAGGAGACCTTCGCGGCGATCGCATTGTCGATCTGGACCTCGAGGAGGTGGGAGCGCTGGAGGATCCCGTCGATGAACTCCTCGACCTTTGCGGGGATCCCGAGGACCTGCTTCTCGGTGTGCCAGGCAGTGATCACCAGTTCACCGAAGGTCTTTGTCGCGAGCATCCCGTTCGCGCAGGCAAGACGCCATCCGAAGGCAGACCCCTTGAACGACTTCTTGTCGTTATACTGGTTTTTGAACCGGACCCCCATCTGAATCCCGTCCTGGTGATCGTTGACCATCAGGTCAGGGAAGAGGATGAATGCCTCGACGACGTCGTGATGGTTGTCGATGTTGATCAGGGTATTGAGACCCAGGTGATCGGCGGCCGTCAGGACCGGGTCGAGTGCGTCCTCGTGGTTGAGGGGCATGTAGTTCTTTGCGGCCCCGAAGTGGATCTGTCCTGTGTTGAGGTTTTTCAGACCGTATACCTTCGGGGTCTGCTTGAGGGACCCATCGACGAAGAGGTGTCCGTCGTCGTTATACCCCAGGATCTTGTTGTCGAGCTTGGGGTCGAACGGGACTTTTTCATAGAGCGGCACGAGGGCGGCCTTGTCAAGGCCGGCGAGGACTCCCTTCGCATCGGAAGGGGTCATGTCCTTGAAAGAGTTGATGCTGAACATTTTTGTTCCTCCAAAACAGTTCCGAAAAAATGCCCTTTTCTGGGTTTGACCCGACGCCCTGGGGCGGAAAAAGGGTTATGCTGGTATTGGTATGAGGGGGTTGTGCAGGGGGGAGACGAGGCGGTTGATCCTCCAGGAGGACCCTGCCTCGATGATGTGAGGGGGGTCGAGGGTGTGCTCGTATAGGTCGTCAATCTCCTGGGAGAGGTGCCAGGCCTCCCGCTTCGCACGGGCGAGGACCTTTGCAGGGTGGGGACCCTCGATGATCGCGACGAGTTCGAGTTCCCATCCATCCTCGTCCCAGTAAATGTCAACGAAGGAAGTCTTCCCCTCCTTCCTGGGGATGAGTTTCAGGGTCCCGACGAAGGTCTTGACGTCCTCGAGAACCTCCTTCTCGATGTAGGGGCCAGTGTAATAGCCATACATATTGAAGGCCTTGGGGTAGTGGTTCAGGTCCGGAACCTTCTTGATCACGGACTTGGTCTCATAGCGATACACGGGAAGGGACAGGTCCTTCCCGACCGGGGGGACCGGAAGTTCAATCTTTGGAGGGCTCCGGTCCGCCCAGTGTGCCGGGGACCAGCGTCCCCGGTTCGGGAAATCATCGTGAGAGGGGCTTGCGTAGGTCATATCCAGTCATTTCCTTAACGTGTTGGTCGAACGATCTCCAGTGCCGGCCCCGGCATTTCTGCCGGGAGATGTCAAGCTCGACCTGGAAGATCCTGCAGAACTCATGAGGCCCCCAGGAGAGGGGGTCTCGGGGTGATTGCTCATAGAACAGGCAGTCATCACAGCTTTTTCGCATCGGCCGGGACGCCATAGACGGCACCTCCTGGGGTGACGAGTCGGCCTCCGATGAAGGCTCCCTCGACCCAGAATCCTCCGATAGTCCCTCCGATTTTGTCGTGGTCCTTGAAGGATTTCTTTTTCTTCATGGTCAGTTCACCTCCTCGAATCCGACGTCATCGACCTGGTAGAGGGCCTCGGTCCCGGTGTCGAGAATCACGTCCCCGACGGACAGGGACCGGGAGACTCCTGCGAGGGCAGGGCCGATGTTGGTCAGTTCATACAGGTGGTCAAGGTTATCGGCGACGACGAGACCCGCGTGATACCACCCTGGGGAGGGTGTCCGGGCATATTTTGATGACCGGGGATAAATCACGTCATCCCTCTTAAGGTCCGGATTGAACCGGAAAGAGGGGTCAAGGGGGTAATAGAGACGATACAGAGGCATAGTTACTAGGCCCCCAGGGGGTAACTCGGGGAGATACCCGGGGGGAGGGGGATGTCAAGCAGCTCAGCGTAGGCGTCTTCGGCCGCAGAGGCATGAACGAAGCGCCAGAAGTAGTCATGGGTTTTGGTGTCAAGCATTTCAGATCACCTGTCTCCCCTGGGGGGGACGCACCCCGCCCAGGTGGAGGGTAATCTTCTCCAGTCAGTTCCCTCTTCGGTCAGGTCCCCGAAAGGACCTTCATCCCCAGACCCCGGGCATCGGAAGCGACGATCTCCTCTCCGGTTCACCCCCCGAATCCCTTGGTCGAGCGCCCTGTTCTCCGAGTCTTCCCCGGCAGGGTCACCCTGCGAAGTCCTCACTGGGGGGGTGACCATCGCGAGGAGCCCCGACCGGGCTCCCCCGGGCCATCCACAATACTACTTACTACTCACTACTATATAATAGTTATGCCCCCTGGGGGGAGGAATGGGGGTCAGAATGGAGTCCGATTGGATGGCGGAAGTAATATTTATATACTGAAAAAAGAGAGGTGCCGCACCTTACTGGGGGGGTGCCGCACCCTGGGAGACGGGCGACTTGCTCTTGATATAGTGGTCGATCTTGTTCATCACCTCGGCGGCCTGGGACTCGTCGATTTTTGTATAGTGCATGTAGGCACTCGACATTCCCATCCAGAGCTCGAATCCGTGGTCGTCATCCGCCCATTTTCCATTTCCATGATAGGATTGGAAGGCATCAGCATCCCAGTCGCACCGGACCAGGCCGAGGCCGCTATCGTGCATCATGTATTTCCACATGGTTCTCACCTGCCTTACTTACTACTCACTACTATTTAGTCTTATCCCAGTGCCAGTTCTCCATCCTGGGGGGATACTTACAAGACTGGTAGATCTCTTTGATCTTGGCCTTGGCGGCACTTTTCTGTTCCTTCGTCGTGTTCCGGCTCCTCACGACCTCATACCATTTATGGGTCCTCTTTTGCTTTATCTCGTAAGATTCTGGGGTGTGGAATTGGAGCTCGACCTGTTTCCCCTCGATGAGGAGCTTGACGTTGACGCCTTTATAGCATCCCTGCCCCCTCCTCCAGAAGTTCGAGACCTTCTCGACCTTGGCTCCGCTTGCCTCGGCGTCATTAAGGATCTTCGTCATCGTCTCCTGATAGGTATAGGGGGAGATGATCGAGGTGAACCTGCAGACGTCATCCACGTACTGGACGAGCTGGTCCTCGGGGAGGTGGGGGTGCCGGCGATGCTCGATGTCCAGGGCCTCGTGGATAGACTCCCATGTTTTGAGACGGAACTCGAGGCCTGCGAATGCCCCGCCATTCTTGACGATCGCTTTCTTGAGCGACTTGTAGTTCTTATCGACTCTCTCCCGGCCCTCCTTGTAGAGGGTGTCTGCATGTTGTTTTATCTTCTCCGGGTCGACGGTGTATTCCGGTTTCTCTTCCTCCTCTTTCTTCTTGACGTCCTCGGTATGTTCCTTCCCGAAGTCGATGTTCAGGGAGAAGTTGACGGTCCCATTCCGGCCCTCGAGGTATACGGCCGTAAAGTCCTCGTCCGCGTTAGGCTGGACCCAGGAATACCCCTCGCCAGTGTGGGCCGCCCCGATGTTGTCTCCTCGAGTGTAGATGAGCTCGTTCTGTCCGTTGTCGCAGAAGATCACCGATGTCTGGTTCATCATCTTCCCGAGCTCGACGATGTCGTCCCGTTCGGCATCGTGGGTCATCACGAGGAATGAATCCTCGAACTCCCCATATTTCCCGAGGACCTGGGTAAAGACATAGCCTTTCTCGGTCAGGGCTTGCCGGAGCTCCTCATGCCGCTTCTTATACCTCTCCTGGTCAAACTCCATCGGGTTGAGTTTCTTCTCATCGTCGTTCGGTCCTGCAGAGATCAGGGCGAATTTCGTGTGGGCGAGGATGATTGCGAGCTCGTCCTCATCGGCGATCTCGGTCTCGACTCCCTTCCCGGGCTCTCTCTTCGCATACTTCCGGAGGATCTGGTCGAGCTCCTCGGCAGTATACCTCTCTCCAGGTTTTCCGCCCTCTCCCTCCTGGGGCGAGGGTTTCCCCTCCTGGTCGCTCTGCCCCTGTGCCCCGGGTCCTCCCAGGGCAGGTTTGGCAGGGTCGACTCCACCTCTTTCCGGGAGTGGCGTGTTCCCTCTCATCTTCGTGGGGGCCTGGAGGGTCGTCGCGTGTCTTGACCGATCGAGGTAGAACCGGCCTCCTCTCTCACCCTCGTAGACCTTGACCCCGTTCGGAGGTTCCTCTCCGGGCTTGAGGTAGATAGGTTCGGCCTTCTCGATTACCTCATCGGGTTCGCTCCCCTCATCTCCTTTTCTCACGGCACCCCCGGCATGAGAGGGGGCACCTTTCTGGCCTTTCTTCCGAAGGTCCCATTTTGTCTCGTGCTTTGACGCCCCTTGAGCTCCCTTGTGCGATCGGTGCGTGACGTGGTCCTCCCTCTCTGGGGCATAGTCCCGCTTATAGTCTGCCGCGCCCTGTGCGCCTCCAGTTGGCGCATGGGGTCTCCTGGGGAGTGTGGTCGCCTGGTGTTCCTTTGAGAGGTCCTCATACTTCATTGGTTCGGGCCGACCGACCTTCGGGACCTCGCTTTTGAGATAGTAGACTCCGCCCCTGGGACCCCTGTAGAGCTCAGCGCCTTTCGGGACCTTGCCCGGCTGCGCGTACTCGATCCGGTCCTCCGGCATGGAGACCTTCACTCTCTTTACCCTGCCGAAGTCCTTATGGTCTTCATACTCGCCGTCGTCTGCCTTCTTGACTTTGTCGCGGTCCTCATCACTGCCCTCATGGTCCTGGGAGGAGGCAGACCCGAAGTTGTCCCGGTTATAGACCTGGGGGCCTCCCAGGTCCTCGTCTCCCTCCGCGTAGAACTGGGCGGCCTCGTCTGGGGAGAGTTGTTCTCCACCCTGGGGGTTCGTGTTCAGTCCGCCTCCCGGGCCTGGGGGACCCATGGGTCCGCCCCCACCTTCCATCCCCTGATTCCAGGCGTTCTCCTGGGCCTCCTCCATCGCACTGACAGCCCTCTCGATCTTCTCGTCGTCGAGCCCCGCGATCCGGAGCGCGGCTTCGAGGGGGACCCCGAGCTGCATGTAAGTCGTGGCGACCTGTGCCCGGGCCTGGTCGATCTGGGCCATCTTGAGCTCGTCGTCGAGGTCGACGACGTCCTTGAACCTGAACCTCCATCCGGGTTCCCATCCCTCGATGTCGGGGAGGAGGTTCTCATTGATCATCTCCTCGAATTTCCGGAGGAGGGGGCTGAGCATCCGGCTCTTGGTAATGTTTCTCGCGACGTATGCAGTGGCGCGGTTCACGTCGTCACCGACAAATTCGGAGGAGGAGAATCCGAACATCGCCCAGACGATCTTTGCGACCCACATCTGGCCCTCGAGCCATTGCATGTCGACCATAGTCGGCGTAAGGGGTTCGATGTCCTCCTCCCCGATCAGGTTGACGACCCCGTTGAAATTTTCCGGCCCCAGGTTCGCAGAGTTTAGCTCGGCGTTCGCCTCGATGAGCTGGGAGACACTGGTATACTGGGGGTGTTTGTATTTCATCCCGGGCATGACGCCGTTCGCGAAGGTCATCCCTGCGGCCTTGGTGGAATCGATCAGATACTCGAGATACCACTTGAGCTGCTGCATGAAGTCGGTCCCATAGCAGGAGTCCGCCCTGGGGTAACAACAGAAATAAACGACCTCCTTCGGATCGAACGGGATGAAGATCCCTGCCCGGGCGTGTTGCCAGTATCTCTTCACGTATCCCAGGGAGTAGGGTCCCTCATAGACAAGACCCATCTCCCCAGTGATCCCTCGCCAGTCTCGATCGATTTCGACCCAGAACTCGGGTCCGGAGTAGGCCTTGAACTCGAGGAGGACCTGCCGGCCGGAGGTGTCGGGGAGGCTCAGCGTCTTGACCCAGGCCCCCGCATCGTATCTGAGCACGTCCCGGGCCGTCATCTTGAGGAGGGTCGAGAACGTGTCCTGGGGGTTCGGTCGTTTCAGGAACTCGATCGCCTTTTCGACCCGGGCCTCCTTATGGTCGATCACCTCCCATTCGACTATCCCAAGATAGTCCATAACGCCTTTCTCGCAGATAGCGAATATCGGGTTCCTTGCGAGTCGGTCGTTATCTGCCTGGAAGAATCCCTCGCGATAGATCCCGTAAATACCCCAGTAAGCATTCACCGAGGCGACGGCCTTCCTCATAGCGGCTCCGGTGACAGGGTGGTCGGTGTGGCTCTCTCCCCCATTGCCGAAATACTTCTCGAATCCGGTCGTCGGCCTCGATTTCCCCTCGGCACCCCGGAGTGTGTTCATCCTGTGTTTGAACTCCGGATCGTGCTCCGGAGGGGAGGCTTTTGTCTCCCCCAGGAGACGGTCCCGGAGGAATCCGACGAGGGTCATTTCCAGGACCCCCGCAGAGGCTCGGTCTCCTGCCTCGTATATTTCTTCACTGCAGGTAACTGGGTGATCATGACCCCTCCCAGGGGGACCTCGCCGGCGAACATGGCGAAGTCAAAAGCATCGAATTGGTCATCGTGTTCTCCCTCCGGCATCAAGCATAGTTCCTCGACGAACAGGTTCAGCCCTCGCTTGACCCAGACATGGCCGTTTTCGACGACGCCAGATCGGTTATAGGCGCGGGATACCTTGTCTCTGGTTGTCTTTATCTCCTTGATTCTTATGAACGGGAATGTATGTCGGATCCTCTGGCAGAAATCTTCCTGGAATGCGACTGCCTCAATTCCGCATACATAGGGTTTCCACTTCTGCCAGGTGGCTGCGATCATCTTGGCCCTCTGGTCATAGGTATACCTGCCCCGGGTGACGTCCAGGACGTAGAAGTCGGGATTCCGGTCCTTCGAGATCCCGATCGTGCATATCGCAAAATAGTCGGCCGTGTCTTTCTCCGAGACGGCCGGGTCGACCCCGACGTATATCTTGAGGTCCCGGAGCTTGATCATTTGGCCGTCTTCTCTCTCGAGGACCGTCTCCCCCCCGACCGTCGTGAACTCGAAGTATTTGAACCAGTCATACTGGAAGATGTCGCCTTTCTTCATCAGCTCGACGTCGTTCTGATACTGGAGGTTGAAGACGACGGCCCCGACATTGCCCCGAATGGTCCGGAGTCCTGTCGTGATCTTGTTCCCGTCGATCCGGTCGTCGAGAGGCATGAAATCCTCCCAGATTGAGGTCTCGGTCCCCTGCTCGTCCATATTGATCGCCATCTGGATCTGCAGGTCGAAGTCAAGCTCCTCGATCAGCATCTTGTAAAGGTCGAGGTAGTGATACCGGGTCCCGAGGACGTGGATCTCTCCCCCTGGGATGAGGGTCGGGAGGAGGGTGAGCTTGAACCAGTCTGCCATCCTCTCCCGTTCGCCCTCGGTCCTCGCGTTCGCGAAATTGACGAGGTCGTCGGCGAGGATGATGTCATAGTGCCCGGAGGTGACGGCCCCAGAGTTCGCACCGTGAGCGGTCAGGGTGGCCTCGGTCAGGATCCTGGTCCTGCCGGCGAAGATGGCCTCGTGATCGCTCCATTTGTTTCCCCGGAGGTCCCCGTAATACTGATGGATGAGGGGATGATACTGAGCTGCGTTCTTGATCGTGTTCAGGAATCGGGTCGCATGTTGGTCCGTGTCAGAGACGATCAGGATCCTGATGTCAGGGTCGTTGATGGCCTTCCAGGCACCATACCCGATCGTCCCGACCCGGGTCTTCCCGCTCCCCCTGGGGGCGAGGTCGAGAGTCTGCTGATGGTCGTGATAGTGATCGAGGATCTTCTTGTGATGGTCCCAGATGGTATACCCGAAGATCCTATTTGTGAAGTATTTGGCCGAAGACCGGAGGAGTTCTTTCTGGAATGCCGGCTCGGCCTCACGATAGAGGTCGAGATTCTTCGGCAAGGGCGTCCCCCAGGGCCTTGAGCTGGGCGTCTGTGAGCTTATGTGTGACCTCGGTCTTATTGGTTGTCTTGACGTCAGCCTCGATCTTCTGGGCGAGTGTGAACTCTCCGGGGTTCATCCGTTCGAGGCACCAGGCTCGGGCCTTCCAGTCCGGGTGAGTGATGATCCCGACCAGGAGGTCTTTTCTCGCCTCTGCTCGGGCGACCATGACCCTGTCCGCGAAGTCGATCATCTGCAGTTCCAGGTCGGTTTTCTTCTCTTTTTCCCGGGCGTTCTTTGCGATCCTTAACCATTCATAAAACTGTGTTTTTGAAATCCCAGAGAGATTTGCGGCTGTTTCGACGAATATTCCGTTCTTGATATTCTCGATTATCCGGTCGATTATCTCTTTGTTCCGTAAAGTCGGGGGGCGGCCTCTTTTCGCCATAATCTCGTATAGAAAGGCCAGGATAATATACAGGATAGGGAAATTTTTATGGGGATAAAAGGGGGTATTTCAGGTCCCTGATGCCCCTGGGGCGGGGACAATACCCGGATGTGCGAGCTGGAGGTTCGTCCCATAGACTTCTCCGAACTCTACCAGGTAGATACCTCCGGACCATGTCACATAGTAGTGTTTCAGACCTGCGGCCTCGGCTGCCATCACCTGGGCTTTCATCTTGACGATGTCCTCGTTCGAGTGCCCGAATGTCATCCACCTGAAATTTGCCTCTGCCATGAAGATAGTCCGCTTCGGCTCGGTATACCCTTCACTCCCTCCCGGGGAATCCGCGACTACTTCCTTGACTGCCTCGCCGGCGTCCTTCCCTACCAGGGCCGTGACGACTGCAGGGCTCTGACTCGCGCCCCGGAAGACGAGCTTAATGCCAGTCTCCAGGAGGACGATGACTCCCGCATAGGCGAAGAGCTGTGTCTGGAGGTCGACGGAAGAGACAAGAATCCCGTCCGTGAAGAAATTCACGAGACCGATCGCGGCCGCGACGACGATGGTCGCGTAGAACTTCGCATCTGAAAATTCCTCTCCGCTCCCGAGATTCTTCTCTTTGTATTTCAGGGCGGCCGTGAAGGCACCCATCAGGATCGGGGTGACGACCCCGACGATCAAAGTAATGAAATCCATGATTAATTCACCTTGTTTTCATCGATCTTGTGGTCTCCGCACCAGTCGTCTTCATAGACGACGGGGAATCCGTTCATGGTCGGCGCGTGACGGCGGCACCTTCCGAGGTTCTTCGGGAGTGGTTGTCCGTCCCGGGCCTTCTGGACATACCACATGCAGGTCCGGCACCTCATAGTGTCGGACCGATGGGCCCAGTTATCATCCTCCAGTGGATTCACCCCCTGGGGGGACCGAGAAAGTGGATTTGAAGGAGGTCCATTGGATGTTCCCTCCGATGGTGGCCGGCTTGCCGATCGCCTGGATCCTCGTGGAGACCATGTTCTCATATCCGAGTATCCCAGGGCCGCCTCCGTTCGAGGTGATCGACTGGGACCCTACATAGACCGACCCGATCCCGTTCACTGACCCGGAGAAGCTCATCCCCAGGGCGTCAGGTGCATCAGAGGACCAGGCAGAAATCCCGCCCAGGGCGTTGTATCTGATCATCGACCCCATGAGGGAGGTATCGACTATCATTCGTGAGCAGTAAGCATCCTCGGCAGGGATCGTCTCGTTCGCAGACCCCGCGGAGAAGTCTTCTCCCCCGCACCCTCCTTCTGGGACGCCGGCGTCGACTCCCTCAAAGAAGAGTGAGTTCTGGTAGTATCCCGGTCCCGTCGAGGTGACGTCTTTCCCGAGATCCATGTTGATGATCTCGGCATTGACCAGTGAGAGGGACCCCCTGTAGGAGGAGGGCCCGGTCAACAGGAATCGCTCGGCGGAGGATCCGGTGACGATCTCCTGACCACAATAGAGAGGAGGGGTCCCGGCCATATCCCCGTCAGAGATGGTGAAGATGGCCTCGCTATCTCCGAACAGGATCTCACCAGTCGCGCCCACCTGGACGGTCATCCCGGATCCGGCACATATCCCGACCAGGAGGGCGAGTAGGATCCCGTATCCTCCAAAAGTCGAGAGAAAAGGTCTCGAGTGCATATATCACTCGATCGAAGTGCCGGATATTATACAGGAATCAGGTGAGGGGTGGGGGGTTAATCGAACTTCTCGATCACCCTGATCCGAGCAGTCTCTCCCAGGACCCCATCGACCAGGGGGGTGACGTAGTAGTTCCCTGCCTGGTCGAGGTCCCCCTCCTCAAGGGTATACGAGATATTTGTGGTTCCGATAACCGGAGTCGCCGTCCAGGTGACGATGGATAGGTCTGGTTTCAGCACGTCGATGAAGGTGGTCTCCCCTCCCTCGAGGGTAATGTTCACGTCCAGGACCAGGATCTCGCCGACGGTCCCGACTTTCAAAGTAGTGACGTCCATTTATGGTTCCTCCTTTTCTTCTTTCTCGATTGGTGTGTCGAGGGTGTCCTCGACCTTCACGACCTGGGACTTGGCATTGCCTTCCTGCAGGTGCGTGTCGAGGTCCGCCCGGCGTCGAGTGGTGGTTCTCAGCCTGGAGACCCGGGTCTGTTTCACTGGGAAGTCTTTCTCCTCTCCCAGGGCGACGCGGATCACATCGCTCGATGATATGGAGACGGTCGGGATCTCCGTCGTCTCATCCAGGCTGATGATCGCCTCGTCCTCGGACCCGAACGCCCTCCTGGTCCTCTCCCCCAGGGCGAGGGTAATGTTGTCCCCCCTCTGGAATGCCCGGGTCGAGATCTCGGAGACGCGGACCCGGATGACGTCAGTCGAGGAGATGTATTTTGTGAGGTGAGACTCCTCCTCGATCGTGATGGTTGCTGCGTCGCTGTTGGGGAATTTCCTCTGCGACAGCTCCTCCACTATAACGAGGATCTCGTCCTCAACCTGGGGGGCGGCATTCTCGATTGACCTCGTCTCTCCCAGGGCGACTCTGATGGTATCGGTCCCTGTGAACTGCCGCCTCGTCCCCTCTTCCAGGGAGAGGGTAATGTTGTCGGACGAGTAGAATTTCTTCTTGATGGCCCCCTCCTCGGCCATGACCAGGATCTCGTCCTCGGACCCGAACGCCCTCCTGGTCCTCTCCCCCAGGGCGACGATGATCGTGTCTTCTCCCTGGAGATCTACCTCGATTGCTGATGTCTCGAGGGATCCCTTCACCAGGATCGTATCCGAGGAGGAGAGGTTCCTCACATTGGTCTCGTCGACTTTCACGAGGATGGTGTCGGACCTGTTGATCTGGACGGTGACCTGGGAGGATTCCTGCAGGGCGACGACTGCAGAGTCAGAGGAGGTCTTCCTGAATGCGACGTCATAGGTCCCGGTGAACGAGGTCTCGAGGTGGACCGTCGATACTCCAGTCACCTTGGTCCAGGGGAAGGTCACGTCATGGACCCCGGTCAGGGCCGTCTCAACCAGGGTCGTAAAGACCCCTGTCACCTTGGTCCAGGGGAAGGTCACGTCATGGATCCCAGTCAGGGTCGCGGACTGGATCACATCATGGATCCCGGTGACAGTGCTCATCGGGAATCCGACGTCGTATCTGCCAGTGAGGGTCCCGGGGCACTTCACATCGAACCTGCCAGTCAGAGCCTTGACCGCGTGGATCAGAGTGTCGAACTTCCCGGTGAGGGGCTTGGCGAGGAAGGTTGTGAACTTCCCCCTCACCGTGGACCTGACGGGTTCAAGGATACAGATCTTGACATATCCTGTAGATCCTGATCCTCCGTTTCCTCCATGTCTCCAGGTATAGGGCGACGGGGGGTCTCCTTCGGGGTGGTTTGTTGGGGAGTAATAGTCGACGCGACCGATCCCTCCTCCTCCACCTCCGCCCCCTCCTGCTCCGTACCCGCTTCCTCCAGCTCCCCCACTCCCTGCAGGATGGATATACGGTGAACTTACTTTATACCCATCATATCCATCATGACCGTTCGAGGCTGATGGCGATCCAGGCCGGATAGTCCCGGCGGTCCCGCTATATCCATCATACCCCTTTGTTATATACGGGCTCGCCAGCCCCCCTTCTCCACCAGCACCTCCCGCCCCTCCTGATGCAGAGAGTATTGTCGACCCGAGGACCTTGATTGTGGTGGTCGTCCCGCCTGAACCTGGGGACCCGGGGCGCATTTCGTATCCCCATTGATCCGCCCCCCCTGCTCCTCCTCCACCCCCGACCCCGACGGTGATCGTGAGGGTCTGCCCTGGGGTGACCTGGAGGGAGTTGTTGCTCACGACCTGTCCTTTTCCTCCACCTCTTCCTGCATAAGCCCATTCGGCAGTAGAATAATCTGGGGGGTTATATGCTTCGCTCGCGCCCCCTCCTCCTCCACCTCCGCCTCCCCCTATTGCTTCAACCTGGACGCTGGTCACTCCTGGGGGGACCACCCAGGTCGTGCTCGAGGTGAAGATGTGGCAGATATTATAGACGGAATATTTGGCAGAGAGCCCCTTCTCCAGGATTGTGTGATTGACTGAATACTTCCCAGTAAATGCGATCTCGAGGATCTGGGTAGGGTGACCTTCTCCCTCTTCTCCGTCAGAGACGTTGAACGGTCCCAGGTTGAACCTGGACTGGTTAAAGTCTGCCATTCGTCTGTCTTGACCCGGCAGGGAGAGGGGCCGGGTGAGGCCCTCTGGTCAGCGTCGTTACATGAAGTCGAAGAAGACGTCCCAGTTGATGATCAGGTTCTTCGAGGTATTGATCTCGAAGCTCGTGAAGTGCTCATCCGCATGGCTCAACCGAGCTCCGAATAGTAACGAGGATGCGAACGTCCCGGTCCCGAGGTATGAACTACATCCATATAGGTAGAGCCCGATCTCTCCAACTGTCCCTGATATTGACCCTGCATTCCATTGTGCCGTGAGGGTGGCCTTGTAATGGCCCTCTGATATTTGGGTCGATGAGCACGATTGAGTCGAGGCTTTCGTTCCTGGGGCAGTCCCGATCGGACTCGTGAGTGCGGTCATCTCCGCTGTGTTCTCTGTCGTAGTATCTGACCCGAGGACCATGTATGTCGTCCTCGAAGTCCATTGGTATATCGGACAGGGGTGTGCAGTTGATTCATCAACACAGGTGGTGATATTCGCGAGGGCGCGGACCAGGTTCAGGGCAAAGACGCCGTCCGTCTCCCATTTGAACGTCCAGGTGATCACGACTGGCTTGGTAGTGTCAATCGTGAATGCTGTGAACTCTGAATCCGCGACTGCGAACCGTGCCATCAGATACCTGTTGTCCCAGTTCCATTGCGAAAGTGCTGACAGGAGAGACCCCGCCCTGCCATTGAAATAGAGTCCGATCTCACCGACGGTCCCGGAGATCGTCCCTGGATTATATGTCCCCATCCACTGACAGAAATACGCATTCCCATTAGCCCAGGCCGACGCCGTCATCTGGTTGCATCTCGTTCCAGGGGCAGACCCGATCGGACTCACGAGCGCTGTGGTGTTACTGTTCGTCTGGTTGGTAGTGTCCGTCCCGAGCACGTTATACACATAGTCGACATTCCCGAGGTTGCGGCTCATTGTCGCCTGGTTATCGGTCATTACATTCGCGAGGAAATAGTTCGCGAGTGACAGGACGTAGCCTTTACAGATCTTGTTTTTCCCCTCGATGACCGTGTCTCCGTTCTCGATCCTGACGTGCCCGGTGACTATCGCCGTAGCACTGCATTTGAGGACCTGGTCCTCCTCTCTTGTTTTTGTGAGTGTTTCGTGCATGGTCTTCTCCTCATGAATTATTGATTGATACCTCGTGGCTGGTCAGGTCCTTGACTACCTCCCCCGTGCAGGGTAGATCCGCGAAGTTGTTTGAGGTCAGGGTGATCTCGTGGCTGGTCAGGTCCTTGACTACCTCCCCCGTGCAGGGTAGATCCGCGAAGTTGTTTGAGGTCAGGGTGATCTCGTGGCTGGTCAGGTCCTTGACCATTTCATTGAATAATGCCCTCCCTGGGAGGTGGGTCGATTCTCTCTCGTGGATGTTGACTGTGAACTTCGCGATCCCTTGATTCCCCTGTGAGTCAGTCAGGGTGAGTGTTACCTCATACGTCCCCTCTGACAGGTAGGTGTGTGTGGGGGCCGGCTGTGCGCTGTGCGAGGACTCGTCTCCGAAGTCCCAGTCGTAGCTCGTGATAGAGTAGACGGACTCGTAGATGACAAAGAAATAGACGGGAGTATTGACGACGATCGGGTTGAATCTCTGGTTCAGGGCGACGATCCCGGCATTGATCGGTGAGCAGACGAATCGCGGGGAGATGAGGAACGAGGTGGAGGTGAGCGCGACCCCGGCCATCCTCTGAATCGTCCCGGGGGTATGATCGATCGCCCCTGGAGTATCGCTCAGGTAGATAGATCGTGCAGGGGTCAGGCTCCACCCAGGGTTCGTAACCTTTCCGGCGACCTGGACCCTCCCTGTCGCACCGGACCCGATCGCATCGATCGCGATCCCGATCTGCCCCCAGGACGACTCGAACTCCGTCGCATCGGTCTTATACCATTTCCCATCGTCCGCCAGGTAGACTGTCTCGAATTGAGACAGGGCCTCTCCTGCCTGTCCCTCGAGGACCGTGACATCGTTCAGGTTCTCGCGGAGGGAGTCAATGTCGTAGGCTGTGAGTCTCCTGGAGATCTTCGTCCCGGTGTCCCAGGCCTTCGCAGTCCCCTGGATCTCTCGGGTCACCCCGAGCAGGGTTCCCGCTCCGGAGTTCCCTGACTTCGAGGTATACTCGACGGTCTCCGCGTCGTTCCCTGCCCCCAGGACGGCAAGGTTCTTTCCTGGGGGGAATACCCAGAGCTCTCCGACGGGGATGGTGGTATCATCCTCGTCGATCGGAGCCGTCGTCGTAGTATAAGGGCTGTTGACCTTCCCGGGGTAGAGTCTTTTCATGGCGACCTCACGAGGTATCGAATGCGAACTCCATGGTCCAGGCGATGATCAGGTTCACCGAGGTATTGATCTCGAAGCTCTCGAAATGTTCGTTTGCGTGGCTCAACCTCGCCATGAGGTATGGTCCCTGATACCAGTTGACCGTCGTGATCCCGGGCCAGGAGGGAGGCCCGAAGAGGTAGAGTCCGATCTCGCCGACGGTCCCGGAGATCGTCCCCGGCCCCCATGTTGCGGTATAGGTAACCTGATAGACTCCTGTGGAGGGGTTCGCGGTCGAGAGGGCCTGGGTCGAGGCTTTCGTCCCTGGGGCGGTCCCGATCGGGCTCGTGAGGGCTGTCATCCCCCCTGTATTCTGTGTCGTGGTATCTGACCCGAGGACCATGAAACATGACTTACCCGCCCAGTTATACGCACAATGATTGTCAGTAATTGCTCTATCCGTCGCTGCGGCGATCGACGCCATGTTCATCGCTCCCAGGTTGGTGAGGATCCCGTCGGTAGTGAAGGAGAGCGTCCATGAGATCACGACGGGCCGCGCGGTATCGATCGTGAATGCTGTGAACTCTCCATCAGCGACTGCGAACCGGGCTGCAAGTCTCGCGGAGTCCATATTGATTGTCCCGTTCCCGACTGTCATGTGGGTGTCGTGTAGGAGATAGAGTCCGATCTCACCGACGGTCCCGGAGACTGACCCGGGGTTCCAGACGGCGGTATATGCGATGTTCCAGGTGTTCCCCCCAGATACCCAGGAATCGGTCGTCCTTGCATCCTCGATCTTCGGTGCTCCGATCGGACTCGTGAGAGCTGTCGTTGTCGCGTTCGTCTTCGTCGTGGTATCTGTTCCGAGGTGGACCCATTGATAGGACCATCTCCCATACATCATCCCACATTTTGACGGGCCATAATTCGCGGCAAAATGGTTCATCAGGTTCATTAGGAACGAAGACGTCAGCTTGTTTTTCCCCTCGATGACCGTGTCGCCATTCTCGATCCGGACGTGCCCGGAAACCTTGACAGTTGATTTCAGGTCGATATTAAGTGTCGGGTGCATTCTCGTATACCTCATGAGTTCGTGATCTGAACCGAGTGTGTCAGGCGTGACAGCCCGTGCTCGGTGGTGTCGTTGTCGCAGACCGGGGTGAGGATCAGGTCATGGGAGATCCGCTCCAGACATTGTTCCTTGAGTGCCCCTCCCTGGTGTTCCTGGGGAGATCTCTCGATGACTGTGAGGGTGTGCCTTGTCGAGAACGTGTTCCCCTCGCTATCTGTGACTGTGAGGACGACGGTATAACTGCCGGCCTCGGCATAGGTGTGTGTCGGAGAGACCGCTGTGCTGTGCGTCGACTCATCGTCGAAGTCCCAGTCGTAGGAGGAGATGCCGTATTTGGTCTGAATCACTGCTGAGAACGAGATCTCCCTCCCGACGACCGGGGTGTTGGCATTATCGGTGAATATCTGGATTCCGATCATAGTCTGCCCCCCTTCAAAGGGCATGAGGAATATCGTGGTGGGGGAGAGTGCGTATCCGATCCTCCTCGAGAAGGTCCCGGGAGAGGTGGCAATCGTCCCAGGAGTGTTCCCTGCGTAGAGGACCGTCGAGGCCGGGAAGGACCATCCCTCATTCGAGACTTTTCCGAGGATCTGGACCCTCCCCTCCCCGAGGTAGACTCCCACCTGCCCGATCGCCAGAGGGTTCGTCGCATCTGCCTGATACCACTCCCCATCATCCCCCAGGGCGACGAGGTCGAAGGCCTCCAGGGTTTCCCCTTCGACCTGGTCCTCGAGGACGGAGGTATCGTTCAGGTTCTCGCGGAGGGAGTCAATGTCGTAGGCCGTGAGCATCCTCGAGATCTCGGTCCCCGTGTCCCAGGGCAGGGCGTCTCCCTGGAATCCCCTGGTGACGCCGGTGAGGTTGCCCGACCCACTCGAGGCCGACTTTCCCGTATACTCGACCGTCTCGGTGACGAGCCCTTCCTTGAGGACTGCGAGGTTCCTCCCAGGAGGGAACACTCCGAGCTCTCCGACGGGGATGGTAGTGTCATCCTCGTCGATCGGGGCTGTCGTCGTAGTCGGGGGGCTGTTGACACTTACGGGATACAGCCGGTTCATGGCCTAACTCGAGGACACTTTGATCGTGAACGAATCGTTCGTATACCCGTCTCCCGCAGGGGTGACGACCCGCTTGAGCCAGATGGCGATTGACTGGTTCTCCTCCAGGGTCCCCAGGATGAGGACGTCTGAGTGTGAGATGGCGTCGGGTGCGACGAAGGTGGAAGACGTGATCGGTGCGATCTTGGCTGATTTCCCTGACCCTCCAGTGCCTCCGTAGTTGCTGGCAAGGGTGATTGTCAGGCCGTCGGTTGAGACGCTCTGGATCGCGACTGCATTCGAGTTTGTGTCCTCGGTCGAATTGAAGATCTTCTCCCCAGGGCGACACTCCTTGCTGATGTCGTTCGTGGCTGTGACAGTCGCGGATCCATTCGTAAACGTGAACGTCCCGCTGAGCGCTTCCGAGTCGACGGACTGCTGTGATTTCGACCCCCCGGCCAGGATGGTGACGTGGGTGTTCGTGGCAGGGGTGTTCGCGTCGATCCATGCCTTGACGAGGGTGTAGGAGTCAGCATTCTCGTTTCGGAGGTAGATCTTCCGGTACTCGGTATCCCCATCCACTCGTTCAGCGTCACTGACATTATCGAAGATGTTCTCGCTGGTGTTGTCGGTGATCGCGGAGGAGGTATCTACTCCCCCGCCATGAGTGGTCCCCTCGGTCCAGTTCAGGCACTTATACCATTTCAGGTTCTCTGCTAGGACGGTCATATATAGACCCCCCCGAGATCAGGACCCGATCAGGATCGTGAGCTGCGTGGTGAATACCCAGATCTGCCCGGAGGTCTTTGTCCCATTGGCCTCGACCTTCCGGTTGAACATGACTCCTGCGGTGGAGGCATTGAAGATCGCCCATTCGTTCCAGGTGAAGTTCCCGACCGAGGTCCCGAACGTCGCCTGGAATCCAAGGACATTGACGTTGATGATCGGATACCCCGTGTCCATTCCGACCCGGACCTTATTTGTCGAGGCCTGGAGATCTGTCTGCGTGGCCGCGAAGGCCGTGCTCGAGTCTCCTACTCCGATATGTGCGTTCGCATTGTTGAACGGGGTCGGGGGACCGTCCTGGATGGTTGCGGCCGCGAGGAAATTCCGGCCGGCATTGGTAAGTGGCATCTCTTTACTCCTGCTTGACAAAGGGGACCCATTCCGCCTTCCCCTCGGGCGTGATCCTTAACCTTCCCTGGTCGACGAGGGCCTGGACTTCCTCCTGGGTGAGGATTCTGGTGTTCTCGACGACTTCAAAAGGTTCGTCGACTGCAGGATCGGCCCCCTCCTGGTATTTCCGGAGGTAAGACTTCTCCTCGACGACAATGTGTATCGGCAAATCTGCCATCAAAAGAGGGTGGGTGGGTGTGCTATTATATGGGAATGAGGGGACGGTCAGTTTTTAGGGACGAACCATTTCCCGCAGTTTCGGCAATTGAGCTTTGTCCTCGCGCTTGAGGCCCATTCTTTTCCACATCTGGGACACTTCACGATCCGGAGGGGGGATCCCTCCGGGAGGCCCTTCATAGGAATGCCTCAACTGTGAGGGGTTCCTGCTCCATCCTCCCCAGGGCGACCGCGTGGGTGCCCGGGTCGATCTCCATCCCGAGATAGTTCATCCCCAGGGCCTTCGCCGCGAGACAGGTGGTCCCCGAGCCGGCGAAGGGGTCGAGGACCTGGTCCCCGGGCCGGGCGAAGGTCCGGAGGAGATGGATCGCCTCGTGAATGTCCTGCTGCCAGGCGTGGTATGTTTTGGATCGCTTGCCCGTGACGACGTCCAGGGAGACTCTATTTAGGGGCTTTATGGGTGCTTTTTGGTAGACAATGATCGGTTTGAATCCGGCGATGATGTTCCTCGAGTGGACGAGACACTTCGCCCCTTGGTTGCCCTGACAGATGAGCCAGTAGTACGCGAGGCCGGCATCCCCCATGATCCGCATGATCTTGTCGAGGTTGATGTGGCCGCAATAGGAGATCAGGAATCCCGAAGGCTTGAGGACCCGGGCACCCTGGGAGGCGAGGACCGTGTAGGCCCCCTCCCAGACCTCCTTTACGTATGGCGGGTCGGTGAGGATGATGTCGACCGACCCGTCCTTGAGGGCGGCCATCCCTTCGGAGCAGTCGCAATTAACGATCGTCCTTGTCCTCAATGCTTATCCTCCCGGTCCCTCCACACTCAAGGCACCTGATCGCTTTTCTCTCGTTAAAGGTCCCGGTCCCCCTGCAGGAGGGGCAGGTGAGATCCCGCCAGGTGTCTCTCATCCGTCCCCCCAGGTGCATCCCTCGGCCGGGTCCCACCAGTTACATGTTTCGCAGTCTGCATCCCCCCCTGCAGGACAGGGGTCAGTCATGCCTCCACCTCCCGGATCGAGACAACCTTTTGCCCTCCCGGGAGGGGGTCGATATAGATCAGCTCGTCGGGGTGGTCCTTCCGGGTCCGGAGGATGCAGGATTGGACCTCATCCCATCTCGAGTAGGTCCCGAGAATCTTCCTCCCAGGGGGGACCTGTGTGAGGTCCTCGTTGAGTAGGCCGAACTCCGCGAGGGTTGTCATGACCTCACCTTCGCGGTCGGTTTGGCATATTCCGCGCCGGGGATCCGGAGCTTCTCCTCTGTGTTCAGGACTGCCAGTTCATGGGGACCCAGGATTGCCCGGATGAGATAGACCCCGTTGGTCTCGTTGTAGTGCTTGATCCATTTCTCGACGTGGTCGATGTCCTTCTGGTCCCGGAGGGGGATCGCGTTCACCAGATGCTTCCCAGGGTGGAAAAGATAGAGTTTATACATCGCCCCTCTCCTCCGCCTCGATGATCATCTTCTCAATGCAGTCGACACATAGGTCCCGGATCTTCGGGTTCGCCTTCTCATAGGGGATGAGGAGGGGGTACTCCTGTCCGCAGGTCGCGCAGGTCCGGATCCCCATCATCTCCTCCTCCACATCGGTCGGGTCCTCGACCCGATCGAGTACCAGGTCCCCTCGGTGGTGATCACCTGCATTGACTTCGTCACTGCTCTCCTCATGGCCGCGACCTCGGAGGGGATTCTCTCGTAGTGTGGGACCGTATACTGGACCCCCATCAAATAGAGGATCTCGTCCCGGGTGACGATGTTTCCCCGCACTCTCGCCAGGGCTGCTCTGACTCTCTCCGTGGCCTCCTCCTCGGTGGTGATCCCGTAGGTGGCTACGACCTTCGCCGAGAGTCTCACTCCCTCACCGCCTCGAAGGTGATCGCCCAGACGAGCTCGTCCTCCCATCCCAGGGAGGGGAGGCGGTCCCGATTCAATCCTTGGAAGATCCGGAGGAAGGTTTTTCGATCGTCGAATCCCTCTGCCCGGGCGTCCTCCTCGGTGATGTCGCCGACACGTTCCTGCCGGACGTCGAGGATCCTGACCTTCCCGAAGACGGCCTTCGGGTTGAACCTGTCCCGGGTGACCTTGTGGATGGATCCCACATTCCACCTCTTCTTTCCCAGGCGTCGGGTCTGGGTCTTTCGGCCGCTGAGGATGTCCTCGACGAGGAAGTGGGAGAAGGTGATCATACCAGTTCCCCCCCGACCCTGAGCCGGATGTCTGGGTATCTGTAGAGAAGGAGTTTCAGGGTCCGCTCGAACTCTTTCGTCCTGAATCCCTTGACGTCCTCGGCCTCGATGGTCCCGTCGAAGTAGGTGACGCGGAAATCTGCCCGGTAATTGATCGGCCGGTATTTCTTCCCGCCCCGCTCGAATCCCTCCTGCAGAAGGTAACTGGGCTGCAGTTCGATGTCTTTGACGATGCCCTGGGCCTTCATCAGGAGGAGTTCCTGGTATCGTTTTGCCTCTTTTTTTGAGGTAAACCTGATCCCTCCGACCTCGGTCGGGATCGCGCTGTATTTGTGTTTAGCTCTCATGGACGGCCTCCTTCTGGAGGAGTGTGATTCTCGGGACACTGGTCAGATTTTCAAGTGTGTTGTTCTTGGGGTCCCCGTCGATGTGGAGTATAACATGCCCGGGTGAGATCTGCCCGTAGTGGTCGATCCACACCTGCCGGTGGAGGCAGACCTCCGTGTATCGGCCCCGGGAATACTTCTTCCGACGGAAATACCCCTGCCTGCAGAGGTAGTAGACTCTCCCCATGTAGACGATCTTTTTAGTCATTCCCCGTCCCCCCGTGGGCTCTGTTTCGAGTGGAGGGGGATTTTTTGATATGGCATTAACTTTTTTTGCAGGTTAAGTAAGTTATGTATATAAGAAAGGACAAACCCTACACTGCCCTTTTTTTCCTGGGTGAAAGAGAGGAGACCCTCTTTTTCCATACCCCCTGCTTCGGAGAGTGTTCCAGTGGAAATAATGCCCACGGGGGTATGGACCGTCATACGGCATCACACCTCTCGTATATGTTGATCGGCCTGTCATACCGGCCGCGTGTCTGTCCGCATTTCCGGATCCGGCCTTGTTTCCGGAGGTTTGCGACCGCACGGATATACGAGCTGTGTGGGGTCCTCAGGGGGAGGACGACCCGTTCCTCAAGGTCCTCGACGGTGAAGAGGGGCATCCTCTTGACATACTCGAAGATCTTCGCCTCCTGGGTCTCGGCCTTTGCCTCAAAATCTGCAAGCTGGGCCTGGGTGAGGACATGGCCGGTCTGATGGTAGGGGGTCAATACTTTATCCCCCCAGGAGGAGTCGTATTCTCGCATCTGGGGCAGGAGATCCACACGTCTGCGGTCCTGAATCGGTATCTGCAGATAGGACAGACAACAATCCGTGGCTGCTTCAAGACGTCACCCCCGGGATCTTGGTCTGGTCGGGGTCGGCCATGGCCTTCACGGCCTTTGCCGGGCGACCCGGCCGGCGACGAGGAATCCTGCGTTCACACCCTGGGGGGCATCGGTCGGTTTCAGTACGAGGACCTTCTCCCCTTGCGAATTGGTCAGGGTCCCCATCTCATACTCCTCGGACCCGTAGGTACTCATCATCTTGATCAGGTTTTTCAGGATAGGTGCCCCGAGGAGCATGATCGGGTCATATCCATCCTGGGGTTCGATGATCCCGACTGCGATCACATTCCCCGCGTCCTTCATGACGATCTTCATACCAGGCCCTCCATGAGGATCCGGAGCATATAGGCGTTCAATGCCCCTGGGCGGTCGGGGTCGACCCCTGCCTCCTTGGCCTTGGCGACAACTGCGTCCCTCTGCTCGTACGTCAGGCGGAGGGGGTAGACGGTCGTCTCGGTCATGCGTTGATCACCTCGCCGTTCTTCTTCCCGCCCCCAACGATGGCCGCCCCATTTTTCGTCGGAGCAGGGGGTTCGGAGTCCATGAGCTCCCGGGCGAGCTGGAGGCGTTCATACGCGGACCGGATGAGTCGGTCGGCCTCCTCCGGGTTACCTGCATTGAACCTTACCTTGAGGACCCCGCCCTTCCCCGGGGTGCCGATCTCAATACTGTCATTGAGCTCGGGGACCGGGACGTGGATGTGCCGGATCTCGGTCACAGCCGGCAGGTTGAGTATCTCCTGGGGCGATGGCTTTACTGGGGGGGCCTGGGCGGGGGGAGTGGTGACGATTGGACCGGGGTCTGGGGCAGGTCCGAAATCTCCCGTCTCGACCCGGATCCCGACATTCTTTACCACCTCGAGGTGGATCATTTTTCCAACTGGGATCTTGACCAGTTTTGCCCGGGTCTCCATCGAGACCTTGTATTCCTTCCCATTGACCTTTACCGTCGGGAATCCGTCCCGGAGACCGTTCGCCTCTAATGGCCCGGAGACAATCTCCATCAGGCCATCCCCCCCAGGGGAATCAATTTTGTCTTCCGTGCCGATTGTACTGAGACGGCCCTGATTCCGCTGATTGCAGTCTGGGGGATCGGTCCGTCACTCTGAATTACAGACATCTGCTTTCCTCTTTTCGACATTGTTCATCTGCCAGTACCCGCGTTCGATCATCACTTCCCCGATGCGTTCACATCGGAAGTGTGCGTTCACTATCTGGAGGTCCTCCTCGGTCACCGGGCGATGGGGTTGATCTGTCATCCAACTTTGACCCCCTCTGCCCGCGCCATTCGGACCACCGCAGCGACGATCACCGCAGAATTTGTGTCAAATTCCGGGTTCTTTTTCCGGATCTGCCCGAGGAGACCGAACTGCTGTTCAGTCAGCCTCATCGCGATGCGTCGCGTCTTCTGTGTGCCTCTTGTAGGCATAATGTATCCTTATCGCCATCCTGGTATATATTTGTATGGCTTTGGTGATACTGTGCTAAGGCGTGACAATAAAAAGGTAATTACCAATGGGTCTCCATCAATCCGTGCTCATGACAGCTCCCAGGGGTGGCAGGACGGAGAAGGTTCAATTCAGACTCCCAGTACATATCCTCGAACGAATAGATGCTCTCATCTCGGAGGATGGAGAGTATTCCACTCGATCCGAGTTTTTCCGGCACTTGGCTGAGTCATATTTCTCCCATCGTGAAATGGTTGCGAATCTGGATGACACTATCCAGTCACGTATACAGGAGGGTAGGTACGATAGCGCGCTCTCTGCGAGGATTGCCAGATTACTTGCGGATCAATTACTGAAAAAATAGGTCCAGAAAGAAAACGAATGATTTTTCAATCGGTCTTACCATATACTACTTTTCACAAAAAATAGGGGCGGTGAATATTACTATCGACGACAAAATGATTGGATACATCGAATCCTCGCCTAATCTCGATGAGATGATTGACTCTTACTTGTTTGCATTCGCTGATACGCTTCAGGGATCACGTCCCAGTGATGAATCACGTCCCGGATCAACTGTTCCCTGTGAGATATTGCTTCTTCTGTGAGGGGGGCCATACACTTCCCACAAAACTCATTCGTGGGGACGTTGATGTGGTTGCAGTTCGGGCACACCCTGGGGCGGTCCTGGGCCTCCCTCCTCGGTCTGACCTTCTTCGCGACCCCCGCCTTCTCCTCGAGCTCCGCGTCGATGTCCTCGTCCGCGAGGACCCCGTAGGTCTTAAGGACCCGGGTGTCGAGGTTGTTCCAGACACTCTTTTTGATCGTGGTCTCGGTGTATCCATCCCTGAGCATGTGCGTGACCCTGACCTTCCGAAAGAGGTGAGGGTGGACTCTCTTCTCGATCCCGGCCCTCTCTGCCATCCCCCTGATGATATACCTCATGGCGTCGTAGGTGAGAGGCCTCCCTCGTTTTGAGTCGACGAATACCAGGGCCTCGGGGTCCTTCCCCTGGGGGTGATCCATCCTCCAGGTCGCGACGAGCTGAGAGTATTTGATTATCTTCGAGTGCCGGATCTTCACCCCCGTCTTCTCATCCCGAATGGTGACCGCGATCCCCGGGTCGTCGTCTTTCAGGTCCATCCATTTCATCCGGTAGAGTTCCCCGACCCGGGACCCCGTCTCGTAGAGGACTGCGACCAGTGCGCGGTCTCGACTGGTGTTCCCTGCCAATATGATCCGGTTCACCTCCTCGTTTGTGAGGATCTCGTGTGGCATCGTGGTCTGATAGTCCCTGGGGGGGACCTTGATCTTCCGGACCTGTTTCTCCTCGAGGCCAGACTTCCCGTTCTCGATCAGCCAGAGGAGGTAGGCTCTCAAGGCCTTGACCCAGTCGTGTTTCGTGTTCTGCTTGAACGGTTCCCCTCGGGTCGTGGTCCCGGCCATCATTGCAGAGACGGCCGCGTGGACCTCCTTGATCTTTGCCTTGTGATATGGGGTCGCGAGGAATCGCTTCCAGTAAATGAGGTCTGATGTGGTCTTGGCGACACGGTGGATCTTGATATGGCGAGTCGCACGGAGCTCCTGGATGAACTCGCGCAGGTCGGCCTCCTCCTGGGCGTCGATCAAGCCCTTCTCGCGCCCCCTGGGATAGAGACGGAGATACCTCTCCTCGGTGAGGCCGGGATAGAATTGTGGGGGGGCAGATCTCATACCCCTCTTTTTGCGCCTGGCAGGTAATCTATGTTTGCATGAGAGTTGTAGTTCAATCCTAGACGCCGAGGGGGAGATTTCAGGATTGAACTCCAACTCTCTTACACGATCCCAGGTCCGGCCGCGCCGGGACCTCCTCTCATACCCGAGCTCCCGCAGGACCCGGGAGATACAATGAAAGAGTCGGTTCGCACCGAACCGGGCGACCCCCTGGGAGCTGATGTCATCATAGAGTTGTGTATCGGAGATCATAAGAGGGTATCGGTCGTCCCCACTATGCATATGGAGATATTTGACCACAAGGGGGCGGACGACAAGGTAATCCCAGGAGTGCTTTGCGTAGAAATCCCCCGCCATTGGGGAGATATGTCCCTGGGAGAAAAATAGATTAGTCCCTGGTGGACCCCTGGGAGGGCCGGCGGCCGTTCGGCGGCCGGGTCGGGGAGGGGACCCCGCAGTGTCCCTCGCAGGGGCGGCCCTCGACCTTGCCCCCGCTGAATACGCATCCGGCGATACAAGGGGTGGTGGCAGACGCTCTCCTTGCCATAGTAGGTAGTAGGTGGGCGGGGGTTATATATGGGATTTAGGGGGGGGTTACCCTCGGAAGAAGACAAGATGGCACTTTGCGGGGTGGGTGGTCTGGATCCATTGCCCGTCTTTGTATTCCTGCGTCCAGTAGAGAGGGGTACCATCAATACCGATCTGACCTGCTCGGACGCCCGACGTGATTCCCTTGATCGGATAATATGTCCCCTCCTGGAGGTCGAAATACGCATAATCCAGTACGCCATCATCAGCGAGGAGATATTGGTATGTATAATAGTCCCACCCCCACCTCCACCAGGATGAGACAATATTTGCGTTATAGTAATCCATTGCTCGAGAGTAGGTAGATGTATCCGTCCATCCTCCGACGCTATAGTAAGGGTCGTCTATCAGGGGGATCAGAGTGCAGACGTACGACTCCCGGACGTTGAGATAGTCCGGAGTGTTCGGCCACATAAATTCTCCCTCGTGGATGATCGGAATTACGACTGTCTCCCAGGACCCAAAGAAGAACGGGTTGTATTTCCCGGAGTTCGACCAGTTGTTAATCCAATGGCCCCCCCCGGGCGGATCTTTTGTTTTTCTGGTCCAGGTCCCGCCCTCTGCCTTCTCATAGACTTCTAATTCTCCCAAGGTTGGCCCAAAATAACTTCGCAGGTTGACGAATGCGACAGAGGATTTCCCCTGATCAGACACAGCAATTTTCGGATATATGCAATCAGTCCAGTTGTGCGGCCCCCCGACGATCACCGTGTAGGACCAGGAGAGATCTGATTGTTCTCGGATCTCCATCAACCCCCTCCCCGTGAACTCATCGTATACCACCCTCCCGAGGTTATTACTGGGAGCAACCTTTACCGAGGGGACACGATACCAGTGAAACAGAGTAGTATCGAGGATCTTTGATGAGGTCCAATGAGCGGGATTAGGGGGTGCGGCCGTCGAGATTTTTTTGAATATATACAATGGTTTGGGAACATCCGGGTCGAAGTTGCTTGCCCCTGTTTCAATTAGCTGCGCTGCGATGTATATGGCCCCATTGTTCTCCCCAATATCGACGCTATAATAATATGACACTTCATATCCTGGGGGGATCGGGACCTCTTCACTGACCCATTCTCCACTGAACGACCGATAATAGTGTATTATTTTTGGATGTTCCTTCCAGAATATATGAGGCGTGTAGTCCCCAGAGAAGGGGTCAAGGAGGAACTTGAGCTGGACCCCATTCCATTCTTTCATCAGGAGGGTTTTTACCCATCCCGGGTTCGCTGTCCCGGACGGCCAGTCTTTCGGGTTTGTCCCGTTCGAGACCCAGTACCAGAGCCCTCTCGAGTCACCAGAGCTTGCGCCGATATACCCTCCCCTACCATCAGGAGAATATACAATCGTGTCCCCTACCCCAGGGCGGCCGCCCCCAGCCGCGAGACCGTCCGGGCTATAGAGAACGGTATCTCCCGCCCCCGGGGCAGAGTCCTTGATCCCAATATATCCTCCCTTCCCATCAGGGTAGTATTGGAGGGTCCCTTCGGTCATACCTGGACCCTAACCCATATCGGTCCATCTGCGCCCTGAACCTGGACCATCTTGCCGTCCTCCGAGGACTGGATAATAGCCCCCTGGGCGGCCGGGGGAGACTTCTGGGTCGCGAGCTGCATGGCCTTGGCGGCATCGGCGAAGTCGGCGAGGATCCAGTCCTCCGGGTGCCCGAACTCCACCTTCACAGTCCCCGAGAGGTCCCAGGTGAGACCCGTGACCCGGTGATTGGTCGATCCCGCCTCTGCATACTCGAGGAGGGTGAACGTGTCGCCGACGTCCATGGTGGCAGGGAAAGAGGCGAGGGGGACCCGGAACGAGCCCCCTGGGAGGAGGTCCTTGAGTTCAATGAGGGCGGCCCCCGCCCATTTGTCGAGACCGTCGCGGTCCGCAGCCCCGATCACTGACTGCCGCATCCCCCTCTCCCCATAGAGTCCGATCGAGCTGAGCGGTTCCGGATCCTCGTTCGTGCTGTCTGCAGAGAGGACCAGGGTCCCCGATTTGTGTGCGTAGGGGGTGGTGTCGTCGACGCCCCTCGTGAGGTTCTGGAGCTTTGACCTATAGACTCCTGTGACCCGGATCTTCTCCGACCCGATCCAGACATACTGGGGATACCCCATCCCCTGGGAGAGGTCGGACATTGACTCGATTGACAGGCCGGTGATCTCCAGGACCGGGTCGCCGACATGGTGGGCGACGGCGACGGTCCCCCCAGTCCCCCGGGTGACGGTCAGTAGGTTTCCTGACTTCCCGGATATGGTCATCTTCTCATCGCCGATCTGGATGATGTCCCCGACCGCGTAGTTCAGGGCACTCTCCAGGTCGAAGGAGGTGTCGGTGGAGACTATATTCTCGGCGAGGACAGACTCGGATGAGGCCAACCTGGTGATCCGCCTCGTATTTGCGTTGAGTGTCGTCGAGGTCCCCTGCATTTCAGAGGAGGACCCGATCGCAGTGATCGAGTTGTATATATCGTCCTTTGAGGCCGACCGGGTGAGCTCGAGGGCCGTGAGCCTCGGGGTCCATGTGGCCTTCGGGATCGTAGACCCCCGGTATGACCTGCAGTGGATCGTGTGGACGTCGTCCTCGGTCGTCACCCACCAGTCAAACCCACTCATCAGGCAGAGGTTCGCCAGGTGCATGAGGTTGTTCCCGAGTTCCATCCGGTAGTCCATCTTGATCCCGAGCTCGATGTCCGAGTCCCATCCTGGGGGGACGAGGAGGTTCAGAAGTTCTCCCGTCCTCGCACCCTTATGGATCGTCTTCGTGGTGACCTGGATGTCCCGGATCCTCGTCGCGATCCCTACAAAATCCACCTGGACCTCGTTCGTGATCTCGATTCTCTCGACGTGCGAGACGACCCCCACCATGATCAGCCTGCCCCCCAGATAGACCGAGATGTCGTCGCCCTCCTCCGGACCTGGGTGGATGAAGACCCGGGACCCGTAGGGGTGTGTCCCCTGGGGCGTTCCCTCGTCCCCCCTGGTGAGGCCGGTAAGCTCGAACTGCAGGGGATCCGGGGGGGTGTATCCCCCAGGGTTCGAGAGGTATGTGGCGAGCTCCGTCTCGAACCTGGTGATCGGGTTGATCTCGGTCCTCCCTGTATACCGGATCACCTCGTCCCGGACCTTGACCTTCCCAGTCAGGCCGAAGTTGTTGACGTGATCGCAGACAAGGACGTTCCCGCCATCCACGAGGAGAGTTGAGGACGTCAGGTTCAGGGTCGCCCTCCCTACCCCTACCTGGTTGAGCTTCTGGTCGACCTTGAGGTCATGGATGTTCGAGGCACGGTATTCCGCCCCGTTGATGTAGATCATCGCCCTGGGGATTGGGCCTGGGGGTGTGGGGGCCGGCATCTCACTCCCCCTGGGTGATCTTCCGGAAGATGATGTTGTATGGGATCATCCCCTTGGTCCCCGAGTCCCGGTCTATGTCGATAGTATGCAGTTTGACGTAGAGGTCGGGCTCCTCAAACCCATCCTGGGACCAGTGCATCTGGTAGATGATCGACTTCGTCTCATTCTCGATCACGAACCGGAGGAGCCGGGCGAATGCAGGGAGACCGTCGAATTTTCCCGCATCGTCATTCTTCCAGGTCCCGACGACGCGGAGGGTCCGGGCAGAGAGGAGGAGGTCGAGGGAGATGGCCCCCTTCGGGATCTCGAGTTCTGATAGGTGCTTGTCGAGGTGGAGGTAGACGTGGCATCCCGGGAAATAGAAGGTATGGCCCTCCCCCCCAGGGATAGGTTCGATGAAGACGTTTTTATCAGCCATAGAAATTCGTCCTCTTGAGCTGCTGGGCGTTCGTCCTGTTGGACATCTCCGCGATCTGGTCCATGAGCGATCGGTTCCCTGCCATGTTCGGGTCGATGTTGAACGTCGCATTCTGGATCGTGACGCTCATCTCCTGCCCCCTTGACGTAGGAGAGGCTGCCAGAGTCCCCCCCTGGGGCGAGGACAGGGTAGGGGTGGCCGGCTCGTTCGCGTAATACTTCGCGAGGATCTGCTCGAATTTCTCCGAGTCCATCTTCGGGAGGCCTCCAGCCGAGGACCCCTTATTCCACCATTCGTCTTTGTAGTCGTATCCCCAGGAGAGAAACGATTTGATGGCGTTATCCTCCTCGTTCCATCCTGCATGGGGAGGGACGAACTCATATTTCGGGAGCGCGATGTTCTTCTCCCGGAGGAAGTTCGCATACTCCTGGGGGGTCATCCCCATCTCGCGCATCTGGGTGATGATCTTCCCCCACCCCTCGGTATCCCCCATGGTGTCGCCCTGGTCTGTTCTCCCCCCGGTCCCGCCCCCCATCTCCCGGACGTGTTTCTCCAGCTCCTGGGCGTATTTGTCATACTGGTCGAGATGTTTGATGAGCGGGGACTCCTTCATCCCTGGGAGACGGGCGAACGTGCTGTTGTAGAGTTCGATGAAGAAGTTCATCCGGTCGATCCAGAAGTTGTCCCAGGCGAGAGACATATCGTCGAGCCAGTTCAGGAGCGCGGCCTTCGCGTCCCCGACAAAGTCTCCCAGGGCCTTGAATGCCCCGGCATTCCGGAGGAGGAGGACGATCTCGATCCCGATCATTACCCCTGCCAATGCTCCCAGGACGATCCCGAGGGTCCCGGCCGCGATCCCTGTCGCGATGAGGGCTTTGTGGACCCCCCAGAGTGCTGCGGCCCCCACCACTGCGAATGCGATCATGTCCTTGAATCCAGAGGGCAGGTTGTTGAGGGCCTTCCCGAGCTCGATGAACCATCCGACGACGACCATGAGGTAGGGGAGGAGCTGGATCAGGATGACGTCCGCGACGAATCCGATCGACCGGCCGAGGAGGTCCATCATCGTGTGTGCGACACTCGAGTATCGGATCGTCGCATAGATGGCTGTCACTGCCCCCCCGACGAGCATGAGCTCATACTTCCATCTCTTCAAGAAGTCTTCGATCTTCGGAGCTGCGTCCTCCGCGTCCTTCTTCGCACCCTGCATTCCATTTGATTGAGTGTCGTAAAATTCTCTGGCCTGCTGGGTCGCCTCCTCTGCCCCCTGGAGGTTGATAAGGATCTGGATGAACTTCTTGATCGTGTCTGTTTCCCCTTTCATGGCATCTGTCTCCTCTGTGAATTGTTGTGCCGGGCCTCCAGGGCGTGGATCAGGAACATCCGGTCGATCGGATTGATCTCTCCCTGCTCGGACGGGAGTTTGCCCGTCGTCTCGAACAGGTAGAGCATGAACTGACCCTCATTTGTCTGGGCGAAAGGATTTGACGTCCTCCGCAGACTTCGCGATCGTATTGAAGATCCGGTCCATCATCACGAGGGCATATCCGGATCCCTTGATCTTGCCCCTCACCCCCTTGTCGATCACGGCCCAGGTCCTCCAGTCATTCCAGGGCTCCTCCATGCAGACGCCGGCGAGGATCTCATACATCGGCCGCATGACCTTGAGGTCATTGACCCGGATCTTATCGGGGTCCTGCCCCAGGGCGAGGGCATTCTCCCGGGCGGCCTTATACATCTCGATGAGTTCCTCCTGGAGGCGGCCCTGCCTCCTCCGGATCTCGTAGGGGACGGCGGCCCTTACCTTGATCTTGACACTCTCCTTCCCGTCACCGAAGAAGACGTATTTATACTGTTTCTCTGCGATCGAGAGGAAGGATCTGACCTCGTCCAGTTTCTTCTCATGTTCCTGAACGAATGTCTCGAGTTCCTGGTCCTCAAGATCCTCCCATTCTTCATCTGCTGGGAGGGGTGTGGAGTTCGGGGTTTCCTCCCCGGGGGACTTCATACTCATGACTCTCCGCCCTCGAAGTCTTCCTCGTTGTCGTAGTAGACGGTCCTCCCATGCCCCTTGAGGGGGACGTGGATGAACTTGTTCTCCTGGACCGGCATGTTCCAGTTCTCGAAATAGACCTCGTCGACGACGATCCGCATCGGTTTCGAGAGTGCGTTCCCGTTGAACTTCGTTGCGAGACCGATGAACTGGAAGAGGGCGACCTCGGAGGTATCTTCGACCTTCCCGCTCCCCAGGCGGCCGCTCGGGGCCATGATCAGGGTTGCGATCCATTTCGTCGAGTCCGGTAGGAATCGGCCGTAGGTTGCATTCACGTCGACCTTGAAGTGGTGTCGTGCGACGCCTTCCCTGAACGTGCTGTCCTGTGCGTATTCCTCCTCATACTGCCATCCCGCGAGGACCTCCCATCCGTGGAGGGAGAGGAGAGTGTGATAGTTCGATGGAGTGAACACTCGGTATCCGTCTTCCCCTGGATCGTCGTAGGTCCCCTCATAGACGCGGACCTTGGCGGCCTGACCCCCGAAGTAGAGGGCCGCGCCGTCCGCAAATGTGTTGAAATCTGCCATTCTTTACGCTCCGATTTGGTTAAGGGTGATCTGAAATGCGTGGATCAGGTAGTCGCCGGACCTCCGGTATCCCACCTTGACCTTGGTGTCATCGACGGTCGCGACCCCGAAGACATACCCGTTCTCGAGGACGGCCTGGATGAGCTGGTTCTCGCCGGTGAAGAGGTCGAGACAGTTGTATCCGAACTTCCTGACCTCCCGGAGGCCGGAGGGGATGTCCCGATACTGGTAGAATCCGATGATCGTCGTCGTGAAATGATGCTCCGCAGAGAGGCAGTCTGCCCCCTGGGGGTAGACGATCCGGTCACCGTCACCGACCAGAGGGATGACTCTGATCTGGGGGAAGACGTCGAGTCGACCCGGCTCCTCATCACCCTCGAGGACAGTGAGGGGCCGGACCGCCTTCGGGACGAGGAGGTCCTCGTTGTCCCGGATCCGCTCGATGACGGCATCGACGTAGGCGTCGACCAGCATCCAGGTAGGGATCGGAGGTGGGACCGTCACGACCAGGTCACCCCCTGGGAGGCTGCGGGAGTGAACATCTCCTGGAGGGCGTCGACTGCATTCTCGACCCCCTCTGTGATCCCGTCCTGGAGAAACGTCCTGGGGCGGATCCCCTTCACGCAGGCGCGGAAGATGTCCTTCCCTGTCTTTCTGTCCTTCCAGTGGAGGGCCTTCGGCCGGTCGACTGCCATGATCGTCCCTGCATAGCGGATCCCCGTCGCGCATATCGGGGTGTGGTGTGGACCGTAGAGGCCGGTCCCCCGGATCAGCCAGAGGGCATAGATGGTGTTATTGAAGAGCTCGACCCGGTTCGAGGTCCGGTCCCCCTCATACCAGTGTTCCCGGAGATACCCGGTATCGACTGGAGAGTGGTCCTTGACCGACGTGAGGATCTCCCCCTGGAAGACGTCGAGGACCAGGTCAGAGACCTTCTTGACATCTGTCACGGGGAGGTTGATCTCGACCTCGACCCGGGGGCTCTTCATGGGATCAGCCATCCGAAGTCGATACCTCGACCGATGATGACGCCGAAGAGGGTGGCGACGACGCCGAAGGCAATTCCTATGAGCGCATAGAGGATCGTCTTCTGGAGGGTTCTGACCTCGGTGATGCCGTCCTCGATCCTCTCCATCCGGGCGTCAAGGGAATCGTCCTTCGCCTTAAGTGTCTCGATCTTCGCGTCGATCACTTCGCGGTGCAATTTGCATACATCTGGTGTGACTTTTTCCGCCATGTCGTGGTTATCTCCAGGGCCTCCCCAGGGTGGCCCTTCTCTGGTAGGGGAGGAGCCGGGTCTTGAGGTCCTCGGTGAAAATCTCGTCCCCCAGCTCCCGGAGGAGGTCGGCGGCCTGGTCAGTGCTCTGCCATCTCGCGACGTCTGCCTCCTGGGATTTCTTTTTCTGTTCGAGATAGTTCGTGACCATCTCCTTTGTGATCGTCTTGATCTCCTGGATGATCGGGTGTGCAGAGTCGTATCCTGCAGTGTAGGTGACCCGGACGTTCCCGTTCCCCATCCTGGGGACCTGCCGAAGGAATCGGATCCTCGTGAGGTCCCCCACCTGGAGGACCTGGTAGTCTCCTGCAGAGAGTTCCGTCCTGGGAGTCCGATCAGTCCATGAGATCACCCCGGAGGGCGACCCGGTATCTTCACTGACAGACTCGATCGAGATCACGGGCTGCTCCCGGAGGAAGAAGATACGATCATCCTCCCGGATCTCCCCGAGCTCCCCGGTCCTCCCCCTGCCGTCGTGATACTCGACGACCTCGTGAGGGAGGAACGAGACCCGCCTGCAGAACCGATCGATCCATCCGGAGACTCCCAGGGCGAGCGACTCGAGGAGGGCGACCCATTCCGAGATCACCATCTCGTCATTCCCCGTCTTGAACGAGGTCTGGCAGTATCCCGCCCAGGCCTCGATCTCCTGCCTGGTGACGTAGCTCTGGGTCATGTTCGCGATCCGCTTGGTTGTCCTCTCCCCCAGGGCGAGGATGATCGTGTCTTCTGACTCCGGCATGGTCCCCTCTCAAAAAAGGGGATTAGCCGAAGAGGTTCACGGCCGGATCGTTCGGCAGGGGCTTGATCTGGAGCTCGATCGGGCTCGTCTGACTGTCCCCGAGCATGAACGAGTTGAGGACATACAGGATGTTGTTGTCCGCGATCCCGGTCGCCGAGGGCGTGGTCCCGAAGCATCCGCGCTTGATCACGATCAGGGTCCCGGTTGAGGACTCGGAGGTCGCGTCGTAGACTTCCATGATCTCGCCAGAGGCGGTCTGGACATAGAAGTTCTCGTTCGACCGATTGATCCCGGTGTTCGTGGTGACCCCGACGATGTCATAGGCGATCGACATTGTGGTTGCGGTATAGGCAGTGCTGCCATTGTTGACGGCGAGCTGCCCCCGCACTACAGTCGCGGCACCCCCGGCAATCAGCCGGGCCGCGATAAGGGAGACTCCCTTATACTCGTTCAGGATCACCCAGTCATACTGCTCGGCCTGCTTGACCTTCGCGATGACGTCCATCCCGGGCATCCTCTGGAACTTCTTCTCGGTAATTTCTGATGCTGCCATGGTTATTCACCTCAAGACAAGGTCGGGATAGCCCAGACTCCACCCTGCATGGAGAGGCAGGTGGACGTGTCGGGCGAGTAGTCGGTCTTGTCGATCAGACACTCCGCGCAGGAGATCACGTAGGACTTTGACGTGTTGATGTTGGCGAGCTCCTCGAAGGATTCAGCCCAGAGGACCCGGCGCTCGATCGTGTCGGTGTTCAGCATGAAGATGTTACCATTCCTGACTGCGTTCGGCATGAACGGGATCGGGATGAGCGGGATGATCCCGTTCGGCATGGCGATGTTGAGCTTGCTGATACCGTAGGTCGTGGTGACCATGTTGTCGACACCCCGGAACTGGTCGTTGAGTGCCGTCCGGACCCATGCGAACGTCCGATAGTCCGTCAGCATGACATCAGGGACCTGGTTCGAGTAGACCATCCTCCGGTATACCTCGTTCAGGTCGGGGTAGAGGTAATTCTTCCAGACGACTGCGGGGTCCGTGTCAGTGGACCAGGAGGTCGCGACCTTCCATGACGGGGAGGCGTGGGTCCTGGTGCCCGTCGCGGCAGTGTGGCCGGTGATCAGCTCGTAGAGACCTGCATACTGCTTGGACCCGGCCGGCTGGAATGCGTTCTCGGTGTTCGAGAGGTCGCGGTTGACTCCCAGGAAGGACCGCTCCCTGAGCTGCTTGATCATCTCGTTCGAGGCCATGGTCCGGATTGACATGAGGTCACGGGCCGGGGTCTGGGCCTCGCCGGCGAGGATCGCCATCTTGGTGAGCCTGCCCTTCGAGTACATGATCTTGACCGGAGTCATCTTCGTGATGTCTCCCAGGTCGGACTCGACGAGCTCCGGGTCTTCGCCATCGAAGTAGGCGGACCCGCCTCCGTTCGGGGTTACCGCGTCCCACTGGGCGTATTTGCCCTTACAGGCGACGGTGTTGAACAAGGCCTGGGTCGGAAGGATCTTCTTGAAGAGGATCGTGACCTGCTGGTCGCTGATCGAGTGCATCAGGTTCGTATTGGTTGTCGTGGTTGCCTTCCGGATGTCATTCTCCGGAGCCATGATGTTGTCGATCTCGTCCAGGAGATCCATTTTTGCCTTCGAGATTTTCTTCTCGGTCTCTTCCAGAGTAGTGTCATAGAGGATCCCTGCCTTGATGATGTTCGGGTTGATGTAGTCCATCACCGGAATGATCACCTTGGCATGGGGGTCCGCCTCGAGGGTCGCGAGGAATCGCTCGGTCGCGAACTGGGTCGCCTTTGAGATGTCGACCATGTCGCCGTCTTCAATGTCACGGCCCCAGAAGGACCGGCCCCTCTGCCTCAGCTCATCAGTGGAGAGACTGAACGGAGCTCCGAACGTGGTGAGGGTCGGGTGTGCTGCGAGTGCCATTTCTTGTTACCTCTGCAAAATCTTCTCTATCCGGGCCATCGTCGAGAGGGTCCCGGTGCCGGGGGGTGTGTTCGTCTTGCCGTCCAGGGAGGGCTTTGCCCCCTTCGCGATCGTCGGGTCGACCACGATCGTCCGGCCCTGGGGGGTCCGCTTCTTGAGCTCGTTGAGCTCGGCCTCGAGGGCCGTGATACGGTCCGCCTGAGCCTTCACGATCGAGGGGTCAACCTTCTGTTCATCCTGGGGGACGTCCTCGGCTTTCTTGACCTCTTTCTTGTTGAGGCCAGTGCATTTCTCGAGGTCGTCCTCCTTCGCGACGTCGTCGAGGCCGGTCCCCTCTGCCTTCTCGACCTCCTCCTGGGCGGTCGGCGGGGGGATCGGCGGGAGCTCGTCCTGACCTTCCTCGGTCACCTCGTTATCTCCTCCCCCGACCCCGAGGTGATCGGAGATCGCCATCACGGCCGAGAGGATCTCTTCCATGATCTCCTCTGGGCTCCTGGGGGCGTCCCCAGGGCCTCCGTCGACGGGAGGAGCTGCTGAATCTACTCCTGGTTCGTCCATCTTCCTGATTCTCCTTGTTCCATCCACCGTGGGGTGGATGAGCGCTGATCCGCCAGAGGTCATCGCCTTGACGATCTCGACGAATGTGGTGCGATTCTTTCCGGTCCCCCTGGGGCAGAGGGAGATACTCCAGAGATACATCGCCTTGGTGATACAGGGCGAGGTCCTCTTGTCGGCCGGGATATTGCATTCCCGGCTCCATGCCTTGCGGGTCCCGAAGATACTCCACTCGTCGATCTCGCCTTTCACGATGCCGTGCCAGATGTCATCAGTGTCCGGGGTTGCCTTGATCTCTCCCTCCACCTCAAGACCTCGAGTCTCCTCCCCGTCAGGAAGGGTCACTTCGCCGTATCGGGCCTTCGTGATCCATCCGATCGGCCTCTCACTGTGATAGTAGTGGATGATCGGCAGGGCCATGAAGTCCTCGAGGGCCTTCGTGATCGCTCCTTCGGCGATGATCTCTTTCTCTCGGTCCATGGCGGGAGTCGTCGCGACGCCCCAGATCTTGCGAGACTTGCCGTCGGTCGAGTGGTTGAGTTTAAACGTGAAGAGAGGATCCTCCTCTCGAGAAGCTCCGATCGGCATTGATACTCTGGTATCGGGCAGAGTGTTATAAACAGGAATTAAAAGCAGGGTTTTACCCCAGGGGGTCAAGGTGGCATCTTGACAGGGCTGTTATCCCCCTGGGGGAGGCTTTCCCATATGTCGAAAAGAGAGGAGGGGTCCCCCGACCACCCTCCCCATACCCGGGTTATCCGGGCCAGTTATATACTGGAATGAGATTGAGTATCAACTCGGAGACTCGATATACTCAATAATTCTCTTGTCGATGAGCTGGTTGAGTTTTTCTGAAAGGGGTTGTTCATTCATCAAAATCACCTATCCCGTCTTCCTGGATCCTGCGTTCTATCTTGTCAAGCCAGAGTGATGCACCGTCCTTGAACATAGTCTGGATGGCCTCGTCTTCATCAAGAGCGTCACCATATTTGAGCATGTTCCGGACTGTTACCATCTCGTGCCGGCCTGCATGGACTGTGAAGGGGATCAAACCGCTCGGAGATGGTTTTGAGAATGCCCTGCGAACAATCCCGGGTGAGCGATCCTCTGTTGGTTCAAATCCCTGTCCCTGGACCCTTGACCCGGTATATATTTCCGGGGCAGAGTTGTTCTTGGGGCAATCATACCTACACCAGGGCGTCCCTTTCTCTGCATATGCCCAAGTCCCGAAGAATTGGGAAGGGAAACGGGTTGATATTATCCTGCTTGATCCCAATGGGGATGAATAAATAAAATACTGGGGATTGTCACTTCGGTAAATTCTCGTATGCTTTTTTCAGATGGCTATCGGCTGCATCGCAGGCTATCTCCATAAACTCCCAGTAAGACCTTTCATATTCTATAAATGATTCGTCTCCTTCTGAAGACTTTTTAATATACGTCCCCATATAATTACAACAATCAACCTGTGTCTTTAGATGATAAGCAAACCAGTAGTGAGATTTTTCTAATTCTGGTGAGACTTCGTATTCCACAACTTCATAATAAGTATCTGTGGTATACCTACCAAACTCTTTAATTGAGGCTATAACTTCCGGGAGGTTTTCTTCCTGCATGGATTTGTTAAAATTCTTGGTAAACTCTGCACGATTTTCAATATATTGGTCCCAGGTATGAATGAGTTCCTGGTCATCGTGTGCAAGGGAGCTACACCCTGACGCCCCTATCATTAATCCTATGATCAGGAAAAAGACGATATACTGCTCCATGAGATGAGATGGTAGGAATGAAAGGTGATAAATTATACGGGGTATAGTGACAAACTAGCCACCAGCCTCCTTTTCTAATAACTCAAGGATGCGCTTCAATTTCATTTTATCGCCATCCTTTCTGTGATTATATCTCCATACATACTCACCTAAATACAGCGGTAATTTTTCACGTCGAATCCCTCCCTTTGATGCAAGTTTTCTTTTTAAATACCCCCAGAATCCTTCTAACCCATTGATGTGGTTTCCTCTACCATCACTATATTGTCGTTCTCCGTGATTTACAAGACGATGGACGAATCCTCGCGATGCAATTCCCGTATAACCTCTCCAGGTATCCGAGCAGACGATCGATCCTATCCTTACCTTGCTGGAGATGAGAGGCTGGAGAGTTTCAGCTTCAACACTTTTGACAATTTCTGCCCAGACCAATCCGTTTCGGCAGAGGATACCGAAGATAGGTTGTTTCTGTGTGCCCCTCCCTCGCTTAGTCCCCATGTCTCGAATGGACTTCCGCTTGTTCTTCCATTGGCCTCCCAAATAAGTCTCATCTACTTCAACCGTCCCAGAAAAGATTTCCGGAACATCGGTAACGAGAGCTCGTCGTATCAATGTCAGGGCCCTTAATACCCTTTTACGCTCGATTGAAGTCCTATTCGCTATGGTTTGGCTACTCTGTCCGAGAAGGAACCAGGAGATTATCTCTTTCCATTGATCTCGCGTCAGATAGAGCGGTAATCTGTGAGGAACGAAGTCATATCGGCAATTAGAACATCGCCTTTTCCCATTCCCTAAACGATACAACTTCTCGCAGCTGCATCGTGGGCACCGGACCTTGACCATTTGTTCCCTCGTAATGTTACGAGGTGGTGGTTAAAATGGTACTATACCCATATTAATTTTGCAAAGAGCATGCTAATAACATGTCATTAGCATGCTTTAAGGTGGCGCATGAAATTTACTGGAACAATCACCGTCGACATTTCCGAAATGGGGGTTTATGAAGTGAGAGATCAAGGGAAGGACCGCTCCAATGGACTAATTTACGTTCCCAAAAATTGGGTAAAAAAGCAGGTAATGGTCCTTCTACTCTCCAATAATGAGAAGGGTGAGTAGAATGCAGAAAATTCAGATAATCAAAAAAAATATTGATGAAAACCGCCTAAATGGAAAAAACGGTGATGAACGAATTTATTATAATAATCTCCGTAGAACAATTTCTAATTCCTTAAATAGAGAAGCAGATATAGTTTTAATTAATTTAATCCCAAAAGAACCAATAAAAGAACGCTGGCTTGTTGAAATGCTGTTAGATTTACAAGGGGAATTTACAAAGACGGCTATTCTTCCTAAAACGAATATTAAATTTCATGATGGGGAACTTTTAGAATTACAAAAATATTTCAAAATAAATAGTATTTTAGAATCAATTTATTAGTCGATAATCCTCCGAACAAATGGTCTTGAATCCATATATCTTTCTGCTTCATTTTTATGGATCGCGTTACGGTATTTTCTAGCCTCATCTTTATATGAAATCACTTGATGCGCTCTTGAATTTGCATTTGCCTCTCTATAATTATCTAATATTGTTCCTATCGTATTGTGCTGGCATATGGGACAAGTACAGCTTTCTGAGAGTCTATGATCTTCACCATGTTGCTCTTGTAAATACCCATAAGTGTGTGTGCTGTAATCAACTGGAGCAAAATACCGGCTATTCATCGCTAAATTGTACAATTCGTCGTCGCTACTGATAGCTAACTGTGACATTAAAAAACGCGATCCTTTCCAATGTAAAACAGGATTGCTGACAATATCAACACCAAAATAGTTTATTAGCACGCCTAATGTGCCTTGTCTATCAACGGATGTGTAATGTCGAGGGGCAGAAATTGCGTAAACCATTTTTTCTTGATTTTTTAGACTTTCACGTGCTTTAAATAATAATGGCTTGCTAAATCGACTTAAGTTAAGGCCGACACCATCAATTTCACCTAGCATTGGGGATATTAAATCCACATCGGCCACTTTACACGCAACCCCCATCAGGGGTTTCTCTATCCCTCGTCCTGTTCTCCAATTTACAGCGACCGCAATCATTTTCCGATAATCTAATGATGAATATAAATTCGGAATTTCAATAATATCAGCGTTTACGTCATGCTGAAGTTCTAATAGAATCTCAAGTAAACGCCTTTCAATTGTTTGAACATCAGAGTAGAAATTGAAATGGAGTAATTTTATCGGGATTTGCATATCCCGTAATTCCGAAGAAATTCGATAACGAGTCTGTTGGTAATAATTATGGTCGTTGATTAATGCATCAGTTTGATCTCTATCGAGCCAACAAACATACTCTCCTACAGTAATATCCCTATAATCTTCTTCTCG
>Ga0302245_1000269_pt1 | contig 47842 bp, 31 predicted proteins | sample AAG_UR_Thr_MG_FD_193512 | JGI IMG/M metagenome (GOLD analysis project Ga0302245, IMG submission 193512) | Enriched activated sludge microbial communities from anaerobic digester in WTTP, New Holstein, Wisconsin, United States - AAG_UR_Thr | ecosystem: Engineered > Bioreactor > Anaerobic >... | reverse complement strand
TAGGCGCCGTTTTCGATTTCTATGCAGGCAATGTGAAACGGTCGAGTCCATGGTTTCTGGAACACGGCCTGGAGTGGCTGCCGAGGCTGTTGCAGGAACCGCGGCGGCTTTGGCAAAGGACGTTTGTTTCGGCGCCGCTGTTTTTGTTGAGGGTTCTGAGGCAGAGGATTACGGGGAAGGTGTAAGGAGAGATCGCCGCGTCGGCCTGCCGGCCTCCTCGCGATGACGGTGAAGACGCTGGGTCCCCGCTGTAGCGGGGACGACAAGGAAGGAGCAGGTTCTATGATTGAAAAAAGAAGGCAAGTCTCCCTTTTCGACGGTATAGTTTTTGTGCCCCAAAAACGCTACCTGAAGAAGGAGGCTTGCCATGGTCAAAGCTAACAGAGTCGATTTCGAGGGAATGACAACGTCCAGACCTGACCCTGCTTTGTCTCTGCTTCGTCGTATTTTTCACCTCATTGAAAAATCGTCTTGACTATTTTTCATTGTACTGAAATATTGCCATCATGATTTCCAGGGAGCCCTATCTGCAGACGTGGCAAGAGTTGGCACGGGACAAGGCGATGATTTTCCTTTCCGGACCCCGCCAGTCCGGAAAGACGACCCTGGCGAAGATGATCGCCGCCTCTTTCCCGAACAGCCTCTATTTCAACTGGGACATCCCCGAAGACCGCACCCGGTTTCTCCGCGATCCCCGGTTCTTCGAGGGCGTCGCACGAAAAGACGCCTCCCCGCCTCTCATCATCTTCGATGAGATTCACAAGTACCGCAATTGGAAAAACGCCCTCAAGGGAATCTACGATGCGGACCACGACGCCTACCGTTTCCTGGTCGCCGGCAGCGGCCGGCTCGACGTCTATCAGAAAGGGGGCGACTCCCTGGCCGGCCGGTATGCCGCGTTTCACCTGTTCCCCCTGACGACCGCGGAGATGGGGGGAGGGCGGCGGCGCTTCGAGGACTTCCGCCGGGCACCGCTGGAGATCGATATGGAGCGGGCTTCGGCGACGCGGGCAGTCTGGGAACAACTGGCCTCGTTGTCCGGTTTCCCCGAGCCCTACCTGTCCGGCCGGGAAACGGCCTACCGGCGCTGGTCGAACATCTACTCGCGCCAGTTGATCCGGGAGGATATCCGGGACCTTGCGGGCGTCAAGGCCGTCCAGGACATGGAGACGCTCTATCTGCTGCTTCCTTCCAAGGTGGGCGGCCCCCTGTCCGTCCCCTCCCTTGCCGGCGACCTGAGGGTCTCGTACAATTCCGTGCGCGCCTGGCTGGATCTGTTCGATCGGTTCTATCTGACGTTCGGCGTCCCAACATGGACGGGAAAGATCGCTAGGGCCATTCAGAAAGAAAAAAAAGTTTACCTCTGGGATTATCCGCTCATCAAGGATCCCGCAGCGCGCTTCGAAAATATGGTGGCCGCGGAGCTGTGGCGGGCGGTCAGCCTGTGGAACGACCTGGGCTACGGACGCTTCGGCCTGCATTTCATCCGGGATAAGAGCAAGCGCGAAGTGGATTTCCTGATTGCCGACGACGGCGAGCCCTTCCTGCTCCTCGAAGCCAAGCTGGCGAACGCGGAACCGGCGACCGCTTTGCTTTATTTCCGGGACCGGCTCCGTATTCCGGCGGTGCAACTTACGGGCGCGGGGGAATCATACCGGCTGTTCGGCGGGCCGGGGGAGGCCAAAGTCCTCGTGGCCCCGGCCGCGGCGTGGCTGTCCCTCCTGCCTTAGTACAGCTTTTCACCATTACGGTGCCGATCCACTTGCAACCCCAAGGCGCTTTGACAAGCCATGCTGACCCATAGAGGGGCTGTTCCTGTTTTCTTAAAAATTGTTAAGAATGTGTACTGAGATGCAGATCCGAGATCTTCGCTGGCCGGGTCCCCGCCTACGCGGGGGCGACAAAGAGAGAGGTTGCCGAGGCCCGCGCAACAGGGAAGCGGGAATGACGAGGACAAAAAACCTTCTGTCGTCCCCGCGAACGCGGGGACCCAGCGCCCTGGTTACTCGCTGGACGCGGCAGACAAAGACTCGGGACACCGGATGCCCGCCTGCGCGGGCATGACAGAGAATAAATGACGACGATACTGGCCATATTCCTGATCGCCCTCCTGATTTCGATCGTGCTCACACCGCTTGCGGGAAAGATGGGTCTCGCTTTCGGTGCCGTCGATGCGCCCGGCGAGCGGAAGGTCCACAGGCTTCCCCTCCCGCGCATCGGCGGCCTCGCGGTGGCGCTGTCTTTCCTTGCAGCACTGGCGATCGCCGATCTCGTCTTCCGCACTCGCGCCTCGGATTTCCTTGCACTGAACCGCCAGACGACCTTTGCCCTGATCGGCGGTCTTGTCGTTTTCGGCATCGGCTTTGCCGACGACTTCCGCAGCATCAAGGCGCCGGTCAAACTTGTCTTCCAGATCGCCGGCGCATCGATCGCCTTCTGGGGTGGAGTCCGGATCGGCAGCTTTGCCCTTCTGGGAACCGGCATGATGTTCGGCATGGTGGAGAGCTACATCCTCACCGTCTTCTGGTTCCTCCTCTTCATCAACGCCGTCAATCTCATCGACGGCCTGGACGGGCTGGCCGCCGGGATTTCCTTCTTTGCCAGCCTGGTCATGGTGGTCCTGGCCGTCATGAAGGAAGATATCCTGACGGCCATGATGTTCGCCGCCCTGGGCGGGGCGGTCCTGGGCTTCCTGCGTTACAATTTCAACCCGGCGACGGTCTTCCTGGGCGACGGCGGGAGCTACGGCCTGGGCTACGCCATCGCGTGCCTGTCGATCATGGGTTCCGTGAAGAGCTCCGTCGGCGCGGCGATGCTGATCCCGCTGCTTGCGATGGGCGTACCCATCTTCGACACGATCCTCTCCCCCTTGCGGCGCTTCTTCCGCGGCCGGGCGATGTTCCGTCCCGACGACGGACACATCCACCACCGTCTGGTGGGCATGGGTCTCTCGGCGCGCAACGCCGTCCTGATCATCTACGGCATCTCCTTCGGCTTGTGTCTCCTGGCGATCGCCATCGTGAACGTCCGGAACGAGGTGGCCGGCCTCTTCTTCGTGATTGTCGGTGCGGCGGCCCTCATCGTCGTGCGGAAGCTGGGTTACGTCGGCTATTTCGCCCTGGACAAGGTCTACGGCTGGTTCCGGGACGTGTCCGACGTGGCCGGCCTGACGCAGGAGCGGCGGACGTTCCTCAGCCTTCAGTTGGACGTGGACAAGGCCAAGACCATGGACGAGCTGTGGGAGGACGTCTGCAAGGCCATGGAGATGCTGCACTTCGACCGGGCGGAGCTGAGGCTGTGGAAGGACAGGGAGGCCACCCCTTCTGTCACCCCCGCGAAGGCGGGGGTCCAGCGCCCTGATTACGTGCCGGGTGATGCAGACAAAGACACAAGACCCTGGATTCCCGCTTCCGCGGGAATGACAGGAAGTACACTGGATTCCCGCTTTCGCGGGAATGACAAAGAGAAAAGCGGGAATGACAAAGAGGGACTTGATGGCGCGCTGCCTGCAAGCCCGGGTTCCGAGGATAGGCAGGGCGCTGGGTCCCCGCCTACGCGGGGACGACAGGAAGGGGACGGGTACACGACTTATGCCGGGCAGGAGCGGCGGGCCGCAAAAGCCGCGCCGGCCGGCCGGAATGCGAATATCTGGAAGAAGGCCGTCGAAGGGGGATCGGCCCGGGAATGGACGTGGGTGCGCGGTTTCTACCGCCGCCGCACCGATATCACGAGAGAAGACCTCCTCAAAATCGAATTCCCCCTCTTCGCCAGGAACGGCGGCCGCGAACTGGGTCTCCTCATCCTGATCAAGGACGTCCGCAGGAACCCCTTGGACTACTACACCTTCCGCCGGCTGGAGAACCTCCGCCGCAGCCTCACCTCCGCCCTCACCCGCCTCACGCAAAACCCGCCTGTTCACTGATCCGCGCAGAAACAAATTCTCAAAGACTCTCGGATTCCCGCTTTCGCAGGAATGACAGGAAGAAGTATCCGGAATGTGAATCCCTTCTTGGTGTAGCGCTGAATCCTACCGCCACAAAGGGATCCGGGTCATGGGCTGGCAAGCCCTGCAAAACGATCTTTCCTGACAGCCGAAGTCAAGGATGACTATTTTAAAAATCTTGACTTCACGTAATCCATTGGATTATATTTACCCGCGTGACTGCATTGTGGAAGCATACGAGTAGATTTGGAAGGGGTAATCCAATTGTCGTTTGATTCTCGCAAGGTAATCGGGTACTGGAGGGATGAAGCCGAAGAGGACCTGAAAGTTGCAGGTCACCTCTTGGAAAAGGGAGACTATTCATACTCTCTTTTTTTCGGGCATCTCGCGACAGAAAAAATTCTAAAGGCGATTTACGTTTTGAAAAAAGGAGAGCATGCGCCGTTTGTTCACAATCTGGTAAGGTTGGCAACAGAGGCCGGGATCGAGTTGTCTGAAGAAAACAAAAAAGACTTGATCAGGATTACCGCCTTTCACCTTGAAGCAAGGTATCCGGATGAGAACAGGTCTTTTCGAGAAAAATGCAGCAAAGATTTTTCGGAACATGAACTGGCGCAAATCAAGGTGATCTATCGATGGCTCAAATCGATGATTCCATAAAAGGCACGCTCGAAAACTACCTGGCGAAGCTGGAAAGAGCGGGCATTCGAGTTGAGGCGGCTTATCTTTTCGGGTCTTTTGCAGCCAATGCACAGAGGAATGAGAGTGATATCGATATCGCGATCGTATCGCCGGACCTGACAGGTAATCGTTACGAGGAGAGGGTCCGCTTAATGGAATTCTCCTCGGATATAGATACGAGAATTGAACCGGTGCCCTTCCGCCCCGAGAATTTTGTCGATGAAGACCCCCTCGCATGGGAAATCAAGAAGAAGGGAATCTTGATCGTCTGATGCGCAACACCGTTGAAAGTATCAAGACGAGCCTGGAAGAAGCCATTGCCCACCGGGAAGGAAAAAAGACCGACATCAAGGTTTACACGCCCGCCAAGGTCGACGTGAAGAAGGTGCGAGAAAAAACCGGCCTCACCCAGGAAAAATTCGCCGCAACCTTCGGGATCAGTCTTGGAACACTGCGTCACTGGGAGCGCGGCGACCGCGCACCGCACGGTCCGGGGCTTGTTCTGCTCAATGCAATCGGGAAAGAACCGGAAGCAATTTTGAGAATCTTGGGGAGTAAAAAAAGGACTCCTTAAATTATCCCACGCCTACAATCGCTTACCCCGCAGCTTGCTGCGGGGTATTATTATACATATGGAAGTGGATCTCCTCGTCGAGCGCGGGGGACGGCGATCTTTCCTGACAGCCGAAGTCAAGCGAATATCCTTGGCGAGGATGACTTTGGGAACTTGCCGACCGCCTCACTTCGACCGGACGGATATTGAGGAGAAGGGCGGAGATTATGGTTCTCGCATAGTATATCGAAAATTCATCGACATACTACGATCTATTTGATATCTTCCTCCGCCATTTACCAGCGTGAGGGAAACGGGTGGATGAATTGCAGAGGATCGCCGGCGAAAACCGGTCCCGATGGACCTGTTCATGACTGCTTTGGCAGGCAAAAACTTGCTTGATCACGTTTTTCAAGTCGGATTTTCGGGTTGCAAAGGGTTTGAAAGGCGGCCCTGCCGCATACTTTGAGGTTACAAGGAGATGAATCCATTCCTGCACCGCGTCTTTATCCTCCTGGCTCTCTTCTTCCATTTCCTGTTCCTCTGCGGCGCCGTCGGTGCCCAGCCGGACGCCGGGACCCTCCTCCAGGAACAGCGGCAATTGCTGCCCACCCTCCCCGATCGTCTCCCGGGGGAGGGGCCGCGCGAGGAGGTCAAGGCCCCTCTCGCCGACACGGGGAGCAAGGTGATCGTCAAGGCATTCCGCTTCACCGGCCGCTATGAGGGGATGGCCAGCGAGGCGGAGCTGCTGGCCCTGGTGGCTCGCCATGTCGGCCAGGAACTCGGTTTTGCCGAGTTGCAGCAGGTGGCGGGCCGGGTTACCCAATACCTGCGGGAACAAAAGGGCTTTCTCCTCGCCCGGGCCTATCTGCCCCGGCAGGACGTGACGGATGGGATCGTCGAGATCGCCATCCTCGCCGGCCGGCTCGACGGCAAGGTGCGCATCGATCTCAGGGAGCCCTCCCGGATCAGTCCTTCCCTCCTCCAGGGCATCGCTGACCGGGCCGTTCCGGAAGGCAGCCCGATCCGCATGGAGCGGATCGAGCGGGCGGTCCTGCTGATGAACGACCTGCCCGGCGTCAACGCCCAGGCATCCCTGGAACGGGGGGCCGTTCCCGGTTCGACGCGGCTGGTGGTCAATGCCGCCGAGGGACCGCTGGTCCAAGGACTCCTCTCCGGCGACAACTACGGCGATCGCTTCACCGGGGACCTGCGGGCCACGGGTCAGCTTTCCCTCTACGACCCCAGCGGTCGGGGCGATCAGTTCAGCCTCTCCCTGACCGGCGCCGAGCGGCTCTTCCAGGGCCGGGCGGTCTACGCCCTCCCCCTGGGCGCCAGCGGCTGGACCTGGAACGCCGCCTATACCGGCCTCGACTACAGGCTGGGCAGGGAACTGGAGGACCTCGACTCCCGGGGCAGCGCCGACACCTACGCCACCGGCCTCTCCTATCCTCTGCTCCGTTCCCGCCAGGCCAGCCTCTGGTCCGGCATCGGCTTCGAATACCTGCATCTCGTGGACAAGGCCAACGGCGACAAGATCCGCGACCGGAAGCTCCCGGTGGGGAATCTCTCCCTCAGCGGCAGTTTCTTCGACGGCTTCGGAGGCGGAGGGTTGACCAGCGCGAACGCCGTCGTCACCGGCGGCAGCCTCGATCTCTCCGGCCACGAGGTCAACAAGGCGAACGACGAGCGCGGCCCCAAGACCCACGGCGGGTTCCTGCGTGGTGCTTATTCCCTGGCCCGCCTCCAGCGCCTCAGCCGCGACCGCTCGCTCTTCGGCTCGCTCCGCGGCCAGTTCGCCTCGGGCAACCTCGATTCGTCTCAGAAATTCATTCTCGGAGGCCCCACGGGCGTCCGAGCCTATCCCGTGGGCGAAGCCGCCGGCGACGAGGGGCACGTCCTCACCGTGGAGACCCGCTACGACCTTCCCCTCCTCCCCTCCTGGGCGGCGACCCAACTGGTGGCCTTCTTCGACGGCGGCTGGGTCAAACTCCACCGCAGTCCCTGGCCGGGGGCCGTCGCCAGCGCCACGGGGAAAAACGACTACTGGCTTTCGGGGGGCGGTCTGGGCCTCAATGTGGGCAAGGCGGGACTCTACAGCCTGCGGTTCTCCTATGCCCACAAGATCGGTCCCAACGACGGCAAAAGCGCTGCCGGCAAGGACGCAGACAATCGCAGCGACGACGGCCGCTTCTGGCTTCAACTCCTGCTCTGGCTGTGACCGGGGATCGCAAGCCCATTTTTGACGTCTCGCCGTCAATTCCCCGGTATCCTCGCCCCGACCGGCGGCAGGCAGAGCGTCACGCCGGGTCATCCCGGACCCGGAAAGCGGAAAAAGCTGAAACAAGGGACGAAGGAACGCCCCTTTCACCGCTCCATAGAGATAACAAGAGGAATGCACGATGAACAAGATCTACCGCCTGATCTGGTCCAAAGCGAAAGAGATGTGGCTGGCCGTTTCCGAGAAGGTGGCCGCCGGCTGGTACCGCCGCCCCCTGACCGTGGGCGGCCTGGCCCTGGCCGCACTGCTCGCGGCAGGGGCGCCGGCCCGGGCCCTGGACCCGAACGCCCTGCCCACCGGCGGCCAGGTCGTCGCCGGCCAGGCCGCCATCGCCCAGTCCGGCAACACGATGACGGTCAGCCAGCAGACCGACCGACTGATCGCCCAGTGGAACAGCTTCAATATCGGCCGCGATGCCTCGGTGGCCTTCCAGCAGCCGGGGGTCTCCAGCGTGGCCCTGAACCGCATTCTGGACCAGAACCCGTCGCAGATCTTCGGATCTCTCGCGGCCAACGGCCAGGTCTTCCTCCTCAACCCCGCCGGCGTCTTTTTCGGCCCCACGGCCCGGGTGGACGTGGGAGGCCTCGTCGCATCGTCGCTCCATCTCGCCAATGAGGACTTCCTGGCCGGAAAATACAGCTTTGCCGGCAGCAGCACCGCCGGCGCGATCGCCAACCAGGGGCAGATCCGCACGGCAGAGGGCGGTTATGTGGCCTTTCTGTCACCCAGGATCGTCCAGGAGGGGACGATCACGGCCCCGCGCGGCACGGTCGCCATGGCCGCAGGCGAGAAGGTGGATCTCGACTTCACCGGAGACCGGCTCGTCCATTTCACCGTCACCCAGGGGGCGATCGACGCCCAGATTGCCAACAAAGGGCTCATCCGGGCCGACGATGGACTGGTGATGCTGACCGCGAAAGCGGCCGATACCCTGACCCAGGCGGTCGTCAACAACGACGGCGTGATCGAGGCCGCAGGCCTGCACGAACGGGGCGGCCGGATCCTGCTCGATGCCGAGGGCGGGCAAACCACCGTCGCCGGCACCCTGGACGCGTCCTCAGCGGAAGGCCGGGGCGGCCGGATCGTGGCCACGGGGGACCGGGTGCTGATTGCTTCAGGCGCACACCTGACCGCCTCCGGCGCGACCGGCGGCGGCGAGGTCCTGGTGGGAGGGAGTTGGCAGAACTCGGATCCCGCCGTTCGCCAGGCCGTCGGGACGGTCGTCGAGGCCGGAGCTTTGCTGGAAGCCAACGCAACCGACCGCGGCGACGGCGGCACCGTGGTCGCCTGGTCCGATGTGACGAACCCCGGCTCCGTCACCCGGGCCTATGGCGCCTTCGAGGCAAAGGGCGGCCCCGCAGGGGGCGACGGCGGCCGGATCGAGACCTCGGGCCATTGGCTCGACGCCAGCGGGGCGCAGGGCGGCGCCTCCACCCCCCTCGGCCGGGCAGGCGAGTGGCTCTTCGACCCCTACAACGTGACCATCACCGGCGCCACGGCCAACGGCGCCTGGGGCGGCGGCAACCCCGACCTCTGGACCCCGAGCGCCAGCGGCTCGACGATCCTCAACACGGACATCAACAACAAGCTGGAAAACGGGACGAGCGTCACCGTCACGACCAACGGCGGGGGCGCCGAGATCGGGGACATCACCGTCGGGGCCGCCGTCACCAAGGCGAGCGGCAATGCCGACGTGACCCTCACCCTCCAGGCAGCCAACTCCATCTCGGTGGACGAGGCGATCAGCAACACGGGCGGCACAGGCAAGCTCCACGTGGTCCTCGATGCCGACAACGACAACGGCACGCGCGACGGCGGCGGCGTCATCCTCCTGAACAACGACATCAGCACCGGCGGCGGCAACCTCAGCTTCGGCACCGGCGCCACCCTGAACATCAACGGCGTCACCACCCTGGTCGGCGGCGACGTCTACGTGGCCGGGGCCGGAGCGCGATCCATTTCCACCAGCGGCGGCAGCGTCGATGTCAAGGGCGAGATGATCGTCGCCAATACGAACGGCCTCACGATTTCCACCGACAACGGCAATGTCCGGTTCCACGGACTGCTCAACTCCGGGAACCAGTATACCTTTGTCGACAAGACCGGCAGTGCGGGGACAGGGACATGGGATGACGCCCGAACGGAGGCCAAGAACGGCACCGGGGGCGGCTCCGCCGTCAACGACAGCTACCTGGTCACCATCACCTCGCGTCTGGAAAACGCGATTGCCGTGGCCGCTGCCGGGTACAAGGGGTCCTGGATCGGCGCCTACCGGCCGAACGTGGCTTCTCTGAACTGGTATTGGGCCGATGGCCCCGAAGGCGGGGCCCATTTCTTCACGCAGATCTCGGGCGGCGGGGGAAGCGCGACCGGAGGCTACTACGCCAACTTCGGCGCCGGAGAGCCGAACGGCAGCACCGCCCCCGGCGGCGAGACGCGGGGGCAGTTTTTCGGGACGGGCGGCCAGTGGAACGACCTCGTCAATACCACCACTTATAAAGCGAGCCAGGGAGGTGTCTATGACGTCCTCGGCTTCGTCCGCGAGACCAACCTGCCCGCCTCGCCGGTCACGGTCAACGCCGGCGCCGGCACGGTCACATTCTCCGGCGCCGTGGGGACCAGCAAGGCCCTCGCCTCCCTGAACGTCACCGCCGCCACCACGGCGATCAACGGCGGCGCGGTCATTACCGACTCGGCGGGCGTCGCCGGCGGCCAGAGCTATTCCGGCAACGTCACCCTGGGCAGCGCCGCCACGACCCTGACCCAGCGCGATACCCCCTCGGCCTTCACGGTGGCCGCCGGGAAAAGCATCACCAACTTGACCGGCGCCGACGCCACCCTGACCGTCAAGAACACGGGCGCCATCGTTTTGGACGCAGGCAGCGCCATCAGCTCCGCCGCGGGCAAGCTCAAGACGGTCCTTTGGTCCGACACGGACGCCAACGGGGGCTACATCAAGCTGAACAGCGGCAGCAGCATCACCACCAACGGCGGCCACCTCTGGATGGGAGGCGGCTCCGGGTCGACCGCCTGGAACGGCCTGACCGTGGGCGACGGCCGCGCCACCGGGAACGCCACCCAGTACGAGGGGATCTACATCGACCGCGGCACCCTGTCGACCGGCGGCGGACATGCCGCCCTGCTGGGGAAGGGCCATTCGGCGGCCTCGGTCGGCGGCAACTATTCCACCGGGGTCGCCATCGGCGGGGCCACCGGGGATACGGACGGCACGGCATCGGTCAACACCGGCGCCGGCGACCTTCTGATCGACGGCTACGCCCAGGCGGCCGCCGGGGCCGGCGCCGGCGTCGAGCTGGCCTACTACGGCACGGCCACCACCGTGCAGAGCACCAGCGGCGACATCACCATCCAGGGCGACTCCGAGAGCAATCGCGGGATCATCTTCCAGGACAACGCGACCGTCGCGGCGACCGGAGGCGGCGCCGTGACGCTGGAGGGCACGGCAAGGTCCGGGAATAATTTCGGGATTAACCTGGACGGCGGCAACGCCAGGGTCCTGGCGAACAGCGGACTGATCCGGCTGACCGGCACCGGATCGGGCTCCGGGGAGGACCTGCGCCTCGGGGGTCCGATCGGATCCGTCGCCGGCGGCCTGGTGGAGAATTCGACCAGCGACATCGAAATCAACGCCGATTCCCTGACCGCTTTCGGCGCCAATACGCGATTCCAAAGTACGGGCGCCCTGACCCTCCAGCCCCGAACCGCCGGAACCACCATCGGCATCGCCGGCGGCGCCGGGACGCTGCAGCTGCCGGCCGGCTACTTTACGACCAACTTCACCGACGGCTTCTCCGGGATCACCGTGGGCAAATCGGACGCCGGTTTGATCAGCCTCGGCGGTTCCGCCCTCTCCTACAACGATCCGCTGACCCTGAAGACCGGCAACAGCATCTTCTTCGGCACCGCCTCCGCCGTGGCCGGCAACGGCAATGCCCTGACCCTCTGGACCCGGGCCGGAGGAAACGACGCCGCCGATGACGGGGTGAACGGTTCCGTCTGGATGCCGGTGGGCTCCACCGTGGATACCGGCGGCGGCGATGTCACCATCGGCGGGGGATCGGACCCGACGGTCGGTTACGCCCTCGGGGATATCGGCGCCGGCTCCGACGAAAACAATGCCCGGTACCGGGGCGTCACCATCAACGGGACGCTCGACGCCGGCGGGGGCAACGTGTCCATCCTGGGACGGGGCGGGAATACCGGCAGTACCCGCGGGGTGAGCATCGGCGGCGCCGTCAGCACCAGCGGCGACGGGAACATCACCGTCAAGGGCGTGGCGAAGGGCGTTTCAGACGGTCTGGCGCTGGGAGACACCGCGCTTGCCGGGTCATCGCTCGGCACCCTGACCGCCCAAAACGGCCACATTTCCCTCTACGGCACCAAGGACACGGGGAGCAACGGGATCAACCTGTCCACGGCGGACAGTCGGATCACCACCAACGGTACGGGGTCGCTGACCCTGACCGCAACCGGCAACATCGGCGGGACCGGCGCGGTCGCCGTCGGCGGCGCCACCACGCTCACCGCAGGCGTTTCCCACATCACGCTCGCCAACGCGGCCAACGATTTCACCGGTGCGGTCTCCGTGGTTTCCGGCAACAACGTCAGCCTGCGGGACAGCAACGCCCTGGACCTGGGCGCCTCGACCATCGGCGGCAACCTGACCCTCCAGACCGGCGGGGCGCTCACCCAGAGCGGCGCCCTGGCGGTCACGGGAACCACCGGCATCACGGCGGGCGCGGACAACGACATCACCCTGAACAACGGGGCCAACGACTTCACCGGCGCCGTTGCCGTGGTCTCCGGCAACAACGTCAGCCTGCGGGACAGCAACGCCCTCGGCCTGGGGGCCGTGAGCATGGCGGGCCACCTGACGGCCGAAGCGCTCGGCGGCGATTTGACCATTGGCGGAAACATCAGCAAAACCAGCGGAACGGATGCCACGGCCGCTCTGAAGGCGACCGGCAGCATCGTCCAGAACGCCGCCGCCTCCATCACCTCGACGAGCAACAAGCTTCATACGATCCTCTGGTCCGACGCCGACAACTCCGGCAGCGGCCACATCCTGGTGACGGACGGCAACACCATCGACACCAACGGCGGGAATCTTGTGATGGCCGGCGGTCTGGACGACGGCGCCAACGGCGGGACGTCAGGCGACGGCATCCCCGACGGCTATGCCGTCTCGAACACGGCCAACCGGGCGGGCGTCGGCATCGGCCGCCCCGACAACACCGCGACGGCTGCCACCACGCTGCAGTCCGGCGGCGGGGATATCATCCTTCGCGGCCGTTCCACGGGAGCGGGCGGCGAGATGGGCGTCTACTTCGCCCACAGCGGCACCCTCGCTGCGGACGACGGCACCCTGACGATTCTCGGAGAATCGGCGGCAACCCACGGCGTGGAACTGTCGGCCTGGGTGAGCGGACTGCTGAATATTTCGGGACGCACAGTCAATATCCAGGGCAAAACGTCTGCCGCGGGCTCTCACGGCCTGGCCACCTCCGAACTGGGCGGCAAATACGCATCGATTACAGCGGGAGCCGGGGGCATCACCCTTTATGGCGAGCACACCGGGGCAGAGACCGGCGGCATCCAGATGGCGGTCAACCTCACCGCCACGGGCGGGGGAGCCATCCTCATCGAATCGCCCGACACCTTCTGGTTCTACAACGCCCACAACGCGCACAGCTACAGCGCAGGAACCGGCGACATCACCATTCGCGCCAACGGGGTGACCAACTCGGGCAGCGCCGGCACGACCGCATTCAGCGGAACGGGCGACCTGACCATCGAGCCCTACAGCGCCGGCACCACCATCGGCATCGCGGGCGGCGCCGGGACGCTGCAACTGCCGGCCGGCTACTTCACGACCAACTTCACCGACGGCTTCTCCGGCATCACCGTGGGACGCAGCGACGGCACCGGCAAGATCACCGCCGGGGCCTTCGCGGTGAACGACGCCCTGACCCTGCGGACCGACAGCGGCGGGATCGAGTTGACGGGTCTGCTCAACGCGGGCGCCAACACCGTGACCGTCAACAGCACCGGGTCGGTGACCGACAGCGGCAGCGGCGCGATCGCCGCCGGGGGCCTCGCCCTCCTGGGGGCGGGCGGGAACTTCACCCTCGACGGAACGGGCAACGACGTGGACACCCTGGCCGCCGACACGGGGAGCGTCACCTACGTGGACGGCGACGCCCTGACCATCGGCACCGTGAACCCCACGGGCATCACCGCCACGGGACCGGTGAACATCGCCACCCTGACGGGCGACCTGACCGTCTCGCAGAATATCGTGACAAGCGACACTTCCAACGCAGCCATCGTCCTCAACGCGGGCAAGAGCGTCGCCGCCGGCACCGCCGCGGGCGGCAACATCGTCCTTTCCGGTTCGCCCGCCTTCACCACCGGCGCCGGTGGCCGAACCACCCTCTACACCGGCGGCATCTCCGGGAGCACGGGCCTGACGGCCCTGCTCGGCTCGGGCAGCGGCCGCTTCCGCTACCACAGCGACGAGACGGCGACGAACTACACCACGGCCCTGGGTGCGGGCAGCTACGCCATCTACCGGGAACAGCCGACCGTCTCCGTCACCCCGGGAAGCCAAACGATCACCTACGGCGATGCCGTGCCGGGCTTCACCCCCTCCTATACCGGCTTCGTCAACGGCGACACCGGCGCGGTGTTGACGGGCAGCCCCGTCTGGACGGTGGGAGGTGCGAACTCCACCGGGGGCCACAAGGTCGCCGGCATCCATGACGTGGCCTACGCCTCCGGCCTGGGCAACGGTCTCGGGTATGCCATCGCCGACGCCCCGGCCAGCACCGGCGAACTGACGGTCAACAAGTACAACCTGGCGGTCAGCGGTTTGAGCGCCTCCGACAAGGTCTACGACGCCACCACGACGGCCGTCCTGACCGGCACCGCAACCATCACCCCCCTGGCCGGCGATGCGGTCGTCCTCGGCGGCACCCCCACAGGCGCCTTTGCCGACAAGAACGCGGGCACCGCTAAGGCCGTCACCGTCTCCGGAAGCACGATCTCCGGCGCCGATGCCGGAAACTACAACCTCCTCCAGCAGGCCGGGTTCACCGCCAGCATCGCCGCCAAAACGGTGCAGTTATCGGCAACCAAGACCTACGACGGCACGACCGATCTCACCGGCGCTGTGACGCTCGCCACCGGAATCGCCGGCGAGTCCCTGAGCTACACGGGTGCGACGGCCCTTTCCCGGAACGCCACCGACAACGCGACGAACTGCATCAACGCCATCACCCTGGCCGACGGCGCGGGCGGACAGGCCGGCAACTATCGGTTGCCCGCACTGACCCATGACGACGCCCCGGTGACCATCACTCCCGCAGCGCTGACGGTGACGGCCAAGGACGCGGCCAAGACCTACGGCCAGACCGTCACCTTCGGCGGCACGGAGTTCACCTCCGCCGGCCTTCTGAACGGGGAGACCATCGGTTCCGTCACCCTCGCCAGCGCCGGCGCTTCGGCCGCCGCCGGCGTGACCGGCTCCCCCTACGCGATCACCGCGAGCAACGCCGACGGCGGTACCTTCACCGCCGGAAACTACGCCATCACCTACCAGGACGGCAAACTGACCGTTCGCGCCAACAGCCAGGGAGAGGCCGCCGAAGCTGCCGTTTCCAGTCCCCAGCGGGGGATGAACGGCACTGGCCAGGAGTCGGAGGGAACGCCCGGCGCCTCCTCCACCCCCTCCCTGGGTCCCGGCGCAGGCAGTGGCAACATCGTCGCGGCATCGGTCATCGCCCCGCACACGACGATCGGCGCAGTCCTCGCGACAACGACCTTCTCCACACCGGTCACGCTCAGCGCCACGGGCACGACCATGACCCTGTCTGTCGCAGGAACGACCGCTTCCGGGCCGATGACCGAGGTGGGAGCCTTGCCCATCTTTACCCAGAACGGCGGCGCCCCGCCCGCCCTGCAGGGCAACTTCCTGGTTCGGGAGAGCGGCAGCGCCCTCTCCCTGACGCCCGCAGGCGCCGCGGGAGTGACCGTGCCCCTGCCGGCCGCAGGGGCCGGCGAAAAATCGGCCCCCTTCACGCTGACCCAGGAGAACGGCCTGACGCTTCAGATGACTGCCTCGGTCACCGCCGACGGGGTCCTGGTCGTCTCGGCGCCCGACACGGCCGGAGTCGACGTCCAGCAGGCGATCCTCATAGGCGCCCAGGTGGCCAGACAGGCGCTCCGGGTCGAGCTGAGCTCCCTGAACGCGGCGCTGTTCGTGAGCAACTGACCGCTGCCGCCCCGGGATCGCTGGAGAGGTCCCGGGGAGCGCCGTGTCTGCGAAAAGACCGTGTTCGGCACTTTCGTCCAGCGCTGCTGCCAGCGCCCCGCAGGGGCGCAGACATTCCCCACAGCAGACGTCAAACGGATCTTTGACAGTTGCAAAAAATATATTCAATGATCTTGGGAAGATAACTACCTATAAAAAGTTCTTGACACCACATTTGCTCCTTGACGAGCCGATCAACTGCCATGACATCTCCCTGATAGTGGGCGGGATCGCAACGCCGATTGCTTGGAAAACCTTTCCACAAGCGCCGGCGCATTCGGTCCGGACAGCGAGCGATTTATTCTGTTCCGTGATCGGTTACCTTCGGCAGCGCGGAATGACCTTGTTGAAATGACGACGATACTGGCCATATTCCTGATCGCCCTCCTGATCTCGATCGTGCTCACACCGCTGTCCGGCAAGCTGGGTCTCGTTTTCGGTGCCGTCGATGCGCCCGGCGAGCGAAAAATCCACAGGCTTCCCCTCCCGCGCATCGGCGGCCTGGACGGGCTGGCCGCCGGGATTTCCTTCTTTGCCAGCCTGGTGATGGTGGTCCTGGCCGTCATGAAGGAAGATATCCTGACGGCCATGATGTTCGCCGCCTCGGGCGGGGCGGTGCTGGGCTTCCCGGAGCTCATCCAGATAGGAGCCGAAGGGGGCCTCGCAATGACCAGCCTATTCTTCTTGACAGAGCAATCAAATATATATTCTTAACAACATTGTTAAGGATGTGTTCTTATGCAGATTCGAGATCTTCGCCCGTTGCGGGACAAACTCTTCTTCACATCGGCGGATGTAGCAGAGGCGGCGGGGGTTAAGCTGTCTTCGGCGCACGTGCTCTGCAGCCGCTACGTTGGAAGAGGCCTGTTCGTACGCGTGAAGAAGGACTTCTACGTCCTGGAGGAAAACTGGAGAAGGCTTTCGGAGAAGGATTTGTTTCGGCTGGCCAACCACCTGCAGGTTCCGTCATACGTCTCTCTGGGCAGCGCACTTTCATTTTACGGCGTGTCCACGCAGGTCCGGAGAAACCGGGTCGAGAGTGTGGCGCTGAAGCGATCCGTCCGATTCGAAGCCGCAGGCACGGCTTTTCATTATTTCAGGCTGAAAGAAACGGCTTACTTCGGCTTCGTGAAAATGGAAGGCATCTTCATCGCCGCAAAGGAGAAGGCCTTTGTCGATGCCTGCCACTTGAACCTGTACGGCGGCTATGGCCTGGACTGGGACGCGTGCGACCTGTCCCTGCTCGACAGGGATGAAGCGCTGCTCATGGCGGCGTCCTTCCCTGGACAAACATTGCAGTCGGTGAAAAAACGTCTCGGGCAGGGAGGAATATGAAACGATGCAGGACTTGATCGCACAGGAGCGTTTCGAGATGGCGGTACTGGCGTGACAACAATGAGAGTTTGACATTTCATTAACTGATTATTTATAATGCGTTCATGAAATACAATGATTTGGTTGCCGCCGTCAAAGGCCCCGTCTTCTCACGGAACGACTTGGCATTGTCCGGTCATAAGGTTTTCGACTACCAGCTGGGCCTCTGGGTGAAAAAGGGCTATCTGATCCGGCTGAAAAACAGCCTCTATGCGTTTCGCCGGGAGAAGGAAAAGCTTCGCGGCGAGGAGATCGCCTTTCTCCTCTGCCAGCCCAGCTACCTGAGTCTCGAGAGCGCCCTGGCCTGGCACGGCTTCATCCCGGAGATCGTTCACGCCTATACCAGCGTCACCGTCCGGGTCACCCGTTCCTTCGAAAACCCCTGGGGCAGGTTCACCTACCGGCACATCAAGAGGGAACTCTTCTGGGGGTACGTCGAAATGAAGACGGAAGGAGGCCCCTTTCTTCTGGCGGAACCGGAAAAGGCCTTGCTCGACTATCTCTATCTCAATCTGCCGCAGATCAGGAGCGAGAGCGATCTTGCGAATATCCGCCTGAATGAAGAGCAGATGAAGAAGACCCTCGACAGAGACAAATTTTTGAAATACCTTGCCGTATTCGGTGGAAAGAAGATGGAAAGGTGGGCGCGGCAGTGCTTACCCTAGACCAAATTTCGGGATACTTCCCTCAGCAACTGCAGCGGACCGATGCCCGCGGCATGCTGGTGGAATATCTCCAGTACGAGCTGCTCGATTCGCTGTTCAAGGATGCGGCGGCCGCCGCACTGGCTTTCATCGGCGGCACGGCGATCCGGATACTGCATGAAAGCCTGCGTTTTTCGGAGGATCTGGACTTCGACAACTTCGGCCTTTCCTTTGCGCAGTTTGAAGGGCTGCTGAAAAAAGCCTGCCGGGACATGGAATACAAGGGTTTCCTGGTCGAATACAGGCTCGTCGAAAAGGGCGCCTATCACTTCTATATCCGTTTTCCGGAAATCTTCCAGCGCGCCGGTTTGACCCGTGACGCCGACAGAAAGATCCTGATACGGATCGACAGTGAGGCGAAAGAAAAGACCTATGGGCCGGAGACTTTCTTCCTGAACAAGTTCGGGGTCTACCGGCGGATTCCGGCAGCTCCGGCCGGCGTACTGCTGGCCCAGAAGATGATGACGGTCCTCAGCCGCAAACGAGAGAAGGGACGGGATATCTACGACGTTTCCTTCCTGATGGGCATCGCCCCCCCCGATTTCGCCTATGCCGAAAGGATGCTCGGTTTGGATCGGACGGAGTTCCTGCGCCGTTTCAGCGAAAGGCTTGCGGAACTTGACCTGAATGCCCTGGCCAGGGATGTAGAACCGTTCCTGTTTTCCGCAGAACAGCGGGAGCGCGTCGCCACGTTCCGCGAGTACTGGCAGGGAGTGTCGAAAGGCCTCGCGGGATGACCAGTGGTCCGGACTTCTTGCTTGCATAATTTGCACTGTGACGTTCTCGGCACGTCGAAAGTCAAGGCGGCCTTTGGGTCCGGACTTCTTGCTTACATAATTTGCACTGTGACTGCATCTTATCCGCAAAACCAACGAAACAGCCGTCGTCCGCGTGTCTTCTTCTGTCACCCCCGCGAAAGCGGGGGGTCCAGCGCCTTGGTTACCGGCCGGACGCGGCAGGCAAAGACTCAAAGAATCTGGATGCCCGCTTTCGCGGGCATGACAAAGAAAAAAACGGGGAATGACAAATAAACCACCGCTGTCACCCCCGCGAAAGCGGGGGTCCAGCGCCTTGGTTACCCGCCGGACGCGGCAGGCAAAGACTCAAGACTCTGGATGCCCGCTTTCGAGGGCATGACAAAGAAAAACCGGGGAATGACAAATAAACCACCGCTGTCACCCCCGCGAAAGCGGGGGTCCAGCGCGGGGGCAGTTCGATGCGTACCACATTCACACGTCACCCCCGCGAAAGCGGGGGTCCAGCTCTCTGGTTACCCGCCGGGTGCGGCAGGCAAAGACTCAAGACTCTGGATGCCCGCTTTCGAGGGCATGACAAAGAAAAAACGGGGAATGACAAATAAACCACCGCTGTCACCCCCGCGAAAGCGGGGGTCCAGCGCCTTGGTTACCCGCCGGGTGCGGCAGGCAAAGACTCAAAGAATCTGGATGCCCGCTTTCGCGGGCATGACAAAGGATTTCCCACCTGCCTGTAAGCCCAGGCCTCGGGGATAAACAGAGCGCTGGGTCCCCACCTACGCGGGGACGACAAAATCGGCTGGCGCCCCGCCCGCGGGGGATCAGTTGGGTCCCCACCTACGCGGGGACGACAGGAACGGAGTCTGGATTCCCGCTTGCGCAGGGCACGACGGAACGGAGAGGAAGGATGTATGGCGCGTGCAGCGGATTGAAATAACAAGCGTTTTCATTTTTATCCTTTACATAAGGACATAAATGTGATTTATTGTCCTTTAAATAAGGACTTAATATGATATCGAATAATATTATTAAGGAAATGATCCTGTCGAGCCGGACCTTCATCCTGGAGTCCATAACCGGGATCGTTCCGCGTGCGGCAGCGGACGTCACGGCGCCCGGAAAAACGGTGATCCTCTACGGCATCCGGCGGAGCGGCAAGACCTTCATCCTCTACGATATCTTCCGCAGAAACCCCGATGCGGCTTTGTATCTGGATTTCGAGGACGATCGCCTGGCAGGCTTCACGGCCCCCGATTTTACGACGATTCAGGAGGCATTCCTGGAACTCCGGCCGGAGGCGGCGGGAAGGATCGTTTATCTCTTCGATGAAATACAGCATGTCAAAGACTGGGAAAGGTTCTGCCGGCGGGTCACGGAGAGGGAAAATGCGGTGGTGTACGTCACCGGTTCCTCTTCGAAGCTGATGCCCCTTGAGGTCGATACGGCGATCCGGGGGCGGGCATGGAGTGTGGCGGTTTTCCCGTTTTCTTTCTCTGAATTTCTGCGGTTGCGGCAGGGGAGCGCGGAGCGGAACGAGATACTTTTCGGAACGCGAAAGATCGAAACGAAACGGCTTTTCGCCGAATATGCACGGTGGGGCGGGTTTCCCGAGACGGCGCTGGCCGCCGCTCCCCTGGACAAAACGAAGCTGTTGCAGGAATATCTGCGGGCGATGTTCTTTCGGGACCTCGTCGAGCGGTATGGCATGACCAACATTCCCCTGTTCGACGCCCTTTCGGATAAGCTCTTCTCCTCCTTCGCGACACGCCTTTCCCTGACGGCATTCTACAGGCAATACAAGGATCTTTTCCCCTTCTCGAAGGACCTCCTTTTCCAGTACTTTCATCATTTTGAGGAGAGCATGTTGATCTTCGCGGTTCGGAAATTCTCCGAATCGTCGTATAAGAGAAGCAGAAATCCGGTCAAGATCTACCCCGCCGATACGGGATTGTGCCGCCGGGTCGCTTCGGAAGACGCGGGCCGAATTCTGGAGAATATCGTTTTCATCGAACTGGCGCGCAGGGGCGGGGAGGTTTTTTATTTTGAGGATAAGCAGGAGTGCGACTTTATCGTCAAGGAGGGAGAGGGGGCGCGATTGGCCGCCTTTCAGGTCTGCCGGGAGTTGACGGATGCAAACCGGCCGCGGGAAACGGGCGGCCTGACGGCGGCATGCCGGCGCCTGGATATGACCGAAGGAACGATCCTGACGGACGACCAGGAGTGGGAGGAAGAAGCTGACGGGATCAAAATCAGCGTCCGCCCCGTGTGGCGCTGGCTCCTGGGCGGGTGACACGGATTTATCCGATCTGATGAAGCAACTCCTTATCTCCCGCTATATGGCCGACCCCTTGGCGCAAACCGGAAACGGAAGGAAACTCAAAGACACTGGATGCCGCTGGCGCGGGCATGACAGGAGGAAGTGCTGTATTCGCGCTGTCGCCGACTTTTCCGCTTACACGATTTGCATCATCACTGCATATTATCCGCATGGAGCATTATGCAACTTGAATTTGCAATCTGCACGGCACGATGAGCGCGACTCCGGTCGAGAGAAAGATCTGAGAGAGTCAGAAAGATAGTTCTTGAACCAGCAAGAAATTCCTGTATAATTTACGATCATGAGCGATAATATACAGAAATATCGTTTTATGACGCGACGACTTCCTGATCATTCTCAAAGACGCCTGGTCATCGTCACCGGCGCCCGGCAGACGGGAAAGACGACTCTGGTCAAGGCTGCATATCCCCGCCTGAATTACATCAATCTCGATGCCCCGGAAAACAGGGAGGCGGTTCGCGCCGTTGCCTCCGCGTCTTGGGCGAGAGACGTGGGCACGGCCATTCTCGACGAGGCGCAGAAGGAGCCCGTGGTCTTTGAAAAAGTCAAGTACGCTTATGATGGCGGAGATCTTAATTTCAGCGTGCTCCTTGGTTCCAGCCAGATTCCGATGCTGAAGCGGGTCCGGGAAACGCTTGCCGGCCGCGTTTCTCTCTTGGAACTCTGGCCCCTGATGATGAGCGAACTCCGTGAGGGCGCCCCTGATTCATCCGGCATCCCGCCTTCGCCTCCCCTTGCTGACCGCCTCTTTACCGAAGCGCCGCTCAAGGACATCCTCGGCAACGTCCCCGGCGTTCTGCTGGACCGCGAGGAGCAAGAGGCGCGCCGTGCGGAAAAGCATCTTCTCCGATGGGGAGGAATGCCGGGACTTCTGCCCCTGACCGACGAGGAACGGGCGCAGTGGCTGAAGGATTACGGTTATACCTATCTGGAACGGGACCTCGGCGACCTGGCCCGTCTGGACGATCTCGCGCCGTTTCGGAAATTCCAGCGGCTCACGGCTCTGCGTTCGGGCTGCCTTCTCAATTACTCCGAGTTGGCTCGCGACGCCGCCATCAGCGTGGATACGGCCCGGCGCTACCTGGAGTACCTCCGCCTCTCCTACCAGACTCTTCTGCTACCCCCCTACCGTGCCAATCTCACCAGCACGGCGATCAAGACTCCCAAAGTCTACTGGCTGGACATCGGCCTTCTCCGTTCACTTGCGGGTATCGATGGCGATGCGACCGGCGAAATGTACGAGACGATGGTGGTCGGAGAATTCATGAAATGGATGAAGACAGCCGGACGGGAAGGCGAACTCTTCTTCTACCGCACCCGTTCCGGTCTGGAGGTGGACATCTTGCTGGAAACGGCTGCCGGCGTTGTCGGGATGGAGATAAAGAACCGGCCCGTTCTCGCCCCGAAAGACGTGACGGCGATCAGGGAGGTTGCCCGGGGGCTCGGGGGCCGATGGCGGGGAGGAATGGTGATCTACACAGGTGATGCGATCAAACGTCTGGCTGATCCGGAAATATGGGCTGTTCCGTCCCGGCGTCTGTTCTGATCGAGCCACCGGAGGCGCTGCCATGAAGAGACTGAGAACGTTCGTGCTCTGCTGCTGCCTGTTTCTCCTTCCGGCGTCCGCTGCGGCGGAAGCGCTCGTCGGGCTGTACGGCGTACCGGCCTCTCCGGCGAAGGAAAGGACCGCCGCGTCCGCGACGCTGCGCGATGCCGGCGCGAATGCCGTTTTCGTTTCCGCCGACGGCGATGCCATCCGGCATTACCGGAAGCTCGGCTTCCGCGTCTTCGTCGCCCTGAACGTCTTCGGCGGCAGCGGCGGGTGGAAGAAATACCCGGACGCGAGGCCCGTCAAGGCCGACGGCCGTCTGCTCGGCACGGCGCCGGAGGACAAGGGCCAGGAAGGGATGTGCCCCTCCCACGCCGGCTGGCGCAGGGACCGCATCGGCCGGATCGAGTCGGTTGCGAAGCGGTTCGGAACGGAGATCGACGGGATCTTCCTCGACTACGTCCGCTATCCCGGTTTCTGGGAAAAGCCGTCCCCGAACCTTCCTGATACCTGCTACTGCGCCCGTTGCCTGTCGAAGTTCCTGGCGGATACGAAGATCCGCATCGCCGACAGGCGCGCCTTCGATGCGGCGCCCGCGGCCTGGATCGCGAAGAATCGCCCCTACGAATGGATGAAGTGGAAGAAGGGCCAGATCGCCTCGTTCGTGAGGGAGGCGAAGGGGGCGATGCAAGCGGCTGTCATTGCGAGAAGCCCGAAGGTCGACACAGCAATCTCGGCTGCGCCCGGCAGTGGCAAGCCTGTCACCCCCGCACCTTCTTCCGTCACCCCCGCATCTTACTCTGTCACCCCCGCGAAAGCGGGGGTCCAGCGCCCTGGCTACGCACCACCTGCGGGAAAAAACCCAAAGACGCTGGATTCCCGCTTTCGCGGGAATGACAGGAAGGAAAGCGGGAATGACAGGATGCAAAGCAGGAATGATGAAGACAAAAAATCTTCTGTCGTCCTCGCGAACGCGGGGACCCAGCGCCCTGATTACGCACAGGGTGCGGCAGGCAAAGACCCAGGACACTGGATTCCCGCTTCCGCGGGAATGACAGAAGAGAAAACGGAAATGGCAGGAAAGGGGCTGGATTCCCGCTTCCGCGGGAATGACAGGAAGGAAAGCGGGAATGACCGCCCGCTTCTCGGCCTCTTCGTCGTCCCTTGGACAAAAGGCGAAAGGAACGGGGACGTGTCCTACAGGCTGGGGCAGGACGCGGCCTTTCTTTCCGAGTTCGCGGACGTGCTCTCGCCGATGGTCTACCACCGCATGTGCGGCGAGGCGCCGGCCTGGGTGGAGGAGACGACGGCCTACTTCCGGGAGTCGGCCTCCTGCCCCGTTTGGCCCATCGTGCAGTCGGCGGATGCCGATACCGGCGAGTTTGCCGAAGCCCTGCGCGCCGCCGCTGCGGGCGGCGCGGACGGCGTGCTCGTCTTCCATTACGGAGGCATGCAGAAGGCAGAGGACCCGGCGGCCATGTGGAAGGCCCTGGCGGCATTCGCGCCGCCGCGGAACCTGATCCCGAACCCGGAGTTGCGGCTGCCCGCAGGAGCGCATACGCCGGAGGGATGGAGATTCGGGCCGAGTGAAAAGACGCTGGATTCTCACTCTCGCGGAAACGACAAAGTCGACGAACATTCTGGCGCCCACGCATCTTCTTCTGTCACCCCCGCTCCTTATTCTGTCGTCCCCGCGAACGCGGGGACCCAGCGCCTTGGTTACTCGCCGTACGCGGCAGGCAAAGACTCAGGACACTGGATTCCCGCTTCCGCGGGAATGACAGAAGAAAAAACGGGAGTGACAGATGGGAAAACGGGAGTGACAGAAAAAGGGCTGGATTCCCGCTTCCGCGGGAATGACGGAAGAGAAGCAGGGAATGGCAGGATGGAAAGCAGGAATGACAAAGAGAGAATCTGGGATGGCAGAGAGAAAGGCCGGAATGACAGGAATGCAACGGCCGGGATGATCAGGAGCGCCGCGGAGCTCGACGTGAAGATGGCGCGCTTTCCCCATGCCAATGCCGCGGGCGTCACCGGGAGCCGCGACGGCTTCGGGGCATGGAGCGCGGAGATCCCCGCCTGCAGGCCCGGCGAGGAGTACCTCTTCACGGGGTTCTTCTATCGCGAGCATTGGGACAACATCTCCTACCCCAAGGTCAGCGCCTGGGGCGAGACGTTCGAGCTGGACAATCACGTCTTCTTCATCAAGAGTTTCCAGCCCCTGCGGGCGCACATCCCCTGCCCGCCCGCCCCTGCCGAAACCCTGTTCCGCTTCGTCAACGATGCGCCCGGCGAGACCTTCTGGATGGCAAAGCCCTCTCTCGTCAGGAAGGAGGCCTCCGCCCGCGGCGACGATGCCGCAGAGCGGCCGCAGCTCCTCTCCGGCTTCTTCCCCATCGGCATCTGGGGGGCGAACCGCGGCAACCTCGAGCAGATCCGGAGCCTCGGCATCAACACGGTGCTGCTCCGGGACGAAGGCGAAGAGCTGCGCAGGGCGATCCGGAGGTGCCGCGAGCTCGCGTTGCGCTTCGTCCTCTCCGTGCCCAGCGAGCCGGAGCGGCTGCGCGTCTACCTGGACGGGCTCGCGGACCTGAAGCTGGGCGAACACGAGGCCGCCTTCTACGTCGAGGACGAGCCGGAGCTGCGCTCCGTTCCCGTCGGCCGCACGATGGACATCCGCCGGATGCTCCGGGACCGCTTTCCGAAAATCGCCGCCTGCATGGCAATCGTCCGCCCGCAGGCCTGCCGCGATTACCTCGACGCGGCGGACTTCTTCATGATGGACCAGTACCCCGTTCCCTTCAGGCCGATGACGCTGCTTTCCGATTCCATGGACCGCGCCGCGCAAGATGCGGGCCGGGAGCGACTCCTCTCCGTCGTCCAGGCATTCGGCGGCGGCGACGAGGCGGCCGTAGGAAGGACGCGCTGGCCGACGTGGGAGGAGATGGACTGCCTCGCCTTCCTCTCCGTGATCCACGGCAGCCGCGGCGTCTTCTTCTTCAGCTTCTCCGACATGGGGCGGAACGAGGACGGGCGCGGGCGCCTGGGCCGCGTCGCCGGCAGGCTGAACGCGGTCTATCCCTGGCTCGGCGTCCCCAACGAAAAGGCACCGGTAGGCGTGACGATGCTTTCGGACTGGCGCGTCGATCCGAAGGGGCGGCCGGCGGTGCAGGCCGCGCTGAAGGCGAAGGACGGCGAGCGCCTCCTCATCGCCGTCAATACGATCGGCCACCGCGTCGAGGCTGAACTGACGGTGCCGGCAGAGGCGGACGCAAATTCGAAGACACTGGATTCCCGCTTTCGCGGGAATGACGGAAGAGAAAACGGGAATGACAAGGAGAAAAGCGGAAACGACAAAGTCGACGAACATTCTGGCGCCCACGCATCTTCTTCTGTCACCCCCACACCTTCTTCTGTCGTCCTCGCGAACGCGGGGACCCAGCGCCCTGATTACTCGCCGGACTCGGCAGACAAAAACCCAGGACACTGGATTCCCGCTTCCGCGGGAATGACAGAAGAAAAAGCGGGAGTGACAGATGGGAAAACGGGAGTGACAGAAAAAGGGCTGGATTCCCGCTTCCGCGGGAATAACAAAAGAGAAGTCGGAAATGACAGAAGAAGAAACGGGAATGACAGACGGGAAAACGGAGTTGACAAAAGAGAAGACGGGATTGACAAGAGAAGCGGAAATGACAGGAAGGGCGGGAATGACGGAAAGAATGACCGGATCGGCACGGAAGCCGAGGAAGTTTTCGGCAGCGGCGCCTACCCGCTCCGGGACGGCACGATCCGCGCCTCCTTCGCGCCCTTCGAAACCAAGGCGTTTCTGATAAGAGCGCCGGGAAAGCAATAACAGCCTTTGTCGTCCCCGCGTAGGCGGGGACCCAGCGCCCTGGTTAATCGTCCGGCCCAGAAACAAACTCAGGGACCCTGGGTTCCCGCTTTCGCGGGAACGACATAGAAGAAGGGGCTCTGTCGTCCCCGCGCAACGGGACGACGAATCGAATTGGAAAAGACTGCATATATCACCTACTTGGTCTGCCTCGTCCTGGGCCCGCTGTTCTTCGGCCTCACGGACGTGTGGGCCTATACGATCGTCTTCCTCGGCGTCCTCGCGGCGAGCCTCCTGGTCCTGCGCACCGGCATCGCCCGGAAGAACGGCGAATGGGTCTTCCGGGCGCCGAAGACGGACATCGATCCCCTCATCTGGCTCTTCGCCGTCTTCCTTCTCTTTCAGATGACGCCCCTTCCGGAGACGGTGCTCATGTGGATCTCGCCGGAATCCGCGGCGGTGGGCGGGAATTCCCTGTCCGCCTCCCAGGCTGCATCGCCGGCCGCAGCGAAACCCTGGTTTGCCGTCGCCCCCTATGTCCATCCCGTGAAGCTCTCGCTGATCCGCTGGGTCGTCTACGGCCTCTTCTTCCTGGGACTTTTGCAGACGCTGAAGACGCGGGACCGAGTCGAGACGCTGGTCATGGTCCTCCTCGTCTCAGGCTGCTTCCAGGCCCTCTACGGCATCGCCGAGACATTCTCCGGCCACCATCAGGCATTGTGGCTTCCGCACGTGAGACCGGGCAGGGATGTCCAGGGTAGCTACCTGAACCGCAACCACTTCGCCGGATTCATGGAGATGGGCATCGCGCTCGCCGTCGGCTACGCGGGCGCCTTCACGGCCGGGCGCCGCACCAACTCCCGGAGATCCTACGGCCGCGAGCGGCTGAAGGACCGCGTTCTCCGCATCTTCTCCGGCCGGCGCCTGCAGCGGTTTCTCATCCTCTTCTCGGGCGTTGTGATGGGCGTGGGCCTGATCCTCTCGGCGTCCCGCGGCGGCGTGATCTCCGCCGCCTTCGCCCTCCTCGTCATGGGGCTTCTCTTCTACGCGCGGAAGGACCAGCGGCCCAAGGGGCGGATCGTGCTGGCGCTCTTCGCGCTGACGCTCGTCTATGCCCTGATCGCCGGCATCGATTACACGGTGAGCCGCTTCCAGGCGATCGACATCGGCCATGAAGCGCGCCTCCGCTATCTGGAAAATACGATGCAGCTCTTCGACGACTACTTCGCCGCGGGCGTGGGGGTGGGCAACTTCCAGCACGCCTTCCTCAAGTTCCACGAGCGGGGATTCGAAGGACTCATCATCGACTACGCCCACAACGACTGGGCGCAGCTCCTGGTGGAGACGGGCATTGCCGGCATGACGATCCTGATCGCGTGCCTCCTCTGGTTCCTCTGCCGCGCGGGGAAGGTCTGGGTTCGGCGCCGCAACTCCTTTTCCGTCTGCATGGGGGTGGCGATGTTCGGCGCCGTCGCGGCCCTGGCCGTGCACTCCTTCTTCGACTTCAACCTCCACCGCCCGGCGAATGCCCTGCTGCTGGCCGCGGTGCTGGCGATCGGGATCGCTTCGCTGCGCCTCGACGGAGGGCACAAGACGGCCGAAGCAGACCAGGAGGTCCGCATCCTTCCCCTGCGCGGGGCGGGCGCCATTGCCGCAGGCGCCGCGCTCCTGGCCGTTCTCTGGGCCGGCGCGGCGACGATCAAGCACTTCATCGCCGAATCTTATTGCCATACGCAGGTGAGAAGGACGCTGAACCTGCCCGCGAATCCCCCACCGGAGTACATCGAGGCCGCGATCTCCTGGGACTGCGGCAACGCCGCCTACTCCTTCCGCCTGGCACAGGCGCTGGCGACCAGGAGGAATGCGGCCCGCCAGGAGACGCAGGACCGGGAGGCCTGGCAGCGGTCGCACGGGCCGATCATCGAGGCGCTCGAAAGGGCCGTGCGCCTGAACCCCCTCAACGCGGAGTACCATGTCATGCTCGGTTGGGAATATACCTATCTGTGGCATGAAAGGGGCTACATGACCCGGTGGATGAAGGCGGCGGACACGGCGATGGAACGGGGGGCATTCTTCGGCGGAACATGGGGAATCCAGCCGCGGCTGCACGTCGACATGGGGCACTACTGGGCGATGCGCTCGAAGAATCTCGGGCCGGCGCGCATGGAAAGCGCCGCCGCATGGTCAAGGGCCTGCTGGCATTACAATATGTCCCGGCAACTGCTGGGGGCCCGCAAGGGCCTGCAGGAGGAGATCCGCAACTACCTGAAGAGCTTCTACACCGACGAGGAGCACATCCGCCAGGCGCTCGGTGAAGAGCCGGCGTGAGGCCTGTCACCCCGCCTTTCTTCTTGTCATTTCCCGCTTTTCTCCTTGTCATTCACGTTTTTTCTTCCGTCATTCCCGACTTCTCTTTTGTCATTCCCGCGAAAGCGGGAATCCATGGTCCTTCGAGTTTTTTTGCAAAAAATCCAGGCTCCGCCTTCGAGGGAGGTCGCAAGAAACAGCGATGAAACAGTATTACGTCTACATTCTCGCAAGTAAAAGGAACGGGACACTATACGTCGGAATAACGAGCGATCTGGTCAAAAGGATTTACGAGCATAAAGAGGGCCTCACAGATGGATTCACCAAGGTGTATCGCGTCCACACCCTTGTGCACTATGAAGCGTTCGATGATGTAGTTGAAGCTATCGCGAGAGAAAAACAATTGAAAAAATGGAACAGGAAATGGAAGCTGGAACTTATTGAAGAAAAAAATCCCGGCTGGAAGGATTTATACACCGACATTGCATGAAACTGATTCCTGGGTCCCCGCTTCCGCGGGGACGACAGAATGTTGCGATCTGTCATTTCCTCTATGTTGAAAGTCAAGATTCCTTTTCGACAGAGAGAGAAGCCGTCGGTCGTTGTGAGAGGTGTCATTCCCGCGAAGCGGGAATCCAGGGTCCTTGGATTGTCGATCCTGCGGCAGGTGCGTAACCAAAGCGCTGGCCCCCGCTGCAGCCTGCCCCCGCGAAGGCGGGGGCCGGGGTGACAAAGGAACGGGCGCGGGTGGTGACAACCCTCACTTGAACCGTATCTTGTACAGGCCGTATTCGTAGTCCTGCTCGCGGGCCTGGGCGGCCGGCTCCAGCTCGTATTTCCGGGCGATCTCCCCGCATATCTGCCGGTTGCCGTCCCCCTTCGTATTGCACCAGTAGCCCCAGTGGAAATAAACGTGCCCCCGGTACCGCTGCATCAGATCCCATACCAGCGGCTGGTCGCTGATCGCGACGTTGGGCGAAATCGCGCCGCGGCCCCAGACGAGGAACATCGTGGGAACATGGGTGAGGACGATCGAGCGCTCCGGGATCTTGGCGAGCGCCTCCCGGGCGAAGCGATGATCGTACCGCGCCCCCCAGGCCTCCTGCCCTTCCGTCCTGATCAGCGGCAGAAAGCCCGCCCATAGAACCGCCACAACGATCGCGAGCGCCGCAGCCGGCACCGCGATCGGATTCCCTCCCCCCGGCGGGGCGAAGTCCCGCATCCTCCCGGCCGCCCATCCCGCAACGGCTTCCCCTCCCAGACCCGCCAGAACCGCCAGCGGCATGAACGAGAGCAGCGCGAACCGCGAGTCCGCCCCGTACTTGTAACTCCCCGCGTAGAAGAACAGGAAGATCCCCCAGAAGAGGACGAACCACAGGAGCAGCAGCGCCTTTTCCCGGCGAGCCCCCGCCGACAGCAGTCCCCAGAGGGCCAAAAACGTAAAGGCCGCCGGGAACTCGGCATTGTTCATATAATAGGGGCCGTTGACGGCGATGTTCTTGACGAAGAACCCGAAGGAAAACTTCGGTCCGGCCGCACCCCAGGAGTCCCCCGACACGACGACGGTGTGCAGGACCTGCGGCGCCACGAGGACCGCAGCCAGGAGGCCGATCGCCCAGAATCCCCTCTTCCCGAGAAGGCCGGGTCGCAGCGCGAGCAGCGCGGCGGCCGCCCAGAACAGGATCAGGCCGGACTCGGGCCGCATCGCGCAGACCATCGGCGCGGCTGCGGCGAGGAGGAAGAGGTGGCGGGCCCGCCCGTTGCGGGCGTAGAGGAAGAGGAGCAGCGCGACGATGCCGCCGAAGAGGGCCGCTGGAGGCTCCGCCGCCAGCGTGTTCGACCAGATGAGGTTGTGCGGGACGAGGGCGAAGACGGCAGCCGCAAACCAGGACGCGACCGCCCCTCCCCCGATCGTCCGGGCGATGAAGAATGCGACCAGGATCCCGATCCCGTAGATGAGGTTGTTCAGCAGGAAGGCGTACAGTTCGTTCGTCCCGAAGAGCTGGAATACGAGGCTCATCAGAAAGGGCCAGCCGCTGGGGTCCTTGTTGTAGGAAAGCTGGTGCGGGAAGTATTCGCCGTACTCGAAAGTACCGTAGCTGCATATGCCGGTCTTCCCGGCCGCGGCGATGGTCTGCGCCATGCCGGCGTAGATGTCTTCGTCGAAGAAGATGCGGTGGGTCCGCACCGTCGCGAAAACGGCGAGGACCAGGGCCGCGGCGAGAAGGGCGAGAAGGGCGGCGCCCCGGGGCGAAAGCCGCCCGGGGATCCCGCAGACGCCCGTCCGCCCGGTTTCCCCTTCCCGGAGGAAGGTGTCCCGGAAAGCCGCCTTGAGATCGTCGCGGCAGGCGAAGAGTCCCAGGATCAGCAGCAGGAAGGCGATGCGGAGATTCCAGGGGACCCAGACGGTGAGCGCCTGTTCCATCCGGAAGCGGCTGACTCCCGCGATCACCCAGGCAAGGCCGACGGCGAAGGCGGCATAGAGGGCGGCCATGACCCAGGGGAACGATGCGTTTTCTTCAATCCTTTGCAGCCAGGTTTTCAACGAGCAGGTCCTCCAGGAAGAGATAGCGGATGCCCGTCCCGCGCAGCATGAAGAGGGCCTCCGCCGGCGAACAGACCATCGGTTCGCCGTGGATGTTGAAGCTCGTGTTCAGGACGACGCCGAAACCCGTTTCCGCCTTGATCCGCTCGAGCAGCTTCCGGTAGGGCGGATTCTCAGCCGCGACGAAATGGGGGCGGCAGGTGCCGTCGATGTTGACGACGCCCTCCATGAGGGGCAGCCTGTCGTGCCTCACGCGGAAGGCCATGGTCATGAAGCGGTTGTCGCAGATGTCCTGCCCCTCCGTGTGGAGGAGTTCCGGCGCATCCTCGATCAGCATGCTCGGGCAGAAGGGCTGGTACCAGACCCGCTTCTTGAGGAGTACGTTGAGGCGGTCCTTCACGTCCCGCCGGTCCGGGCGCGCGAGGATGCTCCGGCCGCCCAGCGCCCGCGGGCCGATTTCCAGCCGTCCCGTGAACCACAGGACGATCTGGCCGTCGAGGATGGCCCGCGCCGCCGTTGCCGGCAGGTCGTCCGGACGGCTCACGCGGAGAGGGGATCCTTCCTTCCTGTCATTCCCGCGCAAGCGGGAATCCAGCGTCCTTGGGTTTGCTTCCGCCGGCGCGTAATCAGGGCACTGGGTCCCCGCGTTCGCGAAGACGACAGGAGAGGGTGTGGGGGTGGCAGCCCCGTTCTTCTCCAGCGCTGCCTGTATCTCCTCCCGCGAAAACGACGGCCCCAGGTAGAGATCCCCGAGGGTGTAGGACGATACTGCGTTGCGCCGGCGGTTCGATTCCATCGCCGCGCCGAGGGCGAGGCCGCCGTCCCCCATGTGCGGAAACACGTAGATCCGCTCGATCCCGGGCAGCGCCGCGATCGCCATGTTCATCTTGATGTTGGAGAATACGCCGCCCGCTGCGGCGATCCTCCTGGCGCCGGTCCGCTCCGCGAGGCTGCGGACAAGACCCAGCGCGCAGTGCTCCAGCGCGCGCTGCGCCATGTAGGCGAACTGCTCCGAGGGGTACCGCCAGAGGATGCGCTTCAGCTCGCGGAACATCGCCGTAGACGTGTAGGGCGAAACGAGCGCGTCGGCCTCTGCCGTCACGATCCCCATGAGGGGATTCTCCTCGTCCGGAACGGGATAGGCGTAGTTGGCGAGGGCCATGACCTTTCCCTCGTCCTCCAGTTCCCGCATGTTCATGAGGTTGGTCACGTGTTCGAAGAAGATGCCGAGCGAGGTGTTCGCTGGATAGGCCTTCAGGAGTTCGAGACTCCCGTCCCGCAGCCGCCAGGCCGAACCGGAGAGGCCGTCGCCGACGCCGTCGAGGGTGAGGACGAGCGCCTCGGGAAAACCGCTGCAGTAGGCGGCGGACGCGGCGTGGGCGCTGTGGTGGTCGACGAGGTCGAGCTGGAAGTCCCGGAACCCGTCCTTCTCCAGGAGCGACAGGATGCGCGACCGGCTCAGGGCGCGCGAGAGGATGTTGGGCCCCAGCTCCGTGAACCGGTACTTGAAGGCCTTGCGCAGGGGATCGAGCCGGCGCGGCGGCTTCCTGCGCCGCCGGATCAGGTAGTACTCCTCCTTGAGGGAGGGAAAGAGGCGGGTCAGCGTCTTGGCGGGATCGGTCGTGGAGGCGGCCACGGTCCGGATCTGCGAGGGATCGAGTCCCGCGAATTTCAGGCAGGCCGCGATGGAAAGACGGGGAAAGCCGACTTCGAGCTTGCGGCGCGAAAGGCGCTCCTCGTTGACGGCGAAGAGCACCTCGCCGCCGCGAAGCAGCGCCGCTCCCGCGTCGTGACCGTCCCAGATGCCGAGCACCGTCTCCGCCGCCAAAACCCCTCCGCCTTCTTCCGTCGTCCCCGCGCCTTTTCTGTCGTCCCCTCGAACGCGGGAGTCCGGCTCTTTTTCTCCGACCGAAGCGAAATCTCTAGATCCTGGATTCCCGCTTCCGCGGGAATGATATATCAAGCGTTGCTGTCGTCCCTGCACCCGCCTCCGCGGGGGCAGGCTGCGGCGGGGACCCGGCTCTCTGGTTATGCACCGGTCGCGGAAGCGAACTCGGCGACGCTGGATTCCCGCTTTCGCGGGAATGACAAAGACGACAAACCTTCCGTCGTCCTCGCGAACGCGGGGACCCAGCGGCTTGTGCCGCAGGAATGCGTCCACCTTTCCTGTCGTCCCCGCGAACGGGGACCCAGCGCTCTGCTCTGCACGACGTCGCAGAAAAAAATCCAAGACCCTGGATTCCCGCTTCCGCGGGAATGACAGGTAGAAGAGTGGTGACGACAGGAAATCACCGCTCCGAGAGCCCGCTCCACCTGGAAAATTTGCGCAACGTCCCGCCGAAATGCCCGATCACGCCCGGCTCCACCATGGAAAGGAGATGTAGCACAGTGGAGGGTCTCCTGTAAAACCTTCGATAGGCCTCGCGGCGGAAGGCGTCGACCTTTTCCGGGGGAAGGCCGGGGATGCGGAGGGCGGACCGGTTCTGGGAGAACCCGTCGGGCTCGGCGAGCCAGCCTCTCGCGAGCGCTTCATCGTACAGCGCGGTGCCGGGAAAGGGGGCGGCGGCGTAGAACTGCCCCACGTCGAGGGGGAGATCCAGCGCGAAAGCCAGCGTCTCGGCCATCGTCTGCCCCGTTTCCCCGGGCAGGCCGAGGATGAAGTGCCCCGCCGTGCGGAGCCCTGCCGCGTGCGCCTCCGCGACGGCCCGGCGCGACTGCTCTTTCGTGATGCGCTTGCCCATCCGCGCGAGGATGCCGTCGTTGCCCGACTCCAGGCCGAAGCTGATCATCCAGAGGCCTGCCTTCTTCATCAGGCGCAGCAGGCCGCCGTCCACGCTGTCGACGCGGCTGTTGCATGTCCAGGAGACGGCGAGACGGCGGTCCAGGATCTCCCTGCAGAATGCCTCCACATAGGCCCGGTCGGCCGTGAAGGTGTCGGCCCAGAGGAAGAATTCGCGGACGCCGTGGCGCGCGATATTCCCTTCCATCTCCGCAAGGACGCTGCCCACGGGCCTCATGCGGAGCTTCTTCCCGTAATACAGGGGCGCCGTGCAGAAGCTGCAGGAATAGGGGCAGCCGCGGATGGGTGCGACGATCAGGAAGCGGCGGCCCTTCAGGGGAAGGCGGTAGGCCTCCAGGTCCAGGTGATGCCACGCCGGGGCCGGAATCTCTTCGGGGGCCAGGAGCGGTTCGGCCTCGTTGTGGAGGATGCCCTTCCCGTTGGCGCGCCAGGAAATCCCCCGCACGCCCTCCATCCCCGCCTTTCCGGCGCGGCAGAAGTTCCGGATCACCATCTCCGGCTCGCCGCGGACCACGGCGTCGAGCGCCGCCTCCCGGAGGGCCTCCTCCGGCCGCACCGTCACGTGCGTCCCCATGACGGCGGTCCGCGTCCCGGGAGACGCCTCCTTGACCAGGCGGGCGACGGCCAGATCGAACGGGAGCGTCGGAGTGCCCGTGCTCCAGACGGCGATGTCGGGCCGGAACCGGCGGAGCTCTTTCTCCAGGTCGGCGAGCGAACGGCCCGTTGCGGGAAAGTCGATGACGCGGACCTCGTGGCCGTCGGTCTCCAGGACCGCCGCGGCCGTCGCCAGCGTCACGGGCGGCCAGCAGGTCGCCCAGGCGCCGGCCTCCTGGGTGCAGCGTCCTTCGCGGATGTAGGAGCGGCCCTCGGGGCCGGGGGGATTGAAGAGCAGGACTTTCGCCATGAGGTTTAAGACCATTCCCTGTCATGCGAGGAGCGCAGCGGCGCGTCAATCCCGCCCCTGGCAACAGATTGCTTCACTTCACTCGCAGTGGCAAAAGAAAAACGCCCGGGATGTCCACTCGCTAAAAGTACAAGTACTTGACCGCGCTGTACACGTAGCGGATCGCGACCTTGTTGAGGCTGATCTTGGAATACCCGGCCTTCCTGACGTACTCGTGGGCGGGGACCTCGGCCATGCGGTATCCTTTCTTGAGGGTCTTGATGATCATCTCCTGCTCGATGGTGGTGATGTCTTCCCGCAGATCGAGCGCGCGGAGAACGTCGGTGCGTATCGCCCGGAAACCATTCTGGCTTTCCGAGAGGCGGACCTTGAAGCGGGAGTTGATGCAGGCCGTGATGAAGGAGCTCCCCATGAGGCGGAAGCACTCGTCGAAGCCACCGTGCAGCTCGCTGGAGCCGCCGGTGAGACGGGATCCGGACACGTGGTCGGCCTCGCCCGCGAAGATCGGTGCGGTGAGACGGGGGATGTCCCGCGGATCGTGGGAGCCGTCCGCGTCGATGAAGACGGTGATTTCCCTCGTCAGGTAGGGGATGACGGTCCGGATCGCCTCCCCCTTGCCTTTTCCGTGGTCGAAGATGACCCGCACACCGAGGGAACGGGCGACGTCGGCCGTCCCGTCGTCGGAATGACCGTCGACGACAAGGATTTCGCCTGCAAAAGGCCGTACGCCTGTAACAATCTCCCCTACGGTGACCGCCTCGTTTTTCGTCGGGATGACGACCTGGATCCTGCCCGCACTTGCCTGATCGAACATGCCAGCCAGCCTTTCCGATCCCCTCCCGCACTGCGATCTGTGAGGTGTTTCACATTGAAAAACATTCAACTTTTTTCTTGACATAAAGGTGAGCAAGGATATAGCCTACCGATATCTTTTTGTAAACACCATTTTATCTGGTTTGCCTGTTCTTTTGGGTTCGCACCTCCAGCGCTCGACAGCGGCGGAGGTTCTTTTCGTTTTGCTTGTTGTAGCGCAGCAGAAAGGATGGCGTTATGAAGAGAACAAACGGATTTGTTTTTTCGATCGCGCTTCTTTTCCTCATCGTTCCGGTCATCGTTCCGGCATCGGCCTTCGCACAGACCGGCGGCAATATTCAAATCGGAAATCTGAAGATCATTCCCGGCGTGACCGTGGAAGAGTGGTATGACGACAACATCTACCTGGGCAGCGGCGCGAACGATACGACGGAGCTGAAGAAGGCGGACTGGATCACGCACATCAAGCCGGGCCTGCTGCTCAACTACAACATGCCCGAAAGAGGCTCCGTCAACCTCGGCTACCAGGGGGACTTCGCCTTCTACAACAGCCAGCGGGACAACAACTGGAAGAACAACAAGGGTATGGCGGACATCGACTACAAGGCGCCCGCCGGCCTGATCCTGGGCCTGAAGGAGCAGTATCAGCGGTCGGAAGACCCCTACGGCAGCGCCGACCAGTATGCCCTCGGCCGGGTCACGAAGCGCTGGGACAACGACTTCCGGGCGAAGGTGGGATGGCAGCTCGGGGACAGCTTCCGGACGCTCCTCTTCTACAACTACTTCCGCCAGGAATACGACAACATCGCCGACTTCTCCCAGAACTACGGCAACAACGAGTTCGGCGTAGGCGCGGAGGCCCGCTTCCTGCCCAGGACCTGGGGATTCGTCCGCTACCATTACGGGATGAAGGACTACAACACCTATGCGGGCGGAACGACGTCGACCAACGATTCCGACTCCAAGTGGCACCGCGTCAACGCCGGCGTCACCTGGGACCCCGGTGCGAAGCTCAGCGGCGAATTCAACGTCGGTTACCAGTTCAAGAAGTACGACAACGAATTCACATCCACGGGCACGAGGCGCGAGGACAAGAATACCTGGATCGCCGAGACGTCCGTCACCTACACGCCTTTCACGACGACCTCGCTGTCCCTGAACATCACCAGGGCGGTGCGCGACACGGCGGCCGACACCAGCGAATACTTCGACGACACGGGCGTCGGGATCTCCCTCAGGCAGGAGATCTTCACGAAATTCACGCTGAACGCCGGCGTGAACTACAGCAAGAACGAGTACAACCTCCCCGTCGGAAACGCCCGCACGGACGACAACTACCAGGCGAACATCGGTTTGGACTACGAAATCCAGCCGTGGCTCGGTGTGGGGATCGGGTACGACTACCGGAAGAAGGATTCGAACGACAGCCAGTTTGACTTCACGGACAACAGGTTCATGGCATCGATCAAGGTTGTCTACTGAAAATGGAGGAACAGACCATGGGAACCGCGAATCTCCAGGCTCGGAATCGGCGTCTGATGAAATGCCCCGCCATGATGGCGGCGTGCACCGTATTTGCAGGGATGCTCTTCTGCTGGACCGCGATGGCGGCGGCGCAGGCCCCGGCCAAGGCGGGTGCGGTCGTAGCCAAGATCGTCGCCATGGAAGGCGAGGTCATCCTTCAGTCCGGTGCGGACATCACGCCGGCGAAGGTGAACATGGCCGTCAAGGATGGAGACTTCGTGCTGACGAAGCAGGGAACGGCGCAGGTTGTCTTCAGAGACGGCGCCGAGCTGAAGGTGTTCCCCTTCTCCAACGCCCAGATTCTGGAGCGCCAGGAGAAGACGGGTCTGCTCGGCAGGACGACGCAGCTTTCGCGGCGCATCACGAGCTTCGTGGGGAAGATGTGGTTCAAGTCCGGCTCGTCGGTGAAAAGGAATTTCCTGCAGACGCCGACGGCGGTCTGCGGCCTGCGGGGCTCCGATGCGGATTTCGGCTATAACCCGGCAACGCTGAGCACGATGCTGAACATGTATTCCGGGCAGGCCTCGGTGGTGGGGAACGTGGTGCGGGGCTTCTTCGACAACCCGGGGATTTCGGCGGCGGTGAAGAGCCAGGTGTACCAAGCGCTGTCGAACGCCTACGTGCAGACGCAGGCGGCGCAGGCGACGGGCAAGACGATCGACGTGGCCGCGGTGAAAGTGGTGGCGCTGGAGGTCGCGAAGGCCGCCGCGACGGAAGTGGCCAAGGCCAACCCCGACCAGGTCGCGAAGACGCAGGCGACGGCCGCCGCCGCGGCGGTTGACGCGAGCATCGCCTCGGCGAAGACGGTGGTGATCACCGAACAGCTCAAGGACGTGCAGACGCAGGCGGCGAAGGTCGCGGCGGATGCGAAGGCGGCCGGGGATACGGCGAAGGCGGCCGAAGCGGAACAGGCTGCTGCGACCGCGGCCCGTGCGGTCGCCCAGGCGGAGACCCAGGCCCGCGCGGCGGCGGCCGCGGCCGAGCGCGCCAACGCGGCGGCGCAGGCCTTGAACGTCAACCTGGCCGAGGCGCAGGCGAGGGCGGCCGAAGGGAACGTGAAGGCCTCGGAGACGGTCCAGACGCAGACGTTGCAGCAGGTGCAGAATATCGTGACCACGACCGTGCCGACGACCGTTCCTCCCACGACGATCGACGCCACGACGGCCGAAACGACGGCGGCCCCGACGACCACCGTCGAGGCGACGACGACCGTGCCGACGACGATCTCCACGACGACGACGACAACCTCGACGTCCAGCACGTCCACGATCAGGTCCACGATCATCCCCACCAGCCCGTAAGGGGCGATCGGATGCGGTTGACAGGGCTTCCGATTGCATAACTGGAAACCGAAGAGTAGAGACGACGCGACGTCGTCTCTACTTTTTTATGACACCGGGATGCCGTCTTGAATTTTTTTCGCGGACGGGTTAGTAATCTCTCTCTTTCCGAGAGTAGGCGCCCATGCACATTCGACAGAATCGACGACCGCCGGCCGTTTCTCACCGGATCCCCCGTTTCCGCGGGACCCTCGGCGTCTGCGCGTCGGCCCTGATGCTTCTTTTTCTCTCTGCCTGCGCGGGAGTCGACGGCGACGTGGTGAGAGTCACCACCGTGGAGAAGAACGCCGCCTACACCGGCCTCAAGGCCGACGAGATCGCCAAGGTCCAGGAAGTCAAGAAGAGCATCGCCGGAAAGGACGCCGACGAGGGGCTGAATTCGCTGCTCGCGAAGACGCGCATCTACGACGTGCAGGAATACCTGGCGAAGTTTCCCGAAAGCCGGTCCGCGGCGCTCGCCGACTACAAGGTCGGCGGCTACGACGTGCTCAGCGTGACCGTATACGAAGAGAAGGACCTGACGCTGGAATCGGTCCGCGTATCCGCCGACGGATTCATCACCTTTCCCCTCATCGGCCGCATCCACGTGGCGGACAAGACCACGGCCGAGATCGAAAAGCTCATCTCCCGGAAGCTGGCCGACGGCCAGTACCTCAACGAGGCGCACGTGTCCGTCATGGTCACCAAATACGAGGGGAGGAAGTATTCCGTCCTGGGCGCCGTGAAGAGCCCCGGCCCCTACCCGCTCCAGGCCCGCGAACGCATCCTGGACGGCATCTCCAAGGCCGGAGGCGTCGATACGGAAAAGGGCGAGAAGCAGGATGCGATGATCATCCGCACCCTGAATTACGGCCGCGACAACGAGACGAAGATCGTCATCAGCTTCGACCTGTACGCGCTCCTCAAGGGCAGCGACCAGATCTCCAACCTCTACCTCAACGATCAGGACGTCGTCTACATCCCGAAGGCCGACTACTTCTACATCATCGGGCAGGTGAAGAATCCGGGGTCCTACGCCTTCACGAAGCGCGACATCACCATCGTCGAGGCGATCAGCATCGCCGGCGGCTTCACGCCCATCGCGGCGCGCAACAAGACCCGCATCGTCCGGATCGAAAACAGCACCGAAAAAATCTACGAGATCAACGTCGACTCGATCACCAAGGGCGGGAAAATCATCCAGGCCGTGGCCATCAAGCCCAACGACCTGATCGTCGTACCGGAGAGCTTCTTCTAAAGAGATGAACATCCAGGACAAGCAAATCGACCTTCACTACTATCTGCGCGTGATCCTGAAGCACCGCTGGACGATCCTGACGGTCTTCGCCGTGATCGTGGTCAGCGTCGCCATCTTCTCCTTCACCGCCACGCCCGTCTACAAGGCGACGGCGAGGATCATCATCGAGAAGGAGAACCCGAAGGTCGTCTCGATCCAGGAAGTCGTCAGCGTCGATTCGGCGGGAACCGATTACTACCAGACGCAGTACAAGATCATCGAAAGCCGCGCGGTGGCCCGCGAGGTCATCAAGCGGCTCAAGCTCGACGAGAACGACGAGTTCGTTCCCAAGCCGGGAAAGGGGTTCTTCTCGGACATCGGGCTTGCGGTCCGCGACGGCGTCAAGGGATTCTTCTCGCTCTTCCAGACGGCCAAGCCCGCCCAGACCGTCGCAGGCGAGGACGAGGACCCCTATTCCGGCCTCATCTCGACGTTCATCAGGCGCATCACGGTGAGCCCGATCCGGAACAGCCGCCTCGTGGACGTGAGCTACGAGGCCAAGGACCCGGCCCTGGCGGCGAAAATCACCAACGCCGTCGCGCAGGCCTACATCAACCTCAACCTGGAGACGAAGCTCAAGGCGACCCAGGACGCGATCAACTGGCTCAACAGCCGCATCACCGAGGAGCGCAAGAAGGTCGATGCGGCCGAGCAGGCCCTGCTGCAGTACAAGGAGCGGCACGGCATCGTGACCGATTTTTCGAGCAACGTGGAGACCATCACCGCCCAGAAGCTGGCCGCCCTCAACGCCCAGGTCGTCGAGGCGGAGGCGAAAAGGGTGGAGGCCGAAACCCGCTACCGGACGGCCGCGTCCCTCGAAAGGACGCCGGAGATGCTGGATTCGGTGCCCGAGGTCATGAACAACGCCCTCATCGGCCAGATCAAGTCCATGGAGGTCGAGCTTTCCAAGAGGAAATCGGAGCTCTCCAAGAAGTACGGCCCCAACCACCCACAGATGACGGCCATCGACAGCGAACTGGACACGCTCCAGAACCGGAAGATGAAGGAGATCCGCCGGGTCATCAATCTGCTCAACAACGAGTACCGCGTCGCCCTGGCCCGCGAGAATTCGCTCAAGGCCGCCCTCGGAAGGCAGAAGGGAGAGTCGCTGACCCTGAACCAGAAGGCGATCGACTACAGCGTCCTCCGGCGCGAGGCGGAGAGCACGAAAGAGATGTACGACCTCCTGATCAAGCGCTTCAAAGAGACGTCTCTGACCGAGGACATCAAGACGGGCAACATCCGCATCGTCGACCGAGCGGAGGTCCCGAAATCGCCGGTCAAGCCGAAGAAGGCCCAGAACATCCTGCTGGCGATCGTCGTGGGCCTGTCGCTCGGCGTGGGGCTGGCCTTCTTTCTCGAATACCTGGACAGCACGATCAAGATTCCCGACGACATCAAGCACCACCTGGGCATCCCCTATCTGGGCCCCATTCCCGCCTTCGCCCGCGACGGCGCGGATTCCGGGAACCCGGAGCGCAAGCCGTCCCAGGACCTGATCGCCCACCTTTCGCCGAAATCGACGGCGAGCGAGTCCTACCGCGGCATCCGGACGGGGATCCTCTTTTCCTCCGCCGACTCCTCCCCGCAGGTGCTCCTGGTGACGAGCGCGGGCCCCCGGGAAGGAAAGACGATCACCGCGGCCAACGTAGCCATCACTATGGCGCAGACGGGCGGGCGCGTCGTGATCCTCGACTGCGACATGCGCCGACCCAAGATCCACAAGGTCTTCGAAGCCGGCCGCGACAAGGGCATGTCCAATATCCTCGTCGGGAGCTGCGACGTGGACGAGGCCGTCATCCCGACGGCGGTCCCCAATGTCGACATCATCCCCTCGGGGCCGATCCCGCCGAATCCCTCGGAAATCCTCGGCTCCCACCGCATGGAGGGCTTGATCAGGACGCTCCGCGGCCGCTACGAGCGCATCATCGTCGACTCGCCGCCGATCACCGCGGTGACGGACGCCGTGATCCTGTCGAGAATCGTGGACGGCGTGGTGCTCGTCATCCGCTCCGGCGAGGTGCACCGCGAGATCATCAAGAACGCCCTGAGCCAGCTCAAGGGCGTGAACGCCCGCCTGCTCGGGGCGGTGCTGAACGGCGTCGAGATGGGGCGCGACAGCTACTACTATTACCAGTACTATTATTACTACTACGGGGAAGACGGCGAGAAGCGGAAGAAGGTCACCCGCAGGAAACGGGCTTCCTCGGGCATCTACGGCGGGAATCACGAAGAAGGCGAAGCGAAGGGTCCGGCCCCGGACCGGAAGACCGCCTGATCCCCAAGCCGCCCCCGCCGACGGCAGCAATCAGCGGACGAAATCAAAGGCATTGCGGAAAAGTTCGATGTCGTCGCCGTCATCGCGCACGGTCACGGCGACGACATCGAACCGCGCCGGACCCGGTGCGACCCTCCTGGCGTGGAGATAGTGAAGGGCGGCCAGCGAGAGCTTGCGCTGCTTGCGGCCGTCCACCGCCGCCTGGGGCGCTCCGAAGGCGGCGGACCGGCGGCTCTTGACCTCCACGAATACCAGCGTTTCCCCGTCTCTCGCGACAATATCGATCTCGCCCAGCCGGCACCGCCAGTTGCGCTCGACGATCCTGTAGCCGCGGTCGCGGAGATAGGCAGCGGCGGCGTCCTCGCCCCGGCCGGCCGTTGTCCGCCTGGAGTCGATTTTCATGAGGGTTCTTCGGAAAAGAACGACAGGTTCCTGAGCCGCACCACCGGCTGCCTGACCCGGAACGACTTGCGGTGGATCTTGCAGCAGCCGTGCCGGGCGATCGCTTCCAGGTGTTCCGCGGTCCCGTAGCCCTTGTTCTTCAGGAAATTGTACTGGGGAAACTGCCGGTGATACATCTCCATGATGCGGTCCCGCGACACCTTGGCGACGATGGACGCCGCCGCGACGGAGATGCTCTTCCGGTCGCCCTTCACGATGGTTTCCTGGTCGGCGGAGAGGAGAAAGGGGATCCGGCTGCGCCCGTCCACCAGCACCATGTCCGGGGCAGGAGAGAGCCCGCCGACGGCCTCCTTCATGGCCAGCAGCGTGGCCTGGAGGATGTTCACGGAATCGATGAGGTCGACTTCGGAGACACCGACGCCGACGGCAAGCGCGTCGCGGTTGATGACGTCGAAGAGCGCTTCCCTCTTGGCGGCCGTCAGCTGCTTCGAATCGTTGATCTCACGGTTGGTATAGCCGGGCGGCAGGACCACGGCCGCTGCGACGACGGGGCCCGCAAGGGGGCCGCGACCGGCCTCGTCGACGCCGGCAACCGTGCGATAGCCCTGTTCACGGGCATTCCGTTCGAAGCCGTCCATGCGCCTGAACCGTTTCGTCGCGCGGCGCTACCCAGGGAAAAAGGATGGTGCGGTGTTCCCCCGCCTCAGGACTTGTCCCGGTCCTTGATACGGGCCTTTTTCCCCCGCAGGTCGCGCAGGTAATAGAGGCGGGACCGGCGGACCTTGCCGTGCGTAATCACGTCGATGCGGTCGATGACCGGGGAATGCAGCGGAAAGGTCCTCTCCACGCCGACGCCGTACGAGACTTTTCTCACCGTGAAGCTCGACCGGCTCTGTCCGCGCTTCTTCCGGATGACGACCCCTTCGAAGGCCTGAATCCGCTGCTTCTGTCCTTCGACGATCCTCACATATACTTTCACGGTGTCCCCGGCCCGAAAATCGGGGATGTCGCCTCTCATTTGCTCTTTTTCGATCATGTCCATCGGATCCATTGAACTGTTTCCTCCTCAATAAGACTTCCGCCCCGCCGCCTTCCTGCCGCAACCGTCAGGGGGAATTTCATTACCGTTCGTTGTTCTTTTCCCCGCCCATCGGCGCATCTACGACAGATGCCCGGCGCGCAGTTCCTCCAGCGTCTCCCGATCGGATTGCGAAAGTTCCGTTTTTTCCAGAAGGTCCGGCCGCCTCCGCAAGGTCCTTTTCAGAGATTCCCGACGCCGCCAGGAATCGATTTCCCGGTGGTTTCCCGACAGCAGCACCTCGGGAACCTGCCAGCCCCGGTATTCCGCCGGCCGCGTATAATGGGGATACTCGAGCAGCCCCGTTGAAAACGAATCGGCCTCAGCCGATGTCTCGTTGCCCAGGACACCGGGCACGAGACGGGAGACGGCATCGACCAGGACCATCGCCGGCAGTTCGCCCCCCGTCAGGATGTAATCCCCGATCGAGATCTCGCGGTCCACGAGGTGCTGCCTGACCCGTTCATCCACGCCTTCGTAGCGGCCGCAGAGCAGCACGATCCGCGAATGCCGTGAAAGCTCCTCCGCGAGGCCCTGCCGAAAGGTTTCTCCCTGGGGCGTCAGGAGAACGACAAGCGCCCGATCCCGCTCCGGAAGAATCGCGGAAATCGCCCGGTCGATCGGCTCGACCTTCATGACCATCCCGCCGCCTCCGCCGAAAGGCGCATCGTCCGTCATGCGGTGCCGATCCGTGGCGTAATCCCGAATGTCGTGGAGGCGGATATCGATCAGGCCCCTTTCCCGGGCCTTCTTCAGCAGGCTCGCGTCAAAGGGAGAAACGAACATGTCCGGGAAAGTGGACAGGATGTCGAACCGGATCATAGCTTTCCGCCGCTCTCCGGGCGACCCTGCCTTCGTCGCATTCCGCCCGGGCCCCCTCCCCCTGCCGCAGGCACCGGGCCTATTCGATGATTTCGAGAACCGTCCGCTTGCGCAATTTCGTCGACGCGGCGCTGAGAATCGTCCTCATCGCCTTGGCCGTTCTTCCCTGTTTGCCAATCACTTTTCCCAGGTCTTCCTTCGCGACTCTCAGCTCGATGACCGATGTCTGTTCCCCGACAACCTCGGAAACCTCGACGGCCTCTGGTTTGTCAACCAATGCCTGGGCGATGAACTTGATTAACTCTTTCATGGCAGCTTCCTCCACAATCAAGATTTTCCCCCCCAGAGCGAACGTGAATCCCTCAGAATTGCCAACATCGTATCACCGCTGAGATCGCCGCACAACACATGCCCCTTTCCCTCCCCAGGGGCATTCGCAAGAGGACGATTTCAGGAAGCCCTCACCAGTTCCACAGCCCGTGCCGGGAAAACGCGTTTACGAACCCGCCCCGATTCCTTTTCGGAGCAGAAGGTTCGATACCGTCACCGTCGGCTTGGCGCCCTTTGCAAGCCACTGCCGAACGCGCTCTTCCTTCACCTTGATTTCGGGAGGATTCGCATTCGGATCGTAATTCCCCAATACTTCCAAAAACTTGCCGTCGCGAGGCGACTCGGTATTCGCCACGACGATCCGATAGTACGGCTTGCTCCGGCCCCCCATCCGCGTCAGTCTCATCTTCACTGCCATTCCTTGTCCGTTGACCTCCTGAGAGAGATATCGTTTTTCAAAATAAGGATTCGGAAGCTATCACATATTGCGTCTTATGCAAAGGGGAAATTGCCCCTCCGCAGCGCCTTCATTCCGTCCCTGGAAGAGAACTTTTTCATCATTTTTCTCATCTCGGCGTAGTTTTTCAGGAGGAGGTTGACGTCCTGAACCGTCGTTCCGCTCCCCTTGGCGATCCTCTTGCGCCGCTCCCCGTCGATGAGGAGGTGGTTCCGCCGCTCCTTCTTCGTCATGGAATCGATGATGGCGGAGATCCGGACGAGCTCCTTCTCGTCGGGAACCATGTGCTTCATCGATTTGATCCTGGAAAATCCGGGGATCATGCCCAGCAGGTCCTGCAGGGAGCCCATCTTGCGGATCTGCTTGAGCTGGCTGCGGAAATCCTCGAGCGAAAATTCGTTCTTCCGGATCTTCCGCTGAAGCTCCTGCGCCTCCTTGGCGTCCACCGTCGCCTGGGCTTTTTCGACGAGCGTAAGGACATCCCCCATGCCCAGGATCCGCGAGGCCATCCGCTCGGGATGGAATACCTCCAGTGCATCGATCTTCTCGCCGACGCCGACGAACTTGATCGGCTTGCCGAGCACGGCCTTGAGGGAGAGTGCGGCGCCGCCGCGGGCGTCGCCGTCCATCTTGGTCATGATGACGCCGTCCACTCCCAGCAGTTCGTTGAACTTTGCGGCCACGTTGACGGCATCCTGCCCCGTCATGGCGTCCGCGACGAACAGAATCTCGGCGGGATGGATCTCCCGTTTGATTTCCTGCAGTTCCGCCATCATCTCCTCGTCGATGTGGAGCCTTCCCGCCGTATCGACGATGATCACCTCGTAGCCGAGGCGCCTGGCCTCCTCCACGGCCTCCCGGCAGATCCGGACGGGGTCGCGGAGTTCTCCCGCGTCGAACACCCCCACGGAAATCTTCTCGCCCATGACCCGGAGCTGCTCGATCGCGGCGGGGCGGTAAACGTCCGCCGAGACCAGATAGGACCGCCGCCCCTGCTCCGCCAGGTATTTCGCCAGCTTGACGGCCGTCGTCGTCTTCCCGCATCCCTGGAGCCCCACCATCATGATCGGCGCCGGGATGCGGCTGCCGAAACGGATCTGGCTGCCCGTCCCGCCCATGAGCTCGGCAAGCCGGTCATGGACGATCTTGACCACCTGCTGGCCGGGCGAGATGCTTTCCAGTACCTCCCTGCCCACGGCCCGCGTGCGGACGTCCTCGATGAAGTCCTTGACGACCTTGAAATGAACGTCCGCCTCCAGAAGCGCCATGCGGATGTCGCGGAGCGCGGCCGAGATGTTTTCTTCGTCGAGCCGGCCCCTTCCCTTGAGCTTCTTGAAAACGGCGTCGAGCTTTTCCGTCAATGTCTCGAACATGATGACAAATCCCGATGCGGCTTCAGGCGCCGCGCTGTTCAATTTCCCCGCAGGGAGGGTTTCACGGCGGAGCGCACCCCGCCCATCTTCGCGGCGATGGCGTCGGAAGCGCGCTGGGCCTCCTCCCTCGTGGCGAAGCCTCCGACCTGGACCCGGTACCAGATCCCTTTTTCGCGCAGGTCCGTCGCGACGACCCGCGGCGCATACCCCATGGCCCCGAGCTTGCCCGCCAACTGCTCCGCCCTGTCCTTTTCCTGGTACGAGGCCACCTGGAGGAGGTACTTCCCCTTTCCGTTCGGCGGCGCTTCTGCGGCGGACGGAACCTGCCCGGGCGCCGCCCCGGCCGCGGCCTGTTCCTTCCCGGCCTTTTTCCGTTCCGGCGCGGCGGTCTTTTCCGCCGTCCCTTCTCCGGATGCGGGCGGCCGCGCCTCCTTTCCCGCCTCCGCAGCAGGGGGCGGCGCCGATGCCGCCGGAACCCGACCCGCAGTGCCGGGGGCTTCCGCGATCGGTGAAACCGAAGCGGGGCGCGGCGGACCCTTGGCTTCCGCCGCCGCGGGGGTCCGGGGCGCCGGCGCAGGGACGGGCGGCGTTCCCGCCCCGCCGAGGATCTTCGCCGGGACCTCCCGGGCGATCTTCTCGGGATAGGCATCGATGTGCTTCCCGACGAGCACGCCCCCGACAAAGGCAATGAAGACCAGGCAGGACATGCCCATCACGAACAGAACCAGCGCCGTTTTGCCGAGCCGGAATTCGAACGCTTTTGTGTTCTTGGAGGTCATCGGCGTCCTCCGGTTCACATCGTTTCCGGCGCCGAGACGCCGAGGACCCTCAGGGCATTCCGGAGGACCGTCCGGACGCACTTCACGAGGAAGAGGCGCGCCAGGGTGCATTCCCGGTCGTCGGAAACGACCCGGTGCCTGTTGTAGTAATTGTGAAAGATCGCCGCGAGGTCGTTGAGATAAAAGGTCAGACGGTGCGGCTCCAGCGCCACCGCCGCCCCTTCCAGCACGTCGGGATACTCGGAGATGCGCTTGATCAGCGCCGTCTCCTCCGGCAGGCTCAGTTTGCCCATGTCGGCCTCCCGGTAGCGGGGCGGGACATGGCCCCGTTCCGCCGCCGTTCTCAGGATGCTGCAGATCCTCGCATGGGCGTATTGAACGTAGAAAACGGGATTCTCGTTGGTCTGACGCTTGGCTAGCTCCAGGTCGAAATCGAGGTGGCTGTCGGAGCGCCGCATGAGGAAGTTGTACC
>Ga0302245_1000226_pt1 | contig 53180 bp, 48 predicted proteins | sample AAG_UR_Thr_MG_FD_193512 | JGI IMG/M metagenome (GOLD analysis project Ga0302245, IMG submission 193512) | Enriched activated sludge microbial communities from anaerobic digester in WTTP, New Holstein, Wisconsin, United States - AAG_UR_Thr | ecosystem: Engineered > Bioreactor > Anaerobic >... | reverse complement strand
CACACTGCCCAGCATGGTTCCCATCACGATTGCTCGTGAATAGTTGAATTGCCGCAGCACATACATCAGCCCGAAAATCAGCGCGGCAGCGAAGATATCCGATTTGATGATCTGACGCGCCATCGCTACTCCGCTGCTCACCTTGGTTACCAGATATTTACCGCCCAGGATGCCACTGGCGATCCACACCACGGTAAAAGCCGCCAGGGAGCGCCACCAGACAAAATCTGCCAGAATGCGCTGGGTGCCATCCTTGATCTTGGCTACAAGGAGAAAAGAAAAAATAACGATGGCTATATCGAGTAGCAGAAGGAAGTACTGAGATACCTTATGTTTCATGTATAGTTCTCGGAGATTCTTGCAGAAAAGAGCATCACACAGATTTCACGGATTTCACTGATTGAAATGAGAAACGTGTACATTAACCGCATTGGGGTAGTTATCTACCGCAATTTCAATACGTTGGTTTATATTCAGATGTCATCTACATGGCCGTTAACAATGCGCTTGATACTGTCTTTAAGATCAGTCGAGTTAAAGTTAACCAATAATCCCAACGGTTTGCCTGTAACCTTCAAGTAGGTCTGAATCTGTTTTAGATGAACATTTGAAATCATATCAACCGATTTGATCTCAACCAAGACAAGGCCTTCAACCAACAAATCCATCCTGTAACCCATCCCCAGATCCATGCCTTTATAGATAACATTGATGGGAACCTGGCGTTGAACTCTCAAGCCCATGGATTCCAGTTCAATATACAAAGCCTGTTCATAAATGCTTTCCAGCAATCCCGGGCCAAGCTCATTATAGACTTGGAATATCGCTCCCCTAATCTTGTAACTAATTGCGTTTATGTCCATATCAGTATAATCTGTGAAATCTGTGTGAGCTATCTTATCTACTGAAGTATTCGATTGTCTGCTCCAAACCTGTCTTGAAGTCAACCCTCACGTCATATCCCAGCAGGTCTTCAGCTTTCTGTATCCCCGCCAATGAATGCTTCACATCCCCAGGCCGCTCCGGCTCAAAGCGTGGTTGGATGTCTTTGCCCAGGATGGAGTTGATCATTTGCACCAGGTCCAGAAGGGTGTAGCGCTCTCCGCAGGCGATGTTGATCACTTCACCGGCAGCTTTTTCCGCCGTGCAGGCCTGAATATTGGCCCAAACGTTGTTTTCCACGAAGGTGAAGTCACGGCTCTGATAGCCGTCTCCGTAGATAATCGGTTCACGGTCATGTTGGATGAGTTTGATGAATTTGGGAATCACGGCGCTGTACTGAGAGGTGGGGTCCTGATTGGGGCCAAAGACGTTGAAGTAGCGCAGGGAAACAGTTTCCAGGCCGTAGAGGCTGTAAAACACCTGACAGTAGCGTTCCTGGGCGTATTTGGTAAGGGCGTAGGGTGACATCGGATTAACCGGCATCGCCTCCACTTTGGGCAGGGTTTCGCTGTTGCCATAAATCGATGAGGAAGAGGCACAAACAACACGTTTGACACCAAACTCCTTTGCTGCTTCCAAAATGTTCAGGGTCCCCAGCACATTCACGTCATTGGTGGTGATGGGATCGTTGATGGAGCGCGGCACGGAGGGCAGAGCACCCTGGTGCAGGATATAATCCACGCCCTTCACCGCGGCACGCACTATGTGGAAAGAGCGCAGGTCGCCCTCGATCAGAGTGAGATTGGGATTCTTTAGCAAAGGAAGGATATTTTCCCGCTTACCTGTGGCAAAGTTGTCCAGTACACGAACTGACTGGCCTTGGTTGAGCAATTCTTTAACGATGTTGGAGCCGATGAAACCGGCCCCGCCGGTGACGAGGTATGTCATTACCTTTTCCTTTTAAAAGATTTGTGGTGACGTGATCATTTGCTTTCAAGACTGGAGATCAGCTTCACCAACATAATTCGCAATCTTATGATGCACTCAGTGAAGTGCTCTATGTTTGTAATATAGCCAAGTCTGCGAGCTATTTCAAGTTGAGTTTCCAATTCCAGCAAAGATCCTTTGGCTATATAAAGAAACTGGATGAACTCCTTGGTATTCTTGCGGTCAGAACCTTCTGCAATATTCGAAGGAATCGATACAGCCTACCTGCGCATCTGTGAAACCAGACCAAACAGCTCTTCCTTGGGAAATCTCGTAGTGACCTGATAAGTCTCTATAACAAGCTCCATCCCCAGTTTCCAAACTTCAAGATCTTTATAGATCATAATCCCTCCATTGTATCAAAAACTTCAAAACGTCATCATCTCAACCAGCCACTACACTCTTTCGCATCACCACAACACTCCACCACGCCACCACCTCACCACTATTTTTTTCCCCTGGTTTTTAATCGTCTGCCAAAACAGTTCCCTCGTCCAGAACAACAGATTATCATTCCACCTTTGGGGATGGGTGTTGATCATAACCTGATCAGGAAGCTTTCCCTCACGGATAAGCTGGATGAGATGTTGGGTATTTCTAATCTCGATATGGAAAGATGAAGCGACTTTGTCCCGGATGCTGGTATCCGTGCTGTTCCATTTGCGGCCAGTATCGGTGAGATAGAATACCTTGCTGTAATCGATGTCAAAATAGGGTTCGCCGATGATGCCAAGTTCCCGGTAATCATACTTTTTCCAGAGGTCCCTGTTGTCATACTTGGACAAGGGGCTGCCATGCATACAGACGGTCTGGATGGGCGCTATTTCTCGCAGCTTAGCCAGGTTTTTTTGAAAAGATATGTAAGCCTTGTCCACGTCACCTTTGCAAAGGTCCATATCCTCATAGTGGTAGCCTATTTCATGCCCCAAAGAGGCTATCTCCCTAATGATTCGGGGATTGAAAGACTGCGGGATGATCCTGAAATAATAGGAAGCAGATATCCCCATTTCATGCTCCAGACGCGCAAAATCCAGAGCATTTTGCGGCATCTTGTCCACATCGTGACGGAGGACGAAAACTTTGGCAGCCGATTCATTCAGGTACGCTGAGAAAGAATAAAAAACGAAACTCAATTCTTTCAAGGCCTTGAGCAAATTGGTATATGCCTTAAGAGTGAAATCTCGCATCTCTTTGTTCTATAACTTCCTGGAAGCTCCCTTAATATACCTTATACGGATTTTACCTTTTTACTCGCCTGAGATTCGCAATTAGCTTGCTGACAATTATAATAACTACAGCCAAGACTGCGCCAACAAAATTGGCAAGCAGGTCCATGGGATTGAAAGTCCTCCAGGGCAGTATCAGTTGGAGCAATTCCAGACCGATGCCAGCAATCAAAAGCACCCCACAGTATTTTAACGTTTCATGCTTGGCAAACCAGCTTACATTCCTGCGCTTGCCAACTCCCCAGATAATGGCGAAAACCAGCATCATGGCCATATGGGCCAGATAATCCAATCTGAAATCAAAGACCATATTTCTGCTAAGGCTGCGATTTACTTCTCTGCTCAAGGGAATCATATTAAGTACAATCAGAATCAACAGCCACAGCCAGAATAGTCTTTTAACAACAGAGAACACCATGAGGCTCCATATTGAAATTATCATTTAGTAGGAATAACAGGCTTACTTGATGACCTGTTAGTCTGTAAAAATCCAACACCGCACTCAACAATTATCTGAAAGCTCCATTAAGTTCTGTAAAAAGTATGTAGACATGCAGAGGCCTATAAATATCGAATAATTGCCTGATGTTGCTGAAGCGAGGTCAGGTATTCATTATGGCATCACAATCAACAATCAGCCCCTAATACAGCCCGCTCCATTGTTTGTGCAGTCCGCAGGTGCCCCGGATGAGTTTCAATACTCGCATCGAAGTATCGGTTACTTCATAATCGGGGCAGATGGTTTCGTAATCTGCCCCTGCGCTGATAGCAAGGTCCACGCATACTTTCACCGTATCAGATTCCAAACCGGTGAGGATAATCGTGCCGGCGTCAATGGCTTCGGGTCGTTCCATGGAATTGCGGACAGTAACAGCCGGGAACCTGAGCATGGAACTTTCCTCGCTTATGGTGCCGCTGTCTGATATCACGCAGAGGGCATTCATCTGTAGCCAGTTATAATCTGTAAAGCCAAAAGGTTTTAAAAAGCGGATGAGGGGGTCGAATTCAAAATCCCTTAGATGTTCCAACCTCTTTTTTGTGCGGGGATGCGTACTAACAATGATCGATAAGCCAAAGCTCCGTGCCAAATTATTAAGCACTTGGGCAATTTTCTCCAAGTTTTCCGTGTAATCCACATTCTCTTCCCTATGTAAAGAAACTAACAGGTATTTTTTGGATTCAAGCCTCAATTCGGCAAGAATAGACGATTTGCGGATCTTCGGTAGATAGTGGTTCAACACTTCACGCATGGGTGAGCCCGTTAGATAAACCCTTCTATGTGACAGGCCTTCAGAAAGAAGGTGTCGGCGAGAGTTTTCCGTATAGACCAAATTGAAATCAGCTATATGGTCAATCATTTTGCGGTTGATTTCTTCAGGAACATTGGCATCGAAGCTGCGGTTGCCCGCCTCCATGTGATAGATGGGAATGTGCCGGCGCTTGGCCATGATAGCCGCGATACTGGCATTTGTGTCACCCAGAATCAACATTGCATCGGGCTTTTCAGCGTCCAGGACCTCTTCTATCCGGATCAGAGTTTCACCCAACACACGTCCCAAAGATCTGGTATCGACCTTAAGAAGATGATCCGGCCTACGTAACTCCAAGTCTTCGAAAAAGATTTCGTTCAATTCGTAATCGTAATTCTGTCCTGTATGCACTAAAATGTGTTTGGTATATTTGTCCAGCAGGGCAATCACCCTGGATAGCCTGATAATTTCAGGCCTGGTCCCGACTACTGTAATTACTTTCAACATTGTTTATCCTTTATCGGCAGTTGATCTAATCCGGCTGCGTTAGAACATCCGTTACACTCAGCATTGAGCCATTTTTGACATACTTAATCCCGCTGTCTCCAAAACAAAGCAAGGCCAACCAAAAAACCATATACCAGTTATACCTCATTAAATAATGCCTTAGCTGCTCTCAGTGGCCTCGGTGTTCAAACCTCTTCAAAGTATGTATCTGGATTGTTTGGGTCATAGAACTCGTTGATCCAAAAGATGGTAAAGAGTTCACTATCACCAATGTTGGTGATATTATGGGTGTACCAGATAGGCATATCCACATAAGCTGGCTTTTCACCATCTAGTATATACTCCGTGACCTCTGATTTTCCGTAGCGCCGGAGTTTGATGGAAGCCCTGCCCTTGATTACAGCGAAACGTTCAACCTTGCGGGTGTGAAAGTGGTTCCCTCTGGTAATACCTGGTTTAGTGGTGGAAAAAGCGCTTTGGCCAGTGGATATTGACCTAGCTATCTCCACGTAATCGCCTCGTTGGTCTCTATTCCTTGTGTATGCGCGGGGAAATTGATCTCCGGGCAGATACGAGCGGAACGTATTGAACAGATCTAGGTCAAATCTATTACTCAGGTTAGGAAATACACCTTGTCCCAAATAGATGTCTTTGAAGTGGCATAGCTTGGAAAGCAATTCAGTAACCTTGTATTCTGCCTGGTGTGGCACATTCAGGAGCTTTGGCACTGACGCCGGGGCTTTTTCACTGCCAGCAAATTGAAGCACCAAATCTCTGACGATTTTCACTAGCTCTCCCACATAAATGAGATTAAGCTTATTATCCACTTCAATTTTCGGTTCCAAACCCGTGGTCAGCTGATGTGAAAAAGTGGAGATCACCGAGTTGTAGAAGGGAACACCAAAAGGACCGAACACATTGGGAATGATCAATCCAGTAAAAGGAGCTCCATTGCGTTGAGACCACTGGTTCAGCAGCTCGCGTCCCTCCCTTTTAGAGCGTCCGTAGATGTTGTCCTGCTTCTCCTGCAGTGAGGAACTAATCAGCACATAAGGTTTGGAATCCGTATTCTCCAATGCGTCGATAAGTTTTTGCACCAAAGCGATGTTTGTCCTGTAGAGCACATTGGGCTCTGCGTGTCGGTTCAGAGCGGCCAAGTGCACAATCACATCACAACCAACAACAAAATCCTTGAGTTTTGTTTCAGATTCGAAGAAACTGTCCTCAAAGGGTATCAGCTCGAACAGATCTGGCTCCAAGCTGAAGCTGTTGTACAAATGCGTGCCAATGAACCCTGCCTGCCCCGTTATACCTATCTTAATCATTAGTTTCCTTTATTATCCACCGAGAACACTGAAAAATGGCTAAAATGCCGTTCGCACAAGTTCAAGTCTGCTTTAGTTTGCCAAGACTTGTAATATCCTATTTTTTTAATCAGCCATCTCGGTATTATCGATGGTATAATCTTATTTTAATTATTGATGCCAAGCTCATCCCGCACATATTGTAGGCTCAGCAGCTTATCCTTTATCTCTGGAATGCTCAACCTATAGGTATTTTCGGAGGTATAATCCGCAACTTTGCTGACCCTTGCTTGACCATTTTCAAAGTACTTTTCATAGTTCAGATCGCGTGTGTCAGCAGGGATCTGATAGTACCCCGGCAGGTCGATTGACTTTGCCATCTCTTCCCGGTTGACCAATGTCTCGTGCTTCTTTTCCCCATGCCTGGTGCCAATGATTTTAATCTCAGTTTTTGCCTCAAAGAGCTCAATCAATGCCTGAGCCAGGTCGCGAATAGTGGAAGCAGGTGATTTCTGAACGAAAATGTCACCTTGACCTCCATTTTTATAGGCATAAACTACTAGTTCCACAGCCTCTTCCAGTGACATCAGGTATCTGGTCATATCAGGATCGGTGATCGTTATGGGGTTCCCAGCCTTAATCTGCTCGATGAACAGGGGTATCACCGATCCCCTTGAGGCCATAACATTGCCATAGCGGGTTCCGCAAAGGATAGTCCCTGTCTCAGGCTGTTGCCTGGAATAAGCCACCATCACCTTTTCCATCAGGGCTTTGGACATACCCATGGCGTTGATGGGATAGACTGCCTTGTCAGTGGAAAGTACAATAACTTTTTTCGCCCGGGCTTCAATGGCTGCCCGGATCACGTTTTCGGCTCCCAGTATGTTTGTCCTAACGGCTTGCACAGGAAAAAACTCGCAGGATGGCACCTGCTTCAGAGCCGCTGCGTGGAAGACAAAATCAACCCCTGTCATGGCATTGGCAACACTCTCGTAATCACGCACATCGCCAAGATGGAACTTGATTTTTAAGTTGCTGTAAAGCTTGCGCATGTCATCCTGTTTCTTCTCATCCCGGCTGAAGATGCGGATTTCTTTCACGTCCGTATTCAAAAAGCGGCGGAGCACGGCGTTACCGAAAGAGCCAGTGCCACCTGTAATAATGATTGTTTTATTGTTAAACATACTATGTCCTTATATCATTTATTAGTAATGTTATTTGGTTCTATTTCAAACCGGGAGGGCAAAGCCCAAAGCACTGCTTTCAAGTCGAGCTTTCGCGCACTTGGCTTAAAAAATGAGCCATAAAGAAATGCTTATCCACAGCAAGGCCCTGCCAGTCAGGTCCTTAGCGCCCAATATCATCCCTCGCCCCTGCCTCTCGGCAAATCCTCGCATCTAATGCGGGTATTATGCGGGTGGCATAACAGGAATCCAGGATAGAGCCTTAACGGCCAAACAGCATCGCTTCAACCTTACGCTGGATACCTGTTGGGATGCAGGTAGTCCCATCCATCTTATTCGAATCTGAGCCTCATTTTTCATGCTTGGTGATGCATCTATAGCTTAATGGTGCATTGGTTGTTCACAACGACCCAGTTCACCAAGCTTATCAGAGTGTTTGGCGTTGAATTCATTCCCGAGCATGCCCACCAGCACCAGATTGTGGAATTTTCCTTTATGAAACAAATGGTTTATCAGCAGTCCTTTTCGATATAGACTTATCTTTTACACAAGTCCATCGCTGCTCTGTTTGTCTTCCAAGTATTCAGCTCAATAACTACCTTTTTCATAATTTCGACTAATCGCTTCTGAAGCACGAGTAACGAACAATGTGGGCTTGATATCGAGGTTGTTAACCTTGGAGAAATACTCCCGCATCACGTCTTCGGATGTCCAGTCAATATCTGATGTAAAAAAAAACGGCTTTTCGTTCAATATCTTCTTTTCTATGTTTCATCGTATCAGGTCTTCGGCACTTTTTTGAGACAACCCATTTACTGATTCCTTTTTCATACAATATCTTCCTATCTGAACCTGTCATAATTAAAGCCAGGTTTCTTAACCTCCGCCACTGAGCAGGGATATTCATTTAAAAACCACACCCAGAAGGCAGTCACGTTGATCTTGTCTTTCAATAAGATGTCCCTGCGCCGTTTCCATTCTTCCTTCAATTTAGGAATTGTAAGTGTTTCGGCGATCCTATATAGCATCCAGGCGAATTGCCGAGGCAGGAATGCAAAGGTCAGCCCATATTTTTTTTCCTCCTCCTCCAATACAGAGACCCTGCCTGCAAAGGAGTTGCACCTGAAAGACGGCACTCCCAGCATTGCCGCCTCGGTGCACATTGTCTGCCCATCGCATACCAGCATCTGGGAGAAGCTTAGAAAATCGTGTATTTCCTCGGGAGCAATGGGTATTTGATACTTGGCAAATTCTGGGTCCAATTCATCCTCCATGGTAATGAAAACCTTGCCATAGAGTGAAAGTAAAGCAATAAGAGCCTTTTTCTGGCTCTTGCTGAGCCCGGTGTTCATGACATCATGATGTGCTTTAAGCGCACTGAAACGCAGGATGAAGTACTTGTCAAGTGCGGAAAGCCCGTATTTGGCCAAAACTGCCGGGTTGGGAGAAAAATACTTGGGGTGTAGATAGGCAAGTTCCTGAAAGCCGGGATAATAGATGGCATTTTTCAATCCCTCAAAGGCAAGAACATCAGGAGATATCACGTTATCTGCGTAGGGTGTGATAAACCTCGCCGTTATGGGTTGAAGAGCCTGGTCATCGTCATCGAAGAGCAGAGATTCAGCATTGCTCAGTTTAGCAGCCTGGACCACGGAGAAAGAAAGACCCATAGCCAAATCTATCTTTTTTTCATTGATCAACTTAATGATCTGACGCGTAAACTTCAACTGTCGGATAGCCTTAACTGCCAGGCTGGATCCCTTGTCGCCCAAAACAGTATAAGGAATTCCGTAAGCATTGAGCAATTGGAGCACGATGGGGATCGATTTGCATGTTACTGTTATGTTGTGTCTGCCCTGCAACTCTTGATACAAGTTGCGGAAATAGTGCACATGGGCAGGATGGCCGATATCTATAAGTATATTCATATCATTTTTTTAAGTTTTCGAAGTAATATGAAAGCTTTCTCGGCCAGCCAACACTTCATCGGCGAGTGTATTGCAATGTAACGGCCATAATTCACTAGACTGCCCCCAAATTTAATCTTATAGTCGCGAACACCATATTCAACATTGGGTTTTCCTGCTCCTCCAAAATCAAATAGCTCGTATCCCATTTCTTTGGTAGATATCATTACCTTCCAAGGTAGTATATCATTTGGGTTCAGATGATAATACTCAGACAGACTCCCAGCATAATAGTCGAAAACAATTTTTTTGTATTGAAGTGTGAACATCGTACCAATCAACTGATCTTTTGCAAAGGCTCCATAGACAACTAAACCGCAGTCATCTGTCGCCATCGACAGGGCTTTCCGAAAGAAATCGAATGGCATAAGGGGCAAACCTGCGCGTGTATAGACTTCGGATAGTATTCCGTACGCTTTATCAAGATGCTCCATCTTCAATTTCGATACATACACTAGGTTTCTTTCGGCTTTGCGGATCTCATTGCGCCGTTTCGGATGAATTCCTTTCCATAACGTCTCAAGGCTTTCGGTCAAATTGATCAGAATGTTCAAATGCTCTTCGTGTTTGAACCCTGTTGCTTCAAACATGGCTTTCACTACTTGTGTGTCTACATGATTACGAATCTCTGAATACAATGCCTGCTTTCTCACAAAGGTAACGTAACCTTCCAACAGATTAGACAAAGCCTGTTCGTTATTGAATAGTGGGGATTGCATCAAGACAGCTCTTTTCGATAATTTATTGATAAGAGGCATAGATGATACAGTCTGAACAAAGCCGGAAAGCATAGCAACAATCGCGCAATTATCATCAATGGCAAATAAGGCAAAGGGAACATGGTTAGGGGTCTGCCGATACACATCATACATATAAGGCGTGTGGAAAACCGTTCCCTCAGCGTGTGTATCCACGTAATCTTGCCAGACCTGCCTATCGATCGCTTCCGCGTTAACTATCTTGTATTCATAGTTAGAGCTACTATTCATTACTCGCAAGTCTCCTGTAAAAGCCATTCAAGGTGTCAAAAACTGCCCCCCGGTCCTGCAACCTTTTTATCAGATCTACATACAGCTTTTTGTAACTGGGGTATTCATCAGGGTGCCAGTTGTTGCTATGCCAGTTCAAGACCAAAATGCCTTCATTTTGAATGGTTTGAGATATAACCATGCTAAGACTTTTTTCTCTATTAACGTCCTCAACATAGCAGGAATCCATGATAGCCAAAGGGAATACACAAAAACCCGATCCATGCGGATAAAATGGTTTCACTTTGCCATCTTTGTAACCGATCCTGTCCCTGAAGCCCAGACTGGAATCATAGCCAAAACCCACTGCCTCCTGATAACTCCAAGTACAGCCTGAAAGGTTCAAATAGTGTTGCCTGACCCCAATAACAGGCTTGCCAAGAATATATTCCAAGGTGTCTTTTTCTTTTTGGAGCAATTCTTGGTCATTGTAAGAACGATAGGAACCATGCAATCCGATTTCCCAGCCCCCCTGATCAAGATCTTTGATCATCTTTGACACCCTCTCCGAGCGAAGGTCATATCTGCCCAAGGCAAGCTTCCATTCAGAAGGCTTTAGCAAACAGAAGGGATATGATTCCTGCAAGAAAAAGAAGGTGGACCTTACCCCCATGGCTTCCTCTGTATCAATAATATCCGTGAAGTTCCAATATACCTTTTTTCGCTGGGGATAGCTTTCCAATTCGTGCCAGAAACCCTCTAGGTCCCCTTTTTTGATGCAACGCGCTGACCTCGTCAAGTATTGATGGGTCTTTTGAACCCTGTCAACATCGTGGGAAAGTGCAACTTTCAGTTGGTCCACGTGTTAATATACCAGATAATAAGGGTCCTGACTAAGCCGATGCAGGAGATAGTCGAAGTATTTTTTTTCTGGCAGTATCCTCACCACCAGGTCGTTGATAGTGAGTTTCCTGGCTATCCCGGCTTTTAGCAGGTCTCTTTCGACCTTATCTAGATTAAGCTTAAGCTTCATCGTATTGTCCAAATAGAAGTAATCATTAGTGCTGGTTGCTCCCTGGAAATCAGTGACGGTAACTTTCACCTTTCGGGGAAGCAGATAAGGGAGCTTGGATTTATACTCCGCGTAATGTGTACAGCATGGCCGTGTGTCGATAGTACCAAGGTTGATTGTGACTATATCTTGTTGATGAATGTATTCAAACGACCCGTGGGGAGAGTAGTCGTTCAGGGTATCAAGGGCCATCATTTCCTGGCTTCTGGGACCCTTGACGGCATAACTTTTAAAAGGGCAGAGCGTTCGGGCATCTGCTTGTTGCATGAACAGGTGCGAAAAAGTGCCGTTTTCAGTCGGCGTGTTCACAACGTCGAAAACTCCTGTTTCCAGTACCGACCCTGTAAATGTTGGCACAATAATTGTGGTAAAACTATCCAGCAACAGATTCAATGTATATGTGAAGGGGTCGTTTACTCCAAGACTGTGTTTAATTTGTCTGAGGCCCACAAAGGCGACCGCAGCGTCACTGCCACTTGAAATCAGAAAATCAATAATTCTTTTTGAGTTGTCCTCGGAGAAGGGGAAATCCCTATACTTAATATTAGGACGAATCACTCTATTGCGAAAACCATAACGCAGGTAATTGATATAGGTCGATAATCTGCTCATGTCGATACTCCTGTTTATCATTTAACAATAACACTATTGTAGATATCCAGTATAGATTGGGAAACCATGGTGGCATCTAAGCCCAGTTGTAGCAATCTTTGTCTCCCTAGCGTCGGGCCTCCCTGTGCCAAGACTTTTCCAAGCGCTCCGGCGATCTCGCTGGGTGAGAATCCTGTAACATAGCAATTCGGAACGCCTTCGATGTTTTCCCGAACATCCCCGACATCTGTGCTAACTATAGGAAGATCACAGGCCATTGCCTCTTTTATTACGTTGGGTGATCCCTCATGCAATGACGTAAGCAATAAAACGTCAGATGCGCGAAGGTATGGGTTGATCAGATTATAGGGAACATTATTCACCGTGTGGAACCTTGCATCATCCCTGGCCATCATGTTTACAGCTTCAAGGGCAAGGGTATGGTTCTTCTCAGGTCGTTGGGGATTGCCGATAAAGATTATGTTCTTCATGTTTGGATCGAACCCCACCATTGCGCAAGCTTCATCTCGGGAAATGCTTGGGAATTTATCCAGATCAACACCGTTGGGCACTACTCTCACTCTATTGTTTATATTCAGCCTTCCCAGCATTTCCTTGCTTTTAACTATGGAAAAAGTCCATGCCAGTTTGTGAAAAATACGAACAAGGAACAAAGAAAAGCTGCCCCGGCAATCGCTGCCCATCAAAGATACCACGATCGGCCTGAAGCCTGTTAACGTGGCTAAATAGCCGCATAGGGAATAATGGGCATGGATCAAATCCGGTTTATACTCTTTGGTAATACTCCTAAGAGGAACTAAGTTACGTAGATACCCCCACATTCCTTTGCCTTTAACCGTAAAAACCCGATAGTCCTTTAAAACAGGAGCCAATGATGCCAATTGATTGGCAAAAATGTGACTGAGTATTCCCTTGTTACCTGTGACCACAAAAAGAACTTTCATAGTAGAAGTTCGTTCACCACCGGCCTGAATTTCCCTGACGGGGAGTTTTCTATGTCGATTTCCTGTATGAAGTCCACCTCAATGTCTCCAAGCTTTTCCCGCAGATTGTCGCGCAAAACCTTCTTCTCCGTATTGTCAAGTTGATCGGACACGATCCTGAACAGCAAGTGGTCCCGGGATACCTGCCTCACTTGAAACTTCTTCATGTTTCTCCTTAGGGCAATTCCAGTTGACATGAGATTATGGAGTACGATCGAACAATGCATTTTCTGGCCCTCGGGACCAACCAAGTAATCGGTGATCCTGCCTCTTATTGATCTTAACAGAAGGCTTTGACGCCCGCAGGAACATTTTTGATCAGATATATCTGCCTCATCAGCATTCCAGTATCTGATGAAGGGCATTGAGTAATTGTCCAAATCTGTAATGATAAGCTCTTTTTTAGAGTTCATTTCCACAATGACCCGCTCTTCTGTTACATGCAATCCTTTATGGTGGTCACACTCATAGGCTATGCCACCGATCTCCCCGCATCCATACTGGTCAAAAACCTGACAATTGAAAACTTGCTCAAACAGCTTCCGATGCTCCTGATACAACGGTTCCGCAGTGGTGGTAATGGCTTTGACCCTGAAAGACTCATTCCGGCGCTGGTACTCTGATGCCAAGGTGAAAAGGTATTGGGTATAGGACCTGATCAGGCGAATACTCCCTCCGCTCAAAATCTTTCTCAGCAAGCTGAGGTTTGCCTCAAATTCCTCGTAAGTATCGATCACAACGGTATTGTTTAGCTTGAACAAAAGGGAATCGGCCAGACGTTTTACCAACTTGCTATGCTTGTTGTAACTGGACATGAGGTCAACTTTCTTATCCCGATCGCTGATCCCCATCCAATCATGGAATCTTGCGAAACTCCCCCAGATGGAACTGCGGGTTTTGGAATCGTTTCTTTTTTGTAACGGTTCTCCTGTTGTACCTCCGGTACAACCCTGCTTGACTCCCATAATTGATCTGAGATTATCTGGAGTAAAATCAACTAGATTTTCTTTAATGACCTGCTTATTAATAACTGGAAACCAATGCAAGTTGTCCAAACTGCAGATGTCAGAGGGATGAATGTGTTCCGCCTGCATATACTTACGGTAAAAGGGAACATGTTCGTAACAGTGCCTGATAAGTTGTTGTAGCTTGCCCAGCTGGAATGAGCGCATTTCATCCTCAGAAAACCATTGGGTATACTGGTAGAGGGAATAGTAAGAAGATACTTTTTTCCCGGTCAGCAAATCTTGAACTTTCAACCGAAGGAGATCAGCCATTGGGTGCTTGCACCTCCGCTGCATCAGACCGGGATTGATTCAGGTCAATCAGTTCCCTGATCTTGTTACTTAGCAGTTTTGCCTGATGCGAGGCGTTGAATGTTGTCTCTGCTATCTTGCGACCATTGGCCCGGACATCCGCCAGTTGATTGTAATCTGCGATAGCTGCAGACAATCTGCGGGCAAATTCAGCGGGATCATCCGGCCTGACAACTATGGCGTTTTCCATGTCCCGAAGATAGTCTTGGATCTCGCCAGTGGCTGTGAGCACAACCAGGTTTCCTGTAGCTAGGTACTCACCAAGTTTGGTGGGAAAACCGCCCTCCGCCTGCTTGCTGCTAGGCCTGGCCAAGGCAAGTATCTTGGACCCACATAATAGTCGTGGCACTTCATCCCTGTGAATGTTTCCCATGAGTACAACCTTGTCGATGATACCTTTTTCTTCAAGTTCGTGCTTGACTTGAAGATCCCTTCCCGTATCGCCTATAATGCGCAGGATCCAGCCTGGATGTTTATCCGCTATCATCGCAAATGCAGAGATGAGATCTCGAACCCCGTCCTTATCAATACTATTTACACCGATATAGCTAACGATATCTCGTCTGAAGATAGGTGGAAGCTCAAATCTCTTTAGATCCACTGTCATCGGCATTAGATGATAATCTGCTTTAGCATTGCCATATCTTTTATGATATTCGATGAGGTGTTTGGTCATAAGAATGAATAAATCAAAGCAGGGAAACACGCAGCGCTGATAATACAGGCGCGGTACCACCTGCCTTATCCCTCTCTTCAGGACAAAATTTGGGTATTCGCTGTTTTCCAAGGCGAAGAGGGCATTAAACAGGCGGCTTTGTCTATAAAAAAGGGGAGCGAGCACGCACTGTGAGCTGGCAATTATAATAATGTCAATATTGTTTGCTTTGGCTTGCTTCCTCAGGTAACATAAACAGCTTAGTTGGCCCCAGATCTTGCTGATGCCCCTGAGTATTTTATACTTTGGGATAACTGGCCACAGGGAAGCATAATACCAGTTGACTCCATTGAGGACTCCATGCCGGTTTACTTTGCCCTCAAAGGCTGAAATACAGGAGGCGAAGATCAGGATTTCCACCTGGTTTTCAAGCTTGGATAGTTCTTCTGCATAAGACCTGAGCCGATTGGTGGCTGCGTGTCCCATGGGATACGAGTGTTTGGTAACAATCTTGATGTTCATTTCAGGCGGCTTCCCTTGAAATCTCAGTCTTTAGGCATGCTCTTTCCTCGGTGTCATGCAAATAGTATAGGCTGGGAACCAGAAAATAAGGAACAAAATATGTAAACCAGCCACCTATTGCTTTGAGCATGCCCATTGCGAAGAACAACCCTATTCCCACACCATAGTAAAACTTGTACTCCGAAGTGAATTTCTTGGAGTTAAATAAGAACTGAAACACCAACAGCCCGATTAGGGGCAGAGTGCCCAGTATCCCTGTTCTGGCCAAACGGTGTAACCAGTAAAGATGGAAGGAGCCCCGGGGCATTTCACCCGCATATCCAACCAGAGGATTCTTTATAAAAGCATCCAGATTCCAGAAAACCCTTTGGAAACGCGCCTCCACAGCGTTCATAGTCTGGCTGCTAGCTGTTACTTCAAATTCACCCTCCGCAGCCCGGTTGATGGCCTCAAGTCGTTCGGCCACCTCAGAATTGGGAACCAGATCCGCCAGCCCTCCAATCACCCGGTTGACTAGCAGATCGGGGGGAATGGCAATCCATAACAACACCAGAAGTATGATAAACAGCAGCGTATTGTTTCTTCGCAACCTGTTATATCCCAGAATTGCCAAGGCAAGCCCCACCAAAGCAAGAATCAGCGGCGTTGTGATCCCGCACAGAAAAATTGACAGGAGGAGGACTCCCAGAAATGTTCCATAAAAGTAACGTGCAGATCTTTTTTTGCTTTTTCTGGATAGGAAAACCAATACTGGAACAAGAGGAGGCAAGCCCGTGAAAAAGCCATAGCCTGAAATCCCAAGGGCGTTATAAAACTCAATCCCTTCCTCTCCCTCAGCCCCGGAAGTAATATTTCTCACCGCCTCAGGATACCTGATCAGGCCAACTATGCTTAGTATCATGGAGACAGCGATAATAAATAACAAAACACGTAAAAAAAGCCTCTGGTAACGGATATCCATGTATTGGGTGTACAAAACATACAGCGTCAGCGCGATACCGATATCTGAAACACCCAGAATCAGCCCCGGAAAGTCAAATCTTGAATTCCTGATGGCTTGTAGCAGCAACCTTGAAATGATGATCAGGTAAAGCCACAAAAAGCTCTTGCTGGCCAGTATTTTGGGATGGATAGCAATAGCGATAACAGTGAAGAGCGCAGTCCATAGATAAACGCTGACAACATTGATCCCAACAATCGTCCAAGGAATATAGTAAGACAGAAATTTCCAAGTGAAGCTTATGACAGCCATCACAGAAAGAAATAGGAGCAGGTTGTTGCGGGTCACGGACGTGCCTCATAATCCATATGCATTGTATGGCACAAATCAACAGCCACAGACCTGCAGCAAGTATGGTTTATATGTATACTGGAGTGCTTCTTCATACAGGTAACTTACATATCCCCCTGACAATCTTGCTAACCTTGTTTAAAATCCTTGCGCCAAGCGGCTTACCCTGAATTCTGGGCTTGATCCTGGCCTTGAAATGTTTCAGGTCCACCCCGTGGTCCGGCAGCACGAACCGGGGATGCCTGCAGACCATGAAATCATCCGAACTTTTCACGTAGTTATACTTGCTGGCGCGAACTGTGTGATCCCCAACTTCTCCGATGTTCTCGATGAGGTTTTCCCTGGGAATGATGAAGTATCCGCGGTTGGACACGACCTGAAAACCGAACTGGGCCGTCCAGAACCTTGGTTTATCGCCCATCTGCTCTTTGAGACGGGAGTAGCGTTTGTAATAGCCTTTCACTATTTCCCGCTGGCAAAACACATCTCGCAGGTGGCCACCTTCCAGGAACTCTTCAAGGCAGGCCATGCTCATATCCAAATGATCCCAGCATCTCCTCCAGGTGGCCCAACCACAGTTAAAGCCAAACTGGGAAAAGATGTAGTCGCCATCCTTGAAGGCCTCGGGCGGGTAATCATGGTTTTCCCCGCTGATCAGCCAGATCCTGGTGTCCTCCCGGTATCTTTCCAACAGATTGTTGCAGTAGGGGAAAAAAGCCGGGGAAGGCACGCAATCGTCCTCAAGGATGATCAACCGATCCTCATTGGTGAAAGCCCAAGTGATGGCTGAAGAAACCCCTAGGCCGCAACCTAGGTTGTTTTCTGAGAATAAGGTTTTAAGCTCGCAATCCCAGTTGATGCCTGCAAGCAGTTCTCGGATACGATTCCGAGCTTCACGATCATTTGGATTGTTTTCTCGCGGGCCGTCATTAAAAATATACAGCTTGGGAACCTTGCATTCTCGGAGCCTGTCAAGCACCTGCCTGGTGTAATCAGGCCGATTGAAGGTAACCAATAGAACCGAAGAAAATGGATACGTATCCAGTGTCACACATCTCCTTCGACGCTTAACAGCGCTTGGTCCAGATATTGCTTGGATTTCCCTATCAGTAAGGACAGGCGTGTTTCTACGTCAGCATAGTCAATGCTCAAATTACAAGCCTGGATTGAATCAGGGGAAATGGCGATCCTGGACGTGAGACCTATTTCATCCAGCAAGTTCCTGATCCTGGCAGACGATTTCTCGACGGCTATATAGCTGAAAAAGTCCTTTTGAAGAAGAAGCGAAAAAGCGGTCCCGTGAAAAGAATCAGTTACCACACAGGAGGCATTGGCAAAAAGCCCTACAAACTGCTCCGGACTTGCTGAACAAAAACATGAGTTTACTACCTTGTCTCTCACCCTGACCCCGTGAATGAGCACTATCGGCAGATTTTGAAGGGACTTTAACCTGGCTGCCAATTTCAATTGCTCTTTGTACCCGACCAACGCGTAGACCAGGATGTAAGCGCCAGAAACGCCTGGATTGGCAGACATCCCAAGCCACTGTTCCCGAGGGAGAAGAAACACGGGATCCACTACAACGGGAACCTCCAGTCCGGTAAGCTCCCTAATCAGTGCTGCGCCAGCGTTTTCCCTGCAGGAAAGGTGGTCCAGATCACGAAGCAGCTGGGCCACCCTGGCGGAATGGGCAGGGCTGACCGTACTTGCTCCGAAGCTGGGAGCATAGGCGATGGATCTTTTCTCCAGTTCCGGGCAAAAGGCCAGATAATAGGGTTCAGAAACAGCGCCCTTATACCTGAACACCTGGTCCGAACCAGTAATGAACGCATCGGCGTCCGGAGGATCAGCCACGATCTGGGCAAGGCTGCCGTATTCCCGTGTTAGCTTGAAGTGTTTTTGCTGAAAGGAAACAAAAGCCCTGCTCCTGTCTTTCAAGGAACGGTAATTCTTCAGAGTGTTCAGATTATGGCGCAGGGAGGGCAGCCCTTTAAAGGGCACAAACAGTTTATAGGCGTTCATGCTCTCAGGTGGCCTGTAATTGAGAAAACTAACCTCTGCGCTGTGGATGTCGCGTAGATATGTGGCCAAGGCATTGGCCTGCAACACGGCTCCGTAGTTGTGCGAGGCGTGATAGGTGCTGATTACGATCTTCATCTTATTATACCTCATGTGGGTTGTGGTAATCCCGCACGGCGTTGTCCAGATACTCCTTTGACTTCGCGATCATCGCCTGATATGGCTCGCTGACTTTGGGATAGTCAATGCTCAAATCAGGTTCTGAAACCTGCCCTTGAGAGCCAATTATCCTCCAGCCAAGCCCAATGGCTTCCAGAAAATTCCTGGACCTGGTAATGAAGCCGGGAGCTTTAATGTCGTACGAATAGAAATCTTTGCCGAAGATGACCGAAAAGCAAGTCCCATGAAAAGAATTGGTAATTACAAAGGAGGCTTTTTCAATCAGCCACAGAAACTGTTCCGGTCCAATGTCATATAGGTATTTGCAGTTCTTGTACTTCGTCGGGAAAGAAGTGTCCAAAACTACCACTTCCCTGCCCGTCATAACCTTGACCTTCTGCACGATGTCGCCCATGTATTCATCACGCAGAAGCGAGTAAACCAATATATAACCCGGAGTAAGGCCCTCTACCGGTTTACCAAACACACTCCATTGCCCGGCAGTGAGCAGGTGGACAGGATCCAGCACAAAGAGAGCATCCCTGCCTGTCAGTTTCTTGATCAACTCACAGCCGTCTTTTTCCCGGCAGGAAACCTGGGCTAGCGATAGAAGCAGTTCTTTTACCTTTGATACCCGTGACTCGGGGATCTCTTCCTGCCCAAAACTCCCGGCATAAGCAATTTTATAGGACCCCGGAGGGCAAAAGCCCAAATAGTTGACCAAATACCCGTCCCCCGGCTTGTTGGCCCTGAAAACCTGGTCGCTACCTGTTATATATACATCATAGAGAGGAGGGTTGTCAAAAATCTCCTGTACACTCTTAAACCTCTTGCCACGCTGATAATGCCGGCCAGCGAAATCGTCAAACAACTGCTGCTTAAGCCTCGCCTTAGCCAAACGCCCGCCTTGTAAAAGAGATTTGGCGACATTTTTCCAACCGCTTCCCTGCGGCGGTCCGTAAAGATGCTGCTCAACGTTTTGCGGATAAAAATCGATGAACTCTGTTTCGCACTGATGGGTTTGCCTTAGATGCTCCAGTAGCGCAAAAGCTTGGAGATTAGAGCCATAGCTGTTGCCCCGATGCATGGTCATTATTCCGATCTTCATCTTACTACCTCCATGTTTTATATCTCTAATATTTCTTGCCTGCGGTATCCCTGGATCATGCTTGAATGGGCCATGGCAGCCTTCGGGAATTTACTCCGCCATTGCCTCAGGATTTCATCATAAACTGCGGGCAAATGTACTTTCGTGCCGATGTAAAAGGGGTTAACGCAGTCCTGGGCGAAACTAAGCTTAAATTTGTAAATGCTATCCCCCCGGGCAGAACCGCCACCCATGGAGTACTTCGTAAAGCCTAGGGCGACAAGGTGCTTTATCAGTTCCCAGCGCTGGAATGAATTGGCTTTGTATTCATAATACTCTCTCAAAGTCCCTCCCAGAAAGCCAAAGGCCAGTTTTCCCGCGGTCAGTACAAGCTCCGCCGATATGGCCTTTTCTTCCAGATAAGTAAGGGCCAAAAGCGCCATTCTGTCCATCTTCGTGACAAGATCGGCGAAACATTCGCGGCTGAAGTAATACCAGCGGTCAGCCTCATTCCTGCTCATGGTGCTAATGTAGATGGAGTGCAAAGCGTCAATATCACGTTCCGCTATCTCCCCTCCCGCCCGGATTACGGTTTTCAGCCCAAACTCCATGCCCTTACGCACCGTTTTTCTTACCCGGTATTCGAAAGATCTTTCCCAAACATATTCCGCTCCTCCGGTAAGATCGACATACACATTGTCCAGTACGTCAGTCTGTTCCGTGTACGTATGCAGCATCCTGTTCCCGCTCAGGGGGCAATAGCGGACAAACTCGGTCACCACGTTGGTCGCGGAAAAATGCTCAAGTAACGAGTTGTTGAACCAATCAAGAAAGATCGGGTCGCTCGCACGTCCCAAGGGGCCGTTGTAGCCGTAAGCTCCCGATATGTCATAATAATCTTGGTCCAAGTCATAGCCCAGTGAATTAATGCTCTTTCTCAGATAGGGATAGAAAACAAAATTATCTTCGTCCCGGACTGCCCAGAAGCACTCAGCTTCAGCCTGCTCCGATCCAAGTGATACCATGTAATACTCGGGAGCGAAAAAAGGGGACGCCCAAGGGGCCAGCAAGGTCCAGAGTTCTTTCCATTTCCTGCTGTTCTTCAGAACATCGATACCGTGACTGATCATTGCGGAGCCTTAGATTTCATAATTGTCTGCGACGGCGTCAAACTCGTCCCTGAGGATCGAAAGGACCACAAAATTCTTGAATTGGCCGTTTACAAAGGACGCCCGGCGCAGGATACCCTCTATCTTGTAGCCGCATTTCTTGTGCATCCGCAGGGAACCGGCATTGTCCTCATGGACATGCGCCCATATCCTCTGCAGACCTTTGTCATAAAAAGCGTGCCTGAGAATCAGCATTCTGGCCTCAGTGGCGTAACCTTTACCCCAGTGCTCCCTGGCGCCAATGAAGGTGGGGCAATGCCCGGAACGGTTGAGCTGATCGATACTGTTCAGGAACACGCATCCTATGAACTCGTCTGTCTCTTTCAAGCATATGGCGCAACTAACGTTCACCTTGTCAAATATCCTTTCTTCCACCCATTTTTGCTCGTTCAGGGAAGATGTAAACAGCCTGGTCCCGCTAAAGGCGTATGCAATTTCGGGATCATTTCGCCACATATGCAGCAGGATATGATCCTGGGGTTCCAGCGCCCTCAGATAAACTCTGATCGGTCTTTTCATGTTTTCCTCACACTACTGGGAATGTTAACCAGCCTGCCGGAAAGCTCCTCAGCTACCGGGAGTACTCCGCGGACGGCATTCCTGAACATATCCAGTTTATACATCAGGGTCCAGGCCGGGCGGGTCATCACGCCGTTATTATTTGAGTAATCCAGAAAAGCGTCCTTTTTTTCCAGGCTGTTAAAAACCACGGTATTGAGCCAATAATTGGATAAGCAGTCAGGCGGTTCAGTTACAAACCTGACTCCATCCATGACTGCGATGGCGTCTCTGTATGCCCGGGCGGTCTCTCGCTTGGACTCCAGGATCTGCGGAAGCATTTCCATCTGGGCGCAGCCCAAGGCCGCGTTGACATTTGGCAACCGGTAATTGTATCCAACCATGTCATGCACAAACTCCCAAGGATGGGGGTTTTTCGCTGTTGTGGTGATATGTTTGGCGAGTTTACCCAATTCTCTGTCATCAGTCAGGATCATCCCCCCGCCACCTGTGGTGATGGTTTTATTGCCGTTGAAACTGAATATGCCTAACTTACCAAAAGTGCCCGTGTGCCTGCCTTTGTAATAGCTGCCTATTGATTCCGCTGCGTCCTCAACCACCGGAATGTGATAGAAGCGGCAGATCTCAACTATCCTGGTTATTTCGCAGGGATGCCCGAAAGTGTGCATGGGCACGCAGGCAGAGATTTTTGGCCGTCCGTCAATTTCACGAATTCTCACTGATTTATCAGTTCTAGAATAATCCGTAAGAGAGCTGAAACCAGCTTGCTGCTTATCTCTCAAACCGCTTCTATTCTTTGTATTTCCGTCTACTCTCTGTTTGCTTCTTTCCTGCAATTCGTGTACTTCGCGGGCACCTGTATAATAACAGGCATCGTCCTTAACGGTCGCATTTTCGGAAAGCCAGGCTTCCAAAGCGTCCGCCGACAGCCCGAGGGTCTGTCTGTCGATGTCTATAAAAACCGGTTCAGCGCCGCAATATGATATAGCGTTGCAAGTGGCGATGAAGGTTAGGGGTTGGGTTATTACGAGATCATTTCTTTGGACACCTGCCAGTAACAGGGCGATATGCAAGGCAGCTGTGCCGTTGACCGTTGCTATTGCGTGCTTTGCTCCTGTGAAATCGCTGATCATTTCCTCGAAGCGGTCAACGTATTTGCCCACACTGGATACAAATGTGCTATCGATGCAATCCTGCAGGTATTTCTTTTCATTGCCGCCAAAGTAAGGCTCGTGTAGGGGAACGAATTGTCGGCCTGGATACAGTTCCCTGATAATCTCAATCATCTTGGGATAGTCAGTTGCCATCTGTCTTCTCCCTGTCCGGTCTATTAAGGTCCGCTGGATGATCGGTAGATGTAACACTACCAGGCCCTGATCTCTGTGGAAAATAGCTCTGCTTGAAACGGATCACCTTGGCGGGCACCCCAGCGGCAATTGCGTTTTCCGGTATGTCCCGCGTGACAACGGAGTTCGCCCCGATCACCGCGTTGCTGCCTATTGTCACTCCTTCGCGGATGTAGCAGTTAGCACCGATCCATACATAATCGCCAATGATAATATCGCCTTCCTTGGCAGGACGCTGTCCTGCAGGTCCAGTTGATTTTTCTGTATCATGAGTTAAGGCAAAGATATATGTATTAAACCCTATGGCACACCACTTCCCAATGACAATTTTAGAAGTCATACCAGATGACAGCATCGAACGGTTTAAATATGTATGTTCGCCAATTTTTACATTTCCATGAACTGACGTTTCTTCAGGTTGGAAAAATGTTACCGTGGGGTGTATGCGTCTTCCTTTCCTGAACTCAGCAATACGTTTTTTCCCGGCTTCTACCTTGCCAATATTGTAAAATCTCCAACAGAGACACCTAATGCACTTGTTAAGCATTGGCCACCCCGGTTATCATTGGTTTATTTATCATTTCATACATCCTATTTTGTTCTATCATGCTAATGCAGTCTTCAGGAATAAGTTAGCTTCGTTAATTGACCGTTCGCCCGCGTACACCGGAATGGAACTCCCGGATTACCTCCCGATAACAGCGCAAGTGTTGGCTGTAAACATCTTCAGCGCTGATCCGCTTCAGCACTGTTTCCCTCCCCCTCGCGGCCAGTCCGCGGGCATATTCTTCGTCAGTCAGCAGTCTATCCATGCAGGCCACAAGGCCTCTGATATCTCCCTTGTCCACCAGCAGCAAGGATTCCTGTTCCACGTTGAGCTCAGGTATGCTGCCCACCTTGTAGCTCACAACCGGGATTCCCAGCTGCATACTTTCGATTATGGTTCCGGGGATAATGTCGTCATGGGTTGGCAATACGCAAATCCTGGCCTTGCATGCTTCCCTGTGTACATCCTCGATGCTAGGCAGCATCCCTTTCCAGACAATTCTCACGCTACCATCGCCAAAGATTCCCTGTAACCGGTCTCGATAGCCGGGTTCAGCTGCCCCGATCACACAGACGCTCAAAGCCGGATACTTCCCGCTGAGGAGGGAGGCAGCCCTCAGGAGGTCTTCAATGCCCTTGCGGGGGCTTACCCGGGCAAAGAAAACTATGTCATAACTCTTATGTGTAGTACAAGGTTTTAAATGCGGAACATGGTATCTCACCCAGTGTATTCTTGCTTCGGGATTCAATTTGAGCAGGCCGCATTTCATGGTTTCAGTGCGCACTGAGAAATGCTTGAAATGCTTTAGGATGTACTTTTCAACCGTGGCCCTGTATTTGCCCTCACGAGAGCTTGGATACTTGAATTCCGGGTCCAGATGCTGCAGGTTTACCACAATCGGGTGGCTATCTCTGAATTGGATGGCAGTAACCGAATAATATGGGTTTTCCGCCCCCTGCAGATGGATCAGGTCCGGGTTGATCCTTTCAACGAAACGTTTCACCGCTCGGATGTTTTTCCGGTAGCCGGAAATTATGTCCCATCTGAATTTGGCTGGCCAGTGCCTCCCCCACAGCGGGATGCCCGGATTGAAGAAGTGGTAGTGTACTCCCCGCAGTTCAAATTCCCTGTCTTTTATAATGTATTCATGAGGTGCCACCAGATGCAGCTCCACCTCTGTGCTGCCTTCAAATAGCGAGGCAGTGTTGCTTATCCAGGATGCCGACATGGCTTTCTTTCCGCGTGTTTTCAGCAGTGTTTGGATCTCAGGGTTGGAGAAATGACAGAGCCATACAACTTTGATTCTATCCCTCCCGTACATTGGATGCCTCCAATATCTGTTTCTTTCTTCTCAGGAATTTGTAACCGACAAACAGCAAACTGAAAATGGTCATTAATACATAGGAGAGCACCTGACCCCATGCTGCTCCAGTAAAGGTATACTTCGATATAAGCCAGCGAAACATCGCGGTAACCAGGACAGCAGAAAGGATCCTGTTGACAAGGGTCACTTTTGAGTAACCCAGCGCGTTGATGATGATCGCTGTTATAAAGAACAGCGAAGCGGTAATGTTGCGCAGGGAGATGATCCGCGTTAAAGTGTCGGCTTCCGTGTACCTGCCGGCGGTAAGGACCTGCAGGATCAGCGGGGTAAAAAGAACGAAGATAGCCACAATTGCGGCATTGATGGCAAAAAGGCCAAGAATCACGTAAAGTAGCCTTTTGTACCTTTTTTGGGCGATCGACTGGTAAATATCCGGCTCAATGGTCATGGTTACCGCGTGGTAAAACATATGGATATAACTGGCAAAGCGCATAGCAACGCTGTATAGTCCCATGTTGTAGTCGTCCTTGATCCCAGCCAGCATTGCCTTGTCCACCCCGGAGGAGAAGTAGTGCACACATCCAGCCAGGATAAGAGGCCAGCAAAAACTGAAGGCATCAAGCAATATCTGTTTATCCACTCGGAACTTGCGGACCATTTTCCTGTAACAATATGCGCCCATGGCAATCGACACTAGGGTGGTGGCAAACAGACTGCCCGCTGCCCCATACTTCAACATCGCACAAAAAGTGATCATGGCGGCAATATAAAGCACATGGTGTGCCATGCTGACGCTTAGAAAGTTCTTGGCCCGTTTGGATAATCTCAGGTCGACCAAGTAAAAGCTGTAAATGTTGGAAAAAACCATGCCTCCATAGGCAAGAAAGGCATAGGGGTAAAAGCTGAAGCCTGAATCGTAGATGTTGGAATACAGCCAAAACAGTCCCAAGACAATTAGCAGGGCTATTGATCCCAATCCCAGCTGGGCGGAGACCAGGGTTTCCCGTAGCCTCCTGCGTTGTTCCGCCCCAATCCGGAAGTATGTCTTGCTATAATAAGAGGCAAAAGTGAATCCAACTATTGGCACAAATAACAGATTAAAGGAATTAAAATATCCAACAATGGCAAAATCGCGATGGTTTAGGTGCACCGCCAGGATCGGCGATAGAACCAAACCTACCACCACTTGGGCAATCGATGCCAGAAAATACAGGGAGATATTGGCTGAGCGACTGGCCAGCTGTTTAAAACAGGTTTGGAAAAACTTGTTTATGAAACCTTTCATTAAGCTTACTGTATGCCTGCTTCGGCCAACGGGAAGGCTCGCCTGGGGTTATAGATCACATATCTAGTGTATGGCGGTTCATCAGGAAATGAATCGTTGTCCAGAGCGTCATTCAAATATGAATCCAGATCCTCTTCAGCCCAATAATTCTGTTTAGCATCTAGGTCTCCTGGCATTGCCAATCCCCGGATATCGATGTAATACTTATCCGTCCTGTAAAAATTATTGTAATTCACCAATCCGTAGTTACGGGGTCTCAAACCAATTATCTTGCTGTGATAGAAGTTGTTGTATCTGATGATACAGGAACAGCGGTACTGGTATATGTCATAGTTGTTTTGTTCAAAAGCGCAATGCTCAATAGACCCACTATTGTCGTAAGGCCTAAAGGCTGCATAGCATTTGTAGAAATATGAATTGAACAACGTATAGGTGCCGCCGCTGATGCCCAAGCCCTCGTCACTACCCAGAAAAATACTGTTAGATACCGAGCAAAGCTGAGTGGAGCTTTGTAGGTAGCAATTATAGGTGGTCCCGTTCTTAAGTATTACATTTCTGATATTGGCTGTGCAATCTATGGTGTAAATACCATAAGTGATGTTGTTCATATACGCCCTGTTAACAGTTATACTGTCCCCCATGGCCGAAATGCCAAAATCGGAATAACTTATGGCCAGGTTCCTGATGTCTGCCGCCGGACTGTAGATAGCGAGCGATTGCATATAATGACCCTTGTTAATTGCCACAGGGTCACTATCCGATAAACCATATGCAGAAGTCATCTTCCAGAATCCGTAATCGTATCCGGTGTCCGAAGAACTCACCGAACCGTGCAGCTTCAATGATTTTCCGGGGGCCAGGCTTATCACCGCCCCTCGTTGAAAAACCGCGTCACCAAGTATGTTAACATCTTCAGAACTATAGTACTGTACCCCGCTTTGAAACTCAATCGCAGTACTAATGAAAGCCGGCAGGGTCACTTTTGCCCTCAGCTCGACTACTCCCACATCTGTGGGTGAATTGTATTTGCAGGGAACGTCATAGATGTACCGTATAGACAGGCTATCACTGATGAAAACAAGATTATACGATCCCTGCTCCAGATTATCGAATTGAAACTCACCGTATTCATTTGGTTCAACCTTTGCGACAGGTGCATGTTTTCGATGGTCAAATTCAGTTTCCTGGTTGACAATGACCCCGATATTGGGATAGCTGTTGTTCAACCTGGCCAATGTGGTATCAACCTGAACAACTTGGTATACAGCAACTATAATGCCGGAAAAATCCACCGGTCCCCGGAGCGCGGATTCTTTTAGTACCTCTATCGCCACCCTTCCCTTAATAGTTCCTGTTTGAGGTTTTGTGCAGGATGTACAGGCGCTCAACAGAAGTATTGTCACGGTAATCAAAAGGGGCAAAAACCGCAGCACCATATTGAATTCATTGCTTGTACTTCTCAAAACTAGCTCCTTTGCCTAAGGCTTATCTTTGTGTGAAGGGGGTGGAAAATAGGCATATGTTTTTGATCAAGTCATTAACAAGAGGTAAGATAATCATCGGATGAAAGTTGCGAATACGTTTCATCCCTTTAGGTCATTTATTAAGATCATAAACAATAGTGAGTTCGGTTTGTCAGCAGTTCTACGGCTACCATGCATCTATTATGCCAAAACCTGATAAACTCGCCAAAACCCCATAAGCGAAAACACTAGTAAAAACAACCACTGCGCTCCAACCACCGGTATACGCCATCTTTCCAGCCGCGGAGTGTTGAGATGCATTGAGCCGAGCATCAAGGCTGAGATCAGGGCCATAAGCATCCAACGGTGCTCAATGTAATTTATTATGACTATCGACAAGCTCATCGTTATACATAAACATACCGATAGCATCAACATACTGAAAAAAACATTCCCTGTTCTTATTTGTGACAGCGGGCGCCGGAGAAAATCCAGATATAGTAAAAAGAGAAAACCTATCCCTGAGAGGAAAATAAAAGGAACTCTTATCAACAGGTTGGCGGCGAAATTATCGACAAAAAACTTACGGTCTTTGGCCAAAATTTCCAGTGGCCCTCTTGGGATGCTATTTTGGCCGAATTTCTGCTTGTATTCCTCTACCTCTTTCCAGCCTACGCGTTTGTATGTAAAAAAACTTCGGTTACCCTCTCTCTCCCAACGCGTCACCCAATTCATTTCAGCCCATGATCCGCTTCCGGTCTTAGCTTCGAATGACAGCTTCCCATGATCTATTATGCTTGGTATTTGCACAATCAATGCTGTACCCACCACCGTGAAAATGAACAGAATGAATGCCAGGGCATGTTTAATCTTGTGGTCATCCATAATGATATAAACAGCCAAAGCTGCAATCATGCCTCCCAAGATCAGCAGCGAGAAAAATCTCACCCAGAACATCATCCCAGCTGACAGCCCTGCAAATATCAGATACTGCTTCTGGCGCTTATATCCAAATTTCTGCAGCAGGAATATGGTTAACATGGACAAAGCAATCATAAGAGGATCGCTTAAAAAGAAATAGAACATTTTTCCTGCCTGACTGAAGACCAGCAAAAAGGCAAGGGTAGCTTGCGCCAGTCTTGAGACCGTTTCACCGAGGCTAAGGTTGCTAATGATCCTTGATCCCAGAAACATGGACAGGATAAGCATTATGATGCTTAGTATACGCCCTGCCAACAGGGGATTTCCGACAACCTTTGTAAATAGAAAAACCATAACAACATGTAAATGCGATATTCCGTCAGAGAAAGCTCTTCTGAGACCATCGCGCTCAAACCGGGCAAATTCCTTCAGATAAAAACCCTCATCACCTTGGGGATTGAGCTGGGCTACCGCAATAATACTTGACAAACCAATACCGGACACGATTATCAGCCAAAACAGCAACAGAATACCCGTAGCGACAATCCTTCTATTATTATAGACTTTATTCTCCATATAAGTCCTTTATTACCTTAACGATCCCACCCAGAACATCAAACCGCTGAAGATCGCGGTAACCATTAATTCTTTATATCTCTTGGTCTGTAAGTACTTCAATAAGAATAACGTTGTTACCAGTGTAATCGTAATCATTAGGGCATCATTGATTGCAACAAAGAACATGGCTCCGGTTTTGCAACAAAAAATCATATATGCCATAGTGATGGCAGATATTTTCCTAATGATCTGGTTTGTAGTTACTCTTTGGATCAGTGACAAAGCAATAACAAAAGCTGCCATTGATAGAATAATGTTGAAGAGGCGCAGGCCAATCAGAAGGTTGGGCATTACAAGCGATATAAGATAACCTATCATCGAGTATAAATGGGAAGTACCTGAGGAGAATGATTCCCATAGACCGTTATTTCTGGCAAACTCTATCTCCTCTAAGAAAAAGATTTCATCCCCAATCGGGTTGTTTATCCATATCCTCAACACAAGCTTAAAAACGAAATTTAACGCAATAACCAACCAGATCGTATATGTTAGGGTTTTTCCAAAATCTATTTTTACCTTGCTCTTCATGATTCCCCGGTATTAAGATCTGCGCTTTTAAGGGAGGTGAATCCTTCAAAAGTGTTAACGATTTTTAAAGTCACTGTGTCATCTATATCCAAATACATCGGCAATCGCAGTAAAGTCTGTGAATATCGATCGGACAATGGAAATTCAAGTGACTGGTCAACTGACGCAAAATATCTGCTCCTGTATAGGTTTTGATAATGAAATACAGCGCACACTCCTCCCTCTCTCAATTCCTTAAGCACTCTATCACGCTTTTGTTCATCCTGGGTACAAATGTAGAACATATGCGCGTTATTGGTGGCGTAATCAGGTATAAAAGGCAGCCTGATTCCAACTGCTTCATGGATTGGGAGCAATGTATCATGATAACGGTTCCAGATAGCCAGCCTTTTGGCCTGAATCTCATCCAGATGTTCGAGCTGGGCGTAAAGGAAGGCGGCAATCATGTCTGAGGGCAGGAACGATGAGCCGATGTCCACCCAGCCGTATTTGTCGATCTCTCCCCGAAAAAATGCCTGGCGGTTGGTTCCTTTTTCCCAGACAATCTCAGCCCGCTTAACAAAACGCTCATCATTTATTACCAGCATCCCGCCCTCACCGGAACTGATGTTTTTGGTTTCATGAAAGGAAAAACAGCCCAAATGACCTATCCTACCCAGAGGACGACCTTTGTAAAAACTATCGATAGCCTGAGCCGCATCTTCCACCACAAAGAGTCCGTACTTATCCGCCAATGCCATGATCTTGTCCATATCGCAGGCTACTCCGGCATAATGTACAGGCACGATGGCTTTGGTCTTGGGTGTGATCAATGCTTCGATCTGGTCTTCGTCCATGCCCGGATGATCGGCCCGGCTGTCACAGAATACGGTCTTCGCGCCTCGCAGGACAAATGCGTTGGCGGTGGAAACAAAGGTGTATGAAGGAATTATCACTTCATCACCGGGCTTGATATCGATCAGGATGGCGGCCATTTCCAGCGCATCCGTGCAGGAAGTGGTCAAAAGGCACTTTTTGAAACCATACCTGTTCTGAAAATACTCGTGGCATTTTTTTGTATAATAGCCATTCCCGGAGATGTGGCCCCGGGCAATGGCATCCTGAATATATTCCAATTCTTTGCCGGTTGAAAATGGTTTGTTAAATGGGATTCTCATTTTATTCCTTTGTAATCAGCCTAAGCACTTCTGGATCATAGGGCAGCCGTTGCTTGCCCTGGTAGATGTAGTAAGCAGGGCGCTGGGAACTGTCTAAGATCGAGTCTATCGTGTACCCAATCTCCACAAAAACCTCGTGGCGCACAACTTGGGGGCGGAGGCAAACAGAACTTCTTAAAGCCATACCGCTCCCGAAAGAACTTCTGGCTCTTCTTGATATAATAGTCGTTTCCGGAAGTATGGCCCCTGTTGATGGTGTCCTGACTATACTCTAGCTCCTTATCGGTTTGATATTACTTGTTAAAGGCTATCATTAATCAGACCTGTTTTGTTTTGATAATAATAACCTGATTGGGATCGAAATGTAGTCTTTTCTTATCATCAGCATAAACAAACACCGCTGGTCTTTTACCAGCACCATCGATAACTTCTTCAATTGAATCTCCTATCTGACACATAACCTCTACTTTGGTTATACCATTAAAACGAGAGCTGTTATCTACAATATCGTAGATTACCCCTGGGCTTGGTATAACATAATAGACCCCGGAATATCTAGTGATTAGTTTCTCAACAGCTGAGTTATCGAATTGACCTAGTGCGACATCTATCACACCTTTCACAAAATCGTATCCCGTTGAGTTCTCCACCATGTCAGAGCCGATTAATTCCCCACCCATTCTTCCTGCTATTTCGATTACCCTGATTATACCTTCTTTCGTGATTTTCACTTCTGAATGACTGGCTCCGTTCTTTATCCCCAGAGCATCGAGAGCCTTTTTCACTTCTGAGATGATCCTCTTTTCTACATCCCTACTGATATCAGCTGGTTGGTGATGCGCTATCTCTACAAAGTAAGGCTCATTTGTGGTAACTTTATCCGTAATGGTAAGATAATGATGGATTCCCTGATATGATATGAATTCAACAGAAAACTCTCTGCCCTCAATAAACTCCTCGATTATCACTTGTCCAGTTAGTGAAATGCTTTTAGCTTTGTAAACCGCATTTTCCAAGTGATCCATTGTCTCAACTTTTGTTACGCCAAGGGATCCTGATCTATCAGTAGGCTTTACAATCACTGGGAAACATAAGGATTCAACACCATTCAATCGCCCCCCAGTATGTAATACAAATCTTGGACATGAAACACCTTCAGAAGATAGTTTTGTTCTCATCTGATATTTATTGGTTGAAACCATTGTACAATCCAGACTATTTCCCACTAAGCTCATTTTGTCTGCTATATAGTTCACAGTAGGCATCGCGAGGTCAGAACCAATTGATGTTATTCCGTCGATTTCAATTCTCATGCATTCCCTGAGGATTTCTTCCTTTTCCAGAATAGAGATTGGCATGAAATGGTCAGCTATACCTTTGCAGACAGCGCCATCCTCCCAAGCAAACACATAGGTCTCGTATCCCAGTTCCCTGGCTTTCAGCACCAACGGTTTTTGCAGGTAACTGGCCCCTATTATGGCTAGTTTCTTCATTATTTCACCATCCTCAAAAACTTGGCCGGGTTGCCGGCCCAGATCTCTTTTTCGCCTACGTTCCTTGTCAGCACCGCGCCCATGCCCACCGTGGCAAAATCTCCGATTTCGAGGTTTTCCCTCAAAGTCGCGTTCAGACCAATGTGCACCCCGGTGCCGGTCTTGATGTAAGCCCCAACCACAGCTTGGGCCGCCACATGGCTGTATGGCCCCAATTTAGTGTTGTGTCCGATACTGGCTCCCACCATGATCAACGAACCGCGTCCGATCCTTGCCCCGGCTGAGATCATCACATAGGGCATGACCACGGAGCCCGGCTCAAAAACAACGCTGGGTGCGCAGTAAGCGGTCGGGTGGATAAAAGTAGCCAGATCACCATCACTCAGGCCAAGGCTTTTGAAGAGGTCCAGCCGTTCGGATTGGCCGTCGATGCGGTAAATGGTATTGATGAACTTATACCCTTCCTTCGCCAAACGCGGTGCGTCAACCACCTTTCCCAGAACGGGATAACTTTCAATGTAGGAACCGGTTTCCTCCCTGTCGTTCAGGTAGCCGGCCATCTCCAGCCCGTCATAACCCCGCTTGTTGGCATCCGCGATGGCTTCCGCGATCACAGTGCCGTTGCCGATTCCACCCAAAATGATTACTTTTTGCATTTATTCCCCAAAACCTTTTTCACGATGTATTTGGGACGCTGTTTGGATTCCAGGAAGATTCGTCCCAGATATTCGCCAACCACTCCCAGAAACAGGAAATTCAACCCGAAGAGAAAGAGCGTCAGCACAATCATCGAAGTCCAGCCCGGTGCCACCAGACCCATCATCCTTCTGATGATCAATACCATCCCGGTAAAAAAACTCAGGGCAGAGATCAGAGTTCCAGCCAGGATGGCTGCCCGGATAGGAAACATGGAAAAGGAAAAGATCCGGTCGGCAGTTAACTTGATCATCTTTTTCAAATTGTAGCCGCTCTTGCCGGCAAAGCGGGCATCACGCTCAAGAGGCACCGCCACATAATCCACCCCTATCAAATAGAGTAAGCTCAGGGTCGTGGCGGTTTTTTCAGGATACTTTTTCAGCTCTTCGACCACCTCGCGGCGGATGGCGCGGAACACACCCAGATTCGGCTCATGCCTGATATTGGTGATCTTTTTGCTAACCGCAAAGAAGAGCTTGGACACAAATTTTTTCAGGAACCCGTCCTGCCTGCTTTTCCACTGGGCGATCGCCATGGAGGCGTCGTTTGCCAAAAGCGCGTCTATGAGTTTGGGAATATCCTCCGGCCTGTCCTGCAGGTCAGAATCCATAATCACCACAATATCGCCGCTTACATTGTCCAAACCGGCGGCGATAGCGTTCTGCTGGCCAAAGTTGTGTATCAACTTCAAGCCCTTGGCCTGACTATCCTGTTGATGCAGGTCTTCGATGATCTGCCAGGAATTATCCGCGCTGCCGTCGTCAACAAACAGGATCTCGTGGTCGGGGTAATATTGGTTCAGCAGAGCTTTCAGCCGTTGAAACAGCTCCGGCAATACTTCCTGATCGTTGAAGACAGGGATCAAAATTGAAATTGATTGTTCCATGTGTTTCATAGACAACAATAATGCATAGAAGAAATTGTACGCATTAGGCAAACTTCTCCTCTGGATATGTTATAAGCCTCTTTATCGCTGATTCGTTTTCAAGCCAATCACGCCACGAGCAAGTTGCGGAATTGCTTGATGTTCTTGAAATAATACAGATAAACATAGGGTAAAGAAAGCAAAACGGCAAGGCCAATCAACTGTAAAGGTCCCAAGCTGGCGAATTGACGAATAACCATAAAAACGACTGCCAAAGGCAGCAGTTCCAGCAACCTCTTCCACAAGAAACGCAGGCTATCGCTCTGTTTGACCCCTGCCTTGCCAGCTATATAGATGGTCTGCCAGAGGAGTACCACAACATTAACCAGGGAGAAAATCGCCAAGGTCAGCACAACTTCCGCTCCTGCCATACCCATAGCTACCAAGATCAGAGCCTGCAAAGCCAGGGTCGCGAGGGTGAAGCGGGTATACTGGCGCTGATGGTTAAGCACTCCATACAAGGGAAGCAGGCTCAGATTCAGCAGGTTTGCAAAACTCCACAACGCCATGGCTTGAGCAAACCGACCAGAAATCAGCCAACGCTCTCCCAGAAAAACGCTAAACAGCTCCGGCCCCACCAGCATCAACAGCATGAAGGGCAGCAGAGAGAGATATACCAAAGCCCGAAAGACATTGCTGATAAACGGAGCCAGGTCTTTACCGCCGTTGACCATGTCCGCCGCTTCCTTGTGCAACACCCGGTTGACCGAATCTCCTAACAGCAGCACAAACATATACAACAGGGTGAACGCTTTGGCGTAGAGACCGGAATCTTCGGTTCCCCAATACCTTGCTATCAGGATCACCGGCAGATTGAACGCCAGTAGATTGGCCAAGAAACCAAGGTATTCATGCAGCGGATAATTCTTATATTTTACTGCTACAGCTTTGATATCCTGCCAGTTTGCGGTTTTATATACTGATGATAAATCATTGCAAATGAATGGAATCATCAATGTAACCGGAAACGCAAAATAAGCTAGGCTTCTTATCAGGATCATCTGTCGTTCACCTACATTTCCTCTAAAGCCCCAAGCCAGAAGCATAAATACAGGAACAATCTGCAGAACAATTGTGGATAAAGTGATTAACTCGAATCTTCTATGGAATGAGACCCAGAATCTCAGCAATATCGCAGTAGACCCTGCCAGCAGTGAACCCAGAAACAGTAACTTGTATTTTTCGAAAGGAAAGCCTCCTCCAATAACTGCTTCAAACAACGGATAAATCAAAGCTACAATGATAAAAAAACCTGAAAACACCAGTACGGACAATACCAAAAGGTTGGCTGCCTCTCTATAATCAACTGCTTGTACTATGGCAAAGTTGTAGCGCAGGAAAAGCGCTGGGGTCAGGATTTGTAGCACGGAATTGAAATACGCACCCAAACCGTACAAATCTGGTCCCCACATTCGAGATATCCAAGGTTCAGCAAAAAATCCGAGTAAAGACACTATGATCGGCCCAAGCGAGACTATCCCCACATTGGCGATGAATTTATTTTTCTTAAGCTTCAATGGTTCTTTGCTCTGCACAATTCAGGTCCGCAGTGTTTAGTGTTGAAACACTAAATACCTGCACTTAATTTCTTTGGCATCCCTACTGGCTTCGATCCATCTTTCTTTGAAATAAAATACAGTTTGACTTATGATATTTCTTGTTACACACATTCAAACAAAATGGCTCAAGGGCATTATAGTTTATGTAAAAAATGAATCCTCGTGTAGGTTTTGTTTTCTAATATGTTGTCTAGCTAGCTTAGATTATTGATCATCTAAGTTATGATTTCTTTATGCTTCATTAGTTCGTGTCAAACTTCGACTGGAGAGTAAATGAAGGCAACTCCACTAAGGGGCAAAATCCAGTCTGAATCCTGTGATCTAATTGTAAGCTCTTGTTCCCTTTGGGAAACCCTTATGTTCTTATTTTGCCCCGAGAAGAAACTTATAGTATCCACCCCAACCAAACTGGCAGGATAATGAAAAACTATCTCAATTCCTCGGGTGATCTCAGTTATGAATACGCTGAATTGTCTACTTTTTTTGAGATATAGGCTTCGGATGTTTAAACTGAACTTTACTCGTTTGCCAATCAAGCCGGTCAAAGCTGGAGCATGACACTCAATTTCCAACAACTTATCACTATAATGAGGAGAAAGCACTAATTCATGATCATCAACCTTGACACTAAGCACTTCGAAAAAAGAGGGATCCACCCTTTTCTCCTCATCCATCAGCCAGCGATACTCAATATCACTTCTTTGGAGGCACTGTTCCATGATTACCCTGGATGAGGTGCAAGCTATGATGAAAGCGTCCCTAGCCAGTAATTTCTCAAATTCAAGTACAGATTTGGTGACATAATAATCACCCTCGGCATCTTCCATTTTTATGTGATATTTGAAATTATACCGGAATGGGACCTCATCCGACTGGCTTAGCAGGTATTTAAGTAACTCAGTTTGAACAACTCCAGCTATTTCTTTGCTGCCCAACCTTTCCGCCACTGCCCGCTCGATCACTTCGGTCAGTTTGGCATCGGTTAAATCCGAAGGGATAAACTCACGGCGAGCAAGTGGAGACAGTCCAACCAATGCTCCATTTTTCAAATAGCTTCTTTTTGCACGTTTGCCCAATTGACATAATACCTCGTAGGGCGATGTCCCGGCAACTCTGGCCAAATCCTCTGCAGTATTGCACCCTTCCTTCCCCATAAGGATTGCTTCTTCGCCAATCTCTAAGTTTATCGCATCTGAAACATCAATAGCCACCATATCCATACTCACTCTTCCCAGCACGGGAACTATACTTTCTCCAATTGCCACTTTAGACTCGTTTGCAAGCCGATATCCATAGCCATCAGCGTAACCCACAGGCACAATTCCGTAAATAGTTTCTCTGTCTGCAACCCAGGTTCTGTCGTAACCAATCGATTCTCCTCGCCCGATTTTCTTGATCTGTGATACAACAGACTTAAACCTCATCACAGGTTTAAGATCCAAGTCTGGAGTTCCCTCAGGAAAAACATTCACTCCGAATGAGGAGATACCGATTCGCACCAGATTACAAAAATCTGCTGCCTCATAAGGTAAACCACCACTATTAGCAATATGCACGAATTTATTCGATATATCCAACCCCTCAAGGCAACCACGAAATCTGTTAATTTGAAGCTCGGTGAAGCTTACATCCTTGGGAGCACTCGCGAAGTGGGAGAAATAACCCTCAATTTCCAAACCTTCGAGTCTAACAAGCTGTGTATGCAACTTGAGAAATTCTGTATATTGAGCACCACTTCTATGCATACCTGTATCAATATTGATATGCACTGTGGCTTTTCTACCCGCACACACTGCAGCTTGAGCCAATAACACAGCGAAATCCAAGTCAGAGATTGAGACCGTCAAGTGATGATTAATGATCGCCTGAATCTCAGATCCCAAAGACTGTGAAAGCACCAAAATCGGTGCTTCAATTCCAAGTGTTCTGAGATATGATCCCTCCTCACTGTTAGCCACCCCCAGATAAACTGCCCCTTGGTTTAAAGCTTCCTTAGCAATTTCATAAGCCCCATGACCATAGGCATCTGCTTTGACTATTTGCATAAATTCTTTCTGCCTGAACAGAGGTCTCAAAACCGCCAAGTTATGTATGTAATTGTCTAGATTTATCTCGACCATGCTCCGCTCTGGCCCTCCAGAGATGTTGCGGTTCTGCATTCTTACTTATTGACTCCTGGTATCTTTCTAATGATGAATTGTACTTTCCCAAATTTGTTTTGGGTTAGCTGGTCGACCAATTGGAAATCGACATCCATATCTGTCTTTGTGACCTCCCTTATCCTGCTTCGTATCACTTCTTCATCGTTATTGGAGAAGTTGCCGTCACTTATAATATTGATTGTCATGTGGTTAAATCTATCCTGGATGTACTGGCATGATTTTATCCCGGGAATCCCATAGATCGCCCGCTGGCCAGACAGCACTTTTCTTCCATCAGACATGAGCAAATAATCATCGATTCTTCCAAGTATCCTCTTGACCCTTCGGAATCCGGTATAATCATCAAACTTACTATCCAATTCAATCAGGTCTCGCGTCCTGTAACGAATAAGGGGCATAGCATAATTGTAAAAACTCGTTCCCACAAGTTCGCCAATATTATCTTTGCTTTCATCCAGAATGATCTCGGGATAAAAATAGTCCTCCGCGATAAACTTCACACCCGGACTATTCTCATTGATCATTACAGAGTTTTCGCTATGGCTGTAGAAATCGTATACTGGAGCTTGATAGAGATCTTCGATCTCTACCCTTAAAGTATCTGGCAGCCAGTCCCCATAAACAAATATACCACGGGGTGAATAAATTGGTATTTGCCTGTCGTGTAGTGTCCTGCCGAGTTCGTAAAATGATTGTGCGTAGCCTGAATAAAAACTGGGTTTGAATCTGAGTAACAATTTTCCAACCTCAATGTTGTTTGTTTCCGTCATCAGATTGTTGCTATAGTATACTTTGTTCAGCAGCTTATCAATACCAAAGGGAGTCGGTTTGGTAGTAGCATAGACTCCCCAGAGCGAAAACCACTTGCATCCCAGCCTATAACCAGCCATTTCCATTGCTCTAAGTGTAGCTGCAGCCTTTGATGACCTGCTGTAAATATCTTGGGCTATACATAACGGTGTACCAGTCGATCCACTGGTGTGTACATACTCGACATCCAACTTGCTAATGTCTTCGCTCAGGAATTGATCTGGATTATTTCTTAGGATTTCCTTGTCTAGGAACGGAATTTGCTTCATCTCGTCCAAACTATTCATTTTCCTAGGGTCAAAACCAATTCTCTGAAACAACTCCCTGTAATATGGAACCTTGGCTCCAGCATAACTGAGAGTATTCTTAAGACGTTTTAGTTGCATGGTATTCAATTTTTCCCTGCTTATTTTCAAGTTGCTCAAAGGAAATTTGCTTCTATAGACGTAGGTCAAAAAGTGGTATTTAATATTACTTATCTTGCTCATATACATTTTGTTGCTATAGTCTAGAATAAGTCAATATTTTCGCACTTATGGATTTATGGAAATCAAAACTTTGCTATTGTTTCGTATTTTGCTATCACTTTCTTTGCAGCGATCACCATAGGCGGACCAATGAACTTGCCATCTTTAAGGGCAACCCCTTTCCCCTCTTCCTGGGATTCATCATAGAGGCGCAGCATGTCCACGGCATCGTCATATTCCTGTTGGGTGGGTGAAAAGTACTTATGCACCAGAGGCAACTCCTTGGGATGCAGCACCAGCATGCCCTCAAAGCCGAGGTTTTTGGCCAGGATGAGGTTTTGTTCCAGGTCTTCCAGATCATGCACGTTGATGTGCACTGTATCAATGGGAATCACTTTATTAGCCCTGGCTGCCAGGGCGATCAGGGCCCGGGGCGTGAAAATGCTCTGCCCTTCATGGTCATGGATTCCCTCCAAGTCGCTAACAAAATCTTCACAGCCGAAGGCTATGGCCACCACCCTTTTTGAAGCTCGGCAAATGTCTTGGGCGTTTACAACCGCGCCGGCAGTTTCTATCAAAGGGATGATTTTGAATGTTCCCACCGGGATTTTCTTTTCGTATTCAATGGTCTCCAGCAATTTATCGAAGAAATAAACATCCTCGCCGGTGCGGGATTTTGGGTACATGAAGCCATGGATGCCCTCAATCGTCAGGGCTTGCACGTCTTTAAGCAGATGGCCGCTTTCGCGGTCGTTCACCCGGGGAAAAACGTAGTAATTCTTCAGCCGGCCGGAGCTTACCCATTCGAAAATGGTCTTGCGGGCAATGGGTTTGTTGGCTTCCGGCTGCACGGAATCCTCAAGGTCCAGCAGCAGCACGTCGGCTTCGCTCCTGGCGGCGCTAGTGAGCAACTTTTCATTGTGCCCGGGCACGAACATCAGGCTGCGCATGATGATATCTGTCATCTCAAGCTCCTTTTTTGGCGATCAGGACGTGGCGGCGGAACCTCAGCACCGGCTTGCCGTCTTGGTTGAAGGCTGTGGTTTCCACATAGATGATGCCGCGGTCGGGTTTTGAGGACGAAGGCCTGGTTTCCAGGATTTCTGTTTGGGCATAGATCGTGTCGTTGACAAACACCGGACCCAAATGATCCACCTTTTCGTATTCCAGGTTGGCAATCGCCTTGCCGCTGATATCCGGAACCGTCATCCCCACCACAATGCTGAAGACCAAAGTGCCCACAACCAAGATCTGCCCGTGTTGGCTCTTCTCAGCGAAATCCCGGTTTGTGTGCAGGGGATGGTGGTTCATAGTCAGCAGGCTGAACAGGTTGTTGTCGCTTTCAAAAATCGTTTTACTGGCAGAGTGCCTGATTATGTCGCCGGCTTTGAAGTCCTCGAAATAATGGCCGATGGGGCTGGATATCATTTCTCCTCCTCCAAAAGACGGATCAGGTATTCACCGTATCCGCTTTTTCTGATGGGCTCAGCCAGGCAACGTAACTGCGTTTTGTCTACGTAGCCCATTCTATATGCGATCTCTTCTATGCAGCTGATCTTGAAGCCCTGGCGCTCCTCGATTATCTCCACGAACTGGGATGCCTGAAGCAATGACTCAAAAGTGCCGGTGTCCAGCCAGGCTGTGCCGCGGCCAAATACTATAACTTCCAGCCTGCCTTGTTTCAAGTATGCCCTGTTCACATCCGTGATCTCATACTCGCCGCGGCATGAAGGCTTGAGCTGAGCAGCTATTTCCAGCACACTGTTGTCATAGAAATAAAGTCCCGGCACCGCGTAATTGGATTTTGGCTGCTTTGGTTTTTCTTCCAGGCTGATGGCCCGGCGCTGTTCATTGAATTCCACCACTCCGTATCTCTCTGGGTCACTTACAGGATACGCAGTAATGATCGCTCCCTGGGGATCAACGCATTTGCTGAGCCTGGATTGAAGGTCTGCGCCATAGAATATGTTGTCGCCCAAGATCAGGCAGACGTTGTCCTCGCCAACAAAATCGGCTCCAATCACAAAAGCTTGGGCTAAGCCGTTCGGCACCTTCTGAACTTTGTATTTAAAGCTCATCCCCAGTTGAGATCCATCGCCCAAAAGCTTTTGAAATCCTGCCTGGTCTTCCGGAGTGGTGATGATCAGCACTTCCCTGATGCCAGCCAGCATCAGGGTGGAAAGGGGATAGTAGATCATCGGTTTGTCGTAAACCGGCATCAGCTGCTTGCTGACTGCAATCGTGAGAGGATGTAAACGGGTGCCGGATCCTCCGGCAAGGATAATCCCTTTCATATATGATCCTTTTAGTTGCATTATATTAAGTGAGTTTTACTAAATAATCCAATAATCAATTACGTGTTTTTATATTTGGGATTGTCAGGATCGGAAATGATCCCGTCATTCAGAATCCGGATTATCTCGCGCATGCCATCAGGCACCCTTTTGGAGATGGAAAACCCCAGAGTCGAATGAATTTTCTCAAAAGCAACCCTGTAATCACGCGGGTCTTCGTTTTTCTGGACAAACTTCACTTTCATATCCGGAATCAGTTTCTTCAATTCCTCAGCTAGCATTCTTTTCTGATAGTTTTCACGAGTATCACCAACATTGAATACTTGCTGCCGTACTATATCCGGATCGGCATCAAGTACGGCAACACAGCCGCGGGCGAGATCTTCCACATGGCAATAGGGACGCCAGAACTGCTCTCCAAAAATCACCAGTTCCCTACCCATGGCAACATCGCGGGTGAATTCATTTACTGTCAGGTCAAATCTAATGCGCGGGGAAAGGCCGTATACAGTTGCAAAACGCAGGGCTGTGGGGCAAAAATCATCTCTAAAAGCAGTGTTGAGCAGATAGTTTTCGAACTTCACTTTTAACTCTGCGTAGAGCGATACCGGCCTTAAGGGCGATTCTTCCGTTATAAAACTATCACCCTCCATTTTCCCATAATTACTGCAGGTCGAAGCAAATACAAAACGTTTGACCTGAGAAGTTTGTGCGCAGAGGTCAACAAGGTTTTTGCTCCCTTCCCAGTTAATGGATCTGGCCAATTCAGGTTGCTGCGCGCAGGCTGGATCACCCACAATAGCTGCCAGATGCACAACAGCTTCAATTCCTTCCAATAGAGGCTGAATAAGTTTGGTGTCCCTTATGTCAGCTTTCACAAAGCTAAAATTAGGATCATTATAGACCCCGATCAGTGCTTCGCCTCCAAACATAATGCTATCCACTGCCAAAACACGATGTCCTTTTGCTAAAAGCTGGCGCACCAGAACTGAGCCGATATAACCCGCTGCCCCTGTTATCATAACTTTCATACTATCTCCCATCAAGTGTTTATAGTTTAAAATCAACCTGAGCCGACCAACATCTTCACCCAAGCAAGGAAGCAACGTGATTAGCTATGGCAAGGCTGGAAGTGAGGCCAGGTGACTCAATGCCAATCAGGTTCACCCATCCGGCCAAACCATTGTCAGATTCTTCATGGATGTAAAAATCACGAAACCCCTCTCCAGGCCCCTGAAGTTTTGCCCGGACACCTGTGTCATCTGGCTTGAGATCGGCAATGTCAATATCCAAATAACGATTGATTGCCTTATGGAAGTCATCCAAGTATTCTTCGGTAAAACGGTAATCGATTTGATCCACATAGAACGCATTGGGACCAAACCTAACCTCTCCGCCCAAATTCAAAGTCAGGTGAATACCCAAAAAAATACCCTGGGGATCCGCCACTGGGTATATTAGGTGCTCGATACCACTGATCTTGGTAGTTTTATAGTATTCTCCCTTGCACCAATACTGGACTAAGTTACTAGACAAGATGTCCATCCCTGCTGCCTCAGCTATTTTATCGGCCCAAAGCCCAGCCGAATTCACGACTTTATCGCACAGAAACATCTCTCCGTTCGCGAATTCAATCAGGTATTTCCCCGCTTCCCTCCTAACTGCCACTGCCTCCATACCATATATGATAAAAGCTCCTTGATCTTCGATGCTATCAGCCAAACACTGCATATATTTATGTGTGTCGAAGATACCGGTGCTTGGGACATACAAACCTGCGAGGCATTTAACTTGTGGCTCTAGTTCACCTACTTCCGTAGCAGACAAAAGCCGCATATCTAGGCAACCATTGAGGCGTCCCAGATTCAGATATTCTTCAAGTCTAGTCAACTCAATTGGAGATGTGGCTACAATGATCTTGCCTGTTTTTTTGTATGGTAAGTTGTTTCTAGACAGAAAATCATAAAGCAGCGCATTGCCTCTGACACAGAAATCCGCTTTCAATGATCCTGGCTGGTAATAATGTCCTGCATGGATCACTTCACTGTTGCGGCTGCTGGTATGCCTGCCAAAACTCTTCTCTTTATCAACCAGCACAAGATCAGAATCTTTCGCAGAAAGCTTGTTGGCAATTGCCAAACCAACCGCCCCCGCGCCTATAATTAGAGTTTTTACCTTTTCCATCAATCCTGCGAGGCAAAGCGTTCTTTATAAATCTCCTGAGCCTTTTCGTAATCGTCTATGCGACCAATATCCAGCCAGTATTCTTTGATGGCGTAATGAGTGATGGGCATGGAGAGCGAAATCATATCCTTGATCAATACATCCATTCCGTAGTATGTGTTTGTTGGGATCATATCCAACAAGGCTGGCTTGAACACATATATTCCCGCTAGGATAGTTGTGTGGAGATCCGGTTTTTCATCTATTCCAGTCACATAATCGCCTTCAGTGAATATGTTGCCAAACTGAAAAGGTGTAATGATCTCTTTGGTACCGATAGTCAGTATGGAATCCTTACTACAAGCGAAACGATACATTGCGCCGTAGTCAAGCAGGGTTAATATATCTCCATTCATGACCAAAAAAGGGCTATCCAACTTATCCTGCAACAGCTTAACCGGTCCGACAGTACCCAGAGGCTTATCTTCCTTGCTAATGAATAGCTTCACGCCGTACTTGCGACCGTCACCAAAGAAATTCTCTATATATGATGATTTGTAGTTGGTTGCCAAATAAATCTCATCGAATCCATATCCTTTGAGATGTTCTATCTGTATTTCCAGAACGGCTTTTTCACCTATTGGTAATAGAGGTTTAGGGATAACTTCGGTAAACGGTTTTAAACGTGTACCTAATCCACCAGATAATATAACCGCTATCATAATAAACTCATCTCCAGATAGTTAATGTAATGAACATCAAGTTGATGTAGTCTTTTTATAGGTTTTTCCAAGTCAAGCAACCTTATTTATTATTTGTGATATTGCCTGATAAAGTTTTCCACCTCCGGCAGCCCGCCCTGGAAGACGAGGTAGCCGTTGTATGGTTCGCCGGGGGTGATGTCTCCGGCGATGGGGGTCAGCATCAGTTCGCGCGCCTTCTCCGGGTCGGTGGACTGTCCCAAAGCCCAGCCCAGTTTGATATAGGCAACCTCGGGCAGCAGGTTTTCGCCCGGCACGATGCCCATGCTCATCAGGTCGCGGCCAGTATCGTAAACGAACATGTGCACAAAGCCCCAGAGGGTCTGCACGGTCATGTAGATATGCACGCCTTTGGCTACGGCGCGCTTGATGGCGGGATAGACGGGTTTGTTGACATGCCCCAGCCCGGTGCCGGCAATCACGATGCCCTTGTAGCCGTTATCGGTGAGGGCATCGATGATGTCCGGATGCATGTTTGGATAGTAATAGACGATGGACACCCGCTCTTCGAAAAAGGGCAGCACTTTCACTTTGTTGTCTGAGCGGCGCTTGTTGTAATCACTTTTGATGGGGATTACGGCTTCCCTGGTCACGCGGGCGATGGGAACGTCGCCGATGGTGCGGAAGGTGCTGCGGTAGGAGGAGTGCATCTTGCGCACCCGGGTGCCCTGATGCAGTAAGCCGTATTCATCGCTGGTGGGGCCGAACATGCAGACCATCACCTCAGCGATGTCGGAATACCCGGCAGTGAAGGCAGCGTGCATCAAGTTCAGCGCGGCGTCTGAGGAAGGACGGTCGCTTGAGCGCTGGGAACCAACCATCACCACGGGGATGGGCAGGTCCTGCAGCATATAGGAAAGCGCCGCCGCGGTGTGGTGCATGGTGTCGGTGCCGTGGCCGATGATGATGCCTTGGGTGCCTTTCTCCACCTCTTTGCCTATGGAGACGGCCAGTTTCTTGTACTGTTCCGGACCCATGTTTTCAGAAAAGACGGCGAACAGCTTTTCAGTATCCAGATTGCAGATTTCCGCCAGTTCCGGAACCGCGCCATAGAGTTCGCCGGGCGAGAAAGCCGGAATCACTGCCCCGGTGCGATAATCGAGCCGGGAGGCAATGGTACCGCCAGTGCCGAGCAGCTTCACTTTGGGCAATCCCGGCGTGAAAGGAAACTCTTTTTCTGGAATCTTGTAATGCGCTTCTTTGTAGCCGGTCTCCTGCATGCCCAGAATGGTGTCCACATCGATGCCGACGTTGTATCCGGTGGCGAGTTTGATCACGATGTGGCTGTCGTCGTCATTCTCGCTGCGGGGCAAAATGATACCCTGGAAGGTGCCGCGGGTGGTCTCCACTGTGGTGTCGCCCCAAACCCTGGCCTGGAAGCTTTTCAGCACCTCGAGGGCGCGGCCTTTGTAGCCTTTGAATAAATCAAGCATCTATAGATAGATCCACAAATTACACGAATTCACACAAATTAGTAATTACAATAAATGCGTTCATGGGTCAGGCTTGTGGCGACAAAGTTAACTAAAAGCCCCAATTTCAGATGAGAAGCTTTAAGATAATTGAGAATTTGCGCCATTTGTTCTTTATTGATGTGGCTTAATGCCTTCAGCTCAACGATAATGCTATCGCGTAACAAAGAAAGTCAACTTTATAAGTTCAGGACAGAGCAAGCCCTTTGTAGGATACAATATATTCTTTTTCGCGTTCAAAAGGGATATTCCGATGCTTGAATTCAATTGCCAGCGCTTCTTGATAAACTGGTTCCAGAAAACCGCAACCCAAGGTTCTGTGCACTTCCCTACACGCGCCCAATATCTTGTAACACTCATCTTTATAAAGTATGTCCAGCTCCATATCGATCACGCTCAGCTCTTATGTTTATTAACATAAATTCGTGTCAATTCGTGCAATTCGTGGACAATTCTTTTTGGATGGCCAGATATAGCTCAGACAGGGGAATGTTACCCAAAGCCATTTTGCGGAGCCGGCCCATTATCCAGTGCTGGATAGCATCCGGCTTTTTCAGACCGCGCGTTTTTGCACGTGGCCACATGGCTTTGAGTAGCGGAATCTGTTCCAGGATTCCCGCTGCCGGGATTTCCTTGTAGCCAAGAACCTCCAGCACCGATGAAAATTGCATGTTCGGGTGCTCATACAGGACTTTCAGCATCTCGGGCAGGATATCCGGCTGCAGCTTGCGTTTTTTAACAAAGATCAGCAGGTCCTCCACCCTTTGGTGGTCGAAGGGCAGGGGATCGCGGCCTTGCATTCCTTTCAGCAGGTGCGCATAGAGCAGCCCCAAGCGCTTGGGCTCGATACCGTGCCTGGTGGAAAGCTCTTCCAGCACCGGCATCAGGTTGTTGCGCAGCAAATAGGTGTAAGCGTCGGCGGGAATGCCCCAGTCCGCCAGCTGCTGCAGCCTTGTCGAAAGATCCACAGGAAGGCCCTGTCGTGCGGATTCGATCATTTCTTCGTGGACCGGGATCGGCGCGGAATCTGTATCCGGATACATCCTGTCCGCGCCAGGCAGCACACGTTCAAAGAGCGTGATTCCGTCCGGCAGGGATTTGCGGGTCTCGTTGGGCACGCCGACAAATGCAAGCTGGCAACGTTCCTCAATGGTCTCCAGGGCAGTTTTGATATCTTCGTCCGGCGCCCAAAAAAGAAGTTGCGCGTCATTGTCCGATGCTTTCAGTTCGGCGCGGAGTCTGGACCAGTCTTTTGAATCCAGAGAAGCTTGGACTTCGGGTTCTTCAGAAATCCGGTTCTCTTTTTTGCCCGAATCACTGCTCGTGCCTCGCCCTAGTCCAGCTATCTCTTCAGAGTGGAACATGTTAGGCCGTTCCAGACAGGCGATCACTTTCAGGCGGTCAGAGATCTCATCTGCGAAACAGCGTCCGGGTTGGTTAAAGAAGCTGAGGATGCCGGCAAAATGGGACAAATTGACCGCGATCAGCTTCCAGCCATCGCTTCCGGCCTTTTTAAGCAGAGGGATGTGGCGCCAGTCGGCCGGGTCCAGAAAAGTATGAGTCAGCTTCCATTTCGCCGGGTCGGCCACCCGTTTCCGCAGTTCCTCGCGGACCAGCAGTAGCGATTTTTGACGGAAAGCCTCGTTGTGCGTGAGTTTGGGGATCCAGGAGATGTGAGCCACACCCTTGATCTCGACCCTGGTGCCGCCTTCAATGGAAACATTCACGTCCTCACGGGCCGCGCCTATCCCGGTGCGCACAAGACCTGAGCTGCGGGCGATAAAGCGGATGTTCTGAGCCGCCTCAGCCGCTTCCCAGGGCGTTTCCATATCCGGATAGGTGACAGTTTCGATCAGCGGCATGCCAAGGCGATCGGCAAAATAAACCCGGGTATGGCGAAAATCGGACACTTCGCGGCAACTGTCTTCCTCCACGGAAAACTGGATCACTTTGATGGTTTTGTTGGAGATTGGAAATTCTCCCTCGATGCCGAGGATGGTAGTGCGCTGAAATCCAGTGGGGATACTGCCGTCAAGATACTGCTTGCGGGTGATGTGGAGTTCGCCTACGATCTTCATTTTCAGCAGCAGGGCGATCTTCATTGCCTGCTTAAGAGCCTGCCGGTTCAGCGGAAAAGGAGGGGTGTCGTCAACTTCGTAGGTGCAGGCGCTGTCATTGTTGATGCGATAGATTATCTTTTTCCGCGTCTTGAATTCCATCAGAGCGGTGCCGTCATACTCGCCCAATTCAGACAAAGTGGGCCTCATATGACGCACGATTTCGGCGTCAAAATCATCAAAATCGTGATACTTGCCTGCGGGGCAGCGGCAGAAGAGTTTCTGGGAGGTGTTCAGTTGCTGGTGAACTTCCAGACCGCAACGGAAACCAAGCTTCCGCCAGGTCGCTTGCACGGCGTCCGGAAGGCTGACCCAGCCGGTGTTTGCCCGGCTAAGCAGCCAATTTCGTTGGTGAGGGTTGTCCAATTAAGGTCCCTAATATGTAATGTGAGACGTCACTTTCCAGAGGTGTGCCTTTTTTGTCCAGCATTATTTCACACCCTTAACCAAGGCTGCAAAAAGCCTCAGGAAGCCGTTTTCCGCCAGCTTGAACCTAAGCCGCCAAGTCCCATTGAATTAGGCTCAATGAAAGGCTTGTATGATTTGGAACAAAGCAGATTATCAGGTTTCTCAGACTCTATATGTCTGAATGGGGTTGAACTTCATCACAAGGCTCCTGGAATCCAGGCCGGAAAGGTTTTATAATCGATTGAGACACCAGCCCCCGAGCTGCTCAGAGTATAATGTCTCCACGAACCAACAACTCCTTCATATCCACACTTGCCACCACCAGCTTAACCGACGCCCGCAGCGGCAAATCCTCCTCGCAACACAGCACCAGCCGTTTTTCCCAGCGGCTGAGCTCCATCAGCCAGCCTTGTTTCACCCGGCGCAGCGGCACCGCATCAAGCGGCTCGCCAAGGTGTTTTTGCTCCAGCCAGCGCAGCAGCCAGTAGCGTTCGCTGCGATGGGCGACAGCCCGTAGCAGTTGCAGGCGTTTTTCGATGCTGAAGATCAGTTCCTCAAGGTCCTGGCGCGAAAAGCATTGCCCATTTCCCGCCAGCAGCGCTGAAAACTGAGCCTGGTTCACTATGTCAGTGAAGCGCCGGATGGGTGAAGTGGCGTGCAGATAAGCCTGGACGCCCACTCCGGGGTGGAATTTTGCCTCGGTGGAGAGATAGGCCTGGATACCGTAATTATCTGTATCATTGTCGTCTTCGGACCACTGGGTAACATTACGGTAGATCAAAGGCAGGCCACTTTGGCAGGCGCGCTCAGCCATCAGGCGGTTGTAGAGGATCATCAGCTCTTCGACTACGAACCGTGACAGGCTGAGATTATCCTCCCGCTGCATTACAACATCACCGCCAATAACCTTTAGATTCCAGCTGTAGCGAGGCTTACGTTCCTCGCTCTCCCCCACCCTGGCGTCGCGAAGTTTGCGGCAGAGTTCCAACAGCGGTGAGCGTTCCTGGCAGCGCAGCATATTGTCAAAGTTTTCATAGCTCAAATTCTTCTTTACCCGCAGCCAGCCGCGACGCCAGGAGCAGTCAACTACTCGTGCCTCACGGTCAAGCTCCACCCGCAGCGAAAGCACCGGCCGAGCCTCGCTTTCAAGCAGGCTGAAAGCACCGCCGGAAAGCTCCACAGGCAGCAGGGGAACGGTTTGAGAGGGCAGATAAAGCGAAGCCACGCGGTCTTGGGCTGCGCGCCAAAGCTCACCATGCAAAGGAATGCAAGCCGCCACGTCGCTGATGTGAATGCCCAAACTCCAGCCAGAAGCGGTTTCCTGCCAGTCGATGGCGTCGTCCAGATCACCGGAGTCCTCCGCGTCGATCGTGAAAGCTTCAAAACCCTCCGGTTCGGTTTGTTCCGGAGTTGCCGCCCCGGAAGCCAGTCCGGATGAGAAAGAAATAGGAATCCCGCTGGCTGCGGCAACTGGATCAGTGTCCGGTGTAATATCGCCCAAAGCCAGGCGCAGAGCGTGGACCGACCTTTCCAGGTTCCGTCCGCCAGCTCGTAGTATTCTGGCCAGGTCTTTCGGCTCTCCGGAGATAAGCAGTGCTCGAGATTCAGCAGCGAGCTGCCTCTCATCCTCAGCTCCAGTCCCAAACTCAGGTGCTTTTTTGTGCTGCATTCCAGATTCTGCAGTTTCTAGCCGTTCCAGAAAGTCAGCCACCGCGTCCAGATACCTTGTGCGGGCCGCCTCCTTCTCTTTTTTTTCCAGAAAAGCCGCGGTCTCTTCCTCGTCGCGTGCTCGCCACACACCTTTTTTCATCAGGTAGAGGTCATCACGCAGGCGAAGATGCTTGAAAAGGGCAAAACGGCAGAAATCGGAAAGGCAGCCGACAGCCTCGGAAGCCTGATCAAAGCTGAAGGGAGCCGGCAAACGGGCAAGTTGGGCCGGAACGCCTTCACTTTCCAGAAAACCCAGGGATTGTTCCATCATATCGATAAAAGTGGAAAGTGTGCGTGTTTCAGCAGGCAGGAAAGTATCCAAGGAAGCCAGCGCGATACGATCGGTTGGAAGCAGATACTCGGCGCCTTCAGTATCCAGAACCCGCAGGCGGTTGCCTTCCGCGGAGCCCACAATGCCCAGGCAGAGCTCGGCCTGATGGTAAAAAAAGACGATGGTACCCGCTGCGTAAGTGGCCATAAAATCCTTTATAAATGGCGCCCCAAGGATGATTCGAACATCCGACCAACGGTTTAGGAAACCGCTGCTCTATCCCCTGAGCTACTGGGGCGCGAATTCAGAGGTTAAATTTCAGGGAGGCCTGATTTTGTCAAGTTTTGCATTGACAAAAGCCCGGCCTCTGCGGAAAAGGGTTTTCAGATTTATCGCGATTGAGGACTTAGCATGAAATTAGCTGTTGTTGGCGCCACCGGAGAAGTGGGCCGCATGATGGTCACCTGTCTGGAGGAATTCGCCGTGCCGGTGGAATCCCTCACCTTGTTCGCCTCCGCTCGTTCTGCCGGAAGCACTCTCTACTACGCCGATACGGCTCTCTCTGTGCGTGAACTCACTTCAGCCATAATGCGCGAACCCTTTGATTACGTTCTCTTTTCCGCCGGAGCAGGTGTAGCCCGCGAATTCGCTCCCCTGGCGGCGGCAAGCGGTGCCGTGGTGATCGACAACTCCTCCGGGTTCCGTCAGGAAAAGGATGTCCCGCTGGTGGTGCCGGAAATCAACGGAAATCTTTTGAAAGGGTATCAGGGCATCGTGGCCAATCCAAACTGCACCACCATCCAGATGGTGCTGCCTCTGGCGGTGCTGGACCGGTTCTTCGGATTGCGCAAAGTTGTCGTTAGCACCTACCAGTCCGTATCCGGAAGCGGCCACAAGGGCGTTACCACCCTCGAGTCACAGCGCGCCGGTGGATCAGAAAATGGCATCTACCCTAACCTCATCGACCTCAACGTGATTCCCCAGATCGGCTCTTTTGCCGACAATGGCTACTCCCAGGAAGAGGAAAAGATCCATTTTGAAACCCGCAAGATACTAAACAACTGGAACCTGGAAGTCAGCGCCACCACCGTTCGCGTACCCGTGATCTATGGTCACTGCGAAAGCATCTACGCGGAATTCGCTTCTGAGGTCGATTTCTCCTTGGCCGCCAGGGAACTGGAAAAAGCAGAGTCCATCGCCTTTGAAGAAAACACCTATGTCACCCCGCGCGATCTGGGTAACTCTAACGACAGCCACATCTGCCGTCTGCGCCGCGGAACCGGCCCAAACTCCCTCTGCTTTTGGAATGTGGGCCACAACGTCCGTCTCGGCGCCGCCGCCAACGCCGTGCGCATCTTGCTCAAACACGCCCAATTGGCAGGCAGGATATGAGCTTCAACCTTGCCGCCATCCGCCGCGAACTGCACCGGACTCCAGAACTGGCTTTCCGGGAAGAAAAGACCAAACTCTTGATCCTGTCTTGGTTGAGGCAGATTTCTGGCATCAGAATCCACGAATTTTCAACCAATAACGGCATTCTGGTGGAATACAGCCACGGCGAAGGCCCTTACAGGCTGTTTCGCGCGGACATGGATGCCCTGCCGGTCTCTGAAAGCACCGGCTGCCCGTTTTCCTCCCAAAACCCCGGACTGATGCATGCCTGCGGCCACGATGTCCACATGACGGTGCTGCTGGGCCTGATCGAGCGGATGGCTGAACAAAACGTCCGGCGCAATCTGCTCTTTCTCTTTCAGCCGGCTGAAGAGGGTGAAGGCGGCGCGCAGAGCGTGATCGCCGAAGGCCTGATCCAGCGGTTCGACGTGGAGGCCGCCTTCGCGCTGCACGTTGCCAGCGGATTGCCGGTGGGAACGGTCTCCAGCCGCCCTGGCGTGTTCTTCGGCGTGCCCCAGGAATTCGATGTTCAGTTCTTTGGCAAAACCGCCCACGCTGCCTTTCCCGCAAAAGGGATCAACGCCCTGGACGCCGGCCGCAACTTCCTGAGCCTGATGGAGAAAGACGTCTCCGACCTGGCCAAACAGCACCGGGTGATCTTCCATGTGGGAAAAGCTACAGCCGGAACAATTCGCAACGTGGTGCCGAACCATTGTAAACTGGAAGGCACGCATCGCAGCCTGGACAAGGAAGTGAGCCTGCGAATAAACGAACTCATCAGCAACAACGCTTCCCTAACCACAAAGATGTATGGCGCTGAGTATCGGGTTGATTTTCTGGTCACTTACGATCCAGTGGTCAACTCCGCCGATTTGGTAGAAGAGTTGAAACGGGCCTGCGCGGAAACCGGAACGAAGTACCAGAAAGCTGAAGCGTCGCTCACCGGCGAGGATTTCGGTTTCTTCACCAGCCTCTACCCCGGCTTGCTCTTCTGGCTGGGCTCCGGCTGCGCGGAACCTTTGCATTCCGACAAGTTTTTACCCGACGAAGCCTGCCTCGCCACCGGCGTTGATATTTTTGCCGCTTTAGCCCGCCGCTAAAACATTTGGCTCTCTATCAATCCAAGTTGGTAATCCACCAGACTTGAAAGGGAGCCATAACTGTTTACCCACCGTGATGTCCTGCCTGTCTCACCCTTAGCGCCCGATTCCATCCCTCTCTCATGCCTCCCGCATAATTCTCGCATCAAATTCGGGTATCATGCGGGAGACGAATCCGGAATCCTATAGAAGGCCTTAACGGCCAGTCAGCTTCGCCAGGATAAAAGCTGGCGTCGGGCACAGCATCGATGTCAGCAAAGGAAGAGCGCTTCTACGTATTCTCCTGTCGTCCATGCTCACTGCGTTCGCTGTACGCCAGGCTCCCGGTTAGAAAAAGAGCCTGAAATCATTGTCGTTTTACGCAGATCCAGGCTCGTGGTTCACATCGTGATAACTCACCTCAGCAGCGCGATCTTACCCGTCCTCCGGTTGCCTTTGGCGTCGCTAACCACCACGAAATATATGCCGTTCGCGCAGGCTTTGCCTTCGGCGTTGGCGCCGTTCCACTCAAA
>Ga0302245_1000217_pt1 | contig 54003 bp, 33 predicted proteins | sample AAG_UR_Thr_MG_FD_193512 | JGI IMG/M metagenome (GOLD analysis project Ga0302245, IMG submission 193512) | Enriched activated sludge microbial communities from anaerobic digester in WTTP, New Holstein, Wisconsin, United States - AAG_UR_Thr | ecosystem: Engineered > Bioreactor > Anaerobic >... | reverse complement strand
GAGCTTAAGGATCCGGCGGCCGTGAGGATAACCGGCGGAGGCAGGGAGGTGGCCTGCCAGGTAGACGTGGCGGCAAAGTGGCGCGACGGGAGTATCCGCTGGGCCCTTGCAGGATTGACGGCGTCACCCTCCGGAGAATACCGGGTTGAGTACGGACCCGGCATAAGCAGGAGTCCGTATCCCAATCCCCTGAAGGTAACCCGGCAGCCGGACGGCGGTTTTACCGTGGATACGGGTGCGGCGGCATACCAATTTGACAGCGACAAGCTTCTTCCCGAAAAGGGATGGCTTGTATCCGGAGGCAGGATGGTATCTATTCTTGAAGATTCGGGCTCCGGGGCGTACCTTGTGGACAACTCCGGCAGGACTGCCCGCATATCGGGAAAGGCTGCGGAGGTGGAGAATACTGTTTTAAAAGAAGGGCCCGGCAGGTTCGTGGTAAAACGTTCGGGCTGGTATGTCACCGATACAGGCGAAAAGGTTGCGCGGGCGGATGCCTGGTTTTATTTTTCTGCAGGCACGCCGTACGTGAAGATAACCCATTCTCTCATCCTCACCGAAGACACCAACAAAATATGGATAAGGGATTACGGTCTCGAATTCAAAACCCCTACGGCGCCTGGAAACGCCTATTTTGCCCTTGGCGAAGCAGGCAAGGAAGATGTGAGGAAAGTTGCGTTATCGGGAAGCGAAGTATACATGTTGCAGGATGTCTATCCCCATTTTGCAGAAAGAGAAAGCAGGGCTGTCGTGGGCAGTGTTTCGCAGGGTAGAAACAGCATGATTGAAAATGTCACGACAGCGGGCGATTGGGCTTACGGGGATTACGGGAATTACGGGATAACCCTTGTGATGCCCTGGCTTGCCGAGAGGTTTCCCAAGGAGATATCTTTCGGCCCCGGGTCGGCCCGGGCGATCTTATGGTCGAACCGTTGCGGCAGGGAGCTTGATTTCAGGAGTGCCACACTTGCGAAAGAATACTGGCAGAGCTGGGTGGAGAAGGGTTATGCCAGCCCGGGAAGAGAAAAGCTGGTAAAACTTCCCAGCAACGCACAGGGCGCCGCCGGTACCCATGATGTCTGGTTCATGCCGCGTGCAGGGGCTTATGAACCTGTAAATGTGAGGCAATCCGCTATTGCCGCAGCAAGGATACCTCTTGTGCTTTCCGAGCCGGAGTGGCTCTGCCAGACCGAAGCGCTGGGCGTGCCCATGCTCCACAAGGATACGTCAAGGTTTCCCAGGGAGGAAACCTATATCGCCGATTGCTGGGACAGGCTTCTTCTTCCCAACAAGGTGTTTCCCATGAACGGTTACATCAACTGGGGCCACAGCCCTTATCTCGGCTACATGAAAAGGGGCGGCCAGTGGGTCGCAAACTTTATCTCCTACGGAAACATGAACTGTTATTTCCTGCAGAGGCATGCCTGGTACCTTTACGCCCGAAGCGGGGAAAGGAGATACTTCGATTACGGCCACCGGTACAACCGCATAACGGGTGATTACGCCGTTATCCACTGGGATGCGCCGGATAAACCCAGAGGCATGTTCACATGGCAGAAAACCCCTATCAACAGCCTTCCTCATTACTGGGGTAACAGTTATTCGATGTATGACATGATGCCCAATGACATAGGCCACTGGCCTCTTGAATATTACCTTACGGGAGATGAACGTTCAAAGGATATAACTATGCTGATAGGCGATACCTTCAAGAAGACATGGAATTTCGAGGAAGCGACGAATATCAGGAAGGTGCACAGTTTCCTTACATCAAGGAAATTTTTAGTCGTATATATGCTTACAGGAGACGAATTTTTTGCCCGGAAGGCAAAAGAACTTGCGGATGTCTTCATCAACATGGATGAACAGACCGGAGTCAGCGCAAAGCATTCGGATTACGGATGTTCTATGTACAAAGACCAGAGGCATGTTGTCGACCTGTATATGCATTACAAGGAAACAGGCGATGAACTGGGGAAACAGGCTTTTCTGAAAATACTCGATCACCGCTACCGGTTTAACAGGAATCCTGTTGCATATTCCTACCAGTCGATAGCGGCATTTGCCTACCCCATTGCTTATGGCATGACCGGCAACGAAAATTATCTCAAGGTTGCGGCGGAAACAATGAGAGACGGATTCAACGACTTCCCGGTTACTCTTAAAGAGGAACTGAAAAATATGCCGGCAGATCCGGACCAGTGGCAAATCCTTCCGAATTTCGGAATAGCCCAGCATACCCATCCCTTTATGGCTGTGCCCGCCGCCATGAAGTTTTTCAGGGATAAAGGGTGGGAAGACGAGAGATGGCCTGTTTTAATCAAGTCTGCGCAGGTCAACCGTTCAATGGCACTTTTTTCACATGCAAAAGGCAAGGATACGGTTTTCAATATCCACGTTCTTACCTCTCCGGGCGGGAAAATCCGTGCGGAGTTGTTTTCATATCCCCTTTCCCCGCGGCCAGAGCCTTTGGCGGGAATCAAGACAGAATCCGAGCAGAGAATTCTTATACCGAAAATGCTGGGAAAAGGAACGATGAAGAGGGATGAAGAAGCTGAATTCCAGTATCATGTGAAAGTAACCGTTCCTTCAACCCTTGCCGATGGTCTCTATCTTCTTTCTTTCGGGGGAACCGAAGCATTTACGGTTCTTGATGCCACCACGGAAAAGGTGGCTTTATACTGCCCGGAAGGTTTCTGGACGGCTTCCGAGATAGAGGGAGACGGTTGGGCGGTTACCGGACAGCAGGCGGCTGGCAGGCTTGGGGAAAACGCTCCTTTTTATTTCAGGGTGCCTGACGGGCTTGAGAATCTTGAAATCTTTCTCGGCAGGCCGCAGGTCGTGAAAGCTCCCGACGGTACGGTTGTCGTGGAAGGGGAAAATGAAAATACCGGCAAACTGAGCATTCCGGTCAAGGGACGCAGCGGTATCTGGAGTCTTCATACGGTTAAACACGGGATACAGGGGGCGCCTCTTGTTTTCACCCGGCTTCTCAACGTGGAACCGGTTGTCTCTTTCGGATCGCCCGACCGCTTTCCCGAAGGCGTAGGCGGCAAGCCTGTTCCTGCGGTCGTTTTTTCAAGACCTTCCGATAAGATTGAATTCGTTGACGGTGTTCATGGCAAAGGATTGAGGCTTTCCGGGAAGAAGTCGGTAAGTTTTCCTGCAGGCAATGAATTGACAGAGGGAGGATACCAGTTTTTTCCCGGCATACAGGGTACGGTCGAATTCTGGTATAAACCCGACTGGTCTACACAGGACATAATATTGGGCAGGGGCGATTCTGTTAAGATAAGGTCTCTTCTGACGGGGCCGCACGCCCATCTCGGGTATCGTTACGGGGCAAGGTTCGGCCAGAGGTATTTTTACAGCGACCTCATATTGGAGCTTCTCGGGGAACTTCCCGTAGAGAAAAATAAGCCTTCCTTCATCCAGCGCAAATCCCTTGTAGGGAGGGAGGAAAGGTATCTTTTCAGGCAGGGCGAGTGGAACCATATTGCCTACGCGTGGGCTTTTGCCCAGCCTGAAACGGCGATAACAGACAGGGAAATACTGGGAGATATAAGGTGGCCCGTAACATGGCGTATATTTGGCCCCGTTGACAGGAACGATCCTCTCTTATCCGAAGATGTCCTGAACTCTTATCCTGAACAGATAGAAGTGGCAGGCAGGGTTATTAAAAACGTTGACAAGGTGGTCAGGCAGACTACTTACGAATTTCCCGGAATTCTCAAGGAAGAGTACGCAGGCAAAACTGCCTACGTTTTTCTGAAACTTTCTTCTACCAAAGACCAGGAAGTCACCCTTGGAATGGGAGCCGACTGGTGGATGCAGGCATGGGTCAACGGGAAACTTATCCACGATACCACAGTGACCAGCAACGTTCATTATCCTTTTTCCATATGGAACCACATGCTAAACGTGAAGCTGAAAAAGGGCGAGAACATCCTTGCTGTCCGTTATATAAGAAGCCGCACTTCCATACTTGCTCTCGGCGGACCCAATGAACTGCGAAAGCCGGAACCTGCTAAAATCAAGTGGGAGTTTTCAATCTTTGTTAACGGGAAACCCCTGGACGCTTACCGGAACAGCCTGCAGATAAGGTTTCTGCGTGAGCCCAAAGGAAACGAAACCGTAACACTGGCAAAAGCTTTGAAAGACGTAATTATAGGTCCTCTCGACGGGACCATTGACATGCTCAGGATATCGGATATCGTGAGGTACAACGGCGATTTTACGCCGCCGAAAGATGTGTCTGCGATCGACAAAAATACCAGGGCTCTCTTTCTTTTTGACGGGAACCTCAGGGGAACCTCCGCATTCTCCAGGGAAGCGGTGGAAGCCAGGTAAACGAGTTCATATTAAGAGAAGAGAATCTTTGCAAAGGATAGGCGCTTCTTCAGGGTGCGCCGTAGTGGGATCGCCGCTGGATTATTCCCTTCGCTGCCTTCCCATGGTGAAGACCCGGAGGTTATTCTTTGGCGGAGCGTGGCCTTCGAAACGTTTTTCTTTCTTGATTAAGGATAAATGAACGAAAAAAGAACGAAAAAAGAAAAGCAGATTCCGGGGATGGTTTTTCCTGAAGCAGAATGGGAAAAGTCTGCTCCTGTGGAGTTCGGGCTCTGTCCGGATGCGCTTGAAGACATTGGCCGTAAGATGGAACTGGCACAGGCGAACGGAGTTTTGTGTTGCAAGGGGCGCCTTGTTGCGGAATGGAATTACGCCGGTCCTCCGGATAAAATGATAGAAGTTCAGTCTATCACCAAAGCCGTCACAGGCACTATTTTGGGGCTGGCGATTCAGGATAAACTCATTCCTCATCTGGATGTCAGGGTAAAAGATTACTGGCCTGGTTTCAACGGCGGACCCTATGAGAAAGAAATTACATTTCGCCACCTTATATCGGCCACTTCCGGGCTCAAGCCCACGAGGCAACTGAGTACTTACCTGCATGATGATTACAGAAAGCCGGGCATGGAAAGTTCATACCACAACGATCACACGATGAACCTGGCGGACGCGCTTACCTATCTGTTTCAACAGGATCTCGAACTGGTCCTTAATGATCGGGTATTGAAACCTATCGGCGCAGGCGCTTCATGGGGAAGTCTTGAGCCGCCCGTGAAACTTGCAGACGGAAGAGATGTGCGCAGGGTGGCTGGATTCTGCAATACATGGTGGACTTCCGGGAACCTTGCCAGGTTGGGGCATTTGTATCTTAACTCGGGCGCCTGGAACGGAAAACAGATAATTCCAGGGGATTATGCACGGGAGTGTTTCAGTCCCGTCGGTCTTCCCGTTCTGCCTTTCTGGAAGCCCTTTCCGGATCCGGAGAGAATGCAAAGAAGAAACTACAGCCTGGCCTGGTGGGCGTGGCAGGCAAACGATGGCAGGTGGTTATGGTACATGTTCGGCCACGGCGGCCAGTTCTGCCTGGTAATGCCGGAGAACGGTATTGTCATGACAAAAATCAACGACTGCAGCGTCCGCCCGATTGTTGAAATATGGGACATGGCGGAGCGGATATGCGATCTTACGTGATAAAAAGGGATGGAATGAAATGGGAAATTTGATAGCTAAAAGCTACCGGGGAAAACAGATGAAAAATATGAAGAAGTTTTTAGGGAAATTATTTATTGCAGGTATTTTCATGTCTTATTGTGCTCAAATTTTTCCAAATGGTTCAGGACCCGGGACTGGCGGAGATTTGCATATCAGATTTGATTTTTCGAAACTCAAGGACGGTTCGCCCGTGGGGTGGCAGGGCAGCCGCGGCGGTGCGTGGAAAAATTTTTCCTACGACGGGAAAACGGGTGCTGCCAAATTTACCCTTACAGGAAACTGGCAGGGTTTTACGAAGGATATAGAGCTTGATCCCGGCCTTTATATATTCCGCGCTGTAGCTAAATCCAACTCTTTTTCTCCTAAGCTTTCTCTCGATATGCTGCCCATTCCAGGGGAAGTAAACATTTTTTCGATAGCCATAGGAGTTTCGAATGAATTCAGGGAAGTGGTGCTTCCATTCTACGTGGATGGAAAGGATAAGAAAAAATTCAGGGCGGGCATAGTCCGCGTCTACCAGGACCCGTCTCTTCACGAAGCAATCGTGCAGGTAAAAGAGATGGAGATAATACGCCTGGGAGATACAGTCTTGCCGGACAACTGGGCTTCCAAAGCGACTTCCAGTCTGTGGCACGGGCTTGATACCATGAAGAAAATATCCCGTCCCGACCGCCCCGGCAGGTTGATATTCAGCGATGCTCTTATTGGCACAGAAATGTGGCTTATGACCCAGGGGGGCAAAGTAAATCTTTCCTATGCCGGCTACCAGGATTTCAGCAACGACGGCAAGTATCTTCACGCGGGATTCAGGGTCCCGGGAGACATTATATCAACCGATGGCTCCATCCGGCACAGGAACCCTTCATTGGACAGGCGGTTAAGCTGGATAAGCAAAACCCTTTGGCTCTTTCCGTGGGAAGAAAAGAGGCTCCCGGAAGGAGCTGATCCGTCGGATTGGATAGGCCACACAAGGACAACGGAATACGTGGAATTCCTTAATCTTGAGACGCGGGCCACCCACAGGTTCAATTTTCCCTCACGTGCCGGTTGGAGGATAGTCAGATACCCCTCAGAGAGCAGCAGCAGGGGACCCAGGATAAGAGGCGTGACCCATGAAATCCTCGTCTGGCAGTCGGATGACAGGAAACAGGTTGCGATTTCTGACATGGAAGGGAAAAACTTCGTTCAGTTCAAGGTTAAAAGCATATCCAAAGAACCGGAAAAAGATGTTATCTATCCCGGGGAAAAGGGCATTGATACCTATCCAATGAATTCGGCATGGGGGAAAGCGGGGAACAACTGGACCAACTCGGTCGACAAAGACGGCACGAGGTATTTTCTTTTTGAGATTAACAGGAACAGCTATCTTACCGATGAGAATCCCTACCAGGTATGGGCCCTGCCCCTTTCTTTCACGGACAAAAGGGGTCTTCTTATGGTCGTTCCCACCCCGGGAGTAAAGCAGATACCCTGGCCTACAAGCCGGCAGTGGAAAGGGGATAACTGGTGGAACCTTGCCGGGGGCTCTCCCCGTTCAGGAGACAATGCCATACTTACTCTTGAAGACGGAACCCTTCTTAACATGAGTTCGTTGGGCATGCATTCCAATTTCAGGAATACCGTGAGCGTGAACGACCCGTATGACAAGACGGTCAGGTTCATAGGTTCCTATCCGAAGGTCGACCATGTATCCTGGCCCCACGAGTTCAGGCGGGACAGGGATTACGCTTTCGTCTGGTCGGAAGTTGTTCCAACTGTGCCTTTCATCATGATAGACCTTGAGCACGATACCCTGTGGACCGTGGCCGCCATGAACATCGTTGATTCCGCCGAGCGTGCGGCGGCCGCAAGCAGGCTTGAGGTTCCGGGACGTCCGGGAAGCGGCAGGGGGCCGGCAAATATCATATATCCCCTTGCAAATCCAAGCCCGGATTATACAAAGGTTGTATATGCTTCCTCCATGCTTACGGTTGACCGGCTTGAGTATCCCATAGGAGACGTTTACATGGCAGTATCCCGTTATCCCCAGCCTCCCGTGAACCTGAAAGTGGAGAGGAATGCCCTTTCATGGGAAAAACCGCAGTACCACGCCGAGATAAAGGGATACAACCTGTACCGTTCAAAAGAAAGCGGCAGGGGATACTCAAAGGTAAACGGCGACCTTATCACGGGACAAAGATACGATATTTCAGGAGTGGGATTTTATGTTATGACCTCGGTAGAACATTCGGGACTGGAAAGCAGGATGTTTTCCAATGAAGCGCAGGTGGGAACGGATAGCAGGTACAGGCGTTTTTACGAGGCGGAAGAAGGTAAAATAAATAAGCCTATGGTACCGTTTTTTGAGCCTAAGGCAGCGAGCAACGCGTACGGGATTGCAGTAACCGATCCGGCACTGTTATATAAAGAAAAGTTGGAAAATGGGCTGAAAGGAAGCGTCACATTGAAGATAGACGTACCTGTTGGCGGAACGGCGAAACTTATGGCGCGTGTGAGAGGCATGTCCCGGCTGGAATGCGAGAGCTACACGACGGGCTGGCCTGAAGGAGGAGAAACGGGAAAGGGAAGTTTCAGCGTTAAGGTAGACGGCAAGCCGGCGGGCAGGATCCCTGTGTCGGGATACGGGTGGAAATGGGTGCCTCTTGAGGCAGGCACAATGCCGTTGACAGAAGGGAGACACGAGGTAGTTTTCGAGACGGGAGATACGGGCATAGCGCTTGACGATATACTTGTTACCAACGATTTAGAGTTTACTCCTTCGGGAAAGGGCAGCGCTCCGACCATGGCGCCGTCCGTCCCGTCGGGATTGAAGGCGGAAGGTATGGTAGTTCAGGGAGAGGAACTCCAAACAGGCGGGTACAGTGTGAAACCTCCATACTTTAAGCTTGTATGGAACGAGTCGAAAGCGCCGCAGGGAGTGAGGTACTATAACGTATACCGGTCAGAGTCGTCAAAATTTGAAACGGGTCCGGGGACGCTTGTTGGCAGTACGACGGAACAGGTATTTGTGGACTGCGTTCTTGAGCAGGGTAAAATGTATTATTACCGGGTGGTTGCGATTGATAACTGGGACAACCGCTCTGCGGGTTCCCCGGCACTTGCAGTGGAAGTGAAATAAAATGCAAGATCCGGCTTGCAAAGTTCAGAGAAGAAGGTCCGGTTTTCGTAAACATAAGGAGCGGGAATAATGAGAATCTACATCATGACAGACCTGGAGGGAGTGGCGGGAGTACAACAGTCTCTTGACTGGTGTTATAATAACGGGCGATATTATAACAAAGCAAAGGAATTTTTAACCATGGAAGTCAACGCCGCTATAGAAGGTTTTATCGAGGCAGGGGCAACGGAATTTCTTGTTGCTGACGGCGACGGGGCCGGAGGCATCGACCAGCTTCTTCTCAATCCAGCGGCGGAATACGTATGCAACTGGCCTGCAGGGGAAGCGTCTTTTTCTCTTACAGACGGGAAATTCGATTTTGCCGCATGGGTGGGACAGCATCCCATGGCGGGTACTGCCGGGGGACATATTTCCCACACGGGGAACATGGGGGTTGTCGAGCAGGCGGTCAATGGCATACCTGTTGGAGAGTTCGGCGACCTGGTATTTCTTGCCACGGAGCTTGGCATCCGAGCTATACTTGCAACCGGATGCGAGGCTTTTTGCAGAGAGGCGCAGTCGTTGCTTCCCGGGCTTGAAACTGTTGCCGTCAAAAAAGGAACCCAGACAGATCCGGGCAACTATCTTTCTAAAGACGCTTACAGGAAACATAATATATCCGCAATCCACCTCTCTCCCGAAGAGGCCCGCAAAAGGATAAGAGAAGGGGCAAAACGGGCTCTTGGAAGGGCTAAAAAAGAAGATTTCGGGCTGGCAAAGCTGCCTGCGCCGCCTTACGTGAGAACAAGGATTATGAGGGCTGATGGCGAAAATCCTCCAAGGATAATCAAGCAGTCCCATCCTTCAAGCATTCTTGAAATGAGAAGGTCAGCTATTTCCGTGGAGGTCATGCCGATCAACCCGGCGGATCCTGCCATAAGGAAAGTCATAGGAAGTTAGCAGGTTTCAAGTTGTATGCCCTTTAATTCCTCTATCCTGTGGAGATGGATGCCATACGATGACTTAAAGAGCATTTTTCTTTGTCCAAGGTGAAGAAGAAAAAGGGATTTTCCATGGTAAAAATTGCCGGGAGAGTGTTATTATTGCTGATTATGGCGGCAAGGGTGCTTGTGGCAGAAAGTCCTTCAAGGGAAGCCGGAGATTCCGCCGGGAACGCCAGCGGGATTGTGAGGCTCTACAACTTTGACAGCGTGAAAGATATCAACAGCCTGGTTAAGAATTTCGTCTCCGTCCAGGGAAATCTTTCTTTTGTCTCATACTCTGAAATTGCCTATATACCGGCCGAGCAGGAGGAATTGAATGTTGACCTGAAATCCCTGAAGGTCGTGGAAGGAAGAGAGCCTGGCATGAAGGCCGTGCGTCTTGACAGGGGTTTTTACCAGGGTCTGCCTGTTAACATTGAAAACAGGGCTTTTACCGCCGGTGCATGGTTTCGCATTCCCGCGTCCGGAGAGCCTGCATCCGTAAAAAAGAAAAAAAGCATCCTTTCAGTTGGAGGGGACAGGCAGGGGTGGAAACTGGATATTGAAACAGGCAAGGAAGACATGCTTATTTTCTGCATGGGACATACCCGCGGGAATTCAATTGTTGAGGCAAAGACATCCTTTTCTGAAGGTAAATGGCACCATGTTGCCGCTTCGTGGGACGGTTCTTCAATTAACCTTTTTGTTGACGGAAAACAGGCAGGAGCAGAACTCTCGGGAAAAGTTGTTTTTCCGGATGATTACGAACCCTCTGCACTTCCTTTAAGAATAGGGTACTCGGAAGACGGGGAAAAGGGAGTGCCTCTCGATATAGACGAGATCGTGATATATAACAAGGCTTTAAGCGCAGAAGAAATCTCGGCGGTTTTCAGTAAAACGGAGGCCGTGGCTGTCAAAGGAGGGATGGCTGAATGAAAAAGACATTTTACCTTTTCGCGTTTTCTTTGCTTTTCTTTCTGCCTTTTTCTCCTGCGGAGTGCCAGGAATCGGCAAAAAAACCTGATGCCCTGCTGAAGCCTCTTGAACCCTACGGCGGGTTTATCATGAAGATGGAAAAGGGAGCGAGGATATGGACGGACAGAGAAGACGTTTTTCTCGAAGTGCCGGGAGTCCTGGAAGGGAAGGGATACATATGCTCACCCATGCAGTACAGCGAGGCCCTGGTGGAGAAAGAAGGATATGTCTATGTCATAACTCCCTCCCCCGAAGAAGATCCCGTTAGAGGCAGGTTTTCCAGGAGCGCCGCGGGCAAGGTGATACCCTATTTTGCCCCCAATCTTATCGAAAAGGATTTTGAACGTATGACAGATATCCCAGGATTCAAAATTTCTTCCAAACTCAAGGAAACGGTGGAAGTCTACAGGAAATACGCGCAAAAAGGAGAAATAATAAAATACGGCAGACCGAGCTGGGGAGTTACGGCGGCGGAATTACCGGATGGGTATAAACCGGTTGAAGCAGCAAAGCTTGTAGTTGAGGAAGTCTTTAACCGTCCTGCCGGGATTAATCTGCAACCCGGAGAAGAATACGCCTTTAAACGCAGGACTTACCAGGGCGTGCCAGGAATAGAGATAACGCCCGGCGGAAGGCTCTGGGCATCCTGGGTTGCATGTAACTGCGGAGTTTACACTGAAGGGCCGCGAAACTACGCGGTTCTTGTTACAAGCGCCGACGGAGGGAAAACATGGTCCGACCCTCCCGTTCTGGTTGCCCAGCATCCCGTATGGTCCATAGGATGCATCGACCCCATGGTATGGCATGACCCTGTCGGCAGGTTCTGGTACGTATGGACAAACAGGGATGTGGCCCTCGACATCCATAATTCGTGGGGGATAACGACAGAAAACTCCGAAAATGGAAATCCGGCATGGACAGACCCGAAGAAAATCGGCGAGGGTACGCTGATGAATAAGCCGACGGTACTTTCAACGGGAGAATGGCTTTTCTGTTCCTCCAACAGGGGCTCTCCTGTGGATGTTTACATCTCAACAGACAAGGGCAGGACTATATCCCATTTTTCAGAGGCGGAAGTTCCCGGAGCGGGGTGGAACGAACACATGATAATAGAAAGAAAGGATGGAAGCCTCTGGATGCTGGTCAGGACGAATAAGGGCATAGGGCAGACCTTTTCTTATGATAAAGGCAGGACCTGGACAAAGGGAGAACTTTACAGGGCCGGGCCCAGCACGAGGTTCCATATCAGGCGCCTGCGGTCCGGCAGGCTTCTGCTCATAACTCATCCCGTGCCTGATCCCATGGCAGAAAAAACAATAATGAGAACCAATCTTACGGCATATCTTTCCGAGGATGAAGGAAAGACCTGGCCCTGCGGGCTTCTGCTTGATGGACGCGAGTGGGTATCTTACCCGGATGCTTCCGAAGCAAAAGACGGCATTATATATTCCGTGCATGACCACCACCGTCCCAGCAAGATGGAGATAGTCCTTTCGGTCTTCACTGAAGAAGACATAATGGCGGGAAACCTTGTAAACAAGAACTCGCGTCTGGGAGTGATAATCAGCGGACGGGACAAAAAATAGGAGGATAGCATGAAGAAGTCATTTCACAAGGTATTATTTGTGTTTCTTTTTACAATTTTTGCATTCAGGGTTTTTGCAAACGGGAATGCCAGCGAAAAGGAAGAAAGCCTTCGAATAAAACTTGACATAACATCTCAGGCAGGCTGGGGTGGTTCGAGGGGAGGGAATTTCAGCAATTTTTCATACGATGAAAAAACCAAAGTTGCCTCTTTCGTCCTTTCATGGAACTGGCAGGGTATTACAAAACAGGTGGAACTTCCTCCGGGCCGTTACATCCTGCGCGCAGTGGTTAAGACGAATTCTTTTGCCGCAAAACTGTATATGGACGAGATTCCTGTCCAACTGGCGAACGTATTCAACATGCCCATAGGAGTTTCGAATGAATTCAGGGAAATAGTGCTTCCTTTTTATGTTGACGGGAAGGAAAAAAAGAAGTATTACGCCGGCATAGCCAGGGTCTACCTGGATCCCTCCAAGCATGAAGCGGTCGTGCAGGTTAAGGAGATGGAAATAATCCGCCTTGGAGATACCGCTCTGCCCGACAACTGGGCCTCAAAAATTTCAACCAGCATAGTTCACGGTCTTGATACCCTCAAAAACATATCCCGTCCGGACCGTCCCGGAAAGGTTATCTTCAACGATGCATTTGTAGGCACGGAACTCTGGCTCATGACCCAGGGTGGAGAGGTCAACATGTCCTATGCCGGCTCCCAGGATTTCAGCAACGAAGGAAAGTATTTTTTTGCGGGCAAGAGGTCTCCCGGAGATATAATCAGGACAGACGGGACCTACCGGTACAGGTCGCCAAGGTCCGGAATGTGGGCAAACAGGATTCCATGGCTGTTTCCCTGGGAAGAAAAGAGGCTTTCCTCGGAAGGCGACCCTTCCGGATGGATATGCACTTCCAGAAACAACGCTTCTTTATCTTTTCTGAATCTCGAGACGGGAAAGACCTACACGATAAACCTGCCTGTAAAGCCTGGATGGAGACTGATACAAACTCCTTCCGAAGACGGGGGCAGGGGTCCCCGGCTGAAATATATAACCCGGGAGATTCTCGTATGGCAGTCGGAGGACAGGAAACAGCTGGGTATCTCCGACATGGAAGGCAACAACTTCCGTTCTTTCAGGGTGAAGAGCATCTCCAAAAACCCCGAAAAGGACGTGGTCTATCCGGCGGGAGAAAAAAACATGGAGGCCTATGCAATGAATTCCGTCTGGGGCAAATCAGGCATGAACTGGTCAAATGCGGTCGACAAAGACGGCACGAGGTATTTCCTTTTTGAGATCAACAGGAACAGCTATCTTTCCGATGAGAATCCCTACCAGGTATGGGCCCTGCCCCTTTCTCTTAACGATAACAGGGGGCTGCTGAGGGCAGTGGTCAATCCTGTCGTGAAACAGATACCATGGACGGGTGAGAGACCTCCGTGGAAAGGAGACAGCTGGTGGAACCTTGCCGGAGGGCTGCCGCGTTCGGGAGACAATACTCCTCTTCTGCTGGAGGACGGCACACTTGTACATATGAACGCGCTGGGCATGCACAGCGACCTTTTCAACACAGTCAGCGTTAACAATCCTTACAACGGCGAAGTGCGGTTTATAGGCAATTACCCGGGTCTTGACCATGTCTCGTGGCCCCACGAGTTCCGGCGGGACAGTGGTTTTGCGTACATCTGGGCGAAGGTTGTTCCCACCGTGCCTTTTATCATGGCAGATCTTGAACACGATACCCTGTGGACAGTTGCCGCGATGAATTATTACGATGTAGACGAAAGGGCGAAAGTGGCAGCTTCTTTTGCCCGGGCGGGAGCTCCCGGAAGCGGACGCGTGCAGGCAAAATTAATCTGGTCACATGCCAATCCCAGTCCCGACTACACCAAGGCCGGGTATGCTTCGTCCATGCTTACCGTGGGGCGTCCCGAGTACCAGATAGGAGACGCCTATATAGCGGTAACGAGATATCCCCAGCCGCCCGTGAATCTGAGAATCATAGAAGATGGACTCGCGTGGGAAAAACCGCGGTACCATGCCGAGATAAAAGGATACAACCTGTACCGTTCAAAAGAAAGCGGCAGGGGATACGTAAAGGCAAATAGCGAGTTGATAAAAGGAGAATCTGTTCGGGCACCTTCTGACGGCAGGGGATTTTACGTTATGACCTCGGTTGAACATTCGGGTCTGGAAAGCAGGATGTTCTCCAATGAAGTACAGGCAGGAACAGACAGCAGGTACAGGCTTTTTTACGAGGCGGAAGAAGGTAAAATAAACAAGCCTATGGTACCGTTTTTTGAGCCGAAGGCAGCGAGTAACGCGTACGGGGTTGCGGTAACCGATCCGGCACTGTTATATAAAGAAAGGCTGGAAAAGGGGCTGAAAGGGAGCGTCGCGTTGAAGATAGAAGTTCCTTCGTCCGGTTCGGCAAGACTTATGGGTCGTGTTCGTGGCATGAGCCGGCTGGAATGCGAGAGCTACACGACAGGCTGGCCGGAAGAAGGGCAAGCCGGGAAGGGGAGTTTCAGCGTGAAGGTTGACGGCAAGCCGGCTGGCAGAATACCTGTGTCGGGATACGGGTGGAAGTGGGTATCTGTTGACACGGGTTCAATGCCGCTGAGAGCGGGCATGCACGAGGTAATTCTTGAGACCTCGGATGCGGGGATAGCTGTTGATAACATAATGGTTACCAACGATATGGGTTTTACTCCTGCCGGGAAGAGCAATGCTCCTGCGGTTCTTGCCGGTACTCTGTCCGGTCTGAAGGCTGAAATCGTTGTGGTGCAGGGGGATGAACTCAAAACGGGGGGATACAGCGTGAAGCCTCCTTACGTGAAGCTTTCTTGGAATGAACTGAAAGCGTCCCAGGGAGTGAGGTATTACAACGTGTACCGGTCAGAGACGCCAAAATTTGAAACGAGCCCTGCGACTCTTGTTGGCAGTACGACAGAGCCGGAGTTCGTGGATTGCGTTCTTGAGGCCGGGAAAACTTATTATTACCGGGTGGTTGCTTTAGACAACTGGGACAACCGCTCGACGGGTTCGCCCGCCCTCGCAGTAAATATTAAGTAGAGACCGGAATTTTGTCGTCCTGAACTTGTTTATCCTGTGTAACAGGGTTTCTCCTGACAGGGATTCAGACTCTCTTTCTCTTCATTCATGAAGAAGACATAATGGCGGGAAAACTTGTAAACAAGAACTCACGGCTGGGAGTCATAAACAGTGTACGGGACAAAAAATAGGAAGATAGCATGAAGAGGCCATTTCACAAGGTATTATTTGTGTTTCTTTTTACAATTTTTGCATTCCGGATTTTTGCGAACGGGAATGTCAGCGAAAAAGAAGAAAACTTTCGAATAAAACTTGACATAACATCTCAGGCAGGCTGGGGCGGTTCGAGGGGGGGGGATTTTACTGATTTCACATACGACGGAAAAACAGGGATCGCCTCTTTCACCCTTTCATGGAACTGGCAGGGTATTACAAAACAGGTGGAACTTCCTCCGGGCCGTTACATTCTGCGAGCAGTGGCGAAGACGAATTCTTTCGCCGCAAAACTCTACATGGATAAACAGCCGCTTTCCATCGGAGATATATTTGTCATGCCCATAGGAGTTTCAGATGAATTCAGGGAAGTTTTGCTTCCTTTTTATGTGGAGGGTAAGGAGAAAAAGAAGTATTACGCCGGCATAGCCAGGGTTTATCAGGATCCGGCAAAACACGAAGCGGTCGTGCAGGTTAAGGAGATGGAGATAATCCGCCTTGGAGATACTGCTCTGCCTGACAACTGGGCCTCAAAATTATCAACCAGCATAGTCCACGGTCTTGATACCCTCAAAAACATATCCCGTCCCGACAGGCCGGGAAAGGTTATCTTTAATGACGCTTTTATAGGCACGGAGCTGTGGCTGATGACTCAGGGTGGACAAACAAATCTTCTTTATGCGGGCAACCAGGATTTCAGCAACGAAGGAAAATATGTTCATGCTGGCCATAGGGTTCCGGGAGATGTAATCAAATCAGACGGAACGTTCCATTATGCAAATCCTTTTAAAGGCAAAGCGGGCAGTTGGGCAAACAGGATGTTGTGGCTTTTTCCCTGGGAGGTAAAGAGGCTTCCTGCTGGCAGCGACTCTTCCGAATGGATATGTGTCGGGAGAAACTATACAGAAGAAAATTTCTTGAATCTTGAGACGGGCGCAACCCATAAGATAGAATTTCCCGTTAAACCTAATTGGCGCATTATCCAGTCGCCTTCTGAAAATGGAGGGCGCGGTCCGAAACTTAAATATATAACCCACGAGATTCTTGTCTGGCAGTCGGAGGATATGAAGCAGGTTGGATTATCAGATATTGAAGGCAATAACTTTAACGCATTTAAGATAAAAAGCATATCCAAAAACCCAGAGAGAGATATAGTCTACCCTAATCCCGACCGCAAGTTGCGATTAAGCCACAGGGCTATGGATTCGGTATGGGGTAAAAACGGTAAAAACTGGGCCAACGCAGTAGACAAAAACGGCACAAGATACTTCATGTTTGAAATAAACAGAAATAATTATTTTACTGATGATAATCCTTACCAGGTATGGGCTCTGCCTCTTTCGTTCAGTGACGACAGGGGTCTCTTGAGAGCAATAATTAATCCTGCCGCAAAACAGATACCCTGGACGGGTGAGAAAACCCCTTGGAAAGGAGACAGCTGGTGGAACCTTGCTGGGGGACTGCCGCGTTCGGGAGACAATACCCCTCTTCTGCTGGAGGACGGCACGCTTGTCCACATGAATGCGCTGGGCATGCATTCCAATTTCAGGAATACCGTGAGCGTGAACGACCCGTATGACAAGACGGTCAGGTTTATAGGCTCTTACCCTCAATTAGACTCCGTATCGTGGCCTCACGAGTTTGATAGAGATAAAGAATATGCTTTTTCTGGGTCTGGTGTTTCTCCGACAACTCCTTTTATAATGATAGACTTCAAACACGACACTCTCTGGACTGTGGCTGCAAGAAACAGTCTAACCAAAGCTGAACGCGAGATTGCTCTGAGTAGAAAACCGACTTCAGGGAGAGGAAGTGTAGACGGAGGTCCTGCAGTTATATGGAGTCATGCCAATCCCAGCCCTGATTATACAAAGGTGGTCACTGGTTCCTCCCTGCTTACTGTCGGGCGCGAAGAATATAGGATGGGAGATGTTTATATAGCAGTAGCGAAATACCCGCGGCCGCCTTTAAACTTAAAGATTACCGGAACAACCCTGTCGTGGGAAAAACCTGTATATCATGCTGAAATAAAGGGATACAACCTTTATCGCTCGACCGAGAGCGGTAAGGGATACTCAAGAATTAACAAAGAACTTATAAAGGGGGAAAGATTTCCGCTGCCCTCACAACCTTCCGGGTTTTACGTTATGACATCAGTAGAATATTCCGGGCTGGAGAGCAGGATGTTTTCCAATGAAGTGCAGTTTGGAACAGATACCGGATACAGATACTATTATGAAGCAGAAGAGGGTGATATAAACAAGCCTATGGTGCCGTTTTTTGAACCAAAACGCGCCAGCGATTTATACGCTGTCGCAGTCACTGATCCTGAACTGTTATATAAAAAGAAGTTAAGTGAAGGGTTGAAAGGTAAAGTAACAATAAAAATAGATGTACCAGTCAGGGATTCCGCAAAGCTTATGGGACGCGTGAGAGGCATGTCACGGCTGGAATGTGAAACCTATACAACCGGCTGGGCGGAGGAAGGAGATATTGGGAAAGGCAGTTTTGCTGTGAAAATAGATGGCAGACCGGCAGGCAAGATATCGGTATCGGGATACGGGTGGAAATGGGTGTCTCTGGATGCAGGCACAATGCCGTTGAGAGCGGGCATGCACGAGATAATCCTTGAGACCTCGGATGCGGGGATAGCTGTTGATAACATAATGGTTACCAACGATATAGGTTTTACTCCTGCCGGGAAGAGCAATGCTCCGAGCCTGGTGCCGTCCGTACCGTCGGGATTGAAGGCGGAAGGTATGGTAGTTCAGGGAGAGGAACTCCAAACAGGCGGGTACAGTGTGAAACCTCCGTACTTTAAGCTTGTATGGAACGAGTCGAAAGCGCCGCAGGGAGTGAGGTACTATAACGTGTACCGGTCAGAGGCGCCAAAATTTGAAACGAGCCCTGCGACTCTTGTTGGCAGTGCGGCTAAGCCGGAGTTTGTGGACTGCGTTCTTGAGGCGGGCAAGACATACTATTACAGGATTACCGGAGTGGATAACTGGGAGAACCGCTCGGCGGGTTCTCCGGTACTCGCAGTTAGCATACAGTAAGAGGGTGAAAGGTTAGGGCTGAGAAAACCAGGGGGATAAAATGAAGAGAGCAGACGGTATAAAGGTTTTATACGGGTTCGACGGAAGCAGTCCCCATTACAAGGAGGGAGTCAAACAGGATAAGAAGGGCAATTATATTCTTTATCCGGGTTACCGCCGTTTGAAAGGGTTTGATGAAGAATACCCTGGAATGGGATCCCGCTTTTCAACCCGCCTGCAAAATGACTCGGGAAGGATTGTTGAGACAAGCATAACCGTCGATTGGGAATATCCGTACAGGATGAAAAACCATGATTACGGATACGTGAAGCACCAGGATGAAACAGAATGGGAAATGATACCCGGTTACAGGGAAGGCGATACGAAAATAAAATACCGTTTTTCTCTTAAGCCGGGCGTTACGCGCCTCGGCCTTATACCCGAATTTAACTGTGAAGACTGCGAAAAGTGGATCAAAGGATTGCCGTCCAAAGAAGTGCAGGTATCTGTTGCAGGTCACAGCAGGGAGAAAAGGCCCATCTTTCTGGTTAAGATTCCTTCACCCAATCCCGGGGCCCCAAATTACCTGGTCCAGACCCGTGACCATGCCTACGAGACAGCCGGGGGCTACTGTTGTCAGGGGATGGCGGAATTCCTTCTTTCGGGCAGTTTCCTCAGCACATACCTGCGCAGCAAGTTCAATTTTTACCTTATGCCCATGACAAATCCAGACGGGGTATACAAAGGCATGAGCAGGCTTACCTGGGAGAAGGGTGTAAATATGCACATGGTCTATCCGAGCGCCGCCCAAAAGGCCCCCTTCAAGTTTTCACCCTACGGTTTCAGGATGAAGGCCGTTGAGATGCCGGAAGATGCGGCCCACGAAACTGTAAGGAAGACCCTTGACAGCCTTAAGCCGGCAGTCTACATGAATATACACAACTGGACCGACAAGTTTTCCGACGGGATGATGCACGTGGAAGAAAGCATTTCTGAACGCATTCTCCAGCACATGCCCCCTGATGTCCGGCATTACAAGAGGATGAGGGTGAGCACAACCTATGAGAAACTGAGAGAACTGAAGGTAACCCATTTTTCGAAAGACTGGATGTACTGGGAATGGTACTTGAAGGATAAGTATGATACTATAGGGTCGGTTTTCGAATTCCCGTGGTTTTCCCTCGATACGGCCTCGATGAAAGAAAAAGGCAGGAAGGTTTTGATAGCCCTTGCCCTGGCGGCTATAGAGGAAAGAAGCTGGTAATGTTTCGTACCGGCGTTCTACTGTCATTTTGATCACGTTTATAGGCGCTTTTGCCTGTATGTATACATGGAGGATCTATGGAAACGGTAAAAATGGTTTTTCCAAAGAAGCATTGGACAAAAGGAAATCCTGAGGAGTTTGGTTTTACCCGGGAATCCTTAAATTTAATAGACGAAAAGATGAAACAGGCGGAAGCAAACGGCGTGCTTGTTCAGAATGGATATCTTCTGGCTGAATGGTGCTATGCAGGACTGCCTGAAAAGACTGTTGAGGTGCAATCCTGCACGAAATCTATTACGAGCATGTTGCTGGGACTGGCTGTTCAGGACGGATTGATTCCCGGTATCGATGCGCGCGTAAAAGATTACTGGCCAGATTTTGAAACAGGTCCCTATACAGATAAAATAACATTCAGGCATCTTGTTACCATGACCTCGGGGATCTCTGCCGGGGAACCCTTTGTTAATCCTCTGGAATATGTCGATCCTGGCAACATGGAGCCGGGAAAGGAATACCATTATACCAATTCTCAACCCATAGCCCTTGCCTGTGCTTTAACCTGTCTTTATGGAAGAAAACTTGAAGATGTGATAAAAGAAAAAGTATTGAAGGTTATAGGAACAGAAGATGGATTTGAGTGGTGGACAGGAGGGCAAGCCCGGTCTCCCCAAAAAATCGTAACCGCCCGGGGGAAAGAAGTACCTGTCAATATAGGTTCCTGGGGAAGCCATTGGACAGCAAGAGATTTGGCAAGAGTTGGACTCCTGTATCTGAATAAAGGTATGTGGGAAGGCCAGAGAGTGCTTGATGAACAATTTGTAGAAGAAAGCCTTACAGATATACCTTATAAAATCAACGAGTGGCGCAGAGGTACATGGTTAGAGATGCAACCGAGAACAGAAGCAGATTTGGCAAAACTTGGTTATGGGCTTGGTTGGTGGACAACGAGAAGGGATATAACCAAGGTTTGGAACATGGGCGGAAACGGCGGGCAGTTTTGCATGCTGCTTCCTGAATACGGAGTGATAATGACGAAGATTAACGGATATACCAAACGTCCCTTTGTCAATAAAGACGAGTTCGTGTCCATAATAGAAAAAACAAAGGGCAGATTTTCGTAACGGGGGAATCAATAAATGTGCCTGGCAGTGCCAATGAAGGTTATAACTATAAAAAACAAAACCGCCGTAGCCGAGTTCGGAGGATTGAAGAAAGAAGTCAACACAGAACTTCTCTCGGGCTTGAAAAAAGGCGACTACATTATCGTCCATGCGGGATGTGCCATAGAAAAACTTGATAAGAAATACGCGCGGGAGACTCTGCGCCTTCTCGGTGAGCTTGAAAGATGAAATAGCCGGTTGCCTTCGCGAAGTGAGTTAAAAGGGATCTTTCCTAATGAAATACATCTCTGAATTCAGGGACAGGGACATCATTGAACGCCTGGCAAAAGCCATACACCTGCAGGCTTCAGGGCTTACCCATGAAATGAAGATAATGGAGGTTTGCGGCACTCATACCATGGCAATTGGAAGGTATGCCATACGGAGCATGCTTCCCTCTTCGATAATGCTCATTTCCGGTCCGGGATGCCCTGTGTGCGTGACTCCGCGCAGCTACCTGGATTCGGCGATAGAGCTTTCGAAACTTCCCGGCCTGTCAGTGGCAACTTTCGGTGACATGCTGAAGGTTCCCGGCTCATCCTCTTCTCTTGAAAAAGAGAGGGCTGCAGGCAGGAATATAAGGGTGGTCTATTCCCCCTTTGAGTGTCTTGACCTTGCGATGGAAGATCCGACCAGGGATACGCTCTTTCTCTCTGTTGGATTCGAGACCACAGCTCCCGTTGCCGCGGCTGCGCTGAGGGAGGCCGAACTCAGGGGTATAAGAAACCTGTATTTCTACTCAGGCCATAAGCTCCTTCTTCCTGCCATGGAGGCGCTTCTCCAATCAGGGGAGGCAAAGATAGATGCCTTCATCTGTCCTGGTCACGTAAGTGCGGTAACAGGGACGGCCGTATATGAAGATATTGTCGGCAAGTATAATATACCCTGCGTTGTCAGCGGGTTTGAGCCGGTAGACATCCTGCAATCCATATTGGCGCTTGTTGAAATCCTGACCGGGAAAAAGAATCCGTCAGTGATCAACCAGTACAGGAGGGTGGCCAGAAGATCCGGAAACCGGAAGGCTCAGGATGCCATGTCTGCCGTTTTCGAGGTTTCGGATTCCAACTGGAGAGGGCTGGGGGCCATACCTGAAAGCGGCCTTTCCCTGAGAAAGGAGTATGGGAGATATGATGCCCTCAAAAGGTTCCCATTGAAGTTAAAAGAGAAGCCGGAGGAAAAAGGCTGTATATGCGGGGAGATCCTCAAGGGTGTCCGGACGCCCCGCGACTGTATTCTTTTCGGCCGGCAGTGCACGCCCGGAAATCCGGTCGGTCCCTGCATGGTATCAAGCGAAGGGACTTGTGCAGCTTTTTACAGGTACGGGGGATAAAGTGATGGAAGATAAGAAAATACTCCTCTCTCACGGGAGCGGGGGCATGATGATGCATTCCCTCATAAAGGATATCTTCCTCAGGCACTTCAAAGGCAATGAACTCGCGAAGATGGGGGATTCGGCGATCCTTGCAGGCATATGCGGCCAGTTCAGCCTTAGCTTCACAACAGATTCCTACACAGTCAATCCGCTTTTTTTCCCCGGGGGGGACATAGGCAAGCTTTCCGTGTGCGGCACTGTCAACGACATATCGGTTTCCGGCGCCAGGCCTCTTTTTATCTCCTGTGCGGTAATAGCGGAGGAGGGGTTTGATAAGGATATGCTTGAAAAAATAGTGGTTTCCATGTCAAAAACAGCCCGCCTGGCAGGTATCGAGATTGTTACGGGGGATTTCAAGGTGGTGGAAAAAGGCAAGATGGACGGTCTTTTCATCAACACGTCGGCCATAGGCATATCCCCCGTTGGCCGGGTAATGGACAGGGCTGGCATAAGGCCGGGTGACAGGATAATAATCAACGGTTTTACCGGGGACCACGAGCTTTCGGTTCTTCTTGCGCGCAACGAGTTCAAGTTCAGCGCTGGCATAAAAAGCGACTGCGCGCCATTGAACGAACTGGTAAAGGAGATAATGGACAGCGGCCTTCCGGTCAGGTTTATGAGGGATCCTACCAGGGGAGGGGTGGCAACGACTCTCAACGAGATATCGGATGGATCTCCCTTCGGTATAAGGATCAGGGAAGCCGATGTCCCGGTCAGAGAAGAGACCAGGGCGGTATGCGAATTGCTCGGTTTCGATCCTCTCTACCTTGCCAACGAGGGCAAGGTGATAGTCATTTGTCCCAGGGAATCATCCGAAAGAATTCTGTGCCTCATGCGGAAACACAAGTACGGCAAAGACTCTGCTCTTATCGGTGAGGTTGTCGAATCTCCCCGGGGAAGGGTAATATTAGATACTGCCGGGGGAAGCAGGATCCTGGATATGCTTTCAGGAAGCCAGCTGCCCCGCATATGTTAAAGCCGCCCCGGAGGGAGAGATTCGTGGAAGTTGCCCAGGGCTGCTGTAATTTTTTACCTGGAGGTAAACATCTATGAATAAGTCAGCGTACATATTCAGGGAGCTCGGCCACCATCTGCCTTTTTCGATCATGAGCGTGGCGCTCGGTCTTTTCCTGGCCGCACTGCTCCATTTCATTACCCAGGTTGCGGGGACACCGGATCCTTCTGTACAGTTCGGGGAGCTTTTCCACATATTCCATCCCCTTCACATCCTTTTCTCGGCTACAGCAACAACGTCGATGTTCTGGCAGAAGGAACGGGCCGTTCTGAAAGCCGTCCTGATAGGGATTGCCGGATCTGTTGGCATATGCGGGATAAGCGACATAATAATACCGTACCTTTCAGGCATGATCCTCGGTGTTGAGATGCATCTTCATGTATGCATATTGGAGCATCCCCTGTTAATTCTTCCTTTTCTCCTTCTCGGACTATTGATGGGCTTTCTTACTCCCAGAGGCATGGAAAAACACGAAGGAGTGATCCTTTCTCATTCCCTGCATGTATTCATCAGCGCGGCCGCATCCATTATGTACCTTGTCAGTTTCGGAATGGTAAACTGGATAGAGTACGCGGGGGCGATACTGATTTTCATGGTGCTTGCAGTTATAGTTCCATGCTGTACCAGTGACATAGTTTTCCCTCTTCTCTTTGTGCGCAAGGATTTAACATCGGCAAATCATTCTCATTGAGCGCATGAATTTTGCATTACTGCCATTAAGTTACGAAGGCCTCTTTCTTGTAGTCCGTGAGCATTAACAGAGGCGCGAAAGGTGCGTTGGAGTGATTGCGGAAGATAGGGGCAATATAAGAAGAAGATTTTCCATGACATCAAGAGAAAGACTTAACGCAGCGGCGGAATTCAGAGAAGCAGACAGGGTGCCCATAGAGCTCCAGATAGGGCCGGAAGAAAAGAAACTTCCTGAATGCCGGCGCATAGCCGATTTCATAGCCAATGAAGCCGACAACTTCATGGGAGTCGCGGGAGCCGACTGGGGGTTCTTCGGCCTGCCCTGCGGGTACCGGCAGGAGACGTTGGAAGACCGTCCGGGCGAATACAGGAGGATAAGGCAGACCTATTCCACGGAAGCGGGAGATTTTTACGCCGTTGCCAAATATTTTTACCGCCCTCATCTTGACCTTACCGACTGCCGGTGGGAAAAAAAACATGTCAGTTCCCTTGAAGACCTCGTGAGGCTTGCAGACGCTCCCCGCAGGGTATGTCCCATCCACAGAGAGAAACACCTTGAACACCTTAAGATGGTCGGGGACCGGGGTATGCCCGTTGTCGGTTGCCTTCATCCCCTCGGAAACCTTGTACGCAGGTCGGCAATGGAGGAGATTTACGGTTGGATGGCATCCGAGAAAGCTATTATCCACAGGTTTCTGGAAAAGACAAACAGGCAGGTGCGGGATACAATCCTTGACATGGGCAAAGAAGGCATTTCCTGCTGGTTTGGAGTAACCGCCCACGAGATGTTAATCCCGCCATGGATGGGGCGGAAACATTTCGATGAACTGGTCTTTCCCTACGATAAAGAGATAAACGACGCCATACATTCCATAGGCGGCAAGGTGCGCGCCCACTGCCACGGGAAATGCATGCACTTTCTCGAAAGGATGTCGGAAATGGGCATAGATTCCATAGAACCTCTCGAACCGCTTCCTTACGGCGATGTCGATCTTAAAGAGGCAAAACGGCTGGTGGGGGATAGGATGCTTCTTTCCGGCAATATCGTCTCTCCAGATTTCCTGCGATTGGATAAAGGCGATGTGAAAGAGCTGGTGAAGAAAGCTATTAAGGACGCCGCGGCGGGAGGAGGTTTCACCCTCAGGACCACAGGCGGGCATGCGGATGTGAACATGTCCCTTGAAAAACCCATCCTGAAGAAAGTCGCGGAAAACGTCGAAGCTTACATAGAAGCCGCCCTCGATTACGGCCGCTATCCCTCACGTACATAAAAACCCCCAAGGGCAAAATCCCGCGGGTATCTCCAGACACATGCAAAAGTTGAAATGCCGGACTATAAATCGTCAAGCATATTCAGAACGCTTTTCATAATATGAGGCAAAAGAGGGTCGCTCTCGTACCGTTCCACCAGCAGTTTCCGGCAGAAAAAAAGCCATCCTTTCCCGCGGGGGATAACCTCCAGAGAAATGTTGCCGCCTTCTTCCCGTTCGCCGGATATGAAAAACCCGTCTGCAAAAGGGTTGATGTAATGCCTCTGTTTTTCCCTGCCTTCGGCCCACAAGCCGAGTTCTATCTTCTTTGAGATATTGGGAACGATATATTCAAATCTTTTCATTTTTCCAGCGGAAAAACCTTTCCCCTCAAGCGTTGCATCTGAAAAAGCCTGTTGAGTAAGAAACAATACTTTCATCCCCCCCTCAATCATGGGTATTACAATCGAGAGTGCGGGATGTTCGCCGTCTTGCAGGATATCGATACCCAAAAGCACGATATTTCCATGGAAACCGCTTAATTGCTGTAAATTTTCTATGCGGGCGAGAGCCAATCCTTCTTTTCGAATAATCCCCGCAAGCAACCCATCGGGGTCGTACACGCCCGCCTTTTCCTCGTATTCTTTCTTTCTGAATCGGGCGAAATCCGCCGGAGGATAAATATCGAAGACAAAATCTCTTTTTGCCGCGGCATTCTCAGAAACCGCTTCAATCCGCAAAAGATATTGCAGGCGGATTTTTGAAGGAGGTATTTCCAGCGATATGGGGATTGATTTTTCACCGTCTGCCTGCAGTACAATCCTGCTTGCGCCCCGGTCCCTTGTGAGCAAGGTTTCAGACATTCCCGTTAAAATATTTCCCTGCCATACAAGGTCTATTTCCGCCCCGCTGCCGCTCCGGTTATAAACGGTGATATCAAGTTCATGCCGGCTGTCGGAAAACACGCGGAAATTGGTGTCCTGTATTCCGACGGTTATCTCGCTTTTGACCTCCGGACAAACAAAAACCGTCAAAAAAACAAGATGTGCATATCTGAATTTATATCCCATGTTTTTCTTTCAAAGCCTTAATCTGTTTCAGCAAAACGTTGAACTCATCGCCTCTCACCTTGCTTTCGGCATCCGAGATTAGTTTGTTGAACTGTTCGCTGTATTGGTAAGGCATTCGGAGTTTTTCGGATATCTTTTTCAGGTAGAGATAAGAAGCTGCGGAGATTGTGAAGGAGTTCGGTACAATTTCCGAACCAAACTGCGCATAAAAATTCTGGTCAAATTCTCTGTTGATTCTCTCTGTAAGGGCTGAAAATATTTTTCCGGATTCTGCAAACAGGTCTTGCTTGTATAAAAAATATGCCTGCCGAAAAAGAGCGTAATTAAACAGATATAGCTTCATGGAAAGTTGGGTTCCCAAAATCTTGTCGCCCATTTCTTTATATGTTTTAGCCGCTTCCCCGTATTTCCCTGTTTTTTCGTAAAGCCTGCCTTTAAGGTCGTACAATCTTCCTATTGAATATTTTTCTTCAGCAAATAGCTTATTGATAATTTCTTCAACGCGCTGAAAATCAGCGGAGCAAATATCTTCCCTGCGCAGGATGGTATCGGCGAGCAGAGCAAGCAAGGCATGCCGTTCCGCAAAACCTTCAAGCAGAACGGCAACGGATTTTTCCACGGAAGCGGCAGCTTTTTCGTAATCGGAGATATTTCTGTAAAGCATTCCGGCGGCGTAAAAACAGTGTGCTTTTATGAATGGATGTTTTGTTTCCCCTGCAATTTTTTCGTATTCCTCTATGCAATACGCGGAGTCTTCGGCTTCATTGATGTCAGGGATACCTGGTTTTAGGGAGGTTTTAATCCATTCATCAAGGGGATGCATGTATCCATAATCCAGATGAAAAACGGGAAGTCTTATTTTCCATCCAAGCGTATAAATCTTCTGTATTTCCGGCACGGGCACAATGGGAAATTCTTTTTTTAAAACATCCGACAGAATAATACTCCAGATGTTCCGTATTACAAGATACTCATAGAAATCTATGGAAACCATTGATGGCGGATACAGGTATGTGTAAATATCCCCTGAAAGAATTATCTCGTGGCGGCCAGACGAAAATTTTCTGGCAAGCACGTAGTCTTCCTCCGGGCTTTTGATAAGAACTTCTCCGCCTTCGCTGTACAGCGGATATCCTCCTATAAAAAATCTTTCCCATCCCCTTGAAATGCCCTGTGAGATTTTCAGCCCCGAATGAAATTTTATTCCCTTGTTTAAAAGAGGGGAGAGAACCGCGGCTCGGGTTGTAACCTGCTTTGTATGGTCGGCATGGATGTTGAATCTTCCGAGAAAGGAATTAAGTTCTTCAAAAAACAACAAAGTACCCTCTTCCGTATAATGCAACTGGGGAAGAATAAGAACAAGATGCTTTTTTGTTTCGCTCGCAAGGATATTTTCAAGGATGTCTGTGCGTATCATTCTGAACGAGTTTCCCTCATTGGAGCTTCTCAAATCTGCGATATTGAGTATAAAAAGGTTGTATTTGTTGATATTTTCGGTTTGGAAATCGTCAGAGAGAACATCCGTATGGAACCCCGCATCCCTTAAAAGATTGCTGATTCCGGATGTTTTTTCTGTCAAAAGAATCCTATTCGTATACTCCGAAGATTCTTTGATTTTAACGCTTGTGGATTCTTTTTCTCCGGTCACTTTTCCCGCCCTTATTCCAGCCAGCCTGCTTTTGAAGTCTTTTGGAGCCGTTTGCATCATCTTTTGTTTTTGAGATAATTTTGCCCTGTCGTATATCGCGGAAAAAAGGATATAAAAAGATTCTCTGCCCAGCAACCCGGCATAACCTTCTCTTTCACTCAGAAGGAGGTTCATTTCCACTTCATCATCAAGGATTGAACACACAGTTTCCGCAATATCGGACGCAATTTCCTCCCTGTCGTCGGGACCTGCCGAAACGAAACTCTGCCGCAGTTTGAGATAAGCGCTGTACCGGGCGGCAAGCGAACCCGGAAAATCTTTTTCTATCTTTTCCAAACATTTCTTAACATGACCGGTGTCGTAAATTTCCAACAGTCTCCGGAATATTTTATAACTGCATTTCACCCCGGGATATTTTCCCGTCAATTCGTACATCGACTCTAAAACCTTTTCCTGCATTCCTTCCTCTCTCAACCGTTTTGAGGATAAACAATAGCTTAGTCCCGACGTGTAATAAGAAATTTTGTATCTGTTATAGTTTAAAAACCATGCAACTGACATTCTCTCTTCCCATGTGAATTCAAGATTGTTTGCCAGGTAATACCAGAAAAAGTGTTCATCTGGAATTAATTCTTCTTCGCTAAGGTTAAGCAATTTCTTTTCATCTTCGTTGATAAGGATATATAGACTGCCCACGAGATGTGCCAGATACTCTAATTTGAAGTTTTTGGTCTTCGCTTTGTTCAGCGCATTTTCCATACGGGGCAGGGCAAAAAGAACATGCGTTCTTGTAATCTTCCTATTCTCCAAAAAATACGATATATAACGCTGTATTCTGTCACTATATAAACCACGGTGTTTATCCCATGAAGCCTCGGCCAGATATATCTCATAAACAGCCATTGCTTTTTCATTGTCCCTGCTGCTTATTCTGTAACATGTGTCTGCCAGAACAGCCCAGTAGAAGGAACAGTCGGGGTAAAGATACAGCGCCTTGTATATTTCCTTTTCCGCGGAGCCGATATCCCCGTAATTCATCTGCCGGTGGAAGTTTTCGTAAAAAAAGAGAGATTCCAATTCAGGGGAATATGGCAGTGTTTTGATGTTTTTCACACCGGCGGACTTTAGAAGGTATTCCGAAACTCCGGTTATTATCTCTTTGGGGCCGGTGAACGAAGATATAAATTCCTTTCTTGTCGACAGAATTGTTCCGTTGTCCTTGCCGATTTCAAAGAGAGTGAATTTCAATTGCGGAGGCGGTATGGATATGCGGTAACAGGGGGCTCCTATAAATGCACTGTATCTGCTGTCAAACGCTGAAAATTCTTTGGGGATTTCGTCTTCCCATTTTTCTGTACTAAAGATTTTTATGTCAATCCCGTTTGCCAGAAGTGTTTGCTTTATTCCGTCCAGAAGTATCTTGTGGTAAGGATACTCATACATGGAGTCGGAATGAGCGGCATTACTTAATGCTGCAAAACAGTCCATCCTGTGCACGAGAAATATCGTGATGTTCCGTTTGTCCAAAGCGAGAGCATGAACCATCTCAAACGGCTCTATTTTTTTACGAAGGTAACCGGTTATTTCTGTTACGATGCCTTGCACTTCTTTTATGGCAGAGGTGAAATCGATGGTATCTATTTTACCTGTTTTCCTGTTATACAACCTGAAGGTGACGGTTATATTGTCATCAAGCGTGGCAAAATAGCCGCTTAAAAAATAATCGGTGATATCAACCATTCCTGACCGGATTCTTTCCGATCCCTCAAAAAATCCCTGGCGCGACAGTATGATTTCGTTGAGTGCGTTTTCAACCTCGGTCCTTTCCACGAGGGTGCAGAACTCTTCCTCCGAAAGTTGGGCTGAAATCATATCGGGAAGCAAATCGGACAAATAATTGAGCGTTCTATCGGGGGAACGGTTTTCCAGGGAAAAAATCGCAACGGAAGGTTTTGCTTCTCCCCGGCAGCAAAGGCAGTATAATAGAGCCAGAAAAACAAGTTTATTCATTGCCGTTTTCATTGTTTGGATAAGGTTTTCCACTTTTCAGCCATTTCAGGGATAAATTTTTCCAGCACTTCCACGGCAGCTTCCTGCAAAACGGTCTTTGCCGTTATGGCTTCAGACACTCCCACACCTGTGCGGGTAGCCCTGCCTATTGCAAGAACCTTTTTTGTCCTTCTGTCTATGGCGCGGATTTCTACCCTGCCCCTGCAGGAAATCAGGCCTCCCCTCTGCCCGGCAAACTCGCTGACCGCTTCGCTGACGATAATGATATCTGCGGTGTAATTTGCCGTATTAAGGTACTTTTTCTCCTTGAAAAAAACTTCCGCGTTTCCGGCAGGGAAAGGTTCCTCTTTAAGTTCAAACCCGCATTTTTTCATAAGATACAGCATTTCGGTTTCAACGGACGGGTCGACCGCTGCTCTCCTCAGATGCTCTTCCTTGGCAAATATCGTAACAGACGGCAGGTTTTTGCCGCTCAGGCGTTCCGTGAGTTTTGCAAGCACGTCTTCTTTCTTTTTTTCCCCTGCGACAAGACCGTCCCCGTCTTTTTCAATAACATCGGATATCTGTTTTGCCAGTTTTTCGCTTATCACCGATACTGCTTCCCGCGGCGACGATGTTGCCATAACGGCCTTCACCCTGCTGGTCTCAGTGCCTATGACTCTGGCCGTGACAATCATGTCGTCTCCAGAAAGAAAAATTCTGCCTGTAACGAGAATTTTGGCTCCTGCAAGCCTTCCGGCTTGCAATGCCTGGTTTTCATCCACGATACCCGACAGGCTTAACCCTATTTCGCTCAGAATCGTGTCAAGTTGTTCTCTTTCCACAATATCTATATTCTCGTTCCGGCTTAACAGTACGGAAAGCAGCGTACCGATATCTCTGCCCGTCTCGCGCAGTTGCTGGCTGTCCGCGTTAAGATTGAAAACCGCGACGGTATGGATCCCGCCGCTTGCAAAGCTGATATTCATAAATAATCCGAAAACCAACAATGATGCGCCCGCAACTATTTTTCTCTTATTTATCATTTTTCCTCCTATCTTCTCTCTCCACCCGGGCATGGAGTAAAGAACGGTTATGTTGATACATCCCTATAAACAATCAATTTTTCGCATCATTTATAATTATCTCCAATCTGTCAACCAAAGAAATCAGGTCATTGTCTTTCGTCTGCCGGGCAAGTTTTATTGTTTCTTTTAGTTCCCGCTCATAAACAAAATCCATTCCTTTTTTCCGGGCGATGTCCGCGAGATATATAAGGGAAGCAACCTTTGTGTGCAACGGCTTAGGAAGTTCAATCCCATAAAAGAACATTTTACTGAAAAATTCGTCTGAGTCCTTAGGGGGGTATTCCTTTGACAAGAATGTGATAACCTTGCAAAAACCTTTATCCGCCTCTTCGTAATTTCCCTGAAGATAATATATCTCACCAATGCGGAAAAGAGTGTAGGCGAAAAGCCTCACGGAAGCGCCGCAGTGGGTTCTTTTTAAAATTCTGCGGGATTTCTCGCGGTATGCGAACAAAGCCCCCTCGTAATTGCCCGCCGTCTCTTCACACCTCCCCTTTAATTCGTAAAACGGCAGAGAAATCTCGGAGAGTACCTCTTCGGAATAGTGCATGCCGAGCACCTGCAACACCTCTTCCAGAATCGCCGCATAGCGGGTATACATACCTTCTTCCTTGATTTCGGCAATTGAAGTATCCAGAAGAACCATTCCTATGTTAGGTTTTTCACGCGGAACATCGGTAAGGTCATATGCCCTTTGAAGGTGGTAAAGGGCATTCCGAACCTCTCCTACATTTTTGTAAAGGAGTCCCGTCCATGCATGACAATATATTTGTATTGCGATATCATCTGTTTCTTTCAGAATCTCTTCTCCCAGATTTATGCCATGATATATTTTTGTTTTATCAGGCGAGAAATCGCTTTTTATCCATGGACTTAATGGGTTAAGATATACAATATCTACTTTCCGCAGCCGAGTGAAATCTACTATCCGGCTAAAATCGTATAGTTTTCTCACGACCGGCACAGGCGTCAACTTCATTTTCGTGCCGGAATACTTTTCCATGAATATCTTCCATATGTTGCGGTATATCATTGTTTTGTAAAAATCACGGGGAAACGGAGGCATATCCAGAGATAAGGGGAACATTGCGCTTGTCAAAACAAAGGTCCCCCCCGAGGGAAGAGGGAAAGACGCCGCCGCGGTATATTCCTCATCAACCTTTATCAGTGGAGTTGCGCCTGTGCTGTAAATCGGATATCCCGAAATATTGAACCGTCTCCATAGATGGCTCGTGCCGGATGGAATGTTCAGTGATTTATGGTACGCAAGGTGGGATTCAATGACACCCTTGAATATTCCCGTCAGAAAAACAGCCGTTCCTGAATACCTTTTTTCCAGGTCAAGGTAACAGTTATAGTCTGCAAGAAAATTGTTAAGCGTATACAGCGGGCTTCCTTCCCAGTTTCCCAGACTGTTGGGGATGATTAGCATAAAGGTGCCTTCCTTCAGGTTGCCCATAATGGTTTTTAGCATTTCCGTATCAAGTACAGGACGGTTGGATCGCGCACTGCGGACATACATATCCGGTAGGCAGGCGATGACAAGCGAAGCGGCGGATATTTCTTCCGCGCTCGTTTTGGCATCCAGTAACCCCGTGGCAAATCCTGCTTTGCCGAACAGTTCCGCCAGGTCTTTCAGCGAAAAATCACCGCCTATCAGTATTTCCGGAAAAGATTCCTTTTTCTTCGCCATAGGGACAATCTTTTCGCAGGATTTTATAAGTACGGGCCCTGAACCGCTGATTTTTTCTTTGAGGCGGTCGGGAACAATGAGTAAAATTTCTCCTTGTGAGCGTATGGGAACCCTGTTTAAAGCCTCTGAGAATACGGCAGTCAAAATCTCATCGCCGGGTTCGCCTTTACAAAAACTCCATAAAAAAGACCGGAGCAGTGATATGCTCTTCAGTTTATCTGCCGCAAGTTTGACGATTTGTTCCGCTTTCTCCTGCACGTTGTGCTGTTTCCTGTTGAAAAGCTCATATTCGAGTTTTTTCATACTCCAGTAGTATGCGGGGAAGGTATCCGGAAAAGCTGCCGATATCTTTGTCAGGCATTCTTCCACCGTGTCTTCGTCAAAGATTTCCACAGCGCTACGGATTAAACGGACGGGCATAGCGGCTTCGGGATAGGTTTTAATGGTATCACTTATAATTTGAAAGAATTCACGCTGCTTACTCCCGTCTTGTCCAAAGTTGTTCCTTATAAATTTCTCATGGCAACGGTAGAGGGTAAGGCAGTCCATATCCCAGTTTATCGAAGATGTCCAGCGAAATTGAAAATTTCCCAACATGCCTGAAAGCGTAGAGAGTTTTTCATCTTTCCCGAATTGCAGTTTTTCTGCCAGATAGATACATGCCGAAGAGTTGATATACTCCATTTTTGAAATCAGCCCCCGTTCAAGAAGCGCCCTGTGCTTACTCTCCTCTTTTTCGGTAAAGATGTAAAAGCGTGAAAGATAAAAAGCCAGGTCTCTGTCTCTGCGGTTCAACTCAACGGCATCCAACAGTCTTTCTTCCAGAAGGGCGACAAGAAAATCAATCCTCCTTTCAGAAAGTGAATTCTGTTTCCGCACCCGGGCTATGTAGGAGATAACGGCGTTCTGATAGAGCATGGGGTGTTTTTCGAAAGAAGACATCGACAGGTATTTTCCCAGTGCTGCAGTTCCCTTTTCATATTCGTCATCGGGGTGCGTCACCCCAAGGATATACCAATAGAATGAAAAATCCGGATAAAGATACAAGGCTTTCAATATTTCGTTTAGTGAACCTGAAGCATTACGGGCAAAACGCTGTCTGAGGTAGTTCCGGTAATATACGAGCGATTCTTCCGTCGGAGAGGAAAAATCACCATGCCCGTATTCTTTTCCACAAGCCGCAAGAATTCCTTCAAGAACCTTCGATCTTATCTGTCCCATGTGAAGACTGGAGAAATTTTTCAAGAGAGGAGTCCCAAATCTCTGCGGCACATTACCAAAGCCGGAATACGACAGAGAAACGGTAAAAGGATGGGAAGGATTGTCTTGCATATCAAGCCAAAGGATATAGATATATGCAGAGGGGTCAACGCGTGCTCGTTTTTCTCTTATATCATTCCATTCGCGCAGATTGATAAAGGTACAGTCTATACCGTGGTAGGAAAACTCCGCCAGCAATTCTTCCCGCAGGATTGCCAGAAAAGGATACCGGTAAAGTTGGTCATTGACCGCTATATATTCGGATTGTAATACATTTTCCGCATCAAGACAGATAACAACTTTTGTGCCTGAAGTTTCAGATGAAGGCGGCTTTGAGGATGCGGATGGATCGCGTGAAGATAACTTATCTTTCAGATATTCCGCAGCAGCCTTGGCGGCAGTATTTATACGCGCAAGGGTTGTTGCAAACTCTTTGGTTTCGATTCTCCCGCGTTTCCAGTCGTAAAGGCGGAATACAATCAGGATGTCTTCCCCTTCTATGCTGAAATGGCCGGAAAACAGGTAATCGGCTGGCTCCACCCGGCGTACCCGGCCTTCTTCCGTAAAACCCTCGTCCGCAAGCATAATCTCGTCAAGCGCTCTGCGCACCTCTTCTCTTTCCACGGGGATACACCACTCTGCGCCCGAAAGTTCCACCACGACAATGTCGGGAATGTAGTTGGTAAGATAATCAAGGCTCCTGTCGGGAGACCGATTCTCAAACCATAAAACCGCCACCGTCGGCTTGCTCTCGGCGTGCCCGTAAAGCGGCGCGAAAAATAAAGACAGTAGAATAATAATTGTGTTTATATTTTTCATCTTTTTATACCGCTTTCCTTTACCTTTCCGGGTTATTAATCTTTTTGCTGTTTTTCAACCAGCTGCAACGCTAATCTTTCTATCAGCTTTGAAGCCGCATTCTGAAGGGCTTTTTTCCCGGCAATAAGCTCGGAAAGGTCAACCGCTACTTCAGTTTGACGATCGACGGCTTTCAGAATACCCGTTTTCGTCTCGACAGCTTTCAGTTCAATCCTGCCTTTGCAGGAATAAAGATTTCCCTTCCGCATGGCAAATTCGCTGAATCCTTCTCCCGTAATTGCAATATCGGGCTTCTTGGTTGATTTGCTCGGGTCTATTATTGTAAAACCGGCTTGATTAAGGATTGCGGCTATTTCCGTCTCCGCGGCGGGGTCAACGACCTGCTTGCCGAAGTGTTGTTCCTTTGCTTTTATTGAGACAGTCGGAAGTTTTTTGCCGGAAAGAAGTTTTTTTAATTTTGCCGCTATATCCTCTGGCTTTTCTTGTTTTGCCACCAGGAAATTGATATTTTTGCTGACTGTCTCATTTATCTTTTCAGCGAGGTTTTCCACCCCCTGCTCGAGATTTTCGATATCCGGAATGGTTACAATTTCCGCATATACGCGGCTGGTTTCCGTTCCCATTATCTTTGCGGCCATGAAGACTTTTGAGGCGGATTCAAAGACCCTTCCCGTAACGAGAATTTTTGCGCCTGTGACCGCACCGATTTTTCCAGCTGTCTCGTGCGTTATTATTCCCGACATTCCCAGTTCCTGTTCTTGCAATAATTTTTCCAGTTCCTGGCGTTCAACCACAATGATATTTTCAAACCTTGAAAGATGTGCATTGAGAAGAATTGCCATCTGGGAACCCGTATCGGCCAGTTTTGCTCCTGAAGACTGAAAATCAAAAACTGCCATGCTGGCAACCGGAGAAATCTCTCTCTCCGCATAAACAATTGTCCCGGAAAACAGCCAAAAGATTGACTGCAGTACCGCCACTGCAATTACCGAGTTTCTTCTTAACAAGCATTTTTTTCCTTTCATTGGTCCCCTCCATTACTTTTACAAAATTCACGTTGTACTATCGACATCTTTCCTTTCATCGATAAGCACGTTTAACAATACTGTTAAGACTCCTCGCGAACTGCTGATTTTTCCAACTTCAACTGTTTCTCCCTCTCGCAGAAGGATTGAGGTTCTGAGTTCCAATCCTTCCCCGAATGTTCCCGGGATACCGTCTTCCGCCAGAATGAGTCTCAGGTCGGCTTTTATTGTTTTGTTATCGACGAGTTTCGGAAGAAGTTGATATTCTATTTTACGGTTGCCGACCAGCAAATCGTTCATCCTCATATCAACATAATTTCCGTCAAATACGGATATTCCGGGAGAAGATATTATTCTGTCTCCCGTGGAAAAATCATCAAAGAAGACTGAAAAATTGAGAAAAAGAAGGGGACCGCGGCTTTTTTGTGCCTTTTCCGCAGGCAATTCAATATTAAAAATGCCCATTTCAATCTGTCCGTTGTCCACCGCCACCCATTCCACGCCAGAAGGGAAAAGCAAACTTACTTCGTTAAGTATTTTTTTGGATTCTGAAAATTCCCTAATGCGAGTCAATTGTGCAGGTTTTTCTCCCTCTTGCTGCATCACGGGAGGGAGATTATCAATTGCAGCGGGCTGTTCCACGCCGAGTCCTTTAACAACCATGGAAAGCGATGCTATCTCCATATGACTTTTTCGAATAAGATAAAAAGAAAATAGTATGCACAAAATCGCAGCTACTTCCAAGGCAACCCGAATGCGTGGGAATAATCTTTTGCCGGCGGAACATTTTTCGCTTTTATCCAGAGTATCATCTTTTAATCTCGCCAGGAGTCTTTTCTGATAATCCATCCAGTATTCCTCAGGCGGCAATTTATCTTTGTTTGATTTAACCAGTTTTTCAACTTTGCTCAGTTTATTGAAATATTTTTTGCAGGAGGGACATGCATCCAAATGTTCCGATATGGTTTTATCCAGATATTTAATATCTACCTGTGACAGGCATCCTATAATATTTATTACTTTTTTGCACCTCATTGTTTCACCTCTTTATTTAGCCCAGGACCCAATATGCTCATCAATATATTTCTTGCCCTGTGCAGTCTCCAGGCAATCGTTCCTTCGGAACATCCTTGAATTTCTGCAGCTTCCTTGTACGAAAGTTCCTGGAGCAGTACTAAAACCACTACTTCTTTTTGAAGCAAAGGTAATGCGGAGAGGGCTTTGTCGATTTTGTTTTTCAATTCTTCCTGCACCAGTGTATATACAGGGTCCGTTTCCATTGTTATCAATGCCTTTTTTGCATTAATGAGGTTGTACAACAAACCGTTTCTTCTTCCCTTTTTTTTCAAGTGAGTAAAAGCCAGGTTACGGGCTATCTTATAAAGCCATGTCTGAAAAGATGAATTTCCGTTAAATGAATGAAGGTTCTTATAAGCTTTAATAAACGCTTCCTGTGAAAGATCTTCGGCTTCAAAGTGATTTCCCGTCAACTGGTATAACATACCGTAAATTCTCTTTTGATAAAGCATGACCAATTCTTCAAAAGCATTTTCATCACCATTTTTGCATCTCGTTACAATGTAAAGATCATCTGGCATCATTATTTCCTTATTTATACATTAGACGATACTATTCGAAAAAACCTTTGTTTCTTGACCAATTATTCTTATATAATTACATTCTTCAACTGATATTATATATTCTTCACTCCACTAAAACAATGATCGTAATATCTTAGGAGACTCCTGCACTCTCTCGAAAGGATGTCGGAAATGGGCATAGATTCCATAGAACCTCTCGAACCGCTTCCTTACGGCGATGTCGATCTTAAAGAGGCAAAACGGCTGGTGGGAGACAAGATGCTTCTTTCCGGCAATATCGTCTCTCCAGATTTCCTGCGATTGGATAAAGACGATGTGAAAGAGCTGGTGAAGAAGGCTATTAAGGACGTCGCGGCGGGAGGAGGTTTCACCCTCAGGACCACAGGCGGGCATGCGGATGTGAACATGTCCCTTGAAAAACCCATCCTGAAGAAAGTCGTGGAAAACGTCGAAGCCTACATAGAAGCCGCCCTCGATTACGGCCGCTATCCCCTGTGATTCCTGTTCGTTCGTACTGTGGCATAAGCTGAATTATCTATTGACAAAAAATTAATGTTCATATGAAATGAACATTAAGTTTCCAAATAATGAACATTTCGTTTTTAAAACAGAAAAATGGAAAGCATATTTTCGACAGAAGAGAGGATCAGGATTCTGCGTGCTGTTATTGCAGTTCGGCTTCTTCCGGACAGCATATAAGCGGCAAGAACTGGTTCGGGCTGAAGAAAAACCTTCATTCTGAACTGGGAAACGTGAATCTAAAATGGGCTTGGCAGGTTTCTTTTTTTGGAAAGGTGGCGGCTAAACTAAGACTTGTTACCCGCAACTTGTTCAGGTAAAAAACTGTGCATTTTTTCTGTTTTTGCTCTATAACCTTTTTTAGTTTTTTCAATTAAATCGAGTTTTATTAACTCGTTGATATCTCTTGTTAGCATCATTGTTGAACCGCCTCGATACAGTTCCATGAGTTTGGGGCTTAACATAATCAATTTATCTCGTGGAACATCTTCTGATTGGCGAGACAATTCAATAACTAAATTACGCATTCGTTTTGCCGGTCGTTCAGAACGTTTGTGCTCTTTAAATATCTCGTAAACAAAAGTCTCCCATGAAATATCGATGATTTGAGCGAAAATATAAGTAAGTTGTTCAATTAGTCCGTCTCTGAAACCTTGTGTTGCATAAGCAATAAAATCAGAGATGTCGTTTTTCTTTCTTGCAGAGTCCAGATTGATATAATATTCAGTTCTTGTAGCATTATAGTGATTACTCAATAAATGCGCTGCAGGCGAAGGAATACCGGCACACAAAAGTATTGCAAATTCCAGGATCCTGCCAACTCTTCCGTTCCCATCACTAAAAGGATGTATCCATTCTATGTATAAATGTGCAGCCATAGATTTAATAATATTGCCGATTATGGGATGGACATTCGGTATTGCAAAATATTCGCTGTTTAACCAGTCACATAATTGAACCGTTAGATAAGGAATATCATTATGGTCAACGGCTTTATATGTTCCTGCGCCAACCGGAACGGTTCTGAATTCGCCGGGAATAACATAATCAGGAGAGGGAACATTCTTTAAGATTACTCTGTTAAATTTTTTTATTTCATCTATGGTGATAAGATATTTCTTTTCGGGGCACAGGGAATTCTTTATTTCGTTACACAATTCCAATATGTTATCAACTTCCTGCTTCAAATATTCTTTAGAAGGCGGCAGTACCAGTTTTTTGTCTATTATCTGACGTACTTGTTGTTCAGAGAGGGTATTTCCTTCAATTGAAGTCGTTGCCGAAACGCCTTTAGCTAAATAAAGTTTGTGCATTTCCTGCGCGGTTATCGGTTTAAGAGGAATTTGAGCAAGATGTTCACATTTTGAAAGACATTCTCCTAATTGTATCCATGTTCTATATGAAAGTTTCTGCAGATCAACCTTAAATGTAATCCACGGGTATTTATCAGCAAATTTTTGTTTCATTTTTTGTCCCTTATTTTGTTACGTATTAAATATTGCTGTACAATGAGTTATGAAATAATACTCATAAATTATGTTAATATAATAATTCATTATTGTCAAGTGCATTGTATATTTATAAACTTGGATTTGACATTAATGAAACGATATGAAAAAATAAGTTTTTTTCAAACTCCGTATGCCGGAGCAGTTCGGCTTCTTCCGGACAGCATATAAGCGGTAAGAACTGGTTCGGGCTGAAGAAAAATCCTTTATTCTAAGAAAGGATTTGACATACAGGCGGAAAAAACATAAATTGAATAAGGAATTTCAGTTAATTTCAAACAGGATGTTTTTTACCTTGATGTTTTTAAAAGAGGAAAATGAATTCTGAAAAAGATCTGATAGATCGATGGAAGTTTGAGCGTGACGCGTCGGGTTCCTGCGGCGAATCCGCGCAGGCACTGAGCAAATCTGTTATTTTCGGTGAGCGCGGACCGGTGCCGGATATGCCTGCGGCGAGGTTCGATGGGGAATCAAGCGTGATTAAAATCACCGGCCACCCCGTTTTATCCCGGGGGAAAAAGGATTTTACAATCAGCTGCTGGATCCATACCGGAGAGAGTTCAGAAGGCGGTGACGTAATCGGGGATATAATCTCCTGTTTTGATCCTGCCGAAAGGTGCGGGTTCAACCTGTCGGTGGTTACCAACGGGGGTGTAACCCACACCACCCAGGCAAACTACCGCCACCTGCATTTCGGGATTGACCAGGGCCGCAGTCATGGTATTGAGGATTGCGGGCGGCCGGGAGAATCCGTTTTTGTAAACGCCCTTGCGTCGGTTGAAGGGGAACTTTATGCAGGGACTCTGGAGAACGCACCTGACCGTACGGGGCACCTTTACAGGTACGCGGGAAATAAAGAGTGGGAAGACATGGGCACACCGCCGGATTGTAGCAACTGCGTGGGAGGCATTGCACGATTTGAAGGGAAGTTTTATGTTTCATCCGCCCGGTACCAGACGACAGGTTCCCTGCTGGGCCAGCCGAAGAACATAAATCCGGGAGGCCATGTTTATCTCGTTGATGACAACGGGCAATGGACTGACTGCGGACATCCGGGTATCGAAAGCGCTGTTTCCGAAGATGCAAATCCGTCAATAGGTAACGGCAACGGCAAGGCCGATGCCGCAGTCAGCCTGACTGTTTACAGGGGCAGGCTTTATTGTGCCTCTGCGAACCAACGGGGTGTTTTTGTCTATGAGGGAAAGAATAAATGGCGAAACATAGGACCCGAAAGCCGCGTTTTCAGCCTGATTATCTACCGTGACCGGCTTTATATGCTGGCCAACGGGGGTGTGCGCCCGGAACACGGAGGGGCCCTTTACCGGTACGAAAAAGACGGCGAGTGGGAATTCTGCGGCAGACCGGGCAAGTCAACCCAGACATACGGCGCCGTGATATATGCAGGAAATCTCTATGCCGGAACATGGCCTGATGGGGAAGTCCATCTTTACAAGGGTAAAACCGAATGGGAAAATCTCGGCTGGCTCGGATATGCGAGAGAGGTTATGGCCATGGTGCTGTATAACGGCAAGTTTTACGCGGGCACGCTGCCTATGGCCAACATCTGGAGGTATGACGGGGAGAAACGGTTTGCTTTTGCAGGAAACGCCGACAACAGCGAAGTCGTTCTTCGCAGGGCATGGAGCATGGCTGTTCACAGGGGATCTCTCTATATCGGCACCCTGCCTTCGGGGCATGTTAAGCGCTACCGCGCGGGCGTCATGGCGACTTCAGACTCTTCATTGCCGGCAGGCTGGCATCATATTGCCGCCACCCGCGGAGATTCCCGGCTGAAAATTTATCTTGACGGCAGGTGCGTTGCCGAATCCGAACCGTTCAATTCCGATGATTATGATTTGAGCACGGGAGCTCCCCTAAAAATCGGGTTCGGACAGCACGAACATTTTCGCGGGCTGATGGCAGACCTGCGCATCTACGGCAGGTGTCTCACTCCCGAAGATGTCAATGTCATTATCAGCGAAGCAAAAACAGCCTGATTGGTGCTTCATTCATCTTCCCTGTCTGAAAATATATAAAAAATTTCCTTCCGTTTTCTTTCCCCTGCTCTCAATTGGAAATTATTGGAATTGGAGAGGAAGTTGAGGTTCGTGAAGGTTATGTGATATAATTCGTTCCAAACAATAAAGGAAGGGACAAAAGTCATGAAATTCGTTAAAATGTCGGGTTCGGGCAACGATTTTGTGGTGATTGACAACAGGAAAGGGATTATAAAGAACAGGAAATCCACGGCTATAACCCTGTGTGACAGGAAGTTTGGCGTGGGAGCCGACGGGATTCTGCTTGTTGAGGATTCAGAGAAGGCTGACTTCCGCATGAGGATTTTCAATTCCGACGGGAGCGAGGCGGAGATGTGCGGCAACGGTTTGAGATGCATAGTCCGGTTTGTTTCCGGGAATGTTTACAGGAAAAAGTCTTTCCTGGTGGAAACGAAAGCAGGCGTCCTGGAAGGTTTCGTTGAAAAGGGACAGAATATAAGGGTTCAGCTCAATGTTTCCGGAGGCGCAAAACTAAACATTAAGATTCCCCTGGGAAAAACTACGCTTACCGGCCATTTTATCAATACGGGCGTTCCTCATACGGTGATAGTGGCTGATGATATGGAAAAGATAGAGCTTGAAAAGGCCGGACCGCTTGTGAGATACCATAAACTTTTCGCTCCAAAAGGCACAAACGTCGACTGGATCAGGATAGTCGATAAAAAACACATAAAGATAAGAACATACGAGAGGGGAGTGGAAGCCGAAACGCTTTCATGTGGCACCGGAAGTGTCGCCGGTGCGTTAATCGGCAATCTGCTGGGGATGACCGTTTCTCCCGTCAGCATCATTGCCCGTTCGGGAGAGATCCTGCGCGTATCTTTCAATGAAGGATTTAAAAAAGTCTACCTTGAAGGGAAAACACAGCTTTCTTTTAAGGGAGAATGGATAGGATTGTAAAAAAATCAGTCCGAGAATATCCCGATGGAATTTTCCTTGCGCTCGCCGGTATGGTAAGCGGCACTCTGCTCGCATGGAACGGCGTTCCTCTTGCCCTTCTGGTTTTAATCCCGTTAGTTCTCTCCCTTTTATGCGCCTTGTTTGGCAGGCGGTTTCTTGTTTTCACTTCGTTTATTCTCGTTTCAGGCCTGCTCACATTTCAACAGGTCAGGATTCCCCGCGACCACATTATACATTCGGACATTGAAAAAATAGAGAATTTTTCGGGAAAGATTTTGCAGTGCAGGGAAGGGCCTTTTGGCGTAAGATACGCGATAATGGCCGACGGGTATGTCCTTAAGGACGGCACTGTGAAAAAGGCCCGGGGAAAGGTGCGGATTACCTCCGGCAGAACCGATGATATTTTCTCTGCCGGCGCTCTTGTTGCCGCCAGGGGCGTGTCCCTGCATGAAATCCGGCCGCCCAAAAATCCCGGGGAGGAAGGCTTCGGCCTGACAATGCGCAGGCAGGGATTTCTTATTGAAGGAAAAGCAAGAGAAGTTGTTCTGCTGTCTCCTCCGGGAAACAGGATTAAAGGTTTTTTCGTGTGGATAAGAAACCGCCTGAATAGCCGCCTGGATCGGCAGTTCATGTATTTCCCCGAAGAAAAAGTCCTTCTGGAAGCCATAACCGTGGGAAAAGATAACATTCCTTATTTTCTCAGGGAAATCGGCAGGAGAAGCGGAACCTATCACATCCTTGTGGTTTCAGGCCAGCATCTGGCGTTCCTTCTGCTTTTCCTGAGGATAGTCTTTATTTTCTTCCGCAACCTCAACAACAGGCGGCCGAAGCTTTTCCCCTCAATCTCCCTGCTGGTTCTCTGGATGTACGCGGGCATCACCGGCTTCATGCTTCCTGTCGCGAGGGCCGTGCTGATGATGACATTCTTCTTCCTGGGGGAGATTTTTGAGCGGGATGTCAGCGGATTCCAATCAATCTCTCTTGCAGCGATACTTCTGCTTCTGCTCAATCCCCTGAACCTCTTTGACGTTTCTTTTCAGCTTTCCTTCGCCGCCACCGCCGGCATCCTTTTCTTTGCCGTCAGGTACGGTTTTCTTACCGGCAATAGCTATGTCAGGGGGTTTGTCGCAAGCTGTGCGGGAGCCCAGATAGCCGTGTTGCCGCTTATTATTTACCATTTCGGCACATTCTATCCCATCGGCCTGATTAACAATGTAATTTTCATCCCTCTCGCGGGTGTTATCATGCTTTCTTTCCCTCTTTTCCTCTTTCTTCCTTTTCTGTTTTTCCCCCTGAGGTTGCTGCTCTCCCTGTTTCTGCGTCTCGCCTCGTTGTCTTCCCATGTTTCCCATGGCGTGGAAGTGTCCCTTCCCCTGGCGGCAGTTCTGGTTTCGTACCTGCTTCTTTTTCTGCTATTCAGCAGGATGGAAATCAGGAAAAGGCTGGTTTCGTGTTCTCTGGCCGCTTTTGCCATGGCGGGCATCATTTTCTTCCCTGTTCTCTTCAGGCAGAACGCTGAAGACAGGCTCTACCTGTTTTCCATGAACAAGCCGGCGGCCATATTTGTTAAAAAGGATGAAACGACCGCTTTCCTCTCGGACAGTTGCAGGCAGAGAAATCTGGAAAACGTTCTGATGCCTTTTTTCAGGGAGAAGAGAATTTCAAGACTCTCAGGTCTTTTTTATACGGACATATCCTACGACCATACCGGGACCCTGAAGACCGTAAGGGAAAAACTCAGGGTTGAAAGAATTTTTGAACACGAGGCGGTCAAAGAATCGGCCTTCTATCCTTACCTGAGCGTCTACTTTTACAACAACGGGGATTATAATTTCATCCTGAAAAAAAACGGGGACAGGACGGCCGTATCCGGCCTGCAGGCGGAATTCCTGGGGGAAGAGAACGGAAAACTCGCCTACTTGGTGAGGAAGGGGAATGTGCATATTCTCGTGGCTCCGTTCCTGGGGCAGGAGATTTCGGAGAAGATAGAAAACCGCAGGTTCGACATCGCCTGGATAAGCGACATGAAAAACACCGTGAAAGTCAAACGTCTTGTTGAGACCGCGCAATTTGATTATCTTGTACTGCCGAAAGACCTGAAGAAATTCAAGAATTTGAAATCGGCTGTAAGGACTTTTTATCTGAGCGAGAGCGCGGTCATTGCGGATTTCTCTGCCCGGTCCCCGGCCGTTTCATATTACATGGATATGCTTCCGCCCGTTTCCCGCAACCGTATTCAGCCTTACTGAGGCTTTGGAGAAATTGGAATATCCCGCGGATTACCCGGAAACAATCGCCGTTTCACCACTTGCTTTTTACATCCAGTCCAGGCTAACAGGCAGTAGCGACGGCAGGATAAATGCCAAAAAGATGAGAAAAAAGCAGTTAGAAATATACATCTCCCTCGCTATTGAATTCCAGTTTACATTTCCCGGATTCTTATATAGATTTCATGGCCGGTGCGCGGTTCGCGGATCAGCGTCAGGAATCCGAGAAGAGTGCAAAAACAGAGAGTTGCCCCCATGGCAAAAACAGCCTGGTAACCGGCTGCGGCATACCGGTCGGCAAGCCACCCGCCGAACGGGGAAAGTAAAAAAACCGGCGGAAGGGCTATGATACTGCCCACCGCTATTATCACCGAGGGTTTAATTTCCGAAACCATTTCAAAACCGAGATTTGCCAGGACGTGGGCATTCATTGTCACGGTTGCCGCGTAGAGAGCGTATCCCGCCAGCAGGGCTAATCTGCTGTGAGGCGATAACAGAGGCAGGATAAACGTTGTTCCGAGCAGGAACGCGCTGACAATGCCGATAAGACGGAAACCGTATCTGTCTGCCAGCGATTTCATGCAGACCCCAGCGATTATCGGGCCAATAAAATAAACTCCCGAAAAAAGAACCGCGTCGGCAGGATTCATTTCAAGGATTTCTTTCCCGTAACCGATAATCAGCGGCGCGAGACTCTGGGCGGATATGCTTAATATGTAAAAAAACAGGAAAACCCGGAAGTTGAAGTTTTTCAGGAGAATCTTTGCGGCTTTTACCGGAGCGGGCGGCTTGATTTTGTGCGAGTCGTAAACTGTCTGAGCATTGTCCTTTATGCCCAGGACCGCCAGGCAGGACAGGAACATAATTGTTCCTCCAATGAGAAAGGCGTAGTGATAATTCACGGGAGACGGCTTTTGTTTCATAAGCCACCTGGTCAGCAACATGCCTATCAATCCGAAAGAACCTACGGCGATGGAACGCATGGATGCGAGATTGCCTCTCTTTTTCAGAGGAGTGTTTTCCAGAATCATTTCGTTGTAGACGGGAAATCCGAGGTTGTTGGTAATCGCCAGTATGAGACAATGGAATACGAAAAGGAATATCCAGACGTTCCTGGAGAAGAAATTCCATGCCACAAGAGCGGCGAGAGAATAAAACATCCATGAAAAAGTGAAGATGGCATACATGAGATATGTTTTAAATTTGCGGCCGGTTCCTCCGATTATCCTCGGGCCCAGAATCTGCAAAAAAGTCATAATTGCGAACAGAAGCATTACAAACTGTACCGTCGTTTTAGTGACACCGAGCGTGAAAAGATACAGCGGCACCATGGCGGCAATAAGGCATGAAGGGCTTCCAATAGACCATATAATCTCCCAGCTTACTGCCGCAAGGTTGTTCCTTTTCAGGCTCTGGTTCAGGAGAACGTCAAGGTTCGACTGCTGTTCGTTCGATAGAGAATGGTTTGTCTGCTGCATGTATTTCCTTGTTGATGCAAAAACTGCCGGTTACCCAACAAAAAATATCCCCAATTATACACCTTTTCCCCTTCTGTTCAAAGAGGAAGGCCCGGCACAAGGAAGCCTGTGGTTGCAAATACTTTGGTAAAACCGTAGCTGCATCTTTTAAGATGCGCCGGAGAAAAAGTTCAAGTCGAGGGGTTATGCCAGGAATGTTTTTTGTGGGGAAGATTTTGTTTTTTAAAAAATTGTAGTTTCAATCTCTTCCGCCCCGGTTATTTTGAAGGCCCGTATTTTTCAGATCCACAGAGCCTGATGAAGAATCGTAAGTGAATTCCATTCCTTCAGGAGGGTCAGGCAGTTTCTTGACATACCCGTTTGTTACAAGTTCCTGCAAAGAGGCGGGATATTTTCCCTGTTCCGCCCAGTAGGAATCCACCAGTTGCTTCAAGGGCAGAACGGCATTCATACTTTCCGCCTCTTTCTTCGTTTTTACCATAACATCCCCGTATTTCCCTGCGGCGTTTACAGGCGTCAGGTCTCCGGGTTCGGGCTCCTTTTTTTTCCCCTTGCAGGAAGAAAAAAACGCCAGCGTGAGGAGGATAAGCAAAAACAGATTCGTTTTTTTCATTTTCATATAAGTAATTTTACACATTTAAAAAGAAGGAAGCATGTACTGTTTATAACCGGTACCTGTATTTAACCACTTCGATACGGTGAAGTCAAATGGGTGGAGAGGCGGAAGGCAAAACGGTTTGTTTCCCGGATGTCCATGTAATATAATCAAAGAAAACGTACGGCAGTGGAATGGCATTGAAAAAACAAGGAGATACAATGGATATAAAAGCTTTCAAAAAACCGCCTTCCATATTGCGTCCCGCGCCTTTCTGGGCGATAAACGAGGAAATTACGCCGGAAGAGACGGCGAGACAGATGACCGACATGCTGAGGGTGGGACTCGGAGGGGGATTTTTTCATTCAAGGCACGGATTGAAAACGGAATATATGGGTAAGGAATGGTTCGATTCCATGAAAGCCGCGCTGGATGTCGCAAAGAAGAATGACGGCTACCTGTGGCTTTATGACGAAGACCTGTGGCCCAGCGGAAACGCCGGAGGACAGATTGCCGGCATGAAGGATGAGTACAGGGCAGCTTCCCTTAACGCGGTTCTTCTCGCTCCCGGTGAGAATCTTCCGCCGCCCGGTGAAGACGGGGAAGTGAGGCGTACCTACATTATAACAAAACGAAACGGATTGATTCTCGGTGAGTTCAGGTCTGTTTCTCCGGAAGAAACGGATTCTTCGGCCGGTTCAGAAAGGCTTGTGATGGTGAGAAAGTACAGCGAGAAAATACCCTGGTGGAGCGGGGAATCCTATGTCAACCTTCTTCATCCCGGGGCTGTCCAGGATTTTATAAGACTGACACACGAGGTGTATTACAAACAGCTTGGGGCCGATTTCGGCAAGAGGATTCCGGGTATTTTCACCGACGAACCCCAGCTTGTCCATCCAGGTACGGGGATTCCCTGGTATGAAGGACTTCCGGGAAAGTACCAGGAGTGGACAGGCAGGGATTTCTGGAAGGACCTGCCTTTTCTCTTTTTTGACGGAGGGCAGGCGAGGTACATAAGGCTCCTCATCCACAGGGCAATCCTGAGGCAGTTCCTCGAGGCATACAGCAGGCCTCTGTACCTCTGGTGCGAAAAACACGGTATCGCCTACACGGGCCATTATAATGCCGAAGACACTTTTTCCTCCCAGATATTGAACCACTGCGGAGGTATCATGGCCCATTACAGGTACCAGCATATTCCCGGCATAGACCACCTGTGCAGGCATACGGACGCCCTTCTTTTCACATGCAAGCAGGTCTCTTCGGCGGCAAGGCAGTTGGGAAGAAAATATGTCCTGTCGGAGATTTTCGGGGTAAGCAGGCATACAAATACCTTTGAGGATTTCAAGTGGCTTGGAGATTACGACCTTGTCCACGGGGCAAATATTTTCTGTCCGCATCTTACATGGTATTCGGGCAAGGGGAGAAGAAAGAGGGACTACCCGCCCGTGTGGAACTATCAGCAGACGTACTGGAATGAGCTTCCCGTCCTGAATGATTATTTTGCCAGGACAGCCTACGTTCTTACGTCGGGAAAGCCTGATGTAAAAATCCTTCTGCTCCATTCCATTGAAAGCGCCATTGCGGGAAGGAGGATAGGTGTCGAGTCGGGCCGCAGTTCTGCAGATATTCCCCGGATGGATATGTCGGATGCTTCAAACCTCGACGCACTCATGCGCAAAACGCTGGAGTCCGTTTTAAGCACCGGGTATGACTGCGACATAGGAGACGAAGGATTTATAGAAGAATACGGAAAGGTTGAGAAGAAAAACTTCGTTGTCGGGAAGATGTCCTACAGTATAGTTATAATTCCTCCTTCGTTCACCTGGAGGGAGAAAACGGTTCTTGCCCTCGAAAAATTCGCCGGTAACGGAGGGAACCTTATCATCCTCGGGAAACCGCCCGAAGAAATCGAGGGAATCGGAAGGATAGAAAGATGGAGTAAACTGCTCTCCCTGAAGAATGTTCATTGCCTGCCTTCTTCTTCGGAATCCGTCAGGAACGCGGTCAATGCTCTCAAACCCTGCACTTACTCCCTGAAAGACCCGTACGGGAAAGACGTCCCGGAAACATACGTTCAACACAGGATTGACGGTAAAAGACAGGAGATATTCTTCATAGTTAATTCGGACAGGGTAAACGGCAGGGAATATATTCTCACGCTGGAAGGAAAGGCGGGAAAGAATCTTTTCAAATGGGATGCCGCGGAAGGCAGTGTTTTCTCAGTAGATACGAATAAATCAGGGGGAGATTTAACATACCGGTTTTCTTTACCTCCCGCCGGCTCAATACTTCTGACTCTTTCGCCGGGCGGACCGGGATGTGAAAAAGAAAAGACAGTGCCGGATATCGGCAACGCGCGGGTTGTTTCCCGGACACGCGTTTTCGGATTTGAGAGGAAAGACAAAAACGTTCTTGTGCTTGACAGGATAAGCGTTTCCTATGACGGCAGGGTGTTTGGAAAAGAGGAGCCGGAGTGGAGGACGAGAAAAAGCATAGCCCGCCATTTTGACACCGGAGAGGCCCTTCAGTGGCAGCCGTGGGTCTCCGCCAGGAAGAAGATTTTCCAGGGCAGGGGAGGGGAGATTATCCTGAGGTACAGGTTCAACAGCGGAATAGCCAGGCCGAAAAGCTATCTCGTGATTGAAGACATGCAAAAAGGTAGAGTGTTCATGAACGGCAGAGAAATTTCATGGGATGATGAGAAACAGCTCGGCTGGTACCGGGACAGGGGTTTCCGTATGGTTGAAATAACGGACCTGGTGAAAAAGGGCGGGAATGCCGCAGATTTCAAAGTGTGCTACGATTTTCTCACGGAGATCGAGCCTGCATACATTGTCGGGGAGTTCGGGGTTGAAATGGCCAGCCCGTATGAAGGCAGGATTGTAAAGGAGAAAAAGAAAATTGAAGCGGGCACCTGGATTGGACAGGGATACCCGTTTTATAGCGGAAGCATGGTATACAAGACCGATGTTGTCCTTGAGAAGGGGCAAAGAGTTTTTCTTAAACTTCTGAACCCTTCGGGTACGCTCTTCAAAGTGAGGGTCAACGGCAAGGATGCGGGGAAGATTTTGTGGGCGCCTTATATTCTTGAAATCACGCCTTTTATTAAAAACGGCGGCAACAGGATAGAAACAGAACTTGTTTCGTCTCTCCAGAACATGTGGGGCCCGCTCCACGAAAGGGACGGGGATGACAACATGTGGGTTGGAGAAAATGCATTTCAGGATGAAGCTTTTTTGCGGGAAGAAATTTCCCTGTTCAATTACGGACTCGGAGGAATAGAGGTGGTGGTTCTGTGACGGGGATTTTCAAAGGGGTGAGTTTTTTCTGCCGGATGATGGCATCCTCAGGAAAAGAAGGGTTATTCCTCCTATGGCACTCTGTATGAGTATGGCAAGAAGAACGAGCATTGAAAGTGCGGCCGCCTTTTCTTCTCCCATGTAACGGGAGAAGAAGTAGACGTAAGTGAATTCTCTCACGCCCAGTCCCCCGAGGGACGGTATGAGGGTGGATGTCCAGATCAGAGGTATGTATGTGAAAAACGTGCCCAAGCCTGCCCTACCTCCGTCCAGGGATACCCCCATCACGTAGTTTGAGATGATGGATAATGTCTGGACTGACAGGCTGACAGCCAGAGCTTTCAGGATGTCTCTGCCGGAAGAGAAGTAAGATGAAAACGTTGCGTAGACAGCTTCAAGCCTTGCCTTGACTGCGCAGGGGATGATCCTTGATGGCAGGCGGTATAGAATTCCGGCCGTCTTTCTGCTGGAGAAGACCATGATGGTGAAAAGGATGATAAGCATGATGAGAGAGAGGAATGTCCGGTACCTTGCGGGAATGTCCGGGGTCAACCAGGCCGAAACCGTCCCCATTGAGATGACCGTCATGGCTCCCAGGAACCTGTCCACAAGGACCGAACCGCCCATCATCAGTTTCTTCTTTTCTCCCCGGGCAAGGAATATTGCCTTGGCTATGTCCCCTCCGGCCCCGGTGGGCAGGAAATTGTTGAAGAATAGTCCGACAAAAGTGAGCTTCAGCATGTTTGGATAAGTGATTTTATCGGAAGATGCCTGGCTCTTCAGGATTATCAGAAGCCTCAGGGCAAGTCCGAAGGCAAGCATGACAGATATAGATATGGCGGCGAGTGCAAGTCCTGTGCGGCAGTTTTTGAGGGCTTCTATGGCAGCCCTGATACCGGTAAGGTCCATCTTCCTGAGCAGGAGAAAGAGAAAAAGGAAACTTACCGACAATCTGAGCGGGAACTGGATTTTTTTTATCATTTTCCTGACAGGCGATGCTTTCAGAACCTCATCATCTTCTTGATCTTCGAAATTCTCTCTTCTATATCTTCCCTGCCGATTGTTTCCAGCCTGCCGGTACTGAATTCTTCAACAGCGAAAGAAGCCACGGCGGTGGCGGTTACGGCGGCCTTGCGCAGGGAGGATGCATCCTTCCTTCTCCGGGAGGCGAGGTACCCGGTGAACCCTCCGGCGAAACTGTCTCCCGCTCCGGTGGGGTCCTTCACTTCTTCCATAGGGTAGGCTGGCACCGTGAATATGTCTTCCCGGGTAACCAGGATTGCCCCGTCTTCACCTTTCTTGATTACGACAGTTTCGGGTCCCATCGAGAGAATTTCTTTTGCCGCGGAGACGAGGTTTATCTTTCCGGTGAAAAGGCGCGCCTCCGTTTCGTTGATGAGAAGTATGGACACCTTGCCGAGGAGTTTCCTGAGGCTTTCGGGCTTCTTCCTTATCCAGAGGTTCATGGTATCAAGGAGAACTGGTCCAGCTACCCTGATTTTTCCGAGAATCTCAGTCTGGACGTCCGGATCGGTGTTGGCAAGGAAGAGGAATGACGCGTTCCTGTAGTGAACCGGTATCTCCATGGAACCGTCCTTTAGATTTTCAGGGCAGACCGAGAGGGTTTTTGCCTCGTTCATGTCTGCCTCGTAAAGTCCTGTCCATCTGAATGTCCGGCCAGGGGAGATCTTAAGCCCTGAGATGTCTATATTCTTCTTTTCGAATTTCTTGAGGTGGCATTCTGGAAAATCCGAACCCACGACGCTTATTATCCTTACCGTAGAAAAAATGCTTGCAGCGAAAGAGGAGTAGGTGGCCGATCCGCCAAGCACATCCCTGGCTTCCCCATACGGCGTCCTGATGTTATCGAGCGCCACAGAACCTGTTATGACAATATCCCTTCCCCCTGGCATATTTCCTCCGCCTCACTTATGTGGGCTTGTTGGCTTCCTTTATCCTGTGAAGGACGCCGTTGATGAACTTCGAAGACTCCCCGGCGCCAAATTTCTTGGCAAGCTCTATGGCTTCGTTGATGGTTACCAGGGGCGGGATGTCAGACATGAACATGAGCTCGAAAGTCGCCATGCGCAGTATGTTCCTGTCTATGTATCCCATCCTGTTCATTGTCCAGTTAATGGCGGTCTTGGTTATTTCTGTATCTATGGGTTGAATGTTTTTTATTACTTCCCTGACTATCTGGTCTGTAAAATTCCTGACGGCCTCTTCCTCTTCGGGGTTTTCAAACCAGAAAGAGTAGAGAATCTCTTCGACCTCATCCTTTTCAGCCCGGAGCATCTCTATCTGGTAAAGCAACGTCAGCGCAAGTTCCCTTGCCCGTCTTCTTTTTTTCATTGTCGTTATTTAAGCTGGGATGCAAGGTTTGCCATCTCTATGGCCGAGAGGGCGGCGGACCATCCTTTATTTCCCATCTTTGTGCCTGCCCTTTCTATGGCCTGCTCGGTTGAATCTGCCGTTATGACTCCGAATGATACCGGTACCTTGCCCTGCTGGTTTACCTGTGTGACGGCCTTGGTGATCTGTGCGCTCACGTACTCGAAGTGGGGGGTTCCTCCCCTTATTACGGCTCCGAGGCAGATCAGCGCGTCGTAGTTGCCTTTTTCGGCCATGCGGGAGAGGGCAAAGACAGCTTCAACCGCCCCGGGGACCCAGACTATGTCTATTTTCTCCCTGCTGCCGCCGTGCCTTTCTATGCAGTCGAGCGCTCCTTCCAGAAGATTTGAAGAGATGAACTCGTTGAACCTGCTTACTATGATACCGAAGCTCTTGTTTTTTGCGTCCAGCATGCCGGTTTTTACGCTCATTTCCTTCTCCTCGCCTGTTTTTTAACAGTGCATGTGCCTATCATGTGGCCCATCCGGTCTCTCTTGGTTTCAATATATCTTTTTGAATGTTCCGATACCTCCGCCACTATGGGGACCCTGTCTGCAATGGTGATATTGTAACCTGCAAGTCCCACGATTTTTCTCGGATTGTTTGTCATCAGCCTTATTCTTGTCAGCCCCAGGTCGGCAAGTATCTGGGCTCCTATGCCGTAATCCCTCAGGTCGTCCGGAAACCCGAGTTTAAGGTTTGCTTCCACCGTATCCAGCTTCTCGTTCTGCTGGAGGGAGTATGCCCTCAGCTTGTTTGCCAGGCCGATACCCCTGCCTTCCTGCGGCAGGTATATAAGGACTCCCCTTTTTTCGGATTCTATCATTCTGAGCGCGGATTCGAGCTGTTTGCCGCAATCGCAACACTGGGAATGGAAGACATCTCCCGTAAGGCACTGGGAGTGTACCCTTACCAGGATGCTGTCCCGTGGGCCTTTCAGCTTGAGGTTGCCCTTGACAAGCGCAAGGTGGCTGTTGCCTTCGATGATATCCCTGTAAAGGACCAGCTTGAATTGTCCGAAATCGGTGGGCAGGTTGACGGAAAGGACCTTTTTCACGAGTTTCTCCTTGTTCCGCCGATACTGTATCAGGTCCTTTATGGTTATTATTTTAAGCCCGTGTTTTCGTGCAAACCTGAGGAGGTCGGGAACCCTCGACATGGTTCCGTCTTCGTTCATTATCTCGCACATCACCCCGGAGGGATAAAGGCCCGAGAGGCGTGCAAGGTCGGCTGCGGCTTCGGTATGTCCCGCCCTCACGAGGACGCCCCCTTCCTTTGCTTTTATGGGAAAGACATGGCCGGGTTTTGCAAGGTCTTCAGGTTTTGTCTTCCCGTCTATCATGAGCTTTATGGTGAGGGCGCGGTCGTGGGAGGAAATACCCGTGGTGACGCCTGACGCCGCGTCCACGGAAACCGTGAAATCGGTATTGTGAAGGGCTGTATTGTCGGAAATCATGGGGGGCAGTTTCAACTGCTCTATCCTGCCTGGCAGGAGGGCTATGCATATCAACCCCCGGGCTTCTTTAGCCATGAAATTGACCGATTC
>Ga0302245_1000158_pt1 | contig 67753 bp, 55 predicted proteins | sample AAG_UR_Thr_MG_FD_193512 | JGI IMG/M metagenome (GOLD analysis project Ga0302245, IMG submission 193512) | Enriched activated sludge microbial communities from anaerobic digester in WTTP, New Holstein, Wisconsin, United States - AAG_UR_Thr | ecosystem: Engineered > Bioreactor > Anaerobic >... | reverse complement strand
TGTATAGATTGTGGTTAATCTATTAAGTTATTGATTGTCAGGGACTTTACCAAATTATTTCAATATTATTTATTAACTATCTTATTGACATTCAAACAATTATATTAATATTTAACGAAGTATTGTATATTACAAGTCATTAAAATCTCCCGTAAGGAGAGATGCCGGCTTCGGCGCATGAAATCATGTTTATACTGGTAAGGCTTATGTCGGAAGCCAGGCAATCATCAAAAAGGAAATCAGAATGCATCAGGTACCTGTTGCGATGAATTCCTTGCTTGTAAAGAATAACCGGCCTAACAGGAATTAATAAATAAAGTTTTTCAATGAGAATACGCCTGATCGTCATATTTGTATTCTCCTTTGTATTTTTAAAAATTCAGGGACAGACTGCTCCTGAAATTGGTTCAGTTACCCAGCCCACGTGCAGTGTTCCCACGGGAAGTGTGGTTCTCAACGGATTGCCTGCCGGAGAATGGACACTTACAAGAAGCCCCGATAATGAGGTAACATCCGGAAGCGGCCCAACCATAACCGTGACGAATCTTCCGGCCGGGGTATCGTATACTTTTACCGTTAGCACCGACGAGGGTACTTCTCCTGCATCATCTCCAGTGATCATAGACCCTCAGCCGACTCCTCCGCCAACGCCTGTGGCAATTGTTACGGCACAGCCAACCTGCACTGTTGCCACAGGTACAATTGTTGTCAGTTCTCCCCTCGGTTCAGAATTTGAATATAATATTGACAATGGATCATACCAGCCGTCAGCCACGTTTGCTGGCATTTTGCCGGGCGACCATGATATTCGTGTCAGGAGCACATCGGACAACACATGCATTTCAAATCCCGCTACTGTCACAATAAATTCCCGGCCTGAGACGCCTGCTGCACCCACAGTTGGAACCATAACCAATCCGACATGTGCGGAACCAACCGGTTCAATTGTACTGAACGGTCTACCGTCAACGGGCACATGGACTTTGAACAGGACTCCCGGCGGAAGCATTCAGGGAACCGGCACAACCACAACAGTCACAGGTCTCGCACCAAATACGTATTCCTTCACTGTAACAAATGAAGCAGGATGCACTTCCGCAGCATCGGGCAACATTGTAATCAACCCACAGCCATCGGTCCCTGATGCTGCAACAGTATCGGTTACCCATCCCACCTGTGCGGTTGGAACCGGGAGTATTACAATTACAGCGCCACTGGGGAATTACCAGTATAATATTGACAACGGTACATTCCAGTCATCTGCCCTGTTCCAGGGTATCTCCCCCGGTCAGCATACCATTCTTGTAAGAAGGTCAGCGGACAACACATGTATTTCATCGCCCGTAATCGTCACAATTAACGCCCAACCCTCAGTTCCTCCGGCGCCGGTCTTTAACATTACCCAGCCCTCATGCACGAACCCGGCAGGCACCATAGTTGTTACTTCACCGCTCGGAAATTACCAGTATAATATTGACGGCGGGCCTTATCAGGCTTCCGTAACCTTTTCCGGAATCGGATCCGGTGATCATTATGTAAGGGTTAGGAGTTCAATTGACAACACATGTGTTTCAGTGCCCGCACTGGCCAGGATTGATCCGCAGCCTGTCATACCCGGAGCTCCGGTACAGGGATCAGTCATCCAGCCGACATGTACAGTTGCAACAGGAAGTATTTCGCTTAACGGCCTTCCTTCTACCGGTACCTGGACGCTAACACGAACACCGGGGGGAACGGTAGTTACCGGGACTGGTACAAGTATCACAATTGGTGGACTGCCTCCAAATACATATTCATTCACGGTAACAAACGAATACGGATGTATCTCGCCTCCCCTTACCAATGTTGTGATCAATTCACAACCTGTCACTCCTGCGGCACCCGTCGCAGGATCAATCACACATCCTTCCTGCCTGATTTCAACGGGAAGTGTAGTATTGAACGGACTCCCATCAAGTGGAACCTGGACCCTGACCAGAACGCCCGGCGGAACAACCTATACTGGTTCGGGAACGACTACAACCATTACAGGCCTGCCTGCAAACACATATACCTTCACTGTAACTAATGCTGACGGATGTACATCAGCTTCAACGAACAATATTGTCATTAATTCACCTCCTCCTGTTCCGGCAGCTCCTTCCGTAGGAGCAATCACCCAGCCATCATGTGCCGTGTCAACAGGCAGTGTTGTAATTACCGGCTTGCCATCAACAGGTACGTGGGTATTAACAAGGACCCCGGGCGGTAACACCTATACCGGCACAGGAACATCAATAACAATATCAGGCCTTGCAGCCAATACCTATACCTTTACGGTCACAAATTCATCGGGCTGCACTTCGGCCCCATCCGGCAATGTGGTCATAAATGTCCGGCCTGCGACTCCCCAGTCACCTTCTGTCGGTTCAGTAACCCAGCCTGACTGTGCCAGGGCAACCGGCAGTGTTGTATTAAACAACCTTCCTTCAGAAGGTACATGGATATTGTCAAGGACCCCCGACGGGGCTACAATGTCCGGAACCGGCACAACGACAACTGTCTCAGGGCTTGCAGCCAATACTTACACATTTTCCGTAACAAATGCAGCCGGCTGTGTTTCAAATCCGTCGGCGAATGTTATAATAACCACACAACCAGAAACTCCATTACCGCCCGTGACAGGCGCAATTACTCAACCCGATTGCAACACTTCAACAGGCAGCCTGGTTGTCAGTGGTTTGCCATCTGCCGGTATATGGACCCTGACGAGAAATCCCGGAGGTGTGTCAACATCCTCTTCAGGAACCAGTATCACTCTTCATGGTATTCCTCCGGGAAATTATACTTATGTAGTTTCAAATGCAGCAGGCTGCACATCAGCTCCATCAGCCAGTGTTATTATAAATGCCAGCCCGGTAACCCCGGCCGCTCCAGCGGCAGAAACGATTGTCCAGCCCGGATGTTCAACAGAAACAGGCAGCGTGACCCTGAATGGATTGCCTTCAGCAGGAACATGGACGCTGGTCCGTAATCCCGGCAATATAAGTACAACGGGCACCGGGTCAAGAACCACTATAACCGGACTTTTACCCAATACTTACACTTTTACCGTAACAAATGAATCAGGCTGTACCTCGCCGGTATCGGCAAATGTGATAATCAATCCCCAGCCGTTAACACCCGTGCCTCCGAATATCGGCTCCGTAACGCACCCTTCCTGTACAAATGCCATGGGAAGCATTGTCTTGAACGGCCTTCCTGCATCAGGTGTATGGACCATAACAAGGGCACCCGGGGAAATCAGATATTCAGGTACAGGTGCAACCACAACAATCCACGACCTTCCTTCCAATACTTACAGGTTTACCGTAACAAATGAATCAGGCTGTACATCCGCACCCTCGGGTAATGTAACAATTAATCCGCAACCCCCTACTCCTGCCGCTCCCGTAATTGGAAACATTAATCATCCGACTTGCAATAACGCTACCGGAACTGTCGCTCTTGACGGATTACCCGAGTCCGGAACATGGACCCTGACGGTTAGTCCCGGTGGTACTACCTACAGCGGAACAGGAAACAGCTTCAGTGTTGCAGGACTTTCGTCGGGCAGATACACTTTTACAGTAACGAATTCATACGGATGTATTTCAAGCTCAAGTTCAAATGCGGTAATAAATTCCCAGCCGCCAACCCCCTCTGCTCCGACAGTCGTCAGTATCACACAGCCTGTTGAATCCCGTCCGACCGGCAGTGCAGTTCTTGGCGGATTGCCTGCATCAGGAACATGGGTGCTGACACGAAGTCCTGGCGGAAATACAATAACCGGAACAGGAACAAGGTCAGCAATATCGGGTCTTCCCGCGGGTATTTACACTTTTACGGTCACCAACTCATATGGATGCACATCTTCCCCATCTCCGGCTGTTGGCATCTATACACTCAAGGCAACCGGTCCGGGCGATAAAATACTTCGTCACAATGATACAATCAGAATCGGAAATTCCGAAGCCGGTTCGCTTTCAATCAGAATTGAATCAAATGCAGAATGGACGGTAAGTGAAAATTCAATGTGGATGAAAGCTGTGAAAGAACCCGGTACTTCTGTGATAAAAGTCACATATCTCGACAATATCTCGGTGTTTGAAAAGATCGGTGCATTAAAGATACATTATTCCCTTAATCCTGAAATGGTGCTTTTTATTAGTCAGAAAGGAAGGGTTTCCCGGTTAAAAGAATCAAAACTGGAAGCTGTATCCATATATCCCAATCCGGCAAGCACATTGCTCAATGTTGATCTGCCAGGGGAGAAATTTGACAGGATAGTAATTGCAATCACCAACAAGCTGGGTAATACTGTATTCATTAAAAATTATTTCAGGTTTGATCCGGGAAACAAAATAGAACTGAATATCTCGGGATTTCCAGATGGTCAGTATTTTGTAACCATCAGTGATGGGGAGGATCATAAAACCCTGACCCTGATAAAACACTAAAGCAGTAAGAATACCATTCTACTTGCCACCGGCACTGGCTATTTCTGATGCCTGTATCACCATGCTGAGAATATGATCTTGCCCCATGCCAAGTATCTCGTTATTTACAGTAACGTGACCATCCAAGCCGCTGAATAGTTTCCATGAAGGGGTATTGTCCTTTTGTGCATTCACTGAATAATATGCATCTGCCTTAATAGTCTGGACAGGTATCCCGAACAAAAAGACTGTGATCTCCGGTCCCGTAATTACCTTAAGATCTGCAGCATCTGTCACCAGCGGTGTGATATAATCAAAGTTTTCAGAGTGGGCCAGACGATCGTCGGACCATGAGGCACTTAGATAGCGGGCAGCCGTGCTAATAGTTCTGTCCTGGCGTACGCCTGAAGTGATTGCAGATGATGCTGTACCCTTGAAACCACAGTGTATTTTTACCTCTGCAACAAAGACAAGGCTGTCGATTATTATCGGAGAATGAATAAACTCGGCTGCAACTTTGCCCGATGCCCCGCTAAAAGCCCGGGTAGAGGTAAGTGTCACCTCATCGATCTTTTCAAGGGTCGTGGCAAAAACAATCCCGGTAAGCCTGTTGGATTTAAAATCCATTCCGATGTCGATATTCGTTGTTATTCCCACTGCCCCGTCAATGACGGCATTGCATGCCCCATCATCGCAAATACTTAACTTATCCAATGTAACTGCCAGTCCTTCAAACGATTTGCTCGTATCCTTGATTTTAACTCCATCCGCTTTAAATTTTAATCTGAAATCCTTTTCAAGCAGCTTTCTCTTTAAGTTGATCTTTCCTTCCTTTATTGCGTCAGGGAGGAGTGCGGGAACGGTTCTGACCGTCAGAAGATTTCCCTCAGAATGGATACTGTTCACTTTTCTGAGCGAACCATAGGGCGTATTTTCTGAAATGCCGATGACCAGAATGCTTTTATCAGTGATTTTTTCAATTTCTCCTGTTTTATCTGTAAAGACCATCTGATCGGAAGTAATTTCATTCAATGAAGAAAGTTCACGTTCCCCCAGGAAAACAACGTTACCTGAGTATGTAATGTCCCCAATCTTAATTCCCCAGCTGAATTCCTCTCTCCTGCAGCCGGCAATGAGAATAATCAGAATGAACAATGCAGCAGACTGTATTAATCTTTTGTGAATCATATGCCCTAGTTGAAGGTTTTATACATTTTCCCGGTAACTTTTCTTTTTCCGATCGTGGAGTGAATGAATCCATACACTGAGGCAAGTGTCAAACTTCCTGTAACATAGACTGAGGTGTCAAGTTTCCGTGTTTTGTCATATAATGCTCTTGCCTGTTCTTCTGTCTCAGCAATTTTTGACAATGAATAATATTTATTTGCTTCTGATTTCAGATATGCCGTCCCTGCAGACAGAATTGCTGCAATCGGTACAGTAACAGCCTGTGTTATTGTGTAACGCTGTCTTTTGGCCACAAGCGCGTTGTTGTATGGAAGGCTGAATCTGAGCATGGGATCCATTACATGATAATTCGTATTCCCTGTGAACCCAATCGGATTATTTTTCGTTTCCTTAATACCTGAGCCGGTAAGCAGCCTGAGTATCTCCTTGTTTTTCTGAATTTTTGCAATGGCAACCGGAGTGAGTCCCTGGTCGTTTTTTTGCCTGACGCTTGCTCAGTGGTCCAATAACTGCTCCGCAATTGTCTGGTTATTCAGCTCTGAAGCAATGTGTAACGGGGTATATCCTGAATTGCCTGCTATGTCAGCAACAGCTCCCTTTGCCATCAGGAATGCGGATAGCCGGTATTCGTTAAGAAAAGCTGCCAGGTGCAGGGGAGCCAGTTCCATTTTATTCATAAGGTTCAGGTCTGCACCCTGATTGATGAGGCATTTCGCGTATTCAAAGTCCCTGTTCAGAATCGCCATATGCAGGGGACTGTTCCCGTTCCTGTCCTTTTTGTCAATTGAATTACCGTTCTTTTTTAACAGGAAAACCGAATACTCATCCACGATGGTTCCATTCAGCAAATGGAAGACATTACCGCCATTAATCCCTGCCAGGTCATTTCCTCCTCCATTCAGTATTGATTCCCTGAATAATGCCGTATCATTTTCCTCAATGGCCTTAAGCAGCATGTCATTAAAGCTACTGGCAGCAGTTTTTCCGGAAGTTGGGGGTAATAATTTCAGCAAATAATCCTCAGCAATGTCTGATTCAGGTTTTCCTGCAATGGTTCCGACCGATGCCGCAAGGTCTTCCATCTGGATTTCACTTTTTCCGGGGCCCGGTTCATTGTGACTTATCAAGGTATCACTTATTTTTATTTCTGACTGTATTCCGGCATCGTCTGCCATATTTGTGATTGAAGTATACACCTCAACACCTGTCGCTTCTCCGGTTATTGTCTGGTCACTTATTATTACCTGCGGCGGATGGTAGGCAACCAGGGTGGGAGGAGCTTTCGTCTTTTCAGGAACCAGGTAAGCGCCGGTTGGTTTGTCAACCTTTATTTTTTCAATGATAACGGGCACTCTTGCAACAATAGCCGGATCCGACTCAGTAACAACACCATTTGCAGCAGAATCGACAAAACTGTAATTAACCGGTTTTATAAAACCTGTTGCAGTATATAATCTAAATAAGGAAATATCAGAGGTTGGGAAGGCCAGTTTTTCAATCTGTGGTGTCTTCCTGTTTGAAACATTTGACGGCTGGATCTTTTTGTTTATGGGGGTTCGTTGAACCGGGGCCGCAGAAATATCGGGTTGTTTGGTTGATTGTGTATCTTTGCGCACTGAAGTATTATCCGTGGCCGGGGCTTCTGCAACTGATATTCTTTTATTTGGCACCGGTGTCAAAGATTCCTCCTTTGTTGCTGCAGCAGATGCCTGAGCCGTTTTTGGATAATTGTAACCAGGTTCTGCCTGAGTTACTTCAGGCGTTAATGCCTCTTTTTTAACCGGAAATTCCTGTGAAGGTTTTACCGGCCTGGCCCTAGATGAAAGATTGGAAAGGGAATAAACTTCAAAGGTTTTCTCAAACCGTCTTGTCAGTGTGCCTGTACCTGTTTTGTATTCGACAGTGAATTTGTAGGTACCAAGAACATCGAGATCAGGAATAATGATCGCTGTAAAATCTTCATTTGTCCATAACGACCATGATAATAATTTATCATCGATCCCTGTCATCCCTTCTGTTGGGATCTCAAGTCTGTACCTGTAGGTGGTTATCAATGAGCTTCTGGAAAAGCTGAGGTCAATCCTGTCATTCAGTTTAATTCTTGCCGGAACACTATAGAAGAAATAAATGGGTCCAAGCTGTAAGACAGGTAAAGTTGCTTCTTCAGACATTTTACCACGATCCGGCACAGTGAAACTCAACAGAGGAATTAATAATATCCTGAAAAAACAATTTATCATTAACCGTAAACTCTGTTCTTAATATCCGCCTTCAGGACAATTCCCGAATGATTTACCGAAAAATAAAGAGTATAAGTTAAAAGAAATTAGCAATCTATCATAATAATTTTGATGAAACCTTTTGAAAAATTGACCTGGGTGCGAGTACTTTTGATTTTATTCCTTTCAGTCAGCCTGAAATGGCCGGTTTATCTCATCAGGAGGGTAACGGCAGATCTTGTCATGAGCGGCAATTATTGCGAAATTAAGCTGCATTATGTGTACAGGGCATATCTGGCAGGCCGCAGCCGGCTTTCAGAAGCGGGATCTGATCAATCAATCCTTTCATGAACGAATTGCTCGTGAACAGGTGGTTTTCCGGAAAAGTTCCGCCGGGCAGCATAGTTCATACCAGTAAGCATGGAATCCGATGCACGGATCAAAAAAGGGACCTCTGAAATCAGGGTCCCTGTAATGCCTTATTGCGTTAATTTATCTAGCCGAGATATCCTTTAAGCAGGCGGCTCCTTGATGTATGCCTTAATCTGCGTATGGCTTTTTCCTTGATCTGCCTGACTCTTTCTCTTGTAAGGCCGAATTTCTCTCCTATCTCTTCGAGAGTCATCTCCTGGCAGCCAATTCCGAAGAAAAACCTGATTATATCCCTTTCCCGCTCGGTGAGGGTAGCAAGGGCCCTGTAAATCTCCCTGCTGAGGGATTCATCCATCAGGAGTTTGTCGGCAACCGGGGAATCAGTGTTGGTGAGTACATCGAGGAGGCTGTTGTCCTCACCTTCGATAAATGGTGCATCAACCGACACATGCCTGCCTGACACTTTAAGGGTGTCGGTTACTTTTTCCTTCGGCAGCTCAAGAACTTCAGCGAGCTCTTCGGGTGAAGGCGTACGTTCGTACTCCTGTTCAAACCGCGAAAAGGCCTTGTTTATTTTATTAAGTGAACCAACCTGGTTAAGAGGAAGCCTGACTATCCGCGACTGTTCTGCCAAAGCCTGAAGGATTGACTGCCTGATCCACCATACGGCATATGAAATGAATTTAAAACCTCTCGTTTCATCAAACTTCTCGGCTGCCTTGATAAGCCCGAGATTTCCCTCATTAATAAGATCCGGAAGACTTAAACCCTGATTCTGATATTGTTTGGCGACCGATACAACGAACCTGAGATTAGCTTTGGTAAGTTTTTCAAGGGCTGACCTGTCTCCTTTCTTTATTCTCTGCGCCAGTTCAACTTCTTCTTCCACCGATATCAACTCCTCTTTACCAATTTCCTGCAGATATTTGTCCAGTGATGCACTTTCTCTGTTTGTTATGGATTTGGTAATTTTTAGCTGTCTCATTATGTCTCCAAAAAAATTTCCGCGAAGTTACTACTTTTACAATATATAAACAAATTAAAATAAAGAATGTTGATGGCCAGAATACTTTTATTTGCCGGTATACTGACCATCAATCACTTCAATCCGGGGAATCCCTAGTTCCTGAAGGAATAGCTGAAGAATGTCCCGTCAGACTGAATGCCCTCTATCGATTTCAGATTGGACTCATTATCACTTGCACTGCGAACTTCGGACGCGTTCTTGACCTTCCTTCCGTTTATGCTCAGGATGATATATCCTTTTTTTACTCCCAGGTCCTTCAATTTCCCGTCCTTGAGTTCAGCAACTTTCACACCGTAGTCGATGTTGTACTTTTCCCTGTCGGATGACCCCAGCGACTCAAGCCGTGCACCGAAGACAGTCCCGCTGCCGCTCATTTCACGGGTTACAACGCTTGTATTTCCGGCAATGTTTTTCAGGACAATCGGAACTGTGTTCTCTTTCCCGTTCCTAATGTAGGTAATGCTGGCCCTGTCGCCCGGGCGGAATTTTCCAACCTGCTCCTGAAGCTCTGACGGAGATGCCACTGAAACGCCGTTGAATTTTATAATAATATCATTTTCCTTCAGTCCTGCGGCCTCGGCTGCACCATTGGGAACAACATTGCTGATTTTTGCACCCCTGACCTCGTCAAGCTTCAGTTTCTTTGCATCATCCTGCGACACATTGGTGATATTAACTCCTATAATGGCCCTCTGTACTTCGCCAAACTGTTTAAGATCTTCAACAACTTTCCTGACTATTGTAACCGGTATTGCGAACGAATTGCCCGCATATGCGCCGCTTGGAGAAACAATTGCCGATGTGATGCCGACAAGCAGCCCCCGGGTATCGACCAGGGCGCCTCCGCTGTTACCCGGGTTAAGGGCGGCATCTGTCTGTATGAATGATTCGATCCTGAGATCGGCATCAAGAATACCCAGACTCCTTCCCTTTGCGCTTACTATCCCGGCGGTGACCGAAGATGTCAGGTTGAAGGGATTGCCGACTGCCAGTACCCATTCCCCGATTTTCAACTGGTCCGAGTCTCCGTATTTAATGAAAGGAAGGTTATTAGCCTTTATTTTTAACAATGCTATGTCAGTTGTAGGATCGCGGCCAATGATTTCAGCTGTGAAAACCCTGTTGTCATTTAATTTTACTTCAACGTTATCAGCATTATCAATAACATGATTGTTTGTAATAATATAGCCGTCATCTGAAATAATCACCCCTGAACCATATCCTGCAACCTCCCTTGGCTTGGAATAGCGGTCCCCGTAAAACCATTCCATAATGGGATTGCTGGCCTGGGGGCCAACCATCGATTTTGTAGTCACATGAACAACCGCATGGACCGTCTGCTCAGCGGCATAGGTAAAATCCACGGGACGCTCCTGCATCGAAAGGGATGTAAGATAGGTATCAGCGCCCCGCAGCTCAATACCCGAGCTGTCCCTGGCAACTGCTCCCACGGAATTGCTATTTATTCTGGAGTACGCAAACAGAGCAATGGCCGCACCAAGAACAGCCATTGCAAACGCACCAATCAAATTCTTTGCTTTCATAATCATAATATTATTTCTTGTACTTCTGTTTTTCCGGATTTTTCAGATAATTTATCTTCTTAAAAGAATAAATATCTTTATAACCGATTTTAAAAACATTTGTTTAACAAAGTTCATGCATTTTTTTCTTGTTCCTGATTTATCTGCAAATATTTAACACCACTTTAACAATGAATATGATCACCTTTAACAAGTTCCAGGGGACAGGAAATGATTTCATTATAATAGACAATCGAAGGGATATTTTCAATCCCGGCAACCATAAACTGATAAAGGAACTCTGCGACAGGAGATTCGGAATAGGAGCCGACGGACTGATTCTCATCAACAGTGCAACAGCTGAATATGATTTTGAGATGAAGTATTTCAACCCCGACGGGTATGAGGGAACAATGTGCGGAAACGGGGGCAGATGTGCCGCCGGCTTTGCAAAAAGGAACAATATTGCCGGTACAAGTATAGTATTCAGGGCTTCGGACGGAATACACCGGGCAGTCGCCGATGCAGGATCAGTAGACCTCAAAATGACCGATGTCGGGAATATTTCAAGGATCGGAAATAATTATTTCATCAATACCGGGTCACCGCACTACCTGGTCTTCCACAACGATATCGACAGCCTGGATGTTAACACTGAAGGGAGAAAGATCAGGTATTCCGCTGATTTTCACCCGGACGGAACAAATGTAAATTTCATTCAGCCTGTGCCGGGAGGAATATACATCAGAACCTATGAAAGAGGAGTCGAATATGAAACACTTTCATGCGGAACAGGCGCAACTGCTTCTGCCATTGCAGCAGTATTGACTGGACAAATTGTCAGTTCGCCTGTAAATGTCAGGACCAGAGGCGGCAGCCTTAGCGTAAAATTCATCGTCCGTAAAGAGATGATCACTGACGTCTGGCTCTCGGGCCCTGCAAAATTTGTATTTGAAGGCAGAGTTGAGATATGACCTTGTTTATTAAAGCAAGCCTGGGTACTTGAACAATGTACTGAATTAAATTCTGTGTTTCTGCTCCTGTTAAACAGCAGCTTTCCTGCAAAGCTGCATGGCGTCAAATCTGATCTGCGATGACAAAGGAAAATCTGTTTGGCAAGACTCTCAATGAGCTGATTTCCGTAACAAAAAAGCTTGGCATGCCCGGATATTCTGCCAGGCAAATGGCCGAATGGCTGTATGGAAAAGAGATACGGACTATTGAAGAAATGACCAATATTTCAAAAAGAATGAGAAATCTTCTTTCGGCGGAATATGAGTTCGGTCTTTCAGAACCGGTCAGCGTTGCCGAAAGCCGTGACGGCACAAGGAAGTATCTGTTCAGGGTATCTGGCGGGAATTATGTTGAGTCAGCATTCATCCCCGACAGGGAAAGGGCCACAATATGCATCTCATCGCAGTCCGGATGCAAAATGGGCTGTATCTTCTGCATGACCGGGAAGCAGGGATTCCAGGGTAATCTGAATTCAAATGAAATACTGAATCAGTTCCGAAGCATACCGGAATTCAGGAAACTGACCAACATAGTATATATGGGAATGGGCGAACCCCTTGATAATCTGCATGAGGTCATAAAAAGCCTGGAAATCCTGACGGGTGAATGGGGATTTGGCTGGAGTCCTCACAGGATAACGGTAAGCACCGTCGGGATCAGTGACAGGATCAGGGAATTTCTTGAAAACACCAGGGTCAACCTTGCAGTGAGCCTTCACTCCCCTTTTGAAGATGAAAGAAGGATGCTGGTCCCAGTTCAGAAAACAAACCCCATAAAGGAAATACTGACCCTGATACGGAACTTCGATTTTGACAATCAAAGGCGGATCTCGTTTGAATACATTGTTTTCAGGGGTATCAATGACACTCCGCGCCATATCAGGGAGCTTGCAAGGATACTGGATGGCATCCGCTGCAGGATCAATCTGATCCGCTTCCATCCTGTTCCGGGTTCGGAGCTTGAGAGCCCAGAACCTGAGGAGCTCATTGAATTCAGGGATGCATTGACAAAAAAAGGCATTTTTACAACTATAAGGGCAAGCCGGGGCATTGACATCCAGGCAGCATGCGGTCTTCTTTCCACCTTGAAGCAAAACAAAACTGACAGGTAATGTACAGGAAGCTGATAATAATAATAAGTATACATATCGTTCTTAACCTGAACGGGCAGGAAAAAGCGCTTGACCTGATACTGTCAGATTCCTCAATGTCGGGTGCATCGGTGTCAATGTGTATCCTTGATGCGGGAAGCGGAAACACGGTTTTTGAATATAATCCCACGCAAAGCCTAATGCCTGCCTCGACAATGAAACTCATTACTTCCCTTGCCGCACTGGAGCTGCTCGGCCCCGCCTACACCTTTACGACAAGCCTGGGCTACACAGGTATCCTCGACAAAAGAACCGGCAAACTGGAGGGAGATATCATTATAACCGGAGGAGGGGATCCGGCTCTCGGATCATCATACTTCAGGGATCATTATGGTGATTTCATAAATGACTGGATCGGTGAGATCAGAAAAGCAGGGATCAGGGAAATTGCAGGAAAAGTCATTGTTGATGATTCGCGGTACGACAACGAGCCGGTTCCCTCAAAATGGCTGTGGGAAGATCTTGGAAATTATTATGGTGCCGGAGCCTTCGGATTGTCGGTTTTTGACAACACCTATGAGGTCCATTTCCGGACAGGAGGTACCGGCACGATTCCCCGGATAACCAGGATCAATCCGCCGGAAGCGGCAACTGAACTGACAAACAAACTCCGGGCCGAAGGCAGCACCGACAATGGCTATGTTTATGCCGCTCCTTACAGTAATACAGGTTGGATTTCAGGAACCATCCCTGTAAACAGAAATGATTTTGTTCTTCGGGCTTCAATACCTGATCCTCCCCGTTTGCTGGCCAGTATTATCAGGAACAGACTGGATTCAGCAGGAATAAGAATCCAGGGAGGCCCTTCAACCTCAAGAATTGAGAATAGGGTTCCCGGGGATATTGTAATCATAGCCCGGACAAATTCTCCCCGGCTTGACAGCATAATACGGATACTGAATCATGAAAGCGTAAACCTTTATGCGGAACACCTGGTGAGAGAGCTGGGCCGGGTTTTCATGAACAACGGATCAACTGCTTCCGGAACAGGCATTGTATTGAAGTTTATGAAAGAGGCAGGAATAAATACAAAAAGTGTGTTCATTGAGGACGGGAGCGGTTTGTCACCATTCAATGCTGTAAGTGCCAGGACATTGGTCTCTCTCCTGTGCTACGCAGTGAACAGGGAGTCATATTTCAATCAGTTCATTTCATCGCTTCCCCGGGCAGGTAAAGACGGCACGCTGGCGGGGTATTTCAAAGATCCTGTATTCAGCTCCCGGTTAAGGGCCAAGAGCGGATCACTGACGCGAACCCGCAGTTACGCGGGATATATTGAAACAATGTCGGGCCGTGTTCTCGCCTTCAGTATCATAATAAACAATTTTTCAGGTCCGCCGCGCAGGATCGTATCGGGGATAGAAGAAATATTGAAAGAGACTATATTGCAAAACTGACTTTTTAGCAGATTCTTCCTGACAATAAACTATATTTGCGACTTTTGCCAACGATCAATGAATACGAAAGTAGCTGTCAGGAAATGCACGGTTTATGATGTTAATGAGGTTTATACTCACATTTCCCGGATATTTGGATTCTGCGGCGGGCCAGGCCTGAGGAACAGGACAGTTCTTTTAAAACCCAATATTCTTTCCGACAATCCACCGGAAAAATGCATCAGTACACATCCCGTGGTCGTTGAAGCCATGGTCAGGTTCCTCCGCGATGAAGGAGCAAAAGTTGTTCTCGGCGATTCACCGGCCATTCATACCAGGGGGTTCAGGGCTGAGAAGTCGGGAATTGAAAATATCTGCAGGGAATACGGGATCGAATGGATTGATTTTTCGATTGATGCCGCTTTGATGAAAGTCAGGGACAGAAAAATCAGGATTGCTTCAGTGATCAATGAAGTTGACTTGATAATTTCGCTGCCGAAACTAAAAAATCATGAACTGGTTTATTTTACCGGCGCGATCAAGAACACCCTTGGCCTCGTTCCGGGCTTTTCGAAGGCAAAGCTGCATGCAAGGTATCAGGACAGGGAAAGTTTCAGCAGGTTTCTGGTCGATCTCAACGAAAGAGTAACGCCGCATTTTTTCCTGATGGATGGGATCATGGGAATGGAAGGAAGGGGGCCCGGCCAGGGTACCCCGGCAAACACCGGTGTTCTGATCGGCTCGGAAAACCCGCTTGCGCTTGATATAATTGCATCGGAGATAATTGGCTACAATCCCTGGGATATACCGACTAACCGAATTGCCCTTGCCAGGGCCGTATGGCTCGGATCTCCCGATGATATTGTTTATGCCGGTCCGCCCATTGAATCCATCATAAAAAAAGATTTCCGCAGAATAATAATTGAACGCAATACAAATATTTCGATCAGGTTCCTCAGGAACAGGATCAGTTTCATGCGGAAGCTTGACCGAAGGCCGGTTTTTATACACAGGAACTGTACGTCGTGCGGGGAATGTATTAAGATCTGTCCCTCGAATGCATTAAGAATGCATGCTGAAAAACAGAATCATGTTGTTCTCAACGACGCTGCGTGTATCAGGTGTTATTGCTGCAGTGAAGTCTGCAAGCATAATGCAGTTGTGATCAGGAGAAAGCTTTTGGGGGTCTAGGCGTCGATCCTGGCATATCTGGCATGAGTTTCAATGAATTCCCTGCGCGGGGGCACCTCGTCACCCATTAGCATTGAAAAAATATGATCAGCTTCTGCGGCGCTTTCGATGGTAACCTGGCGCAGGGTTCTCGTCTCGGGATTCATGGTTGTTTCCCAAAGCTGCTCTGCATTCATTTCACCAAGCCCCTTATATCTCTGAATGCTCACCGATGATTCTTTTCCCTGTGCAAGTTCGCTGACCACGGCATCACGCTCTTCTTCGCTCCAGCAGTATCTTTCGGTTTTTCCTTTTTTTACAAGGTACAACGGCGGAGTTGCAATAAAAAGGTTCCCGCCCCTGATAAGATCCTGCATATATCTGAAAAAGAAAGTCATGATGAGGGTGGTTATATGTGAACCGTCCACATCGGCATCGGTCATTATTATAATTTTGTGGTACCTTAGCCCTGAAGTGTTGAGAGCCTTGCTGTCCTCGTCGGTACCAATATTCACGCCCAGAGCCGTGAAGATATTCTTGATCTCCTCACTTTCATAAATCCTGTGATGCATTGCTTTCTCCACGTTAAGTATTTTTCCGCGAAGTGGAAGAATGGCCTGAAATCTCCTGTCACGCCCCTGTTTGGCAGTTCCTCCGGCAGAATCGCCCTCGACGAGATAAATCTCGCACCTGGAAGGATCCCTGTCAGCGCAATCAGCCAGTTTGCCAGGCAAGCCGGAACCTGAAAATTCATTCTTGCGCTGGACCAGTTCCCTTGCTTTCCTTGCTGCATGACGAGCCGTAGCCGCAAGGATCACTTTCTGCACAATGATCTTTGCATCCCTGGGATTCTCTTCCAGGTAGTTCGTGAGCATCGTGCTCACTGCCTGGTCAACCGCCCCCATAACCTCGGAATTGCCGAGTTTGGTCTTTGTCTGTCCCTCGAACTGGGGTTCTGCAACCTTTACGGAAATGATGGCTGTCAGTCCTTCCCGGAAATCATCTCCGTTAATATCAAACTTAAGCTTTGCTGTAGCACCTGAATCTTCAGCGTATTTCTTCAGGGTCCGCGTTAGCCCTCTTCTGAAACCGGCAAGATGCGTGCCGCCTTCAATTGTATTTATATTGTTCACATAAGAATGTACATTCTCTGAAAAAGAACTGTTGTACTGAAGCGCTATCTCGACAGGTATCTCGGTTTTATCAAATGTGATATGAATCGGTGACTCAATGATCCTTTCGCGGTTGGCATCAAGATAATTGACGAATTCTACAAGCCCGAGATCAGAGTGAAATTCCATATAACGCTCCTTTCCCCCGTTCCCGTTCTCCACCAGCTCGCGCATATCCCTTAATGTCAGAACAATGCCTTTATTCAGGAAAGCCAGCTCACGCAGGCGGGCTGAAAGGATCTCAAAATTAAAATCCGTTGTCTGGAAAATCGAACGATCGGGTCTGAATTTTATTTCTGTCCCTGATTTGGAGGTGCCGCCGATCGTTTCAACATCAGTTACCGGTTTACCCTGCCTGTATTCCTGCCTGAATATCTTCCCTTCCCTCATTATGGTGGCAATAAGCTGCTCTGAAAGGGCATTGACGCATGAAACGCCGACTCCGTGCAATCCTCCCGATACTTTATAGGATCCCTTATCGAATTTTCCTCCGGCATGCAGAACCGTCATAACTACTTCAAGGGCTGATTTATGTTCCTTTTCATGCATCCCGGTGGGGATCCCCCGGCCGTCATCCTTAACCGTTATCGAGTTATCCTCATGAATCACTATATCAATCCTTGAACAGTAACCGGCAAGAGCCTCATCAATAGAATTATCAATTACTTCGTAAACAAGGTGATGCAATCCCTTTACCCCAATGTCGCCAATGTACATTGCAGGCCTTTTCCTCACGGCTTCAAGACCTTCCAGCACCTGAATGCTCTCCGCAGAGTATTCAGGACTATCCTGCAATTTTTTTTCCATTTCACTCATCTCAGTCAACAGATTATTTCATCTTTCAGAATTTATCAGTCCTGCCTTACTCCGGTTTTTCACGGCTACAGCAATAGCCAGCGACAACAGTTGTAAACACGTGCGCCAGCAAATTATTTCTACCGTAAATCACTGATGTAAAGCTTCTTAATAATCGCCACAAAGATAGCAATAATTAAACTGCCTTTAGTTAAACGATTGTTAAAAGTAATGCACAATTTCTCAAAGAAATCAACAATGAGAAGGTGTGAGAGTGAGAGTGAGAGTGAGTGTGAGAGTGAGTGTGAGAGTGAGTGTGAGAGTGAGAGTGAGAGTGAGTGTGAGAGTGAGTGTGAGAGTGAGAGTGAGAGTGAGAGTGAGTGTGAGAGTGAGTGTGAGTGTGAGAGTGAGTGTGAGTGTGAGTGGAAGAGAGAGGAGACGCGGGAGCGGGCATATGAATCAGATAATAATGCCGGAAGCTGCTGTCAATCCCCGGAAGATCCAGTCAATGCCGCTGAAGATGCTGCATGCCGGTTGTTCCGGCATCAGAGGCTGTAGCTGAAACCGGCCATCAAACTGAACATCTGCGAGGGATAAAACGCCAATTCATAATACCGTCTTGTGGAAATATTATTGACTTTCACCCAGAATGACAGTATTCTGGTATACCGGTACTCTGCACTCAGGCTCAGGTTAAAATGGGCAGGCGTTTCAATCACTTCGTCAGACAGTGTGGCCCAGCCGGTTGAACTTTGCCGTACCAGGAAATATCTCTTGCCAAGCAGGGATAGTCCCGCTCCGGCCAGTATCTTGTCCCGAAGATTATACTTCAGCTCAAAACTTCCGTTCCATACGGGCTTACCCCATGGATGGCTGTTGAATGCCAGCGTATAAGAATAGAAGTTACCCGATGTCAGGAATTTAAGCCTTTCAGAAATATTTCCGCTCAGTTCTCCGTGAATATTGAGGATCTCGGCATCATCTGTCCTTGGAACAAAGTAATTGCCCCTTTCAATATGTCCCAGGGTATCGGGATGGGCTATATTGGCAAACAACATTAGGTCATTAACATGTGAAAATGATGCTGACAGCACATAGCTTCCCCCCATGCCGCTGTTTCCTTTAAGCCCTGCAGATATCGCAATGGAATGATCAGTGTTTTTCATCCTGAAGAGAGTGTCGGGACGCAGGAAGGGATTGAGTGAAAACATATTCAGGGGATCGTTATTCTCAAGCCTGCCGTCAAGCTTTGTAAAGAATCCCAGGTATTCGGGCACGATGGTAAAGCCAAAGCCAATATCCGGATAAAAATAAGGCCTGGCGGAGCTTTCAATATCCCGGGCCAGCACGAACCTTAACCCGAGATTGAAGTTCCATTGTCCTGTTGATCTGCGGATAAAAGGATTTGCGTGAAAAATGTACCTGGGTTTCATATGCAACGAGTCGGCCATCTTGTAATAATCAAAATCCAGAATGGCGCCTGCGTACAGCTTTTCAATGGATTTGGCCATTTCACCGGAAAAGGCAGTATGGTTGAAGGTACGATATTTTGAATAATTGAAGTAATCGTGCGACAGGCTGAAATCGTAGGAAAAATCTGCAGAATCAAGATTAGCTGATGAAAATACTGCTTTTACTCCCACATCATAATATCCAGTTTTAATTTCCTTCTTATCAGGCTTATAGAGATATGCAGGTTCATCTGTTTTGAAGCCGTATGCATACCTGGTTTTCTGGTCATAATCCACGGAAAGTCCCAGGATGCTGTTTCCCAGAAACTTCTTTCCATATATTGATGCTTCGTTATCCATAAAACCTGCAAAAACTCTTTCAGGAAAGAACCGTAGGGGGAGTTTTCCGAAAGAGGAAAGATGCCTGCCATAAAGGCCGATGGCTCCCTGTCTTGAACGGTGACTTGAAATGCTGAGTTCCGCCAGTGGTGTTGCATAATTGCCCAGCCCAAGCTTTACATAACCCTTGTAAAGCTTTGGCAGCGGATCAGAAAGAAGTGCCGCAGGCTTTATTGTACTGATGCTGAACTCGGGTGAATAAGGCCTCGACAGCACATTGTAACTGAACCTCGGGATTACCCTGACGGTATCATCAATTTCAGGCAGGTAGCTTTTTTTCTTAAAATCAGCCAGTGAAGGCTTATATGGGTTATACAAGGTAATCTCTCTCCGGAGGTCCTGCTCTTTTTTCTGTGCTGCCAGGTCGGGGGAAAACAGAATTATGATTGAAAGAGTGGCTGATATAATATTTTTTATCGTCATGGCTTGTTGTTTTCTGATTCTGTTATCATCCGTATAATTTTTCTTTAAAAGTCCGGATGTCCGTCTTATCCGTCGGGCAGGGATCCACGCATTACTGAAAGCGTTTATATTCATTCGTTTCTGTGTTTCTGGTCAATCATGCGGATCATATTTCTGCATCAGTCAGATACGTCATAAAAGCAATTTAGTTTCCTTCATCCATCCCTGCCAGCTTTGATCTGACCTCGTCAAGGATTCCGTCATCACTTATGGTGTAATATTCCCTTAGGCTTTGCAATGTAGCTCTTGCTTGCAGTGTATCCCCTTTTTTTATGCTGATGTCGGCAAGTAACAGGAACATTTTGGCCATCCAGTACTGGTGTGGTGAATTCTGACCGATGAACTGGTTAACCACTTTTTCAGCTTCATCGGTATTGCCTCTCAAAAAGAGTATTTCAGCCACCCTGTATTTCGATTCGGCACCTTCGATACTTACTATTTCCGTTGCCACCTTTCTGAAATCGGCCAGTGCCTCATCATACTGATTCAGACTGTAAAGAGCCTTGGCGCTGATAAAAACAGCTTCCCGGTTAAGTTCTTCCGGCATACCGGCAGAATTCCTGATTTTCCGTGCCACTTCGATGCTTTTCCGGGCGTCTCCTTCCTGGTAGGCTGCCCTAAGCTGTCCTTTCAGGGCTGCAACCCGCATATCGGAAGTAACAGCAGTCTTTTCCAGTCTTTCATAATATCCGGAAGCCTCCGCATACTCCTCCCTTTCATAAAGCAAATCCGCAGCTGAAATCAGGGCCTGTTCGAGAAACGGATTGTTGGGAACTTCTGCGACCTGCCTGTACAATGTCAGTGCCTCATCCCTGTTGCCGCGTGACGACATCAGGCATTCAGCCAGGTAGAATTGGGCGTTGAGCCTGAAACTGCCATATGAGAACTCACGCAGATAGTTCCTGAAAACTTCAGCAGCGCGGTCATATTTCCTTTCCATATAAAGATTCTCTCCCGAGGCATAGAGCAGTGAATCCTTTTCAGTTGCACTGACATCACCGTAACCGATCGTCTTCACGTATGAAAAATAACCTTCCACGTCATTTATCTCAACGTAGGCATTTTTAAGGCCGGTCAGTGCATAACGTGCCTCGGGTGTTGATTTGTAATTCTCGATTACTTTTTTGAACTGTGCAATGGATTTTTCATTCTCGCCAAGGTTGAAATACAGCAAACCAAGCTGGATGGTTGCCCGAGGTGCAAAAGCGCTGGACTGATAATTGGCAATGACATTAATGAAATCAGACTCTCCCCGCTTGAAATCCTCCAGGGCAACATAAGCCCTGCCCCTTTCAAAAATCGCACTGGGCACATACGATGAATTCGGGTATCGTGAAATGAGTGAGGTCAGTATATCGATCTTTCCCTTCTGATTATTACTCAGCCCAAGACAGAATCCTTTCTGGTACATGGCGTAGTCTGCATCGGTCCTGCCACTCTCTATAACCTTGTCATAGTAGCTGATTGCCATGGGATAGTTGGTCGTAATAAAGTAACAGTCAGCTATTCTGATTTTCGTATCTGTGAGTATCTCCGGTTTGGCATTTGGAGCCTCCGATTCAAAGCTTCTGAAGCTGGCGAGGGCACCGGGATAATTCTGAAGGTTGAACTGAGAATAGGCCAGATTATACCTTGCCAGAGCATATTCACCCAGGCGGGCTGCACCGGGTATGCCCAGAAAGGTTTCAAAATCATCCCTGGCCCCTTCATATTTGCCTGACCTGTACTCTGCTTCGCCTCTCCAGTATGTGGCTCTTGCCATCAGGTCACGGTTATATTTCCCGTATGAAAGCGATTTGTTGAACATGGTTATTGATTCTTCGACTTCCATATTCTTCAATAGTTCAAGCCCGCGGAAGAAAGCCACTCTCTGGTAAGCCTCCCCAAGCCGGCCATCCTTGTTCCTGATCCTGTCGAGGGCAGTTATTGCGGCTTTATAGTTCCTGATCTCCGAAAATGTAGCAACAAGATAATTATAAGCTTCTTCTATCTTGTCGGAAGCAGGATAAAGTTCAATATATTCCTGGAAGGCTGCGATGGCTTCACCGAAGGGAGAAGATGAAGTCTCATAGGTAAGCTTGGCAAAATTAAAAAGTGCATCTTCTTTAAGATTGTTGTCAAAATTCATCTGCGAAGCCTGTCCGAAAGCAAACTGTGCCCTCTTCTTGTCGCCCGTTTTCAGATAGCAGTCACCCAGGACATACCATATGTTCTGACTGAGGGCATCTGATTTTGCTGAGGTTGAAGACAACACCTGGATTGCCCTGTCATAGTTCCCGGTTTTGTAATAACAGTATCCAAGCTGGTATTTGTCTTCCCTTTCGGTCGTTTTTGCCTTTGCAGCATACTGCTCAAGGTATTTCAGCGCCTCCCTGTAATTTTCCTTTTTGTAATTTGCATCCCCGATAAAACGGTATAACTCCACTGCCCGTTCAGGCGGTGCCGACTGGAGGAGATCCGGACCGGTTCTCAGAATTTCGTCGTAGTCTTTGTTGAGATATAAAATCTGGATGATATAAAAGGGCACAATCGGACCAAAGGTTTCGTCATCTTTAAGCCTTGAAAAACCCTCAAGTGCGGTTTCATACATTTTATCCTCGTAAGCTATCTGGGAATAGTAATAAATTGCAGGGGGTGTATATTCCGTGTCAATATCCTTGATTTCGGCAAACATGAGTTGTGCTTTCTGTTTATCGCCTTTCATATAGAGGGAATACCCGTAGCGGAATGAATATTCGGGCAGCCGCGAACTTTTCAGTTCCATCCGGTCTACTGATCCGTAGTATTCCGAGGCCCTCCGGTAATTCTTGTTCTGATAAAAATAATCTCCGAGCGACATATATGCTTCATTGATCCTCGGACTTTCAGGATGAGCTTTCAGGTAAGTCCGCATCCTGTACTCAGCATCAGGATTGAAAAGTCTCAGGGCTGACAATGCTGCATGATATTCGGCCTCGGCCATGCGAATCTTTTCTGCCTTGTCTCCGTTCCTGATGTACGAGTCAAAATATTTAATCGCAGGAACATATTTTTCTTTGTAAAACAAATCCATTCCCCTGTTGAACTCAGAATCAAAATCGTTTTCGGAAAATGACATCTGGGCATTAGCCGCCATACCCGGCATGATCATAATAAATGATACCAGCAGGATTTTCAATTTATTCATAACTTCGAATTTTTGGCCGGTCAGCTTCCGCAAATCCCCGGTACAGGAACCTGAGGTCGATAAGTAAAATACTGATAATAAGCCATCTGAAACCTATTTCCTGATTTCTCAGATACATGCAAAAATACAATTATAAAACGCCTCATTCAGGGCTTTATTACGGATTTTATCAACATATAAATGTTAGTTATCAATTCTTTCACTAATTTGCGTTGCCAAACAATCAAGATGGAAGAGTCTCCTACATACGAGAGAATTATTGACCTGAAGGAATGTAAAATATGGCAGCAGGACAATCTGGTTTTATCGGATGTGAGCCTGAGTATCTGCAAAGGGGAGTATCTGTACCTGGTTGGAAAGGTCGGCAGCGGCAAAACAAGCCTGATAAAGACGCTGAATGCCCAGCTTCCGCTCAGGGAAGGAAGCGGATTTGTAGCCGGCTTCGACCTTTCGGGAATAAAGCCCGGGGAAATACCTTTTCTTCGCAGGAAGATCGGGGTTGTATTCCAGGATTTTCAGCTGCTCATCGACCGAACCGTAAACGATAATCTTGAATTTGTCCTCAGGGCAACCGGCTGGAAGGATAAAAATCTGATAGCCGACAGGATAGATCAGGTACTGGGAAAGGTTGGTCTCGAAATGAAGGGATACAAAATGCCTCACCAGCTTTCGGGAGGTGAACAACAGCGCGTTGTCATCGGACGTGCACTGCTAAATGATCCCGACATAATACTTGCCGATGAGCCAACGGGAAATCTCGATCCGGAAACCTCGGAAGGAATAATCAGGCTTCTGAGGGATATCAGTTCCACCGGCCGGGCAGTAATGATCGCAACACATAACCATACCATCCTGAAAAAGTTCCCGGCGAGAACCATTAAATGTGAAAACGGCAAAGTGTTCGAGGTCAGGGAAGATGAGGAAATTGAGCTTGATCTTTTATGAATAAAAGATCCGGGAACAGAGCCTGACACTGGCTGAAACACAGGGATCTATCTTTTAAGATAATCATCATACAGCACCTGAAGATATGCCTTTCCGAGCATGCCGGCATATTCCGGATTTTTTCCCTCCTCAACAACAGGTTTTCCCAGCTGATGATCATAGATATAGGCAGATGAATCGGTAAGGAATGCAAATCCTTCCTTGAACGTGTAAAAAGCAAAGGATCTGGAATCATCTGACAGAAGATCCTTACCGAAACTGAAATTGCTATACGTATCAAGCTGACGGAGCAGGGTTACAGGAATATCGACCTGGGATCCAAGCTTTGCCACTCTCCTGCCGTGCACCCTGAGGGTCCCTCCCAGCCAAAGCATGGGTATCTTGTATATCTCCGGCGAATACACAAGTTCATCAAGTGAATTCCGCCTGCAATGATCGGCAACAAGTATCACAAGTGTATTATGCCACCATTCAGCAGTCTGTGCCCATCCGATAAAATCTCCCAATGCCTTGTCGGTGTAATAAACGGAATTCCTGAACTTTGTCAGATTATCCCTGCCTTCAAAAACCGGCTTCATGGGCACCTCAAACGGCTCATGGCTTGAAAGGGTAAGCGCTACCCGGAAGAATGGTTCCTTAACATATTGCATTGAATCACGAAGTGCCTCAAAAAACACATGATCATGTACCCCCCATTTTGAATTGAAGTCCGACCTGCTGAAATTATCCTTTGTTATGATCTCACTGAACCCTGAGCTGATAACAAATGACCTGAAGTCGGCAAAGTCTATATCCCCTCCATACCAGAAGGAGCAGTGGTAGTTCATGCCATTCATGACCCTTACAAGGCTTTCAAGCGACTGTGTTTTTTTGGCCTCTTTTATTATTGAGACAGACGGTTGGGCCGGATAGCCGTTCAGTATAGCCGGCAGGGCCTTATCTGTCCTGTTTCCCGAAGCATAGAAATTTGTAAAGACCAATCCCTCTTCTATCATTTTATTGAGGCAGGGTGTTGTCAGGGGATCGCCGCCAAGAGGACCGATCAGTGCATTTCCAAAGCTCTCAAGAATGATGATGAGAATATTGGGCCTGGCAGTGGTTAAAACCATTTCAGTTGCGCCATTACTTATTGTGAGTGACCTGGTAATCTCTTCTGCTTCATCCTTATCTGCGAAAACATATGGATTACTGGCAGGCTTACGGTTGACAAAGGAGCTGCCGACATTCCATACCACATTTACCGAAGCGTGATTGGCAAACATGTTTTCGCTGAAATACACTGAACCGGCATAAATCGGGGCCACCCCAAGACCGCCGCGAATCGGTATTATCAGAGAACCGGACAAGAGCATGAAAAGCAGTGTGGCCGCAAACCTATGGCTGCGGTTGACAGGTTTGCTGAAACAGCTCCTGAATAATTTGTTGTATATTATACCGGCAGTACCTGCAAGCAACAGAATGGCGAGCAACATCAGGAATATTTTCAGGATGCTTACAGAAGCAGCCGCTTCCCTGGGGGTTTTAAGATACATAAATGGTGTGAAATCCATCCTGTATCCCCAGTAAATATAGAGGACCGAATCAACAACAATGATTACTGAAGCGGCCAGCAAAACGATCCGGGTATACCATTTCATGAATGCACTGAACCATTTACCGCTGAACCATACAAACAGTATCGATGCCAATAGGGGAAGAATCAGGATATAGCCAGTGGCAGAAATGTCGAGCCTGATTCCGTGGGTAAAAGTTCCAGCCATTGTAGTGAATCCTGCGCCAGATGCCTCACTGCAATGAGAGACCAGGAAATAGCTTCTTGCAACGATGAAGAACGACAGCCAGAAGGCACTGTAAAACAACAGGGAGATAATTTGCCTTTTCATTTACATTAAACCTGTTTCGCGCTGCCCCATACCCTGTTCAGGCTGCCTGCACGGAGATAAATTGCCGTTTTTGAAATTACCCGGCATCAAAAAGATGTTTATAACCTAAAATATACCTGGAAAACAGATAATGCCGGAAAAGCTGGATTTGAAAACTGGAACAATCACCACTTCTGATTGTGATAAACCTGAAAAGAAGAACCCTTTCAGTCATTCTTCTCCTTTTTTCGGTTTTGCTTCTTTTTTTTCCTTTACTTCCTTTGGAATTTTAGCTTCCTTCTTTTCCCTGGGAGCTTTTTTCTCCTTTCCCTCAGCTGCTGCCTTTACAGGCTTTGATTTCTTAACCGGTGTTGAATCAGCCGGTTCAATTCCATCCTTCACGGTTTTTGCATCAGTCACTTCAGGGATTCCGGCCTGTTCTTTAACCTCAGGTGCTTTCTTTTTATCCTTAATAAGCTTCTTGTCTGTGGTCTCCTTCTCAACAACAGGAGAAGCAAGCTTTAGTTCAGGCTTTGGGGTTTTCTTTCTCCGCCGCCTTACTCCGAAAGTGCCACGAATTATCTTACCTCTCCTGGTTTTTTTGTCACCTTTTCCCATTGTTACAGGTTTATTGAATTTATTACTCCGTTTTTTGAAGACTCCAAAGTTAAAAATAATCCTCGTTTTATTGGTAATTTTAAGGCACAATAAACAAAATTAGCAGGAATCAGGTCAGACAGGATGCCGTAGGATTCCGGTAAATTTTAAAAAGTTCTGAAATGAGAAGAAAGGACAGGGAAATCAGCGACATCGCGGAAATTGAGGAAGTGATCCGGAAATCGGATGTATGCCGTATTGCAATTGCCAATGAAGATCTGCCTTACATTGTGACGATGAGTTTCGGGTATTGCAGCGGGGACAGGAAGAGGATTTATTTTCATTGTGCCCCGGAAGGAAAAAAGCTGGATATGCTTGACAGGAACAACTTTGTTTGTTTTGAGTTCGATACCGATCACATACTGTTAAAAGGCCCTGACGCCTGTGATTACGGAATGGCATTCAGTTCAGTTGTGGGATGGGGAAGGATATCAAGGGTGTCCGACAATGATGAGAGGAAGGAAGGAATGCTTGCAATAATGGAGCATTATTCCGGGAAGAGGGATTTTTCATTCAGACCTGAGGCTTTGGCCAAAACACTGATCCTGCGTCTCGACATAACTCAAATGACAGGTAAACGCCGCCATTGAAAATGGATGAAAATTTTACCTGTGATTTGTCATTAGCCATTCAACAGTCTTTCTAACGCCCTGTCTGAAAGGTGTGATCTTATAACCCAGAACGGAAACAGCCTTATCGCTGGAAATGACGGTATCTTTCATGTATTTATCGATCCATTCTTCAGTAATTGGAGGAGATATTCCAAGGAACCGGGAACCCAGGCGAATGAGTCTTATGATGTCCCTGATTGCAGCCAGCGGGAAGCGGATCATTCGCCTTTTTCTCCCTGATTCTTCCCCGATAATCTTAAAAAGGGCTGAGAATGAGAGATTTTCACCTCCCAGGATATATTTTTCTCCTGTAACTCCCCTGATGGCTGCTTTAATATGACCATCAACTACGTCATCGATGAAAACATAGTTACCCACAGCGGTTCCTTTCCCGGGTATGATTCTCCATGTACCCCTCACATATCCCCTGATGATTCGCGTCAATGAGTTACCGCTTGTCAGGACACCCGGGCCGTACAGGCGGGACGGATTGACAATTATTACATCGATACCCCGGCTGCAGAATCCGAGAGCCTTTTGCTCTGCTTCAGCCTTTGTCCTTTCATATACTGTACAAAGAGGATTCTCGGGTACTGTTAATTCATTAACAACTGACCCGTTATAAGAGTATCCGAAAGTACCGCAGGAAGAGGTCATGACAACCCGTTTCACCCCTGCCTCAATTGCCGCACTGAGGACATTGATGGTCCCGGTGACATTGACCCTGTAGGGCAGCTCAGGATCCTTTGACCAAGGCTTTGTGTAGGCAGCCAGATGAAAGACCACCTCACAACCCTTCATTTCCTTTGCAAGGATGCCGGTATCAAAAATATCCCCTGTAACGATCCTCACCTTGTTCCTGTCGAACCAGAGATCCTTGCCCGGATCCCTCAGCAGCAGGGTAACATCATGATCTTCATTTATCAGCCTTTCTGTCAGCCTGCTACCGATAAAGCCGCTGCCCCCGGTCAGAAATATCTTCATGCGAGCAATGTTTATTTTCTCAAGAACAATTTTAAGTATTATCTGTTAGTAAATAAAAAAATACAGTGCGAAAACAATCCCGGTTTCGAATGGCTTTCAATCAGGTTGGCAGGTAGCAAAAAGGTATTAAAATACAACATATTATGAAGTTTTATTTTTTGTTCTCAAAAATAAATCTGACCTTTGCTGATGAATATTTATTTTAATTTTTGAATTATGAACATTTATGTAGGAAGTCTTCATTTTAAAATGAATGAAGCAGAGCTAAGAGAAATCTTTGAAGAGTACGGTGAAGTAACATCCGCGAAAATTATTATTGACAAGTACTCAGGCAAGAGTAAAGGATTCGGTTTCGTTGAGATGCCTAACGAGGCTGAAGCAAAGAAGGCCATTGAAGAACTCAACGGTGCTGAAGTCCAGGGCAGAAAAATTATTGTAAACGAATCAATTGAAAGGGCTGACAGAAGAAGTAATTTCAGGGGGGGAGACAACGATCGTCGCGGTGGCGTTGGCAACAGAAGGGATAATTACAGATAGAAAATAAAGAGGACGAACTATGAAAGGCACTGTAAAGTGGTATGACAGGGTAAAAGGATATGGTTTTCTTCAGACGGAAGACCAGAAGGATATTTTCGTTCACAAGACGGGGCTGGAGGTATCTCAGGCCGATCTGGAAACCGGACAGGCCGTGGAGTTTGAGATTGAAATGAAGGAAAAGGGCCCTGTAGCCATTAAGGTCAGGAAAATTGCACAATAGCTTTAGTGGATACCATAATGCAGAAAAGAGGCTGTATATCCTGCAGCCTCTTTTTTTTATTTGCCGGCAGTCCAAAATCCTGGCAGCCGTCAGAAAGAAGTATTCACATATCCCCTGTCTTTTTCAGACAAGCTTCCATGGGCTGCGGTATTCATAATGGAGGCGCCTGGTAGCTTCCCCGTCAGTGTCGTCTACGAATGTTTCTGTATCAGGGTTCCATTTGATGGTCCTCTTCAGGTCGCAGGCGATGTTACCCAGGGTACATACCGTGCAGCTGCTGTGTCCGATCTCAACCGGAACCACTGGATCCTGGTGATGTTTCACTGCTTCGATAAAATTCACCTGATGGGGTATCCTTGTTTCATACGGGCCGCTGTCGTCCGATGATGCGGCTGCAGGCGGATTGAATTTAGGATCGGAGGCATTGAAATAGCCGCGTGCTACTTCGATCCACCCGTTTTCGCCCCAGAACTTGACTCCTTTTGTAAGCATGTCATCAAACGGTTCGGAGGTCATTATCACCCCATTGGCATATTTCCAGGAAATGAATTCGGTCCCGTCGCCAATCGGTGATATTTCAACGGGGCCGCTCTTGTCCATACCCAGTCCCCACTGGGCTATGTCGAACATGTGTGCTCCCCAGTCAGTAGTAAAGCCGCCGCCCATCTCCTTGTACCAGCGCCAAGCGCCCCATATCTCCTCATCCTTTTCAGGATCAAGCGAGATGGGTGGATCCAGCTGATTGTTGAAATGGATTTTTGCCGTCAGGGGCCCTATCCACCTGTCCCAGTTAAGATCTTCCGGCAGCGGCTCCTCTGGCAGATCATATGGTATGGGAGGTGCCCCAACGTAAGCATTCACCCTGGAAATCGTTCCAAGTGCCCCTGTCTGAACAAGCTTCACAGCATGCTGGAACCCCGGATCCGAACGCTGCTGGCTCCCGACCCCGAGAATCCTGTCATTGTCGCGGACCACCCTTTTCAGCTCCTGCCCTTCCCTGATGGTAAAAGTCATCGGCTTCTCAAGATACACGTCCTTGCCGGCATTGCAGGCAGCAATGGCAATCATGGCATGAGTATGGTCGGGAACAGCTATTACAACCGCATCAATATCGGCACGGGCAAGCAGATCCTCGTATTTCTCATAAGTTTCGACCCTGACTGCCTTACCGGTATTTGCGTAGAACCCATTCACCCTCCTTTCAAAACGCTTTCTTTTAATGCCGTATACGTCACAACCGGCCAGAACCTTCACGCCGGGGATCTGGATGAAGCCACTGAGCAGGAACATCGACTGGCGGCCCAGTCCGATGAAACCCAGTTTAATTTCAGTAACTGGCTTGCTCTTGCACGATGTCGCCAGGTGTGGCAGCAGTACAGCACTTGTTATTCCTGCGGCAGCCGAGCCAATGAACCGGCGCCTGGTCCATAAATTCTTCTGATCTTTCATCATAATACAATTTTGATTTTAATGGTTCAATGGAACCGGCATATTCTAAATCAGACCTGTTCATATCTGTTTATCGATCATGCGGGTTTCATAGGTAAATGTTTGTTTTTAGGTCAAAATATCCGATATGTCTAAAAATCCAAAATTCACATGGCAACTTTATTGGCCCCTTAAAATTAATCCTTTATTAAAATCTTTAAAAGATTTTTTTCAGAATCTTCCAAATATTGAGTATTTAATGGTATTGCAATAAATTGATGAATAAAGGAACAGCCCGTTCACGCTGGTTTCCATTTTTCTCTCAAGATGCAGGACCGGCTGCCCCCTTGCAATTCCGAGAAAGCGACCAGTCCGGCCACTGGCAGGGATGGCCCTGATCCGCTGCTCTCCTCCCCTTACCTCAACACCGTAATGTTCCCTCAGGATCTGGAAAAGTGACCGGTTTTCAAACTGTCGCGACGTTATTCTCGGAAGATTCAGGTTGGTAATATAACTGATATCAAAAAAAATTGGCGAATCATCCAGCAGACGGAGTCTTTCCATGTAAACGCATCCCGATTCCTTTTCCAGTTCCGAGAGGGCAAACATGAAATCATCCGGCCACGGCTTGATCACTGGCCTGACTATGATCCTGGTTTTAAGATTCCTGTCGCCGACGGCAGTGGTTGTACCCGATATGGAAAGGATACCGATATCCCTGGGAAACTGGTGTACAATGCTTCCCTTCCCCTGATGCTTGGTTATATAACCCTCCCCCGCCAGTTTTCCCAGCGACTGGCGGACCGTCGGCCTTGTCATTGAATAAAGCTGACACAGCTCATTCTCCGATGGAAGCAGGTCACCCTCCCTGTAAATACCTTCGGCTATATGCCTCTTCAGTATTTCGTAAAGTCTTCTGTATTGCGGAACCCTTCCCGGTCCTGTCATAAAAATCATTTATTTCGTAAATATATAAAAAACTACTTGTAAATACAAGTAATATTTTTTATTTTTGTAAGCACTGGTAATTAACTAGATTGAAAGGCACAATATTTATAAAGCCTCACTTATTATTACAAGTTATTAAATCTTTACATAGAGCTACCGGAACATTTAACGACGTTTTTTCAAAATTCAACCAGGCAAAACATGGCAATACCAGTAATAATGCCCAGGCAGGGACAATCGGTGGAAACCTGCATTATAACCAAATGGTTCATTAAAAAGGGTGACCGGGTGAAACAGGGGGATATTCTTTTTTCGTATGAGACCGACAAGGCCGCATTCGATTTTGAGTCGCCTGACGAAGGTACTATCCTCGAAATTTTCTATCCGGAGGGATCAGAGGTGCCCGTCCTTGCTACTGTGGCAGTTATGGGAATCCCCGGAGAATCCTTCGCTCCATTCGTTCCGGGAGCCCATCCGGCACAGAAGCCGGAACCATCCGGACTGCCTGGAGAGGCCACACCCGGTGCAGTTATTTCCGGGCCCGCTTTCCAGCATCCCGTCCATGAACAGGATCATACCAAGGTTAGAATTTCACCCCGTGCCAGACGCCTGGCTGCTGACAGGGGACTTAACCTTGCGGGCATATCCGGATCAGGACCAGGAGGAAGGATTATTTTCAGCGATATAGAGAGAGCCATTGCGGATAGCCGTCTAAAGGAACCAGCCCCGGCTGATGAAACAACTGAATACACCGACCAGCCACTTTCAAACATACGGAAGCTGATCTCAAAGGCAATGTACGATTCTCTTCATAATTCGGCCCAGCTTACCCACCACATGAGTGCCGACGCCAGAAAACTTCTGGAAGCCCGGAAAAGAATAAAGGATGACCTGGCAGGCGATGCCAGAAGACCCGACATTACCCTGAATGACATGATTTGCATGTGTGTGATAAAGGCTCTGCGAAGTTATCCTGATATAAACAGTCATTTCCTCGGCGACAGGATCAGGACCTTCAACCATGTTCACCTGGGAATTGCCGTTGATACTCAGAGGGGATTGATTGTTCCCGCGGTGAGGAATGCCGGCTCAATGACCATTGAAACACTTTCGGAAAAGCTCAGGGCGGCTGCCGATGCCTGTAAAACGGGAAACATTGATCCCGAGCTGATAAAGAGCACCTCGGCATCCTTCACGGTGTCAAATCTCGGCAACTACGGAGTTGAAATGTTCACCCCGGTGCTGAATCTTCCACAGGTGGCAATTCTGGGCGTATGTACGGTAACATACCGGCCTGCCGATACCGGCAATGGTATTTTCGGGTTCGTCCCTTTCATCGGACTTTCACTTACCTATGACCACCGGGCTGTCGACGGCGGACCGGCAACGTTGTTCCTGCGCGAAGTGAAAAAACAGATAGAAGGATTCGCTTTACTTGAGTCTCAGTAATGGTTAATCCGGAATCTTCAACATTAAACATTAAATATCTTATACCAGGTATTTTACATTTAACAACCCGCAATGAACTATTAACTGGAAAAACATGCCTAAAACTCATAACATTTACCCTGAAGAAGTCCGCAGGCCTTCATTCATTGAATTCGGAAAGATCCCGGTAAACCAGTATGACAAATCCATCGAAGACGAAAGGGATAATTTCTCCGCCGACGATTTCATGAGGATATATCACGATATGGTTGTGATACGGGAATTTGAAACGATGCTGAATCTGATCAAAACGACAAATGAATACAAGGGCATTTCCTATAATCATCCGGGGCCTGCGCATCTTTCGATAGGGCAGGAAGCTGCTGCGGTGGGAATGGCATACAATCTTGATGTTGATGACTATATTTTCGGATCGCACCGCAGTCACGGAGAAATTATTGCAAAGGGGCTTTCTGCCATTCACAAGACTGACGAGGACACCCTTTATTCAATAATGAAGAATTATTTTAACGGCAAAACCCTGGCAGTTGTTGAGAAAGGCTTTAAGGGTACAGTCAGGGAACTTGCAAAGCACTTTCTTCTTTATGGTGCCCTCGCCGAGATTTTTGCGCGTGAGAATGGCTTTAACAAGGGTCTTGGAGGATCAATGCATGCTTTTTTCACTCCTTTTGGCATTTATCCCAATAATGCCATTGTGGGCGGTTCGGGCGATATTTCGGTTGGAGCGGCTCTATACAAGAAGATCAACAGGAAGCCCGGGATAGTGGTATGCAACATTGGCGATGCTTCCATGGGCTGCGGACCCGTATGGGAAGGGATCACTTTTGCAACCATGGACCAGTACAGAACGCTATGGGAGGGTGAGTACAATGGGGGATTGCCCCTTATCTTCAATTTCATGAACAACCTGTACGGAATGGGTGGCCAGACCATGGGTGAAACAATGGGCTTCGGCATCCTTGCCAGGGTAGGTGCGGGAGTGAATCCTGAAATGATGCATGCTGAAAGGATAGACGGATACAATCCCCTTGCAGTGATAGATGCCTTCCGCCGTAAGAGGAAGATCCTGGAGGAAAAAAGAGGCCCGGTGCTCATCGATACACTAACATACCGGATCAGCGGTCATTCTCCTTCCGACGCATCATCATACAGGTCAAGGGAGGAAATTGAAGCATGGCAGAAGGAGGATTCTGTCAACGCCTTCGGAACAATGCTGACTGATTCCGGGATAGCGGATCCGGGGATGCTTAAACAGATCAGGGAAGAGGTTGGGGAATTGATGGTTAAAATACTCAGGCTGAGCATCGATGATACGATATCTCCTCACCTGGACCTTGACGGTGATCCTGACGGAATCGGAAAGATGATGTTCTCCAACTGTTCTCTGGACGCAATGGAACAGGGTATCCCCCAGGTATATCACCCAATGGAGGAGAATCCCAGGGTGAAATCACTTAAGAACAAGGAAAGATTCTACAGGGACAGGGAAGGAAATCCGGTTTCAAAAGCCAGGCTCTACCAGCTGAGAGACGGGATTTTCGAAGCAGTTATCGACCGCTTTTACAGGGATCCGACCCTGGCAGCCTGGGGAGAGGAGAATCGCGACTGGGGAGGAGCTTTTGCCGTTTACCGGGGGCTCACCGAGGCCCTGCCTTACCACAGGCTTTTCAACTCACCCATATCAGAGGGTGCAATAGTCGGAACGGCAATAGGCTACGGCATGTGCGGAGGAAGAGTAATAGCGGAGATAATGTACTGTGATTTCCTTGGCAGATCGGGTGATGAAGTTTTTAATCAGCTGCCAAAGTGGCAGGCCATGAGCGGCAACCTCATCAGGATGCCCGTTGTAATAAGGGTTTCTGTGGGTTCCAAATACGGTGCCCAGCATTCACAGGACTGGTCATCGCTGGTGGCCCACATACCGGGCCTCAAGGTGGTTTTCCCGGCAACTCCATACGATGCAAAAGGATTGATGAACAGCGCACTGCAGGGAACCGACCCGGTCATCTTCTTTGAAAGCCAGAGGATCTACGACATCGGAGAAATGTTCCATGAAGGCGGCGTACCGGAGGGTTATTACGAAATCCCGCTTGGCGAACCGGATGTCAAGATGGAAGGAAGCGACATCACAATCCTTTCAGTGGGAGCCACTCTGTATACTGTTGTTAAGGCAGCTGAAACACTGAAGAAAAACTATGGTCTCAATGCCGAAATAATTGACGCCAGATCGCTCGTACCCTTTAATTATGAACCTGTCGTCCGATCGGTAATGAAAACCGGAAAAATCGTGCTTGCCAGCGATGCATCTTCACGCGGCTCCTTCCTGAAGGATATGGCCCAGACAATCACTGAACTCTGCTTCGATCACCTCGACGCACCACCTGTGGTGGTCGGTTCAAGAAACTGGATCACGCCGGCCTTTGAAATGGAAAGATATTTCTTTCCGCAGCCCGGCTGGATCATCGATGCAATCAATGAAAAAATAGTTCCGCTTAAAGGTCACAAACCCGGCACCGATCAGTCGGATCAAAAAACCCTTGAACTGAACAGCAGGGGAATTTAGCAGACAGTGCATACTGAACCCCCGAAGCTGTCTTTTGTAATTTTCAGGATGAAATCCGGGAAAGAGACCTTTTCCGTGAAAGTACTGGCGGAAAAATCTGTTTGCTGAACCGTCAGGGGGTGTGGAACCTTTTTGATATATTTGGAGCACAATTAAGAACCATGGAAAACATTGCAGAAAAAATCCGGAACAAAGCCGGCTTTATAATAGATATGGATGGGGTCATCTATCACGGTAACAAGTTGCTGCCCGGAGTTGTTGAATTCCTCAGGTGGCTCGAGGAAACTGGCAAAAGCTATCTGTTCCTTACCAATGCCAGTCAGAGGACCCCGAAAGAGCTGCACGAGAAGCTGGAAAGGCTGGGAATAAATGTTGGCGAAGAGCACTTTTACACAAGTGCCCTTGCTACTGCCGGATTCCTGGCAAGCCAGAAACCCGATGGAAGTGCATATATAATCGGGGATGCCGGGCTTATTCATGCCCTGTACAGTATTGGATATACAACGAATAATGTAAACCCCGACTATGTGGTGGTGGGCGATACCAGCAGCTACAACTTTGAAAAGATAGAAACGGCCGTTAACCTGGTGTTAAGGGGAGCCAGGCTGATAGGAACAAATCCCGATGTGAGCGGTCCGGTTGAGACCGGAATTTCCCCCTCGGTGAAGGCCCTTATTGCTCCGATAGAGATCGCATCGGGAAAGAAGGCCTATTTTGTCGGAAAACCAAATCCTCTCATGATGAGGATCGCCCTGAAAAAGCTTGGAGTCAAAAGGGAGGAAGCAATAGTGATCGGAGACCGGATGGATACCGACATAAGGTGCGGGCTGGAGTCAGAAATTGATACACTGCTGGTGTTAAGCGGCATCACCGGTCGCGGTGATATTGACAATTTCCCCTACCGTCCGCGATATGTACTCAACGGAATAATCGATCTGATCAAGTGATCCGGCTTATGAAAGAGACTGTTGAATATAAAGATGAAAGAAAAGAAGTTGCCAGGTTCATGCGGCGCCTGTATCGCCAACGGCTGACAACAACTTCCGGTGGGAATATCAGTCTCAGGATCTCAAATGATCTGATCCTCATCACTCCGTCGGCAACCGATAAAGGCAGGATGCGCTGGAAAGAGGTTGGAATAATGTCTATCCTGGGTGAAAATCTCAGTTCTGAGCTTAAGCCTTCAATTGAATCGGGTATGCATCTTGCAATTTACAGAAAGAGAAAGGATGTTCTGGCAATTATTCATGCCCACCCGGTCATTGCATCGGGATTTACGGCAACGGGAATGGACATCAGAACGGATCTGACAGCAGAAGCCAGGGCAATCTGCGGTAACCCGGTAATGGTACCATACGCTCTTATGGGAACGAATGATCTGGCCTCCAGGGCTGCTGACTCAATAGGAGATTCATCAATACTGCTCCTGGAGAACCACGGGATCCTGACAACCGGGGCTACCCTTATTGAAGCTTTCGACAGACTGGAGGTCCTGGAAAATGCCGCAATAATGACATTAATGACAGAAATGACCGGTAAAAGGAAACCGCTTGGAAAAATGAGGCTTCGTGAAATTGAAAGACTTTTCAGATGATAAAGGGAGTGCTCTTTGATATGGATGGGGTTCTGGTCGACTCGGAATCGTTTATTTGCAGGGCGGCCATAATGATGTTCAAGGAGATTGGGCTGGATGTTTTACCGGACGACTTCATCCCCTTTGTGGGCACAGGTGAGAACAGCTACCTGGGAGGTGTGGCTGGAAAATATGGGAAACCCATTGAAATGGAGAAAGCAAAGGCCCGTACCTATGAAATATTTGGTGATCTTGCCAGGGGGCAACTCAAAGCGCTGCCCGGAGCACTGGAGCTTATTAAAGACTGCCTCGGGAAGGGGCTCAGGATATCCCTGGCCACCAGTGCCGACAGGGTGAAAATGGAGATCAGTCTTAACGAGATCGATTTGCCTCCTTCCACTTTCAACACAATCATCACAGGCCTGGATGTTGCAAGGAAAAAGCCATATCCTGACATATACATTAAGGCGGCGGAGAGCCTGGGACTCGAACCATCCGGGTGTCTTGTCGTTGAGGATTCTGTTAGCGGCATAACAGCAGGTAAAGCCGCGGGATGTAAATGCCTTGCCGTTACTACATCTTTTTCTCCCGCAGAGCTTACTGAAGCCGACTGGATTTGCAGTTCCCTCCTTCAGGTGCCGGATGATGCACTGAACTGGTAGTTTCTGAATAAAAATGTTAAACCTGCAATAACCAAACTTATTGAATATGAAGTACAACAAACTTGGCAAATCAGATGTGGAGGTCACCGAACTGGCTTTCGGGGCCTGGGCAATAGGAGGATGGCTCTGGGGCGGAGCCGATTCAGATGATGCAGTAAAGGCAATTGAAACCGCTGTCGACCATGGCATGACAACCATCGACACTGCCGCCGTTTACGGCTTCGGCCTCAGCGAGGAACTTGTAGGTAAAGCTGTGAAGGGAAAAAGAAACAAGGTTCAGATCCTGACCAAATTCGGCATGATATGGGACATGAAAAAAGGAAAGTTCTACTTTTCCACCAGGGATAGCGAGGGGAAGGAAATTGACATTTACAACCTGTCGTCCCGCGAAAGGGTTATCTCTGATTGCGAAGCCAGCCTGAAAAGACTCGGCACTGACTATATCGACCTTTACCAGATACACTGGCCCGATGCCACAACGCCGGTGTCAGAGACAATGGAAGCGCTCGATACCCTTATTCGTCAGGGAAAGATCAGGGCCGGAGCCGTTTCAAACTATCAGGTCGACCTGATGCAGGAAGCTCTCAGAACCCTGCAGATTGCATCCAACCAGGTTCCCTACAGTATGGTTAACCGGAGCATTGAAAAGGAAATAATTCCGTTCTGCCTTGAAAATAATATAGGGATCCTTGCCTACAGTCCGATGCAGAGGGGATTGCTTGCCGGTAAAATAAAAAAGGGCCACAAATTCGGGGAAGGCGACAACCGGGCCGACACTATATATTACAGGGAACCCAATCTGTCAAGGATTATCAGCCTGACAGAGGATCTCGGAGTCATTGCCGCAGAAAGGGATGTCACCCTGGCACAGCTGGTACTCAACTGGACGATCCGGCAGCCCGGAATCACCTGCACACTCGCGGGCGCAAGAAATCCGGCACAGGTACTGGAAAATATCAAAGCCGTGGAGTTCACCCTTACGGATGATGAACTGAACCGGATCAATGCCCTCGTGGCCGGACTAAAAATTGAAACCGACATATAAGCCAGTATGAAGAATTTTCTTGCTTCCTTCCCTTCATACGGGGAGCTGAACAAGGCAATGAATGGCATGACCGTCCCCGAGTATCGAGAGGCTAATGCGCATATTCACACACCGTATTCATTCAGTGCCTTTCCCGATCTGGATACCATTTTCAGAATGGCCAAAAACGAAAAAGTCGATGTGCTGGGAATCAACGATTTCAATGTCGCTGACGGATATGAACAGTTTCACAGGGGCTGTCTGAAAAACGGGATATTCCCCCTGTTCAACATTGAATTCATTGGTTTAATGAAAGATGAGCAGAAAAAAGGGATAAGGATCAATGACCCCAATAATCCCGGCAGGATCTATTTCTGCGGCAAAGGTCTCGACTATCCGTTCCACGCGGGTTTCATAAACAGGATACGCCTGAGAAAAATAAGAAAAGAAAGCCAAAACCAGATCAGATCAATGATAGCAAAGCTCAATTCATTAATTGAGAAACACGATCCGCAAATTAAACTCAGTTATGAATCAGTAAGACAGGAGCATGCCCGTAATCTGGTGAGAGAAAGGCATCTGGCCAAAGCAGTCAGGATGGTTGCCGAAAGACACTATCCCGATCCTGAAAAACGAATCTCATTCATTGAATCACTTTACGGCGGGAAAAAATCGAAAGCTGGCCCGGATGATCATTCATCACTCGAAAATGAGATAAGGTCAAACCTGCTTAAAAGCGGAGGTGCAGCATTTGTGGAGGAAGACGAAAAATCATTCCTTCCGCTTGACAAAATAATGAAGATCATCATCGATGCCGGAGGCATTCCCTGTTATCCGGTCCTGCTCGATGACAGTGCCGGGAATTTTACCGAATTTGAATCTGACCCGGAAAAGCTTCACGATTCCCTGAGGGAAAAAGGCATTGAGTGCATTGAACTGATTCCAATGAGAAACGATGCAAAACATCTTAACCGGTTCGTTGAATATTTTCAAGAGCGGGGCTTTATAATTACTTTCGGAACGGAACACAATACCCCTGACCTTGCTCCGCTTACGGTAAGCACCAGGGGAGCGGTTCCGCTGAGCGAGAATTTAAAGAAAACAGCCTGGGAAGGAGCTTGCCTGCTGGCCGCTCACCAGTACCTTAGGGCCGACGGACGTCAGGGATACGTGCTTCCTGACGGTACCTCCAACAGGGAGCAAAGGAATAATATGGCTGCCCTGGGACAGATGGTCATTGAATATTATTTCAATAAGTTCAATCATGACTGATGAAATAAGGGATCTACTTGAGATTTCCCGGTATTACGGTAGGGACAAGAATTATGTAATTGCGGGCGGCGGAAACAGTTCCTTTAAAGATGACCGCACAATCTGGATAAAGGCCAGCGGACAGGCTCTTTCAGATCTTGACGAGACAGGCCTCGTTGCCTTAAGCAGGGAAAAGATACGTGCAATATCGCTAAAAAAGTACCCCGATGATCCTGCAGAAAGGGAAGAGTGTGTCAAGCGCGATCTGCAATCAGCGATAACAGGAACGGGATCTCCCAAAAGGCCGTCAGTGGAAACTTCGCTGCATGAGCTGATAGGATACAGGTTTGTCGTCCACCTCCATCCCACCTCCGTCAACGGAATTATGTGCAGCAGGAATGCAGGAATGCTCACTGCAAAACTTTTCGGGGAAAAAGCTTTGTTCGTACCATATACCGATCCGGGTTACACGCTTTTCAAAAAGCTGGAATCGGATCTTGAGTCTTACAGGGAAAAGCATGAAGAAGATCCCACCATGATCTTTCTCGAAAATCACGGTGTGTTTGTGTCGGGAAATACTGTTGACGGGATCAGGTCAGCGTATGATAAAATCATTTCGGCAATCCTGAATTACCTGGGACCCCTGCCCCCGGCCAGTGAGATCTCCTTTAATCCGGTGCTTCACAAGGTATTGCCTGTAATGAGGATGCTGTTCGCAGAGAAAAACCCGAAAATAATCAGGTACAGGCACAACACCCTGATTGAAAAATACTATCAGAATCAGAAAGAATTCCACAGGATCTCACTCCCTCTTACACCCGATATCATTGTCTATTGCAAGACAAGATACCTTTATGTGGAGAATTCCGCAACCCCTGAAAAGATCATTGATTCCCTGAAACAGCAATTGCCGGCTTTCAGGAAGGAATATGGATACATGCCGAAAATTGTGGTGATAAAGGATGCAGGAATATTTGCGGTTGAAGATAGCGTATCCGCGGCTGAAACGGTCCTGGATGTGTATGAGGACATGATCAGGATCGTCAGTCTATCGTCGGAAGCAGGCGGCACAAAAACGCTGACCCCTGAGCAGGTTGCTTTTATTGATCAGTGGGAAGTTGAGAATTACAGGAGAAAGATTGCCCTGGCAGGCAAAGAGCAGGGCAAGCTGAACAACAGGGTGGCGGTGATAACCGGGGGCGCCCAGGGATTCGGGGCCGGGATTGCCGAATCCCTGTTTGAGCATTCCGTCAATGTTGTGGTTGCAGACCTGAATGAAGAAACCGGCATGAAGCTGGTGTCATCGCTCAATGCCCGGAAATCTGCCGGCAGGGCTTTATTTGTAAGAACCGATGTGGCAAGTCCGGATTCGGTAAAAGACCTTGTAGCCATAACCGTCAGGGAATTCGGCGGCATCGACATCATGATAAGCAATGCCGGGATCCTCAGGGCAGGAGGACTTGATGAAACTGATCCCGGAGATTTTGAAAAAACAACCTCTGTCAACTACAATGGCTATTTTCACTGTGCCAAATATGCTTCAGAAATCATGAAGCTGCAGAACAGGGAAAAGCCGGATTATTTCACGGATATTATACAAATCAACTCCAAATCGGGTCTTCGCGGTAGTAACCGGAATTTTGCCTATTCAGGTGGTAAATTCGGAGGGATAGGTCTTACCCAGTCGTTTGCCCTGGAGCTTGCTCCTTTCAGAATTAAGGTTAACGCCGTTTGTCCGGGTAATTTCTACGAGGGGCCATTGTGGTCCGATCCCGGGAACGGCCTGTTTGTACAATATCTGAGAACGGGGAAGGTTCCGGGTGCAAAAACCATCGATGATGTAAGGAAATTTTATGAGGAGCAGGTGCCGATGAAAAGGGGCTGCAGGCTGGTGGATGTGGTAAAGGCAGTTCTTTATATCATCGACCAGGAATATGAGACAGGGCAGGCTGTACCGGTAACCGGAGGCCAGGTGATGCTGGGATAGGCTCCCTTTGCCGCCATGGAGATGGCATGAGGCTGCGCTTATCTCTTTTATGGGACATCGGGCAATCTTATTGCCTGCGGAAAGAATGATTTTTATTTAATGTATTCATTATGAAAACCAAGGCAGTAAGGCTTTACGGAAAAAAAGATCTTCGCCTGGAAGAATTTGAACTTCCGGAAATGAAGGACGATGAGATACTTGCACAGGTCATATCGGACAGCATCTGCATGTCGTCACACAAGGCAGCGCTGCAGGGCTCTGATCACAAGCGCGTGCCCAATGACATTCATATTAATCCCACCATAATTGGTCATGAATTTGCCGGCGTCATCCTGCAGGTCGGGAAAAAATGGAAGCACCGGTTCAGTCCCGGTCAGAAATTCTCGATCCAGCCTGCAATGGCACACACGGGAACTTTGGACGCACCGGGCTATTCCTACAGATATATCGGGGGTGATGCCACTCATATCATCATACCCGGCCTGGTAATGGAAGCCGACTGCCTCCTGGAGTACGACGGTGAGGCATTTTTCCCTGCATCGCTTTCCGAACCGATGTCGTGCATAGTTGGAGCATTCAATGCCTCATATCATGTTCCCCCCGGAACATACAGGCATGAAATGGGAATAAAACCGGGGGGCAAAATGGCAATTCTTGCCGGAGTGGGTCCGATGGGTCTCGGAGCGATAGATCTTGCCCTGAACCATAAAAGAAAGCCGTCCATCCTGGTGGTGACCGACATTGACGACTCAAGACTGGCAAGGGCAGCCTGCCTTTTTCCTCCTGAAAAGGCAGCCGGCAAAGGCGTGAAGCTGATCTATGTCAATACCGCAAAGATTACAGAACCGGAAAAAACCCTGCGAGACCTTACAGGAGGTACCGGTTATGATGATGTGTTCGTTTTTGCTCCTGTAAAACAGGTTGTTGAACAGGCAGATGCGATCCTTGGCTTCGACGGATGCCTTAATTTTTTTGCCGGTCCCACAAACACCGAATTTAAGGCTGAGATCAATTTTTACAATATCCACTATTCATTCACCCATATAATGGGAACGTCGGGCGGAAACACCGATGATATGAAGGAATCGCTTCGACTAATGGCCGAAGGCAGCATAAATCCGGCAGTAATGATCACTCACGTTGGAGGTCTTGACTCAGTGATCGACACAACCCTGAACCTGCCGCAGATACCCGGTGGTAAAAAACTCATTTATACCAACATATCGCTACCATTGGTTTCCCTTTACGACCTCGGGGAAAAAGGCAGGAACGATCCTTTTTATGCCGGACTGCATGAAATCGTATCAAAAAACAATTATATCTGGAGCCTGGAGGCTGAACAATATCTTCTGGAAAATGCAAAACCCATATAGCCTAATGGAAACCAGGCAGATATTTGTAGTTATCGGAGAATTCATCCGCAGCCTGACGTATCGCTGAACAGCGGGCTTACCTCCCGTATAAAAGCAGATCAGGTAATTTTCATTTTCTCTTTCAGCATCCGCGCAAACTGCTCCGGGATATAGTTCTCATAACTCATGCAAACCTCAGTGGCAAAATCAACTCCCATGGAAATAACCTCAGTCCATCGAACAAGATCCATACATTCAGGCTCGTCCGCTGAAATGCCCTTCAGCCAGATCGCGGCAATCATTCCGGCATTGAAATTATCTCCTGCTCCTATTGTACTTACCGGGGTGATCCTTTTAACGGGGAATTGTCCGCTGAAACTTCTCGTCCTTACATATACACCTCGTGCACTTGCCGTATAAACAAGGCATCCGCAGTAATTCCCCACGGCCTCCCAGGCCTCATCGGGGGTATTGGCGTCAAAGATGTTCCTGAAATCCTCATCCGAACCCCTGATAAGAGTCCCTGTCTGCATGTTTTCAATGATCAGCGGCTTCAGCCTGGCAAGCTCATGCCGGTGGGCACTCCTGAAATTCGGATCATAAACTATCAGTGCCCCGTTATCCCGGGACCTGTTGATAAAATCCCTGAATCTGGTCCGTATTTCTGCGGTGACGGCATAAATTGATCCGCAAAGTACAATATCGTCCCTGCCGATTGCGGGAAATTCCGTTTCCAGCCTCTTTTCCGAATATTTCTCATAAAACGTATATTCCGCATCGTTCCTGTCATCAAGAAAGGCCAGGGCAAGTTTTGTTTTCCCGTCCCTGAAACGGTACACGAACGAGGTATCCACGCCGTTCTCATGCAGGAAACGGTCAATCAGAGTGCCAACCTGATCCCCGGCATACTCGCTTATGAAATGAACCGGGAGACCGATCCTGCCAAGTGAAACAATGCTGTTCAGCATCGCTCCTCCCGGCTTTGCTGCCAGCGGCTGACCGTTCTTGAAGATAATGTCAAGAACCGTCTCCCCTATCCCGTATATCTTCCTCATGGCTGACAGGTCATTTTACTATCCCCGAAATCCTCCTGAACACATCATTTGCGGAAGTACGTGTAAGTTCAAACAGCAGGCTCTCATAACCGGTAATCACCGCCCCCTCCTGTCTCATACGTTCTATCGCTGTTTTTTTGTTGTCGGGGTTCCTTGATGATATGCAATCCTCCACCACAACCGTCGTGACACCGTTATCAATCAGGTCAATGCATGTCTGCATGACACAAACATGCGCTTCAATGCCAAAAAGAATCAGAACCGGCTTGTTTAATGAATTCATTTGTTCCCTTATTATCGGGTCATCAAAGCAGCTGAAAGTCATTTTTTCAAAATAACTGAAATTGAAAAACCTGAATGAAATTGCCGGGATAGTCGGACCAAGCCCTTTTGTGTATTGCTGGGTCACAATTAACGGTACCTCAAGTGTCTGAAGCCCGTCTATAAGTTTTTGACAATTTCTCAGCAGCTTTTCACTCTCATGCATGTGAGGAAAAAGCTTTTCCTGGATGTCAATAACAACAGCTGCCGCGTTTTCCTTTAAAATTCTCATCTTTTATAACTGAAGATGTGAATATACAAAATTTTAACATTAGCAGAACAAACCGATTTTGAAGTATTCATAAATCCTGGCTCATTGATAAATATATTTCGTATCCCCATATCGCCCGGTTATTTCCCCTCCCATACACCTCTCCCTAAATCCCTCCCCCCAGGGGGAAGGACTTGAAGAACCCCATAATTATTAACCATCTCAAACAAACAGAGATTTATAACTTTGCAGACAACTATCGTTCCCCGCTCTCCCGGGAGCGGGGGATAAGAGGGGGTGAGGTGAATCAATACACCTCTCCCTAAATCCCTCCCCCTGGGGGGAGGGACTTTAAGAACACCATAATTATAGACCATATCAAACAAACAGAGACTTATAACCTTGCAAACAACTATCATCCCCCGCTCTCCCGGGAGCGGGGGATAAGAGGGGTAGGGAATACCTGCAGCATGGAAAAAGAGATGATGGAAATGTCAAAGCATGTTATCAGGGAGAAATTTGAGGTCATTTTAATAATTTACCTTACTTTAGACTGTTAATATTTTTCTCCATGAGAACTCTGTCCAGACGTAAATTCATAGTATCAGGAGCCATTGCAGGTCTTGGTACAACAGCTGTTTTGCCGGCCTGCAGAAATGGCCAGGATGGAACAGCCTCCGGTAAAACCAGAAATCATCCCCTCGATGGTATAGAACGGGAAAAACTAGTCATTACAGATGTCAGGGTCACACTCCTGTCATGTGAGATCCCTCCCGATGAACAATGGTATCTCGACTGGATCCCGGAAAGATACAAGGCATGGAAGACCGACAGTATTCTTGTTGAAGTCTTCACCGACAAGGGGTTCAGGGGAATAGGAGGAGCAACCCAGTATGGCGGACCCGAGGTTGTAAAGCAATATATCGAAAGCATCATCAAACCGGCTGTCATCGGCAAGAATCCTTTTGATATAGAATATCTCACATGCGGGGTTAAAAAAAGGGGGCCCATGGTTGGCTGGGCGGGTGTGGATGCCGCTCTGTGGGACATTATTGGAAAGGCCAAGGGCAAACCCGTTTATGAATTCCTTGCAACTGACCATCCGCCTCTGAGGAAAATACCCGTTTATGCCAGTGCGGGCGAAATGTACGATGGAGATGTGTGGCCGGATAATCTTATTGAAGAAGCATTAAAACTCAGGGAAAAAGGGTTTAAAGCTTACAAGTTCCGCCCCGGTACTCACTGGTCGGTGAGTGGAATGACAATGAGCAGATATATCGATGGTGTATGGAAGATCAGGGATGCAATGGGCCCGGAGTTCGGGCTTATCCAGGAATGCAATGCCCAGTGGAACATGGAACAGACCATGCAATTTATCCCCGAAGCTGAAAAAATGAAGCTGATATGGATCGAGGATCCTGTGGAAAGGCTTGGACCGGAGGCAAAGGAAAACTACAGCAGGATAAAAGATGCCCTGAAAACTGTAAAGCTTTCGTATGGGGGGGATGTTATGGACAACAGGTTTGACTACAAGGAATGGATCGATCGCAACGCGATGGACATTGTTCAACCAGATGCAGGAGTGATGGGTCTTACCGAAGCATGGTATGTTTCGCGGATGGCTCACCTCCAGAATCAGCTGTGCGCTCCCCACAACTGGCACGGGGCCCTGTTAACCATTGCCAATGCCTCGCTCGCTGCCGGGATACCAAACCTGATGATGCTTGAAACGAATCAGACTTACAACCCTCTCCGGACCGACCTTTTCAAGGAACCGCTTGTCCCGGTTGACGGATTCATTGAGCTTCCTGAGGGTCCCGGGTTCGGGGTTGAGGTGATCGATGACGTTGAAAAAAGATTCCCTTTCATACCGGGAAGATATGACAAGCCCAGGGAATAAGGAGTGAATTCAGGACTAAATCATTAATAAATCTGGCAGTCGATGAAGGCAATGCAGCTTACAGGAATAAGACGGATAGAAATGACGGATCTGCCGGAACCGGTCATTTCCGGGCCAAAGGATGTAAAGATAAAGCTCAGCGTTCTTGGTATCTGCGGATCCGACATACACTACTATGTCAACGGCAGGATTGGCTCTCAGGTCGTAAGCTATCCCTTTGCCGTTGGTCATGAATGTGCCGGTATTGTTATCGAAACCGGGAAAAACGTAAGACGGGTGAAACCGGGCGATGTAATTGCCATTGAACCTGCAATGCCCTGCTGGGAATGCGACCAATGCCTTGCCGGCAGGCATCATACATGCAGGCGGCTTAAATTCCTTGGCTGCCCGGGCCAGTCCGAAGGCAGCCTGATGGAATACATTGTCATGCCAGAAGAATCGTGCTTTCCCTTAACCGGCAACCTCAACGCCGATCATGGAGCCATTTCCGAACCTCTTGCAATCGGTGTCTATTCAGTCAGGAAATCAGGAGATATCAAAAACCTTTCTGCCGGCATCCTGGGATTCGGACCCATAGGAATGAGCGTGATGCTTGCAGCAAAAGCTGCCGGGGCCGGTCAGATCTTCGTCACTGACAAGATCGACAGGAGACTTGATATTGCTGAAATGGAAGGTGCGGATGCTGTGATGAATCCCCTCAGGGAAGACATCGTTGCAGGGATAGGCGGAATTTCACGGTCGGGACTGGATATTGTTTTTGAGTGTTGCGGAGAACAGGAAGCTGTGGATCAGGCCGTGGAAATTCTTAAACCCGGCGGAAAACTGATCATTGTAGGTATTCCGGAATTTGAAAAATGGAAATTTGATGCCGACCGGACAAGAAGAAAGGAAATAAGCATTCAGTTCATCAGGCGCCAGGTCGATTGCGTGCAGCCATCACTTGACATGATGGCATCAGGTGAGATCAATATCGACAGGATGATCACCCACAGGTTTCCTTTCACGGAAACAAAGGCTGCCTTCGACCTTGTTGCAGGATACCATGACGGGGTAATGAAAACAATGATTGATTTTGAGTAAACGATATGGAATCAAAAAACTTCAACGGTAAATTGTCAGCTGCAGGGTTTCTATTGTTGATGCTGACCTGCACAGCCCACGGGCTGAATGAACCGCAGATCAGGGAAAGGAACATTCTTGCCTCCGAAGCAAAAGCCATTGATCTTGATCGTTCACTTATCACGGATAATTCATGGATCAGGCTTCCCGGTTACAAAAACAGGCAATTCTGGCAGCATCTTCCTTCAAACCTGAAGGAGGAATATATTAAAAAGGCTGAAAGTTTCCTTAGCTATAACTGGCCGGTGGTAAAAGCCACCGATTATCTTGAATACATCCGCTCGGGCGACAGAAGGCAGGAAGTATATGCGGCATGCAGCAACGCACTCATTAGCCTGGTGATGGGTGAGCTGGTCGAAGGACGGGGACGGTTTACTGACCAGATCATCAATGCTGTCTGGTATTACTGCGAGCAGACCTGGTGGGGATGGTCCGCACACCTTGGTCCGCAGAAGGCGGGAGCCGGCCTGCCCGACATCAACGATCCGGTTGTGGATCTTGGTGTCGGAGAGGTAGCCAGCAATCTTTCGTGGACATGGTATTTATTCAAGGATGAATTCAATAAAATACATCCTCTCATTGCTTCAAGACTGAAGCAGGAAATAAGAAGCAAGGTCCTGGAACCATATTTTGAAAGGAATGATTTCTGGTACATGGGATTTGAGGGAGGGCGCCCCAACAACTGGAACCCATGGGTTAACTACAACATGCTTAACTGCTTCCTTCTGATTGAGGATGATCCCGTAAGAAAGAGGGCGCAGGTGATGAAGATCATAAACTCGCTTGATAAATTCCTGAACGGATATCCCGACGACGGCGGCTGCGATGAAGGTCCGTCATACTGGGGCGCCGCAGGGGCTTTGCTGTATGAGTGCCTGGAGGTACTTAAGGATGCCACCGGCGGTAAATTTGATGTATTTGACAATCCGCTTGTTCAGAATATGGGTAAATATTTTTATAAAGTAAACATTCATGCGCCATACTTTATAAATTTTGCGGATGCCGATGCGACTACAAGCGGCAGTCCCCCTGTCGTTTACAGGTATGGGAAAGCCATAAGGGATCCCCTGATGCAGCAGTTTGGAGCATACCTTGCTTCACTTGCAAAATGGGGAGAACATACGCCCACCGGCAAAATCTGTGATCAGGTAAAAAGCCTTCTCCTGCTGGATGAAATATCGGATGCAGAAAAAAAGGAAGCACTGGTTGCCGACTTCTGGTTCCCCGATACTGAGATTGCGGGAGCCCGCGACAGGGAAGGCAGCTTCATGGGGTTTTTCTTTGGGGCAAAAGGCGGTTTCAATGCCGAAAGCCATAATCACAACGACGTGGGTTCATGCCTGATGTATTACGACGGCAAGCCCTGCCTGATCGACCTTGGGCGTGAAGAATACGTTGCCAAAACCTTCGGTCCGCAGCGCTACGAGATATGGACAATGCAGTCGGGCTATCACAATCTTCCTGTCATCAACGGCACGGACCAGAAAGACGGGGCTGAGTTCAGAGCTGTTAATTCAAGGTTTTCCGCAAACCCGAAAACCGCTACGTTTTCGACTGATATTGCCGGGGCTTATCCTTCCGAAGCCAGGGTCAGAAGCTGGGTCCGTAGCTATACCCTCAGCCGCGGAAAGAGCTTCGTGATAAAAGACAGGTATGAGCTTACTGAACAGACCGGCAGGCCAACAAGTGCCAATTTTATCACTTATTGCAGGGCAACAGTGGTAAAACCCGGGCTTATCCGGCTTGATGGCGACGGGTTCAGCCTTAACATGGCTTTCAGTTCAAAATCGGTGTCTCCTGAAATCGAATTTATGGAAATAAAAGACAGGACACTTAAACGTTACTGGCCCGTTGGTGTGACCCGGATAAAGCTGGTGTTCACTGATCCCGGGCTTAAGGGGGAACAGGCAATCAGATTTGTTCCGGTTAAATCACCCGGGCCGTAAATCATTCCCCTGCAACTGTATTGATATAAGATCGTTTTTTAACTCTGTTTCAATATCTTCCTGTATCTCAGCAGGGCTTCAATAAAATAATAATCGGCATATGTAAGAGGCACATCTATCTCACTGTTATGAGGGATGGATCCTACGCTGTGCATCAGTATGAAGTTGCCATTCTCACCCAATTTTGCCCTGTATGCGGGTGATGAAAGTGACCGGATCTGAATTTCCGCGATCTTCATATATTGGTCTCCTTTTTCACCGCCGACGATGCCGCCCAGCTCGATCAGTGCCGAAGCCATAATTGCTGCTGAAGAAGCGTCTCTCCTGGCATTGGGTATCTCCGGGGCAAGGTAATCCCAGTACGGGATCTTGTCTGAAGGAAGATTCGGATGATTTATCAGGAAATCCGCAATGTTGACGGCATGATCGAGATATCGTTTCAGTCCGGTTTCACGGTACATCATCGTGTAACCGTACAAGCCCCAGCTTTGTCCGCGGGCCCAAACCGATTCCGTTGCTGCACCCTGCGCCGTGGCCTTGACCTGAACCTGCCCCGTAACCGTATCATACGATACTACATGATAGGCGCTGTGATCGGGCCTGTAGTGATTTTTCATCGTCACATCGGCATGGCTCGTTGCGATCCTGTAAAATGAGGAATCGCGTGAATGCCTGAATGCCCACATAAGCAGTTCGAGATTCATAAGATTATCAACAATGACGGGACATTGCCATCTGTCAGTCGCTTCCCATGACTGTATACACCCTGTAACGGGCCTGAACCGTGTACACAGCGACCGGGCTCCAGTCATGAGAATCTCATTGTAACTCTCTTCCCCGGTGAGTCTCAATCCGTTACCAAAGCTGCAATAAAGAATGAAACCCACATCATGGTTGTCGGTTGTGTATTTCTCCTTTTCAACCCTCATGCTCATCTCGACGGCATTCCCTTTCAGGCCCGGATCATTGGAATATTCATACAGGTACCACAGACTGCCGGGATAGAATCCGCTGGTCCACCATGAGGAACTCTCTGTAATAAGTTTTCCTTCACTGTCAATAGTTCGGGGCAGCTGGCCAGGCATGGATTTCATGACGTCAGTCATCAGCCCGTACTGTTTCAGTGAAAAATCAAGCGAATCATCAACGATTTTTTTGAAAGGCTTCTCCTGGCTGCAGGAAAAAAACATCAAAACTGAAAGGATAATTGCCGGCAGGTAAACATTCTTCATTTTAAAAGTCAGTTAAGTTATTGAAATTATAGTTCAGGTTTATTTTTCTTTATTCTGAATATTACAGGTGCAGGGCATCTGCGCAAAATGATCCTGGTACCGCAATACTGAAAAATCCCGTCCCGTAATTCGTCATTCGTGTCCTGCCCGCTCGAACCAGTCAGGCCCCGAAACAACGAACCGCTAATTTAATCAATGGTTAATTTCCGCCAAATTAATAATTTTTCCCGCCGGTGCTAAAATAAGTGATTAAATCCTGATTATTTTAATATCTGCGGATTATGGATGAAACTGACGAGGTCCGGGCAGCTATCATGTGTTCGTACCCGCTGCAATTAAGGACTGAAGCGATCCGGTTTCCTGAATGTCGAAAAAAGAAGGGATACTAAAACAAAATAAATGGCTTTAATTCAAAAAACTGTCTATATCGATTTGCCGAATCAGAAAAATTCTTTTAATTGCCGGCGTTAATGTCAGATTTCAGGCAGTTAACCCTGAATCCCTATTGAACCAATTATTATACAACACAAAAACATGTATAAATACCAGTTCGGCATTGGAGTTTCTCCCCATGGGGTCAGGCAGGTTTCGGACCATTAATTTAAAATTATAATTATGATGAAAAAAACGTTGTTCCTTTTCATTGGGTTTCTGGTTTCCTTCCACTATGCAAGTGCCCAGAACATTGGCTCATCACCGGAATACATAAAAGCCCTTACCGCAGAATGGCAGGGGGAAAGGTTTCCTGACGGACGGCCGAAGGTTTCCGACAGGCTGCTGGAAAGGCTGAAAAATATTTCCATGGAAGAAGCATGGGGGGTTCTTCGGTCAAAGGGATATATGAACCAGTTTGAATCAGGCTGGATGATCCTGAATCCTGATGAGCCCATGACGGGACGGGTGGTCACTGCACAGTATATGCCGCTCAGGCCTGATTATGACAAATATATCCGGGAGCAGGGCAAGCGGGAAAACAGGGCCCAGCAGGGCGGATCAAATTCCTGGCCGATTGATGTCCTGGTTGAGGGGGATGTCTATGTGGCAGACAGTTATGATAAGATTGTTGACGGGACGCTGATCGGCGACAATCTGGGCAACTCGATATATGCCAAATCGAAGCGGGGAGTAATTTTCTGGGGGTCGGTGAGGGATGCCGAAGGACTTGATGATATTGAAGGTTTCAATGCATGGATCAGGGGAGCTGATCCTTCGTACATCACCCAGATGATGCTCACATCAATCAATGCACCGATTCGTGTGGGAAGAGCCACTGTAATGCCCGGCGATGTGGTGCTGGCAAAAAAATACGGCGTTATTTTCATCCCTGCTCATCTGGTCGAGGAGCTTGTAATTACCTCGGAGGTTACCGCTTTGAGGGACAAATTCGGGCATCAGAGGCTGAAAGAGGGTAAGTACAAACCCGGAGAAATAGACAGCAGCTGGTCAAATGAGATCAAAAAAGACTTCCTGAACTGGCTCAGGAATTATCCGGGCCAGCTCCCGATGAGTCAGCAGGAACTGGATAATTATTTTAAGGAACGTCACTGGTAATGCAGAATCAGAATCAGAATCACATTAAAAACTAAATCCAAACCATCATGAAAGGCACTTTGAAACACATCCTTGAATCGGAAAGGAAAAGGGAAAATGAAGAGTTACAGAAGTCGTATGCTTCCGGCAGCACCGGGGAAAGCAGCCGCCGCGGATTCCTGAAGAAGGCTGCCCTGGGAGGAATTGCACTTGGAGGATTCATGTACTCATCAATTGAGGACACTATAGCCCAGACAACCTCTGGTGTTAACAGGGCCTCCGCACCCTCCGAACTTAAGATAACCGACATGCGCTATGCCACTGTAATGGGAAAACATATTATCAGGATCTACACCAACCAGGGTATTTACGGGCTTGGCGAAGTAAGAGACGGAGCTGATGTCAGGTATGCATTGTTCCTGAAAAGCAGGATACTTGGTCTGAATCCCTGCAATGTTGAAATGATCTTCAAAATAATCAGGCAGTTCGGTTATCATGGCCGCCAGGGCGGCGGAGTGTGTGCCGTTGAGATGGCTCTGTGGGATCTTACCGGAAAGGCGTACAACGTTCCTGCATGGCAGCTTCTCGGTGGCAGATACCGCGACAAAGTCAGGTTATATGCCGATACACCCGAGGTTGACGATCCTGTAAAATTTGCCGAGGTCATGAAGAAAAGAGTCGGAGAACAGGGATTTACATGGCTCAAAATGGATCTCGGCATCCATGTTGTGAACAAAATACCGGGAGCCCTGGTAAATGCGGAATTCTGGAACGGAGCAGCCGGACAGTATGACCTGAGGGAATACATGGGATACGGGAACACCCTTCATCCGTTCACCCAAATCCAGATAACCGACAGGGGTCTGGAAGGATTGCAGGAGTATGTGGCAAAGGTAAGGGATGGTGTGGGATATGAGATCCCCCTTTGTGCCGATCATTTCGGACATTTTGACCTTAATAACTCGATAAGGTTTGGTAAAGCCATGGAAAAATTCAGGCTGGCATGGCTTGAGGATATGGTACCATGGTTCAGCACCGAACAATGGAAGAAAGTTACTGATGCCCTCGAAACCCCCACTTGCACAGGGGAGGACATCTACTGCCTGAAGGATGGATTCAAACCGCTCATCGATGCTCAGGCAGTCGATATAATCCATCCCGACCTTGGAACATCGGGCGGGCTGCTCGAAACAAAAAAGATTGGTGATTACGCCGAAGAACACGGAATTGCAATGGCAATGCATATGGCAGGATCGCCGGTTTGCTTCATGGCAAATGTTCATTGCGCTGCAGCAACACAGAATTTCCTGGCTCTTGAACATCATAGCGTGGATGTGCCATATTACAACAACCTTGTGAAGATGACCGGTTCAAAACCAATGATCGAAAAAGGTTTTGCCAACGTACCGCTTGATGCCCCGGGGCTCGGCATAGAACTCAACGAGGAAGAATGCAAAAAACATATGCCAAAGGGGGCCGGCTGGTTTGAACCAACTCCTGAATGGGACCAGAAACGCTCACACGACAGGCTCTGGAGCTAATCGGGAAAAAGACTTCTTATAAGATTGGCTATAAGACTACATATTATCCTGTGGCTGTTGAGCAAATATCTTTAACCGCAGGGAACGCAGCATGCATCCGCCAGGCATCAGGCGCATGGATATTCCAGGCGGAAATTGATATGTCTGCGGTTCCTGTAGTTATTTTATCCTTTCGTTCAGCAGAGTATATTCCTGATTTATCCTGTAAATAATAACTATAATCTTAACGGTGTGGCAGGGAAAAGACAAGAAAAATCGCTATTTTCACATCGGCTGATCCGTTGCCTTTGGATTTATCAGGCAATTCTCCGTATACTCAACATGTATGAACAACAGTAATATACAGTTCTTCAGATTATCAGCAAACTTAAGGCTATGTCGCAAAATAAACGATTTGATATTTCCGGGCTTCAGGGGAAACCCTCGTCAATCAGGGACCGGATGAGAACGTGGAGAATACCTCCCCGTCTCTTGTTCTTTCTGATGGGAATAGTTTCAACCGCCTGGTTTCTGCTGCGTGTCATTCCCAAACCTTCCAGGGCAGCATATCCCTGCATGAAGGTTGCGGCACCGCTGATGTCGGGTTTCGTATTATACCTCATTTCCATGGGCGGGGCTGTTGTGGCATTCAGAAAAGCAGGCCGGAATCTTTACAGGGCCCGTTACCTGGCTGCTTTTCTTTTCCTCGTTGCAGCTGCAGCTGGAATAGTTGTATCCCTTCTCCACGGATCATTTAATTTATCAGCAGCTACAACCCAGGTCTCCGGGCCTGCCGATGGTCCCAATCAGCCAATGGGTACCGCACGTGGTGCAAACCCGGGCAGGGTAGTCTGGGTCTGGAATCCTGACGCTACCAACGAAAACTGCATGAACAATTTCGATCGTCAGGACTGGTTCTTCAAACCGGAGAACACCAACGGCAGGATAGTAGGTGATATGGTCAGGAGCTCCCTCATGGAACTTACCGGCAAAAAAAATATCCGTGAATCATGGGATGTCCTTTTTAAGACCCATAACCTGAGAAAATACGGCCTGGATTCCGGTTACAGGAAAGGACAGAAAATATTTATCAAGATCAATCAGGGTACTTCACGACTGGGACTTACCCCGGAGGAGAAGGATAACGGATTTTACTATCCCTCCACCCTGAAACCAGGCGATGAGAAAAGAAAACCCCTGTACGGCGCAACGGAAACCGGACCTTATGTCGTACTCGAGCTGCTCAGGGAGCTTGTCTATGAAGTGGGTGTAGATCAGGAAGATATCGGGGTTGGTGATCCAATGACCGATATTTGCGGACACAACTATGAGGTCTGGCACGGTGAGTTTCCCGGTATAGTCTATACTGGAAAGTATTCCGACAAACATGGAAGGACCCTGATCAAACCCACAGAAAAGGATCTTCTGTTCTATTCCGACAAAATCTACACCGACAAGCTTTATGACGTTCTGGAAAATGCCGATTACCTGATTAATTCAGCCTGTCTTAAACCTCATATGTCAGCCGGCATTACCCTAACCGCCAAAAACCATTTCGGTTCGCAGGCCAGGGAGAACGCAATTCACCTCCATTACTCCCTGATGGTGCCCATCGGTTCAAGGCCCCTGAACACGGGCTACCGCAAATACCGCGTTCTTGTCGACCTGATGGGAAGCAAATATCTCGGGCAAAACACAGTATTATACCTGGTTGAAGGCCTGTTCGGCGGAGGATCCAGTGAAACAAGAACCCCGGTAAAGTATCTGAGTCCTCCTTTCTGCAACGACTGGTGCAGCTCGGTATTTGTATCACAGGACCAGGTGGCTCTTGAATCTGTCTGCTTCGATATTCTGAGGAACGAATGGAACGGAAAGAACAAGCACGATCCCGCTAATAATGCGTCGGAAGACAGGCCGAATCTACACGGAGTGGATGATTATCTCCATCAGGCCGCCGACAGGGCAAACTGGCCCGTGAATATTATTTACGATCCCGACAACAGCGGGAAGCCGCTTCCAAGCCTGGGTACCCATGAACACTGGAACAATCCCAAAGACAGGCAATACTCCAGGAATCTGGGGAGAAATTCCGGGATAGAGCTTGTTACAATTCCTGATTCACTGGTAAAAAAATCAGTGACTTCCGGCACGATAAATTAAAGAATGAACCATAACCGTAACCTGATCAACCTGCAATGAAAAACAACCGGAGAGATTTCATCAAAAAGGGGGGAGCACTTGCTGCCCTGTCAATAGCAGGCCTTAATTCCTGCCAGACAAATACCTCACGCAAACAGGATAAGGAACAGTCATACCTGAAGGACCGGTCTGACGTATCTGTTCGTGAACCCTCCATAAAAATAGCTTACCAGGCACCAGCCGAGCCGGGTGAAAATGACATCAGCTTCATCCGGCAGATGGGCGTAGATTATGTGGTTTTATGGACCGATGCAAAAAAAGCAGGTTATGAATACTACAACAGCCGGCGTGAATTGTATGAATCGCATGGAATAAAGGTTTTCGGTTTCGGAAACTGGGATGTTCATAATCAGGACAAGATAACCCTTAATCTTCCCGGAAGGGATGAAAAAATAGAAGAATATCTTGCACATTTGCGCAATCTTTCAAAAGCCGGAATATATTACACAACCTATGCACACATGGCCAACGGTATCTGGAGCACCGCCAATGAAAAAACGCGTGGCGGTGCCGTTGCAAGGGCCTTCAATCTCGATTCGGCGGATGCGGGATACTGGCACGGCGTAAGGTACGAGGCTCCGCTTTCGCATGGAAGGAAATATTCGAAGGACGAACTCTGGGCCAACTATGAGTATTTTATAAAAAAGGCGGCAGCCACAGCTGAGGAATATAAGGTCCGCATTGGCATCCATCCCGATGATCCCCCAGTTGAAGAGCTTGGAGGTATACCAAGATGCATATTCGGTAATTTCGACGGCTATAAAAGGGCCCTGGAAATCGCCGACAGCCCATACGTGGGAATGTGCCTTTGCGTGGGCTGCTGGCTCGAAGGCGGTACGATGATGGGAAGAGATGTGATTGAAACAATAAAATACTTCGGTGAGCGAAAAAAAATCTTCAAGGTGCATTTCCGGAACGTAAATCAGCCCATGCCGCATTTTACCGAGACATTCCTCGACGACGGCTACGCCGACATGTATCAGATACTTAGGGCACTGAAGGAAGTAAAGTTTGATGGCGTTATTATTGCCGACCATATCCCGGCGATGGTACATCCGCATTCAGGAACAGCTTTCTCAATAGGATACATGAAAGCCCTGGTTGAGCGCGTAACTGCCGAAGGATGATTTTTTTACCTGCTATAACCAATCTCTAGCGACTTTGTGAGGGCTTAAAGTTCATTTCACCATTTGGGTGATATTTCAATATATTTCTTCAAACAGAGTTTTGTATTAAAAAAGTTTAAAATAGTTCCGGGAGTTAAGGTTAAATTAGGCTAATAAGAAAGCAAGAATTATATTTGTCTGAGGTGAATTCCCATTAACATAACTAGGACAGGCTGACAGGCCATTGATCGGAGACTGAAAACAGACTAATTATTAATCAACCTATTTATTTATAACAGACCAGCTTATGAAAAAACTGAACCCTCACAAGGCAGCTCTTGGCTTTGCCTTACTCATGCTTGTTATTATTCTCATAACGGCATTAACCGGCAATGGTGCAATTGCCGGACCTCTGCTGATAATAATGTTCATAACGCTGTCCTATGCTGTGAAGGGATTTCCTGCAGTAAAGGGCCTGTCATTCACCATGTGGATGTTCACCGCTGTTTGTGCCGCGATGTTCTATCCCGGGCTGTTTGTGGAGATCGGAGGTTTCCAGACCAAAGCATTAATAGTGCCTTTGCTCCAGATAATAATGTTCGGGATGGGTTCGCAGATGAGCCTGAATGATTTTACCGGGGTTATTAAAATGCCCAAGGGCGTGGTAATAGGTGTACTTGGACACTACATAATCATGCCTTTGATGGCTCTTCTTATCACCAAAGTTTTCCATTTTCCAGCTGAGATAGCTGCCGGAATAATACTCGTTGCATGCGTTCCCAGCGGCCTAGCCTCCAATGTAATGTCACTCCTGGCAAATGCCAACCTTGCACTTGCTGTAACAATTGGTGCACTGACAACGATCATCGCACCTTTTGTTACGCCCTTTCTCATGAAAATAATCGGAGGACAGTTTGTTGCGATAGATATCTGGAAGATGATGCTGGATATTATTGACATGATGATCTTTCCGATAATCGCCGGGTTCATATTCAACCTGATCTGGGGGGGAAAGGGCCTGACACGGAAAGCCATAACAGAGCTTGCCTCCTACCTGGCCATAATTTTCCTTGGAAACCTTATTTTTCTTAAGGTTAAGGACAGCGGATTCACAGGTTACCTGTTGGAAAATGCAAAAATAATTGGAATATTTTTTATACTGCCCATTGTCGGCGCGTTGGCATTCCGATACTTCCTCAAAGACAATAAACAGGCAATGAAGAAAATACTTTCAATGTTTTCCATGGTCGGGATTGCGGTTATTGTTACGGTAATAACAGCTGCGGGACGGGACAGCCTGCTCCAGGTTGGTGCATTACTGCTGATAATGACCATTCTGCATAATCTTGGAGGCTATGCCCTCGGATATGGTCTTGCCTGGTCATTCCGGATGCCTGAGCAGGATCGCAGGACAATTGCCTTCGAGGTCGGGATGCCCAATGCAGGACTGGCATCCGGGCTGGCTATCACAATAGGAAATATCGCCACAATAGGCCTTGCTCCGGCAATTTACGGCCCGCTGATGAATGTGACCGGATCAACCCTCGCCAGCTGGTGGAGGACAAAGCCTACTCACAAGGAGGAGGACACAGAAAAGAAAATCAATAATTAATTAAAAAACCATAAAATTCACACTATGAATCACAGAATCGTAACTTTCGGAGAGATCATGCTGAGGCTCGCAACTCCCGGTTTTGAGCGCTTCAGCCAGATAAAGCAGTTCAATGCCTCATTCGGAGGAGGTGAGGCCAATGTGGCTGTTTCCCTGGCCAACTTCGGATTGAAGACCGACTATGTTACCAGGCTCCCGAAGAATGACATCGCGGATTCCTGCATCATGGAACTCAGAAGGCTCAATGTGGGGACTGACAAAATCATTTTCGGCGGAGACAGGATAGGCATATATTTCCTCGAAAACGGTGCAGTGGCACGTCCAAGTAAGGTGATCTACGACCGTGCCAATTCCGCCATTGCTGAAATCAAGCCCGGTATGGTAGACTGGGATTCGGTATTTGAAGGTGCAACATGGTTTCACTGGACAGGAATAACCCCTGCAATATCTGAAGGAGCGGCACTTGCATGCAAGGAGGCCATTGAGGTTGCCAACAAAAAAGGAATAACCGTATCGACAGATCTTAATTTCAGGAAAAATCTCTGGAAATGGGGCAAAAAGGCGCCGGAAGTAATGCCCGACCTGGTGTCAGGTTGCGACATTATCCTTGGCAATGAGGAAGATGCGGAGAAAGTGTTTGGTATACACCCTGAGGGAGTGGATGTTACAAAGGGGCACGTGGAGGCAGCGGCCTATGAATCGGTGTGCCGCCAGCTGATGCAGAAATTCCCGCGGGCAAAGAAAGTCATAATCACACTCCGCGGATCGATCAACGCCAACCATAACACCTGGTCGGGTGTGCTTTGGGATGGTAAGAAACTTTACGAAGCACCCGTATACGACATAACCCATATTGTTGACAGGGTCGGAGGCGGTGACAGCTTCATGGGCGGACTTATTTACGGTCTCATCACTTTCCCCGGCGATGACCAGCGCGCCCTGAATTTTGCAGTTGCGGCTTCTTGCCTCAAACATACCATCCATGGCGACTTCAATATGGTAAACGTCAAAGAGGTCGAAACTCTCATGGGCGGCGATGCCTCAGGAAGAGTGTCAAGGTAAGCCCTTGAAAATGTCTCAACAGAAATAATTTACGGATATAAATATCAAATAATATACAATGGCTAGATTTACAAGAATTCAGGTTGCCCTGAGGATGGCAGAAGAAGGAATGATCCCGGTCTTCTTCAACAGTAATGCAGAAGTGTGCAAGAAAGTAATTGAAGCATGCTATAAAGGCGGGATAAGACTATTCGAGTTTACCAACAGGGGCGATTATGCACATGTGGTCTTTGAACAGCTGAACAAGTTTGCTGCAGCCGAGTTTCCCGACATGATCATTGGCACCGGCTCGGTCATTGATGCCCCCACAGCTATTCTGTATGTACAGTTGGGGTCCAACTTCATTGTGTCGCCGATACTCAATGAGGAAATGGCCGGGGTTCTCAACAGGAGGAAAATCCTCTGGTCGCCGGGCTGCGGATCAGCTTCTGAAATATCAAGGGCAGAGGCTCTCGGGGCCGAAATCGTAAAAATATTCCCGGGCAGCCAGGTCGGTGGTCCGAAGTTCGTGGCAGCAATGAAGGGCCCGATGCCATGGACCCAGATAATGCCAACCGGCGGCGTGGAACCCACTGAGGCCAACCTGACCGAATGGTTCAAGGCCGGGGTTGTCTGCGTAGGCATGGGATCACAACTGATCAAATCCGAACTTGTCAAAGCCGGAGACTTCAAAAAAATCGAAGAAGATGTCAGGAATGCAGTTGCCCTGGTGAAGAGACTGAGGCAGCAGTACCCGGTAAAGATCTGAAAACAGCTGAAATTACAGTAAAATCCAACTTAAAAAAACTTCTGAAATGATAGCAGACATTATAAAAAACAGACAATTGTACTCGGCAATATCGCCGGGGATCGCCAGGGGACTTGAGTATATTGCCGGGACCGACTTCTCGGCAATGGAACCAGGCAGGTATGAAATTGACGGGGCAAACCTTTACGCACTGGTACAGGTGTACGACTCGATACCCAAAGAACAGGGAAAATGGGAATGTCACAGGAATTATATTGATATTCAGTATATCGCCGACGGTGTTGAACAGATTGGCGTCAATCACACAGGAAAGATGCATGTCATCACTCCCTACAACCCAGAAAAGGATATTGAGATCCTGGGTGGCGACGGGGACTATATTACCCTCTCAAAGGGAGCATACGGGATATTTTTCCCTGAAGATGCACATCAGCCCAAAATAGCTCCGGCCAACCAACCCGGTCCAGTCAGGAAAGTGGTTGTAAAAGTCAGGATCGGCTGAGGAATCGTCACGGACGGACGGGGAGAAACGCAGGACAACACAGGAGAGTGAGGAATATTTTATGTTAGTACTCCTTACCGTCCTGTGTTTTTTTGTCCCGTGCCATCCGGATCAGTTTACATGCTTCTCCGGTATCATTTAATTACAGCCATGCGTTATTTCCGCTGCCGGCCTTTTTTGACTGTTACAATTTATGTATTTATTTAAAGGAAAAATTTATCTTAGGGATCTGTATTTTTACTCGCAGCCAAATGAACAGAATAATCGTCATCGGAAGCTCCAACACCGATATGGTGATCAAAGCAAAAAAACTGCCGGCTCCCGGTGAAACCGTACTCGGCGGCACTTTTCTCATGAACCCGGGAGGCAAGGGAGCAAACCAGGCTGTTGCGGCTGCAAGGCTCGAAGGCAAGGTGACATTTGTCACAAAGACCGGGAATGACCTGTTCGGGGAACAGGCAATCCATTTGTTTAAATTTGAAGGTATCGACACAAGATTCATAATCAGGGATCCCAAAAATCCATCCGGAATTGCTCTGATTACGGTAGATGAGAATGGTGAAAACTGCATTGTAGTTGCCCAGGGTTCAAATGCCACACTTGCAGCCTACGACATTGAGGATGCCGCCTTTGAGGCTGATTCGCATGATGTTTTTCTCATGCAGCTTGAGATCCCGGTGAGTACTGTGGAATTTGTGGCGCAGAAAGTGTTCAACAAGGGGATCAGGGTTATCCTCAATCCCGCTCCGGCAAGGCTGCTGCCCAACGAACTGCTTGAGTGCCTTTACCTGATCACTCCAAATGAAATTGAGGCTGAATTACTTACAGGTATCAAAGTAACCGATGCCGCATCTGCCAGGACAGCTGCCGGGAAACTTCTCCATAAAGGCGTCCGTAATGTTGTAATAACCATGGGTGCGGCAGGAGCCTTTCTTATGAACCAGGATTTTGCAGGCATGGTGCCGGTTGTACCTGTGAAGGCAGTGGATACGACCGCGGCAGGCGATGTTTTCAACGGGGCGCTGGCAGTTGCGATCGCGGAAGGCGCGGAATTGAAGGATGCTGTGGATTTTGCCAACAGGGCCGCGGCAATATCGGTCACAAGGATGGGGGCCCAGTCTTCAGCCCCATACAGGAAGGAATTACAGTAAACACTGAACGAAGCCTCTGCTGGGGTTTCATCAGAACAAATAACACTTTTATCCCGATCATGATGACCAACAAAATCCTTTTCCTCATTTTCCTGGTCCTCACCCTCGGCGGATGCCTGAACCCGGCATCCAGGAATGAGACCGGCATCCCGAAAATAATCTTCGATACCGATCTGGGTCCTGACTATGACGACGTGGGTGCCCTGGCCTTTCTCCACGCCATGGCCGACAGCGGAAAAGCCGAAATCCTGGCAACCATATCATCAAATAAGCACGAACTTGTTGCTCCTTCTATCGAAATAATAAATACATATTTCAAAAGGCCGGAACTTGAGATAGGTGCACCGAAATCGGAAGGTGCAAATATGGGATCAACCCAGCACTGGGCAGATTCGCTGGTTGCAAACTATCCACATAAAATAAGATCGACTGATGAGGTACAGGACGCAGTATCGCTGTACAGAAAAATCCTGAACAGCCAGCCCGACGGCAGTGTTACAATTGTCACAGTCGGATTCCTGACAAACCTGGCCAATCTTCTCAGATCAGAGGCGGATGCTGTCAGCCCCCTCTCCGGCCGTGACCTGGTTTCAAAAAAGGTAAAGCTGCTCGTGTCAATGGCCGGAAAATTCCCTGAAGGCAGGGAATTCAATGTTTACATTGACTCATTATCGTCAAAGTATGTGTTCGACAACTGGCCCGGTAAAATTATATTCACCGGCTGGGAAATTGGAGTAGAAATCAGGACGGGCCTGAAGGTGATGCAGCTGCCGGTATCTGGCAGCCCGGTAAAGGATGTGTTCAAAATAAGCATACCAATGTCGGAGGAAGACAGGATGGGAAGGATGAGCTGGGATGAGACTGCCGTTCTTATCGGTGTTTACGGAACCGACGGGTTTTTCGATACTGTGAGGGGGAAAATCATTGTGAACACCGACGGCAGCAACGGATGGACTGATGACCCGGATGGCAATCAATTCTACGTGGTTCAGAAAATGCCCGTACAGGATATGGCCGGGTTCATAGAGGAAAGGATTATGCACATTCCGCTTGGAAAGTAAATGACTCAGGCTTTTTGTTCAGAATGTGACGCGTGGGAGAAAATCCGACTATCATAAAATAATCCGCCGTGAAAACGGGAAAACATGATTGGTAAATGAATTCAGATGTTTCCCGAAACAGAAAAGCAAAAAAAGGAAAAGAACAAGGTTTTACAGAATAAACTCAACTGGTATGAAAAAAATTTTCGGTTTTTTGTCAGTTATCCTGGTGCTTGGCATGTTTTCCTGCAAGGAATCAGGCACCGGATTCAGGAAGATAGATCCCGCCGTTTTGAAGGATAAGATTGCCGGCGGCTGGGCAGGCAAAATGATTGGTGTCACATACGGTGCTCCCACGGAATTCAAAGCCGGGGGAAAGACCTATGAAGATCCCATAAACTGGAAACCGGAGGATATTAAAGGAAGCATATGGCAGGATGATATATATGTCCAGCTTACATTTCTTATGACAATGGATAAATTTGGGATGGATGCTTCGCAGAAACAGTTCCAGGAGATGCTCGCAAAGGCCGGTTATCCTTTATGGCATGCCAACATGCAGGCCCGGAAGAATTATCTCGATTCGATCTTTGCTCCCCTGTCAGGAAACCCGGAATACAATATTCATGCCGATGACATTGATTTTCAGATTGAGGCCGACTACATTGGGTTCATGTGTCCAGGAATGCCACGCACAGCTTCGGGGATTGCCGACAAGATAGGACATATCATGAATTACGGCGACGGTGTGTACGGGGGAATATTTGTTGCAGCGCTTTATGCAGAGGCTTACTTCGAACCGGACATCAGGAAGATCGTCAAACAGGCCCTGAGATCACTCCCTGAAGAAAGTGACTATCATAAGATAGTGGAAGATGTGATAAAGCTTCACGGGCACTATCCTTCCGACTGGCGCGCAGCCTGGCAGGAACTTGAAAATAAATGGGGTGATGTGGATATCTGCGGGGCAGGAACCGACTTCAATATCGATGCAAAACTCAATGGAGCCTACATAGTTATGGGATTACTGTATGGTGACGGTGATCCGTACAAAACCCTTGAAATCTCAACACGCTGCGGCCAGGATTCGGACTGCAATCCCTCGAATGCACTCGCGGTCCTCGGAGTTATAAACGGTTTCAGCGGACTGCCGCAGGAAATGCAGGATGGTGTAAAGGCAATCGGCGATTCACTTTTCATTTTTACAACCTATTCATTTAATTCGGCAGTGCAAAGCACATACAATTATGCCCTGGATCTTATTTCCAAAGAAGGCGGCAGGGTAACCGGCAACAGGATCCTTATCCGTCCGCAGGAACCGGTCCGGCCCCGGCTTGAGGTTGCGTTTCCCAATATCCTGTTTGACAAGAAGATCTCGGTGTTTGAAAAGGGCGGTTTCAGGTTCACCGGTGCATGGAAACCACTCGAGGTAAATTACGGGGCCGGCAGCGTGCCCGTTAGGCAATCCATGTATTCTGACAGGCCTGGTGATGAACTTGTACTGGAATTCAGCGGAACGGGTATCTCCCTCACCGGGAACCTGTACAGGGACGGCGGCAAGGCCGACGTTTATATCGACGGAAAGCTTCACAGGACCATTGATACCTATTATTACTTTGGCAACCAGCAGCAGCCGGAGGAAAGCATGTGGCACATAATGGGCCTCACCCCCGGGGAACACAAGGTGCGCCTGGTGGTTAAAGGAGAAAAACGACCGGAGTCCTCCGGAACCAGGATTTATGTTTCATCTGCCAACATATTCAGAACAGGATCAAAGAAAAACGAAAATTTCAGGTTCTCATTTGAGTAGGCTGCTGAAGCTTAAACCGTGACAGTATCCATAATGCCCTTCCGTAGTCTGGGGTAATCAGCCATTGGAGGATTATTTTCCGGCCGTGTCTTTTTGTTTGAACGGTGGGCGCGGCTCTTTGCTTTTGGCTTTTTACCGCTAAAATCAATTAAAAGAGAAAACAAAAACAATGTGCTGCAAGTGTGCCGGAGCAAAAAGTCTATCTGGCGGCAGACAGGCATGACAAAAAATAAGCCGGCAGGGCACGGCCGAGGGGGAGCTGCTCCCAAAAATGTGGGAACAATTAGAAGATTTTTGGGAGCTGCAGGGATTATTGTTTGTCGGTCCCGGATTGTTTATAGCCTATCGTTTTCCTGGGTCTTTCCTGGACATCAATAAATTTTCTCAAATACTGGAGGATCATAGCAATGTTTTCATCCTGCTTGCCTACTCTTTTTTCCAGCTGTTCCAGCTTTAGTAAAATATCCTTATGAGAAAGTACCAACTCCCTCATTTTAATATAGATCTCAACGATCCGTATAGATGCCTCTATCGCCCTGTCGCTGTTCAGAATATTTGCAAGCATAACAGATCCATGTTCTGTAAAAGCATAAGGTAAATACGGGGAGTATTTCAGGTTCTGGAGGTGGTCGCAAATTACGACCATCTTTTCTTTCTCTTTTTCAGTTAGTTGGAACATAAAATTGCCAGGAAAGCGCTTTATGTTTCTTTTAATTTTTTAAAGCCTGGGAGCCTGCCCCGCTCCAGCGGGGCTTTTAAGTCCAATGTCCCCGGTAACATCCGGGGTAGTTCTCCGGCCCTGCCGACCAACCCCGGAGAGGGTTGAAGCTGCTGTTCTTCAACACCTCCGGCGTTGAAAGCCAGGGCAGACATTTACCATGGATATAACCATGGATATTGGATTTGCAGCCCTCCAGGCTGGCTGGCTGTGTATTGATTATCATACCTTCTCAGATCAATGATTTTGTTAAAATTATCCTGCAATTGGTACTTAACTACAACATCTGCTACTTCGCCAGGCACAGTATCTTACCAATATGCCTAAAAAACATTATTTTACGGATACACCACCCTCCACTCCATTTTTACCAGATCCTCATAGCTTAAATCATACCGCTTCAGTATCATATAGTTTTTCCTGATCGTATCCCATGGAACGGTTTTCACTGTCGCCTCATCGAAAATGAAAATCATTAAGGTATCAATATTCTCAAATACTCCCTCCCAGCTACCTCTCCTTGGATTTGACACTGTTTCACCAGGAGACAACAGTAATCTTGAAAGCGAACTAGGATTGTCATCAATTCTTAGAGTAGTATCTGGATACATATAGCTATCATTATAATAAATACCTGAACTACTATTGTTTATTATTTTCATTTTTCTATTATCAGGATCACAATTTACTACCAGAATCATAAAAAAAAGAAAAGTTATTAATCTTAATAATTGTAACTTTTTCATAACCAAGAAAGATTTTATTCTAGCCTGAATTATTCATAAAAAGGGGGTTTTTGTTCTTCATTTACAACTTAATTAGTTATATTTGAAGTGCTTACAACAAAAACACACCCTTCTATTATGATAAATAAAAATACAGAAAATTTCACACAAGAACTTAAACTTTTTCCAGTAAAAGGTAAAAATATTGAACTTAGTTTTAGTGGGGACCGCATAAGCAGCGATGGTGGATTATTACTGCTCAGAGAGCTTGAAAGTCAGTTAAACCTTTTATCTTCAGCCAGTAGCTGCATACAAGATGTAAGAGATCAGCGTTATATTGATCATACTGTCAAGGAACTATTGTTACAACGGGTTTTTCAGATAGCTGCAGGTTATGAGGATTGCAATGACTGTAATGATCTGCGGGAAGACATGATACTTAAAATGTGTGCCGGCAGGTTGCCTCAGACTGACAATGATTTAGCCTCACAGCCGACAATGAGCCGGCTGGAGAACTCTGTAACAAAGAGCGATCTTTTCCGACTGGGTAAATGTCTGGTAGATCATTTTATGGGTTCATACTCAGAGCCTCCCCCGGTCATCATTTTAGATTGTGATGACACCAACAATGACACCTACGGGCAACAGGAGCTGGCACTGTTCAACAACTATTACAACGAGTATTGCTACATGCCCTTACATATTTATGAAGGATTATCAGGAAAGCTGATAACCACAATTTTAAAACCTGGTCGCCGGAACAAGCAAGCCAAAATTGCCAAACTATTACAAAAACTGGTATTTTACCTTCGTGCCCGGTGGCCAAAAACAAAGATAATCGTTCGCGGCGACAGCCATTTTGCATCACAGGATTTTATGAATTGGGCAGGCATCCAACCTAATGTTGGCTTCATCACCGGGTTGGCGGGCAATGTAAAGCTCCATGAACTGGCACGGGTGACAATCGAAAGTGCTCAGAGAGAGTTTAATCAATACCAAAAGCCGGTTAAACGCTACCACTCGTTTATGTATAAAGCCGGGAGTTGGGAGAACTACCAACGTGTTATTGTAAAAGTTGAGGTAAGCACAATGGGAACCAACATCCGGTACATCGTCACCAGCCTGGTGTAAATTTCAGTTCAATTATATACCACCATTTCAGTTAAGAAGTATAACTCACTACAAAAGTAATTAAATAGATTATTGTTTGTTTTAGTCAGGAGAAAGAAGGCGGATCCGCCTTCTTTCTCCT